>Ga0070689_100001943_pt1 | contig 13384 bp, 6 predicted proteins | sample KBSS23HmetaG_FD_64669 | JGI IMG/M metagenome (GOLD analysis project Ga0070689, IMG submission 64669) | Switchgrass rhizosphere microbial communities from Kellogg Biological Station, Michigan, USA - KBS S2-3H metaG | ecosystem: Host-associated > Plants > Roots > Rhizosphere ...
CCTGGAACGTGTAGCTCGACGGCGAGGCGAAGAACCCCGGGATCTCCCCGGTGGATTGCGCGATGGCGAAGGCGACCTGGCGCGAGGCGCCGCTCGCCACGTCGGTGACCTGGAGGACCGCGGTCTGGTTGGGCACGGCCGCCAGCGCGCGGATGCGCACGCTCGCGCGGCCGCTCTCGTCCGTCACGGCGAACGCAGTGGTCGCGAGCACTTCCGCGGGGTCGCCGCTCGACGAGACGATGAAGCGGAAATCACCCGACACCGCATCGAAGCGAACAGCACGTCCCGGCAGCGCGACGCCGCCCTGCGAAAGCGTGACGGAAACGAACGCGTCGCCACCGGAGCAGAGCGTGCCGGTCGGACAGCCGGCCGGCTGCGTGGACGACGGCGTGATGATGATGTCGTTGTTGATCGTGCCGGGCCTCACCGTCACCAGCGCGGTCGCGACCGGGGTGGTGCTCGTATCGCGCACGGTGATCGTCACCTGTGTGTCCGCCGGCACGGAGTTGGGGACCACGGTGAAGGTCGCGCGCGGGTTCGACGGGATCGGCAGGACCGACTGGTTGCTCGACGTGACGATGTACTGGCCCGTGCCGCCGGCGATGTTGAACGTGGTGGGCAACCCGCCGTAGAGAACGGTGCCGTCGCCTGGAAGGATGGTGATGCGGCCGGGGTCGTTGGCCGGTGGGTTGCCGCCGACGGCGCCGCTGCCGCACGAAGAAAGGCCGATTACAGCGAGCACAGCGGACAGCGCGAGCGCGGCGCGCTCGAGGAAACGGAATGCGATGGCGGTCACGAGCCTTCCCTGAAATTCATCCTGGCCGCTCTAAGAGGCGGGTGTCACTCGATCATACGCAATTGACGGCGAATCGCCCGCGGAAAATGCCCGCCGCCGCGCCGCGGCAGTTATATTGCAGTGCAGCAACTGCTACAATCCTTCCGTCTCGCCAGGACCCTGCCCACCCGCGACGGCTACCCGCCATGACGGTCGCGGCAGCCCGGCGGCCGGCCAAAAGCTCGATAAGATTTGGGCTCCCTCGCGGGAGCATTTCCTTCATGGACTGCCAATGACTTCATCGGGCCTCCCTGCCAAGCAGGGCTTGTACGACCCCCGCAACGAGCACGACGCATGCGGCGTGGGCTTCGTCGCGCACATCAAGGGGCGCAAGTCGCACGACATCGTCGCGCACGGCCTCACGATCCTGAACAACCTGCGCCACCGGGGCGCCACGGGCGCCGATCCGCTGCATGGCGATGGGGCGGGCCTCCTCGTGCAGATCCCGGACACCTTCTTCCGCGAGGAGATGGGCAAGAAGGGCGTGAAGCTGCCGAAGGCGGGCGCCTACGGCGTCGGCATGGTGTTCCTGCCGCGCGACCCCGCGGCGCGCGCCGCGTGCGTGCGCGAGATCGAGCGCGCCATCGCGAACGAAGGCCAGCAGTTGCTGGGCTGGCGCGACGTCCCGGTGGACGACAGCTCCCTCGGCGAGACGGCGCGCTCGACGATGCCCGTGATCCGCCAGGTGTTCGTGGGCGCGGGCCGCGGGCAGCTGGACCGCGACGCGTTCGAGCGAAAGCTCTACGTCATCAGGAAGAGCCTGGGCCACGCGATCCGCGCGCTCGAGCTCGCCAACGCCGGCCAGTTCTACGTGCCGTCGTTCTCGCATCGCACCATCGTCTACAAGGGGATGCTGCTCGCCGAGCAGGTGGGCAAGTTCTTCACCGATCTGGGCGACAAGCGCTTCGTCTCGGCGCTGTGCCTCGCGCACCAGCGCTTCTCCACCAACACGTTCCCCACCTGGGACCTCGCCCATCCGTTCCGCTACATCGCGCACAACGGCGAGATCAACACGCTGCAGGGCAACCTCAACTGGATCCGCTCGCGCCAGGCCACCATCCACTCGAAGCTCCTGGGCGAGGACCTCGACAAGATCTGGCCGCTCGTCTACGACGGCCAGTCGGATTCCGCGTCGTTCGACAATGCGCTCGAGCTGCTGGTGATGGGCGGCTACCCGATCGCGCACGCGATGATGCTGATGATCCCGGAGGCTTGGGCTGGCAATCCCCTGATGGATGCGAAGCGGCGCGCTTTCTACGAGTATCACGCGGCGCTGATGGAGCCGTGGGACGGCCCTGCCGCCGTGGCGTTCACCGACGGCAAGTTCATCGGCGCGACGCTCGATCGCAACGGATTGCGGCCCGCGCGCTACTTCATCACCGAGGACGACCTCATCGTGCTGTCCTCGGAGATGGGCGTGCTCGACATCCCGCAGGAGAAGATCGTCAAGAAGTGGCGCCTTCAGCCGGGCAAGATGCTGCTGGTCGACATCGAGCACGGCCGCATCGTCTCGGACGACGAGCTGAAGCGCGACCTCGCGGCGCAGCGTCCCTACCAGGACTGGCTCGACCGCACGCAGATCCGCCTCGAGGACATCCCCGCGCCCTGGGAAATTCCCACGCCGGACACCGACAAGCTCCTCGACCGGCAGCAGGCCTTCGGCTACACGCAGGAAGACCTGAAGATGCTGTTGACGCCGATGGCGGTGGCGGGCGAGGAAGCGATCGGCTCCATGGGCGACGACACGCCGCTCGCGGTGCTTTCCAATCGCGCCAAGCCGCTCTACTCGTACTTCCGCCAGCTCTTCGCGCAGGTGACCAACCCGCCGATCGACCCGATCCGCGAGCAGCTGGTGATGTCGCTGGTGTCCTTCATCGGCCCGCGCCCGAACCTGCTCTCGCCCGACTCGACGGAGCCGGTGATGCGCCTGGAGGTGTCGCAGCCGATCCTCACGTTCGAGGACATGGAGAAGCTGCGCAAGGCCTCCACGAACACGCAGGGCCACTTCAAGAGCGACATCCTCTCCATGTGCTACCCCTCCGAGTGGGGCGTGGCCGGCATGGAGCCCGCGCTCGCGCAGCTGTGCGCGGACGCGGAGGACGCGGTGCGCAAGGGCACCAACATCATCATCCTCACCGACCGCGAGATGTCGGCCAGCCTTATCGCGATTCCCGCGCTCCTCGCCACGGCCGCGGTGCACCACCACCTGGTGCGCGCGGGCCTGCGCACGCGCTCGGGGCTCGTGGTGGAAACCGGCAGCGCCCGCGAGGTGCACCACTTCGCGTGCCTCGCGGGCTTCGGCGCCGAAGCGATCCACCCCAATCTCGCATTCGCGACTCTCCTCGACATCAAGGACGGCCTGCCGCAGAAGCTCGACGAGAAGGAAGTAGTCAAGCGCTACATCAAGGCGATCGGCAAGGGGCTGCTCAAGGTGATGTCCAAGATGGGCATCTCCACCTACCAGTCGTATTGCGGCGCGCAGATCTTCGAGGCGGTGGGCCTGCAGTCGAAGTTCGTCGACAAGTACTTCAGCGGCACGCCGACCGCGGTGGAAGGCATCGGGCTCGCGCAGGTGGCCGAGGAAACGGTGCGCCTGCATCGGCTCGCTTACTCCGATGCGCCGGTGTACCGCACCCAGCTCGACGCCGGCGGCGAATACGCCTACCGGATCCGCGGCGAGGCGCACATGTGGACGCCGGACGCGATCGCGAAGCTCCAGCACGCGACGCGCTCCAACAATCCGGCCACGTACAAGGAATACGCGCGGCTCATCAACGAGCAGAGCGAACGGCTCCTCACCCTGCGCGGGCTCTTCCGCATCAAGGAGGACGCCGCGAAGGCGATCCCGCTCGCGGAGGTCGAGTCCGCGAAGGACATCGTGAAGCGCTTCGCCACCGGGGCGATGTCGCTGGGCTCGATCTCGCACGAGGCGCACTCGACGCTGGCGGTGGCCATGAACCGCATCGGCGGCAAGTCCAACACGGGCGAGGGCGGCGAGGACCCGATCCGCTACGTCCCGCTGCAGAACGGCGATTCGATGCGCTCGGCGATCAAGCAGGTGGCGGCGGGGCGTTTCGGCGTCACCACCGAATACCTCGTGAACGCCGACGACCTGCAGATCAAGATGGCGCAGGGCGCCAAGCCTGGCGAAGGCGGGCAGCTGCCGGGCCACAAGGTCTCCAAGTACATCGCCAAGGTGCGCCACACGGTGCCGGGCGTGGGCCTCATCTCGCCGCCGCCGCACCACGACATCTATTCGATCGAGGACCTGGCGCAGCTCATCCACGATCTCAAGAACGTGAACCCCGCGGCTCGCATCTCGGTGAAGCTCGTCTCCGAGATCGGCGTGGGCACCGTCGCGGCGGGTGTCGCCAAGGCGAAGGCCGACCACGTCACCATCTCCGGGCATGACGGCGGCACCGGCGCTTCTCCGCTGTCCTCCGTGAAGTACGCGGGAAGCCCGTGGGAGATCGGGCTTGCGGAGACGCAACAGACGCTCGTGCTGAACAAGCTGAGGAGCCGCATCGCGGTGCAGGCCGACGGCCAGATGAAGACCGGGCGCGACGTCGTGATCGGCGCGCTGCTGGGCGCCGACGAATTCGGCTTCGCCACCGCGCCGCTCGTGGTCGAGGGCTGCATCATGATGCGCAAGTGCCACTTGAATACGTGTCCCGTCGGCATCGCCACGCAGGACCCGGAGCTCATCAAGAAATTCGAGGGCAAGCCCGAGCACGTCATCAACTATTTCTTCTTCGTCGCCGAGGAAGTGCGCGAGTGGATGGCGAAGCTGGGCTTGCGCACATTCGACGAGATGGTGGGCAGGACGGAGATGCTCGACATGCGCGCCGGCATCGAGCACTGGAAGGCGCAGGGCCTGGACTTCACCAACCTCTTCTACAAGCCGGCGACGGCGAAGGGCGTGCCGGTGCATCGCACCGAGGGACAGGATCACGGCCTCGCGAAGGCGCTGGACCACGAGCTCATCGCGAAGGCGCAGCCCGCGCTCGGCTCGAAGAAGCCGGTGCAGTTCGAAAGCCGCATCTTCAACCGCAACCGCACCGTGGGCGCCATGCTCTCCGGCGAGGTGGCGCGGCGCTTCGGCCACGCCGGGCTGCCCGACGACACGATCCACGTGAATTTCAAGGGCACCGCGGGCCAGAGCTTCGGCGCGTGGCTCGCGCACGGCGTCACCTTCGAGCTCGAGGGCGATGCCAACGACTACGTGGGCAAGGGACTCTCCGGCGGGCGGCTCATCGTCCATCCGCCGAAGGAATCCCCGCTCATTCCGGAGGACAACATCATCATCGGCAACACCGTGATGTACGGCGCCATCAGCGGCGAGGCGTACTTCCGCGGCGTGGCGGGCGAGCGCTTCTGCGTGCGCAACTCGGGCGCCACCGCCGTCGTCGAGGGCGTGGGCGACCACGGCTGCGAATACATGACGGGCGGCACGGTGGTGGTGCTCGGCAAGGCCGGGCGCAACTTCGCCGCGGGCATGTCGGGCGGGATCGCGTACGTGCTGGACGAGGAAGGCGATTTCACCCAGCGCTGCAACCTCGCCATGGTCGAGCTGGAGCCGATTCCCGACGAGGACCACGCGGCGGCCGAGGTGGCGGGCGGCGAGCTCGAGGGCCACGGCAAGGTGAAGATCGACCACGTCGCCGGACACGACGACGCGATGCTGAAGGGCATAGTGCAGCGCCACCTGCTCTATACCGGCAGCGAGCGCGCGCGCCTCGTGCTCGAGAACTGGGCCACGTACCTGCCGAAGTTCGTGAAGGTCATGCCGCTCGAATACAAGCGCGCCCTTTCCGAGATGGCGGAAGAGCAAGCCAAGCGCCAGGCGCCCGCCGCGCCGGCGGAAATGAGGGCCCACGACTGATGGGCAAGGTCACGGGATTCATCGAGATCGAACGCCGCGACCGGCCCTACACGCCGGTCCCCGAGCGCATCAAGTTCTACAAGGAGTTCGTGAGGCCGTTGCCCGACGACGAGATGAGCCGCCAGGGCGCGCGTTGCATGGATTGCGGCATCCCGTTCTGCCAGACCGGCTGCCCGGTGAACAACATCATTCCGGACTGGAACGACCTGGTCTACCGCAATCGCTGGCGCGAAGCGCTCGACGTGCTGCATTCCACGAACAACTTCCCGGAGTTCACCGGCCGCGTGTGCCCGGCGCCGTGCGAGGCCGCCTGCGTTCTCAACATCAACGACGACCCGGTGACCATCAAGTCGATCGAGCAGGCCATCATCGACAAGGGATACGCCGAGGGTTGGGTCGGGCCGCAGCTTCCCCGGCGCAAGACGGGAAAGAAGGTCGCCGTGATCGGCTCCGGTCCCGCGGGCATGGCTTGCGCCCAGCAGCTCGCGCGCGCGGGCCACGACGTCACGCTCTTCGAGAAGAACGACCGCATCGGCGGGCTGCTGCGCTACGGCATCCCGGACTTCAAGATGGAGAAGCACCTCATCGACCGGCGCGTCGAGCAGATGGCCGCCGAGGGCGTGACCTTCCGCACCAGCGTGCACGTAGGGGTCACGATGATGGGCTCGGAGCTCCTCGCGCAATTCGACGCCGTGGCGCTCACCGGCGGATCCGAGAAGCCGCGCGACCTGCCGGTGCCCGGGCGTGAGCTCGACGGCGTCCACTTCGCGATGGAATTCCTGCCGCAGCAGAACAAGCGCGTCGCCGGCGACAACGTGCCGGGCCAGATCCTCGCCACGGGCAAGCACGTCGTGGTGATCGGCGGTGGAGATACCGGAAGCGACTGCATCGGAACCTCGATCCGCCAGGGCGCGGCGTCCGTCACCAACTTCGAGCTGATGCCCGAGCCGCCCGAGCAGGAGAACAAGCCGCTCACCTGGCCCTACTGGCCGCTGAAGTTGCGCACGTCTTCCTCGCACGAGGAAGGCGCGGAGCGCGATTTCGCCGTGGCCACCAAGCGCTTCGAAGGCAAGGACGGCAAGGTGGAATCGCTCACCGCGTGCCACGTGGAGTGGGTGAAGGACGAGAAGGGCGGCATGGCGATGAAGGAAGTGCCGGGCACGGAATTCACCATCCCGGCGCAGCTCGTGCTGCTGGCGATGGGCTACCTGCACCCGGTCCACGAGGGCCTCATCGAGCAGCTGGGCGTGGCGAAGGATCCACGCGGCAACGTGAAGGCTGCGACCGAAGGCAACGGCAGCTACGCAACTTCCGTCGCGAAGGTCTTCGCGGCCGGCGACATGCGCCGAGGCCAATCGTTGGTGGTCTGGGCGATCCGCGAAGGCCGGCAGTGCGCGCGCGAGGTCGATGCCTTCCTCATGGGCAGCTCCGACCTTCCGCGCTGAGCCGCGCATCGAGACGTTGAAAGTGGTCCTCCTCGCGGCCGCGATCATCTACGCGGCCATCGCGGGCGTGGTGTGGCTCGCGCAGGACAGCCTGGTCTTCTATCCGCCCCCGGCGATCAGGACGCCTGCGCCGCCCTCGGGCTGGCAGGTGGAGGATGTCGCCCTCACGGTGCGCGACGGCACGAAGCTCGCCGGTGTCTTGCTACGCCGGCCAGGCGCGTCCCCCTCGCCGCTCGTCATCTACTTCGGCGGCAACGCCGAGGAAGTCACGGGATACGCGAGCGATGCGCCCGCGCTCTACGGCGAGCGCGCCGTGCTGCTCATGAATTACCGCGGCTACGGCGCGTCCGCAGGCAAGCCTTCCGAGACCGCGCTGGTCTCCGACGCGATGGAGATATTCGACTGGGCGGCGCGCCGCGATGACATCGACCCGAATCGCATCGCATTGCACGGCCGCAGCCTCGGCTCCGGCGTCGCGGTGCAGCTGGCTGCCGCGCGCACGCCGCGCTGCGTGATCCTCACCTCGCCCTTCGCGAGCGCCGTGGACGTCGCGCGCGATGTCTATCCATGGCTTCCGGTGCAGGCGATGCTGCGCCATCCATTCGACTCGGGCGCGCGCGCGCCCGGCATCAAGGTGCCGCTGCTGGTGCTTTCCGGGAGCAACGACACCCTGGTGGCCCCGCGCCACTCGGAGAGGCTCGCCTCGCTCTGGGCCGGGCCGGTCGAGCGCGTGTCCATGGACGGCTTCGGCCACAACGACCTGGACCTGCATCCGCGTTACGCGCAGGCGATCCGCGCCTTCGTCGACCGCTGCACGGCGTGAGGTGAAATAATGCCGGCCATGCAGAACGACACGTTGCTTCGCGCGCTCATGCGCGAACCCACGCCGTACACGCCGGTCTGGATCATGCGGCAGGCGGGCCGGTACCTTCCCGAGTACAACGAGACGCGCCGCAAGGCGGGCAGCTTCCTCGCGCTGGCGAAGACGCCGGAGCTCGCGTGCGAAGTGACGTTGCAGCCGCTGCGGCGCTTCGCGCTCGACGCGGCGATCATCTTCTCGGACATCCTCACCGTTCCCGACGCCATGGGCCTGGGCCTGTACTTCGCCGAAGGCGAGGGGCCGAAATTCGAGCGGCCGCTGCGCGACGAGAAAGCCATCGCCGCGCTTGCCGAGCCGGACCTCGCGAAGCTGCGCTACGTGTTCGACGCGATCTCGCTCACGCGGCGCGAGCTGGGCGGACGCGTGCCGCTCATCGGCTTCTCCGGAAGCCCCTACACGCTCGCCTGCTATATGGTCGAAGGCGGCGGCAGCGACGATTTCCGCCTGGTGAAGTCGATGATGTACGCGCGGCCCGAGCTCCTGCACCGCATCCTCGACATCAACGCGCGCGCGGTCGCGGCCTATCTCAACGCGCAGGTCGCCGCGGGCGCGCAGGTCCTCATGATCTTCGACACGTGGGGCGGCAGCCTCGCGCATGACGCGTACGCGCAGTTCTCGCTCGCGTACTCCAAGCGCGTGATCGCCGCGCTGCAGCGCCAGACCGAAGGACGGCGCGTGCCGGTGATCCTCTTCACCAAGGGCGGCGGCATGTGGCTCGAGGCCATGGCGGACTCCGGAGCGGATGCGCTGGGCATCGATTGGCAGACGGACCTCGCGGCCGCCCGCCGCCGGGTGGGCTCGCGCGTCGCCCTGCAGGGCAACCTCGATCCCATGGCGCTTTTCGGCACGGTCGAGGCCATCGAGCGCGAGGCCGAACGCGTCCTGGGCTCCTTTGGGCCCGGTCCCGGGCACGTTTTCAACCTCGGCCACGGGGTGTCGCAGCACACGCCGCCGGAGCACGTGCAGGCGCTGGTGGAGGCGGTGCATTCCCGCTCGCTCGCAGCACACGCGGCCTAGGGCGTGTCAAGAAAAAAATTTTCGGGATGTGATCGCTTATTCACACAGCGCCCGTTCCCGTCGATTGGGCGCCCCGGATATTGCAGTCGCGGCATTTTGCAGAGAAACCATCGTCAATTCAGTTAATTGCGGTTTGCTGCAGTGCCGCACCCCAGGGGCTGCGGGGCTTTCCGCCTGCGGCCGCCACGCCAAACGCCCACGTATTCACAGACTTATCCACAGCCTTTCCGGGGCGTCGCGGCGGCCGTGAGCATCGCCCGCGTCGCCCTGGATGTCCCCATCGACGCGGCCTTCGATTTCCGCATTCCGGAAGGGCTGGAAGCGCCCGTCGGTGCCCTCGTCGTGGTGCCTTTCGGGCGCACCCGGAAGGTCGGGGTCGTCGTGGCCCATGCCCGCCGCAGCGAGGTGCCGGCGGCCCGGCTTCGCGACCTCGAATCCGTCGTTTCCGACGTCCCGGCGCTGGCCCCCGCCGAGCTGGACCTCTACGAGTTCTGCGCCCGCTACTACCAGCGCCCGTTGGGCGAGGTGATCGCGGCGGCGCTGCCGCCGCGCCTGAGGCAGGTTCGGCGCCGGGCGGTGGCGGCGTCGGTCCCGCAGCCGGCCAAGGCCCCCGTCGAGGCGCCGCCCGAGCTCACGCGCGCCCAGCGGGATGCCGTGGCGACGATCGAGGCGCGCGCCGAGGGCTTCCACCCGGTGCTCCTGCAGGGCGTCACCGGCAGCGGCAAGACCGAGGTCTACCTGCAGGCCATCGCCTCGGCGCTCGCGCGCGGCCGCCAGGCGCTCTTCCTGGTTCCCGAGATCGGCCTCACCCCGCAGCTCGAGTCGCACGTCCGCAACCGTTTCCCGCAGGCGCGCATCGCGGCCGCCCACAGCCATCTCTCCGAGGGCGAGCGCGCCGCGGCGTGGCTGGCGGCGCAGGCCGGCGTTGCCGACATCGTGCTGGGCACGCGGCTCGCGGTGCTCATGCCCTTCGCGCGCCTGGGCCTCATCGTCGTGGACGAGGAGCACGACGCTTCGTACAAGCAGCAGGAAGGGCTGCGCTATTCGGCGCGCGACGTGGCGGTGCGGCGCGCGCAAAGCCTCGGCATCCGCGTGGTGCTGGGCTCCGCCACGCCCTCGCTCGAGAGCTGGTCCAACGCCCGCGATGGCCGCTACGCGCTCGCATCGCTCGGGTCGCGCGCAACGGGTGCCGCGATGCCGCGCATCCGCACCGTGGACACGCGCGCCGACCGTCCCCGCGAAGGGCTTTCGGGGACGCTCCTCGCGGCGCTGCGCCAGCGCCTGGAGACGGGCGAGCAATCCCTCGTGTTCGTGAACCGCCGCGGCTTCGCGCCGGTGCTGCACTGCCGCGCCTGCGCGTGGCACTCCACGTGCAACCGCTGCAGCGCCAACCTGGTGGTGCACGCGCGCGCCCGCGAGCTGCGCTGCCACCACTGCGGCCACCGCGAACGCATCCCCGCCACATGCCCGTCCTGCGCCAGCACGGACCTCGCTCCCATCGGTCATGGCACGCAGCGCATCGAGGAGACGCTGCAGGACGCGTTGCCCGCGGCCCGCATCGCGCGCGTCGATCGCGACTCCACCGCGCGCAAGGGCGCGCTGCGCGATGTGCTCGACCGCGTGCGCGCCGGCGAGGTCGACGTGCTGGTGGGAACGCAGATGCTCGCGAAGGGCCACGACTATCCGAACCTCACGCTGGTCGGCGTGCTGGACAGCGACAGCGCGCTCTTCAGCGCCGACTTCCGAGCCGCCGAGCGGCTCTTCGCGCAACTGGTGCAGGTGGCCGGTCGCGCGGGCCGTGGCGAGCGGCCGGGCGAGGTCCTGATCCAGACCGATTTCCCCGGCCACGCGCTCTACGCGGAGGTCGCGGCACAGGACTACGCCGCGTTCGCGCACGAGGCCCTGGACGAGCGGCGCGCGGCTTCCTTCCCGCCGTTCGCGCACCTCGTGCTGTTGCGCGCGGAATCCAAGAAGGAGGGCGAGGCCACCGCTTTCCTTGCCGCGGCAGCACGAACTGCGCGGCGCCTCGCGCGCGATGCGCGCGGCGGCGAGGTGGAAGTGTTCGATCCCGTGCCCGCGGTGCTGGAGCGCAAGGCCGGGTTCGAGCGCGCCCAGTTGCTGGTGCGCTCCAGCGCGCGCGCCACCTTGCAGCGCTTCCTGGGCAGCTGGCGCGACATCCTCTCGGAGCGCGAGGAGCGGCGCGTGCGCTGGGCGCTGGACGTGGATCCGCAGGAGTTCTGACGCCCCGGCCGGGAGCGGATTGCCCCGTATAATGAATGGTTTGGATTCGCTTCCCGCCGCCTTGTCCTCCCCCGATTCGAAATCCCGCCTGGCCGGCCTCGTCCAGCAGGCCGTGCGCCAGGCTTTTCCCGACGCGGGAGATGTAGCGGTGGAGCTGGACCGGCCCAAGAACGCAGCGCACGGCGACTTCGCGACCAACGTCGCGTTGCAACTCGCCAAGCGCGTGGGCCGCAAGCCGCGCGATGCCGCCGAAGCGATCCTCGCCGCGCTGCCGCGAAACGAGGAGATCTCGGCCGCCGAGATCGCCGGCCCGGGCTTCATCAATTTCACGCTCTCGTCGGGCTCGCGTTTCGCCGTCGTCGGACGCGTGCTGCGCGAGGGGCAGGCCTTCGGCCACGGCCATGCGGGAGCGGATGGCAAGATCATGGTGGAGTTCGTCTCCGCCAATCCCACGGGACCGCTGCACGTGGGCCACGGACGGCAGGCCGCGCTGGGCGATGCCATCTCGACGCTGCTCGAGTGGCAGGGCTGGCGCGTGACGCGCGAGTTCTACTACAACGACGCCGGCAACCAGATCGCGAACCTCGCGCTCTCCGTGCAGGCGCGCATCAAGCAGGCGCGCGGCCAGGACGCGCCGATGCCGCAGGACGGCTACCACGGCGAATACATCCGCGACATCGCGCGCGAGTACGTGGCCGCGCATTTCGGCGACGCGGCGGGCGAGGACCTGGAGCAGATCCGCAAGTTCGCGGTCGCCTACCTGCGCAACGAGCAGGACCTGGACCTGCGCGCCTTCGGCGTGAAGTTCGACTCCTACTTCCTCGAAAGCTCGCTCTACACCGACGGCAAGGTGGCCGAGACGGTGGAGCTGCTGAAGAAGGGCGGGCACACGTACGAGTCGGAAGGCGCCTTGTGGCTGCGCACCACCGAATTCGGCGACGACAAGGACCGCGTGATGCGCAAGTCCGACGGCACGTTCACGTACTTCGTGCCGGACGTCGCCTACCACCTGGACAAGTACCGGCGCGGCTTCGCGCACGCGCTGAACGTGCAGGGCTCCGATCACCACTCCACCGTGGATCGCGTGCGCGCGGGACTGCAGGCGCTGGGCATCGGCGTGCCGCCGGGATATCCGGGCTACGCGCTGCACAAGATGGTGAAGGTCCTGCGCGCGGGCGCGGAAGTGAAGATGTCCAAGCGCGCCGGCGACTACGTCACGGTGCGCGACCTCATCGACGAGGTCGGCCGCGACGCCGTGCGCTACTTCTTCCTCATGCGCACGATGGAGACCGAGCTCCTCTTCGACATCGACGTGGCCAAGAGCCAGACCGACGAGAACCCGGTGTACTACGTGCAATACGCGCACGCGCGCGTCTCCAGCGTGCTGCGCGAGTGGGGCGGCGACCTGGACGCGCTCGCCAAGGCCGACCTCTCGCCGCTTTCCTCCCAGTACGAAATCACGCTCGCGCAGAAGCTCGCGCAATTTCCGGAAGTGATCGCGCGGGCCGCGTCGGAATCCGCGCCGCACTTCCTCACGTATTACCTCCACGACGACGTAGCGGCGGCCCTGCACACCTACTACAATGCGGAGCGTTTCCTCGTCGAGGACGAATCGGTTCGTAATGCGCGCCTCGCGCTCGTCGCCGCCACACGACAAGTCCTCGCCAACGGGCTCGCGGTGCTCGGCGTGAGCGCGCCCGAGAGAATGTGATGCCGAAGGATTACAGGGATACCCCGGCACCCCGCGGCGACAGCCGCGTGAGCCATCCGCTGCTGCTGGGGATGATCATCGGCCTGCTGATGGGCGTGGTGATCTCGCTCGCGGTGGCGCTGTGGCTGAACCGCCTGTCCAACCCGTTCATGGAGAAGGGCCGCAAGGAGCAATCCGAGGCGCCCACCCGCCTGGGCACGGCGCAGCCGCCCCCGCCGCCGGAAGCCGCGCGCGCGGCCGCGAAGGCCGCGGAAGCCGCGAAGAGCGCGGAGGACGCGAAGAAGGCACCCGAGAAGGCGTCCCCCAAATCGGAGCGCCCGCGATTCGAGTTCTACCAGATCCTTCCCGGCGACAAGGATGCCGGCGAGAAGGA
>Ga0070689_100001944_pt1 | contig 13382 bp, 12 predicted proteins | sample KBSS23HmetaG_FD_64669 | JGI IMG/M metagenome (GOLD analysis project Ga0070689, IMG submission 64669) | Switchgrass rhizosphere microbial communities from Kellogg Biological Station, Michigan, USA - KBS S2-3H metaG | ecosystem: Host-associated > Plants > Roots > Rhizosphere ...
TGGGTGCTTGGCGCTTTGACAGAAGGCGGATTTGCTCGATGCAAGAACGTCAACGGATGCAGGAGTTTCACAGCGCCCTGCCCGCTTGGCCTCGAACCTCCTGCTGTCTGCAATATGCCGGACGTCATCGCTCCGTTTGGCGAGGTAAGGGTGTATAGGTGGAATGGATTCTCGTCCTCACTTACCAGTTACCCCAACGACTCGAACAATCAGCCCGATGGCACCCCCGGCGTAACTGTTACCGGGTATCCCATCGGCGTGTTTTGGCCGCAGGGTCACGACCCAAGTGTGACCGGAGATATCAACGATTGGTCTTTGGGCGTTCAGGGGCCGGTTAGTGATTGGGAAGGAGTATCGCCTTCACCGTGAGCCGCGTATCTTTCTACGCAGTTGAGCTTGACGGTAAGCCCGTTCACAGGCACGTCTATCGCGATAAGAAGGCTGCTGAGAGAGTTTTGGCTGATTTACGAACAAACCATCCAGAAAAAGAGTTTAAGCTTGAAGAATACGATGCTCATCTAGGAATTCGAAGTCAAATTTTTGCAAGAAGTGCGAAAAGGAGAGAGAAATGACTGTTACTCTGCTAATTGTTATCTTGCTGGTAGCGATCCTACTGGCGTTTTTACTGCCACGACTAGGTGTGGACACGAATACGGTACTTATCCTTGTCGTTGTGATCGTCCTGATCGTACTTCTGTTCTCATTCAATGGAGGAATTCGATGAAAAAGCTTTTGATTATTTCGCTCGCGTGCGCGTGTATGCTCCCGTTGAGCGCGTGCGTGACCGACAAGGTGCCTTCGACCGCGCCTGTCACGTACGCGAACAAGACGGCGGCTGATGAGCAGCTTGCTGTCGGAGCCGAACTGGCTTACAAGTCATGGCGTTTGGCCGTAGAGACGGGAGTGCAAAGTGGACTCATCAAGGGACAAGTGGCCGGTAAGGTTGCTGCGCTGGATAAGCAGCTTTATTCAGCTCTTTCTGTCGTCGAGTCGGCCTACGAAACCGGGAATAGTGCTTCCATCGTCGCCGCAGCAGCAAACTTCAACGGCGTCCTCGCCACTTCCTACGCCACCATCAATGGAGCTCACTGAAATGTTCAAGATAACTGACATTCTCAAGCTGCTTCAGGCCGTTGGCCCTGTGACAGCGGCGATTCCCGAGTTCAAAAATATCTACGACCAGATCGTGGCTACTTTCAAGAAGCCCGCCGATCAGGAAACGCTGAAGACCGCGTATCGGGAGCTTCAGTCGGAGAATTCTGGAGGCCATGCGCGCCTTCAGGAAATTCTTCGCAAAGCCGAACAGGAGGCTTAAATGTCGTTGGCGAACCAACAGCTTGGAAAATACATACACGGCGACAAAGTTGTTGGTTCGCCGACGCACGGAGGCAAAGTTCCGGTTCACGGACAGAGCTTCACCGCGACTTCTAACCCCGCTGGGCCGGTTCATGGCAGCGCAAACCCAGACGGTAGCGGCCCACCGTCCAGTGCTGACCTTGCATTCCACTTCAAAGCGGACTCAATTACTCCGCAAACTGATAACACTGCGATCGGTTCGTGGACAGATAGCATCGCCGGCATCTCGATGACGCAGGCAACGGGCGCAAATCAGCCCAAATATCGTACTTCTCGCATTGGTTCGAAGCCAGCGATCCAATTTGTTGGTTCTCAGTGGTTCACGCTGGGCAGACCAGCCGCGCTGACCAATATGCTCGCCAATGATAATACCGCTACCGGCGCGACGATGTTCTTCGTGGTCGGTAATCTCGCTGCGATCGACGATAATTGGAACTGCTTGTGGTCACCGAGCAATGTGAATGACGGCAACCGCACCATTTTGATGGATAACGGACGCTGCGGCTCACGTGGTGATCCAAGACTGTTCGTTTCGCTGGGCAATGGCTTCCACGTTATCGTAGTGAGGACAAGCAGCGTATATGCGGGACAGTTTTTCCACAATATGAACGCTTATTCTGCTGGAAGTCTCTCGGATGCTGGTGCGCCGCAGTGGCAAGTCGGTGGAGATGGCTCGGCAACTGACGCCTTTACTTTCAAGGGCGATATTATGGAGATCGGCGGCTACAACAAGGCGTTGACAACTGCTGATGTAGCTAATCTGGTCAAGTACGCCTGTAACAAGTATGGGCAAGCCTATCCTTGGGCCGGTGCTTCTCGGTTTATCATGTTTGATGGCGACAGCCAGACTTTTGGAACGGGCGCGACCGCCACCGCGAACCGCGCTGACTTCCAGAACGGCTGGGCGCAGCTACTTATGGACCTCAAAGGTCAGCCTTTCGGGGCATGGAGCAACGTAGCTGTACCGGGACGTTCATCCGCACAGATGACAGCGTCGGCTCCAGGTCATTACACCGGGTTGGCTGCTGCGCTGGGCATTCCGGTCGTCTTGGCGTGTATGGAGTACTACAATACCCCGGATACCAATGCCGGAAACATGATCGCTTACCTGACGGCGGTAAAAGCTGCGGACAGCGGTATCAAAACTCTCGTGTTGACGAGCGTTGATAACGGCGATGCAACCGGACAACCCAAGCACGACAATCGTCCAGCCTTCAATACGGCGCTGAGCGCGGCTGGCAACAGCGACGTCAAGTGTCCTATTCATACAGATGCCTTCGTTGGCGTGGATGGAGCTTGTCCAGACGGCTTTGGAGCTTCCACCTATTTTGCTGACGGCATTCATCCCAATAACGCTGGCTATGCGAAGATGCGTGATTTTGTCAGCTCATATTACGATACAGCAATCGCGCTTTAGGAGGAATAGCAGTGACCTTGAAGATCAGCCAGTATCCCCGTAATGCCGACGGCACGCCCATGGACCTCATGGTCGGCGTTGTTACTGATGCCTCAGGCAACAACGGCGCGCGCCTTACGAACGTGCCAGTTGGGCCAGACAACGCTCCCATTGACGCCAAGGGTGTAGTTCTCGTCGATAAAGACGGCAACCCGATTTCTCAGGCCGCTGCTGCTCCGCCAGTAGTACCGCAGACCTTCTATCAGGCTACTGATCCTGACTATCAGAATGCGATGCAGGGAGCGTTGGATTATCTCAAGGCGCAGAATTACAACGCGAACTCCGGTGGTTACTACGGCGGATCGCAGAAGCTCTTTATCCCAGCAGGGCCGCAACTTCCCTTGCACGCACCACTGGATATCAGACATACACTGATTATTGAAGGCGAAGGCTCAGGCCAAACCGGCCCAGGATCGCACGGCTGCTCATCCCTGAAATGGACTGCCAACTCCAGCGGTATTCGCGTTCAGCATCCCGCCACTACTGGTGATACAACTTATGTACCCGCAGGAGATCAACAGGGTTCAGGCGGTTGTGTAATTCGCGACTTGATGCTTGAGGGCGGTTTCGACGGCTCGTCAAACGAAGGCGATTATCACGGCGTCAATATCCGTAGCGCTACACACATGGAGCGCGTGTATATCCGCAACTGGCAAGGCGAAGGCATCCACGCATGGGCAGGCGTTGTCGGTGGTGGCGTTGGCATGGTCGGCGGCAACGCAAGCACGAGCGGGTTCTATTCCGTTAAGACGGAAGGAAACCGTGGCGGCATGGACATTCAGGGTACGGATGCCAACGTAATTCTCTCATCTAACTGCGAAGTGTACCTCAACCGTCAGTTCGGTTACAGAGATTGGAATGGCGCTGGCGGTAACGTCGTCGTTTCGATGCACGCTGCGACGAATGGTCAGGTCACCGGCGCTTGGACGCAGCCGCAGTGTTCTTACGGCGGGCATCGCTACTGGCTGGCTATCGGTGGAGATTCAACTGTAGCTCCATCAGGCACCACTGCCGATACGGCGAACTGGTTGTGGGCGCAGGCGGGCGGCGCGATCGCCAATACTATCCCGGCTTGGGTCAATACTCCGGGAGCGTTCCGCGTCGGTGGCGATTATCTCACTTACGGCACTGCTGGCGTGCATCTTATCAACTGCTATTCGGAAGGCGGCGGCTTCAGCCAGTTCAACGGTCTTACGATCATCGATCACGGAGCGATGGGCGATAATATGTATCGCGGTGGTCAGCGCCGCGTCCCGCAGTACAACGGTATCGTCTATAAGATGCTTCTCGGTGGGTCAATGTTCCTGGATGCCGGGTATGGTAGCACCGATGTCGGTCTGTGGTGGAGAGCTTTTGACGGCTCGATCTGGAGCTACATAGATGCACTGGCGGTAGGCACCTATCTCAACGCTGGCGGTGTGACCGGCTACAATTTCCGCGTCGCTGGCACGCTTGCCGCGCAGCTAACCGCCGCAGGTCTTGACCTCCAGACAGGCACTCCGCTGAAGTACAACGGTCAGCAGGTCGTAGGCGCACGCGGCGCAGCGGTAGCAGACGCCACAGACGCAGCCAGCGCCATTACTCAGCTAAACGCGCTGCTAGCCCGTATGCGTGCCCATGGACTGATCGCCTAATGCCTGCTTCTTACGCCAACAACATATCCAAAGCTCACGAAGCGCTCGCTACTCAGCGCGGCGTGAAGAAGCTCGTCGATAATATCGATGACGAACTTGCTGATGAGATGGCTGAGTGCTATCTCGACCCTTACCGTTTCGTTCTGTTAGCGTTTGACTGGGGTGTCGGTGAGCTGGAAGGCTTTGACGGCCCCGATAAGTGGCAGACCGCGTTCCTGAAAGACATTCGTGACAAACTACAGGGGTTGCGCAGTGACGAAGAAACAGTCAACGACGCGCTCTTCTACGCTACCAAAGCCGGTCACGGTGTCGGTAAGTCTGCTTCGACCAGTTGGATTATCCTATGGCTTATGTCTACGCGTCCCCATTTCTCGGGCGTTGTTACAGCCAACACTCGTGACCAGCTTACGAGAAAAACATGGCGTGAAGTTGAAATCTGGCGACGTCGTTGCATTACGGGTCACTGGTTCAAATATAACGCGACTTCTATTCATCACGTAGTTCACAAGGATACGTGGCGAACCGACGCTATTCCGTGGTCGGAGCATAACTCGGAAGCCTTCGCCGGTATGCACAACGCCGGACGAGGTCAGGCGATCATCTTTGACGAAAGCTCAGGTATTGCTGACGTCATTTGGGAGGTCGCGGAAGGTGCCATGACTGACCCGGATGCTTTCTGGTTCTCATTCGGCAACCCAACGAAGCGCTCCGGTCGTTTCTACGACTGCTGGCACAAGTTCGCTCGCCGTTGGCACAAGTTCACCGTCGATAGTCGTGATGCAGCAGTAGCAAACAAGAAGCGCATCGCTGAGATGATTGAAGACTGGGGTCTCGACAGCGATTACGTCCGCGTTCGTGTCCTCGGCGAGTTCCCCCATCAGGACGTTGCCACCCTCATTCCCGCTGAGTGGCTGGATAGCTCACTTTATCGTCCGGTTATCGGAATTGAGCGCTATAAGCCGGTTTGGGGTCTCGACGTTGCTCGTTTTGGTGATGATCGCACTGCCCTTGCCAAGCGCCGTAGTCGCGCGCTTATGGAACCGATCACGTTCTGGCAGGGTTTGAACTTGATGCAGATAGCGCAGCGCATCAAGACCATTTGGGAAGAGACCGAAGAAGATGATAAACCCTCGGCTATTTGCGTGGACGCTATCGGAGTGGGCGCAGGCGTGGTTGATCGTCTCAACGAAATGGTCGCAGAAGGTCATTTCGAAGGAACCATGATTATTGGCATCAATGTCAGTGAAAGCGCCTCCATTCACGATAAGTTCGCTCGTCTACGTGATGAACTGTGGTGGAGGGCGCGCACATGGTTTGAAAAGCTTGACGTATCCATGCAGATGGATATCGAGAAGCGTAATAGCTGGATACTCGACGAGGGGATCGACGAGTACTACAACGACCCAACTACTCGCATGGCTCGCCGCTCACCTATCGTAGACGAGCTGCGCGATATCTTGTTTGCTTACCTGCCAAATGGCAAGATTAAACTCGAGCCAAAGCAGGACACCAAAGAGAGACTCGGCCGTTCGCCAGACGGGGCCGATGCTTTCGTACTCACGTTTGCTGAAACTGATCTTCTTGTTGAAGGCGGTGGAATGCAGCGTGACCGTTACCGTAGGCGTCCAGTAGCACAAGGGAGCGCGTGGTCAGCATGAGCGCCATCGACACTAGCGAAACTCGCCCAATTCAATCTGAAACTGACGACGCTGATCCGAACATCGATGAGTTCGTACGGCTGAAGAAGGACGTTATCGACGCCGAACGCGAGCGTAGCACATGGCGCGGTGATGCGCGTGGATGGTTTGACATGGTGGCGAACCACCAATGGGCTGAAGAAGATGAGCGGGTATTGTTAGAGAACAATCGCCCAGCCGTCAGCTTCAATCGCGTAGCGCCACTGGTCAACGCCGTATGCGGGCTGGAAGTCAATAACCGCCAGAGCGTCGTCTACCTCCCGCGCAAGCTCGGCACCAGCGGGCCACAGGAAATGGTCACCGGCGCTGGCAAGTGGATACGTGATGAGTGCTGCGCTGAAGATGAAGAATCGGAAGCGTTCCGCGATCTTGTCATTTGCGGGGAAGGCTGGACCGAAACCCGCATGGACTATGACGAAGACCCCGCTGGCAAGGTCGTAAAGGAAAAGATCGACCCGCTTGAGATGGGCGTGAACAAGGGAGCGTGCCGGTCAAACTACTCTGACGCACGCATGATTTACCGTATCCGCGAAATGGATCCTAACGATGTGCGGGCGCTGCTGAATCTTCCTGACACGGTGCTTGACGCTGCGCTGGATGCCAAGTGGCTGCCAGACTCAACGACCCCGGCTGATGGTGGGCAAGGTAACAAGAAGGATTACCCGGCAGAGACTCGAGCAGCGGTGCGCGCTAACGGACGTACGTACCTGAAGACAGTGCGGGTCATTCAATGTCAGTACTGGGTACGCGAACCAATCATGTTGGTCGCGACACAGAATGACCAAGAACCCAAGCCTATGTCGTTGGATGAGTATGAGAAGTTCCAGCAGCGGGCAGAGCAAGTCAACGCTGCTGCTGAACTAGACCCAAATGTCCAGCGTATTGATCATACGGCGGCGCAGTCGGTACGCCGGGTTTATTATCAGTGCTTTATCGGTGCGAAGATACTTGACCGTACACCTTTGAAGATGGGTATGTTCCAGTTCAGCGCTATGACTGGCAACCGTGACAAGAAGAAGCGCTACTTCTACGGTATGGTCAAGGATTTGATGGACCCGCAGCGTTGGGCCAATAAGTTCTTCAGCCAGATCATGCATCATATCAACGTGAACGCCAAGGGCGGTTTGCTGGCTGAAACGGACTCCTTCCAGAATGTGAAGGCTGCTGAGAAGGATTGGTCTGACCCAACCAAGATCGTATGGGTCAAACCGGGGTCGTTGGCGAAGAACAAGGTTAAGGAGCGCACCGCAATCGCCCTCCCACCGGGGCTTGACCAGCTCATGACGTTCTCCATCAGTTCCATCCGCGACGTAAGCGGCGTGAACTTGGAGCTACTGGGTCAGGCTGATCGCGAACAGGCTGCTATCCTGGAGCAGCAGCGCCGCCAAAGCGCTATGACTACGTTGGCGTCTATGTTTGACAGCTTGCGCAAGTACCGCAAGCGTGATGGGCGGCTGCTTCTTCACTTCATCTGGCTATTGCCTGAAAATACGCTCATCCGCATAGTTGAGCAGGGACAGATCAAGTACATTCCACTAACCCGTGAAGGGTTGGAGTTTGAGAAATTCGATATCATTATCGACCAAGCTCCAACCTCTCCTGACCAGAAGCAGTATGTCTGGGGCATTACTCAGCAAATTCTCCAGATGCAGATACTGCCGCCGCAGGCAGCGGTTGAACTACTGAAGTACTCACCATACCCAGAGTCTGTGGTTCAGGAAATTCGCAACGCAATGGGCATGGGTGACGAATTGCCGCCAGCCGTGCTTCAGCAGAAGCTACAGCAGGCGGAGCAGGCGCTAAAGGTACTTGAGGAAGAGCTCAAGAAAGCGCTTGAAAAGAACAACAGTAAGGAAAATGATGAAGAAATCGCTGGTCTCAAAACCATTATCGAAGATTACCGCGCTCAAACGGAACGTTTGCAAGCGTCTTGGCAGGCGCAAATTCAGGCAGCGCCCAAGCCCGGAACGCCGGGAGGTCCAGACGGTAGTGGTGGAACCCCAGACACGCCAGCCGTACCGCTAATTACAGACGTACCTTCCCCGTTGGAAGAGAAAGTAGATATGCTAACCTCTTTGATGCAGCAAGTCATTGCAAGTATGTCTAATCAGCAGCAAGCTGATCAACCACCACAACCCCCGCAGATGCAGCCCGTTCCTGCTGCGCCTGTAGACCCTAGTCAGGAACAACCCCAGTAAAGGAGAGCGGAAATGCCAGCACCTAATGATCTAACACCTGAAGAAGAAGCAGAGTTTGCGCAACATGGCGTGCCCAGCGCAGGGCCGGGACGTGAGCCTCTAGGCGACGCGCCGCCTCAGCAGCAGCAGCAGCAGCAGAGCCAAGAACAGCAGGAAGCTGACGATCAAGGCGGTCGCCAGACGTTCCATCGTCAAGATGGTCGCTTTGCCAGCCGTGAAGAGGTTCAAGCTGGACAGGCCAAGCCCAGCGGTCAGCAACAACAGCAGGACGAGCAGCAAGGAGAGCCGCAGGGCGGGCAGCAGCAGAGCGAGCAGCAAAGCCAAGAAGGCGAGCAGGTCGGTGAGCGCCGCATGGTGCCTCTAGAAGCGCTGCACGAGTCTCGCCAACGTGCCGCCGCCATTGCTCGCCGTGCCCAACTTGCTGAAACGCGACTGAATGCCATTTTGTCGCGCCAGCAGCCGCAGGGCGAGCAGCAGCAGATGCCGGATATCAATACTGATCCGGCTGGCTACATCGTTGCATTGGAGCAGCGTGTACAGCAGTTTGAAGCTGAGCGCACCGAGAATCTTCAGAACCAGCAGGTTGATCAGTCAATCTCGGCTGATGAAGAAGTGTTCACTTCCATGCGTCCTGACTACCCGCAGGCGAGTGACTACTTTGTTCAGTCGCGGGCGGCAGAGCTACTTGCCTTCCACACGCCGCAGGAAGCTCAGAGGATGATGCTTGCTGAGGCGCGGCAAATTGCTCGTGCAGCTTGGGAGCGTGGCAAGTCTGTGGGTGAGGTCATCTACGGTCTTGCGCAGGCACGCGGCTACAATCCTGGAATGCCGCAGCGTGAGCCGGCTCCTCAGCAGCAGCAGCAGCAGCAGCAGCAGGGACAGCCTCCTCAGCAGCAACAGGGAGGCCCTAGCGCCCAAGAAGTCATCGCTAGCGTCACCCGCGGTCAGCAGGCTAGCCGTAGCTTAAGCGGTGGTACTGGTGCTAGCCCAGCTAATCTCAACGCATCAGCATTGCTTGAAATGGACGATGCTGAATTTGACAAGTGGCTGGGTCAAGGTTCTGATGCCAACAAGCGGTTTGCCGCCATCGGATAAAGGGGCTTGCGCCCTCCGAGTTACCCGCGTATGATACGCGCAGGAGGTCTTCCGGGTTCCCTCTCCTAAAAAGAACCCGGTTCGTAAGCTACCGAACGTCACAGGTAGCAAGGGGAAGACGCCCTTAAAGGTCTGTCGCGCACTCCCAGCGCATAGGGGGTTTCGCCCGATCCGGCGCAATGGGTCAGCACCGAAACCAAATTGGGAGTTTTCTTCATGGCAATGACCGAATTTGGCCCTAACCATCCGCTTGCGGTAAGGCTATGGGCCAAGCGTCTTTTCGTAGAGTCCCTACGTGAGACGTTCATCGATCGGTTCATCGGCACGTCCGATACGAACGCGATCATTCAGATGCGGGACGAACTGGGCAAAGGCGCGGGCGACCGCGTTACGTTCGGTCTTCGCCTCCAGCTAGTTGGCACCGGCGTTTCCGGCGACAACACGTTGGAGGGTAACGAAGAGGCACTCGCCACCTATAACGACACGCTCATCATTGATCAGCTACGTCACGCAGTTCGTTCGCGTGGCAAGATGACCGAACAGCGCGTGCCGTTCAGCATCCGGCAGGAGTCCATGGACGGCCTGAAGGATTGGTGGGCCGATCGTCTCGATACGTGGTTCTTCAATCAGGCCGCAGGCTTCACCGCGCAAACCGATATTCGTTATACCGGGATGCAGGCAGTCCTCGCACCTGACACCACGCATATCTTCCGTCCGAACAGCAAAACGACTGATGAGTCGCTCACAACGGGTGACGAATTCAGCTTGGCGCACATCGATCGCATGGTCGCTCGTGCCAAGACGTTTGTGTCAACGGGTGGCGGCGCGGTTCCCATTCGGCCGATCCGCTACAAGGGTGGAGACTACTACGTTCTCTTCATCCATCCGTTCCAGACGTTCTCGCTGCGCAGCAACTACAACGCAGGCGCGTGGGCCGACTTGCAGAAGTCCAAGCTCCTCGCCAATGGTGATGAGAACAACCCCATCTTCCAGGGTGGCTCGTTCCTCGGCATCTACAACGGCGTTGCAATCCACGAGTCAGCTCGCGTCGCCAACGGCGTGAACTCGACGACTGGTGCTGCTGTCACCAATGCTCGCCGCGCTGTTCTTTGCGGTGCGCAGGCAGTCGTTATGGCGACTGGCCGTGATGACACTGGTACTCCGGAGAAAATGAATTGGGTTGAAGAGCTCTTCGACTACAACAATCAGCTCGGCGTTGCGGCCGGAATGATTGCCGGTATGAAGAAGACGCAGTTCAACTCCATGGACTTCGGCACCATCGTCTTCTCAACCTACGCGCCTCAGCCGTAAATCTAGGGAAAGGAGACAACATCATGGCAGGAATTCCTCGCCTAACGCAGTACCAGATGGTTCACTGCTTCCGTAAGAGGGTCAATTACAACGATACCGGCATTGCTGGTGGCGTTCTGATTGGCACGCTTCCGGCAGGAGCGCAGCTTGTGTTGCAGACCGTACGTGTCAATACGGCCTTCAACGCTGGTACGACCAATGCTCTCAACGTCGGCACGACTGCTGGCGGCACGCAACTCTTTACGGACGTTGCTACCGCTGGTGCGCGCAGCCCCGCTATCGCTAACCTGAGCTTCGCAGTGGACACGGATATTTTCGTGGCCTATGCGCAGACGGGTGGTGCGGCGACTGCTGGTCAGGCAGACATCGTTATCGGCTTCATGCCGAATAACGACCAGTAGGAGGCCGACACATGGCTACGCTAAGAAAGCAGAACGCATCACGTCAGGCTTATACGCTGGTTGACGTGCATAGCATCGAAGACAAGGAGTTGCGTGACGACATTCTCCTTGACGCCAGCGAAGGTGGTGGCATCTACGGCCTACGTGTCGTGGAAGAGTCGGTTAATGGGCCGATCCGCGCTCCCATCTACGGCTACTACAACGGCACCGAACACGCGGATCGTTGGGCCGACGCCAAGAAGAAGCTCGGTTTCGGAGCCGAAGAGATTGACGACAATGAAGTTCGCGGTGGTGGACCCGTTGACGTTAATGATGCTCGCACCGAGGCAGCGTTGCGCTTGCAGGCTGAAGAGGCTGCTCGCGTACAGGCCGAGCGTCAGCGCGCAGACGAAGAAGACGAAGTCGCGCAAATTACGGGCGGTGAGACCAAGTCCAACATCACTGACCCGACGCTTGCACAGGACGCTACGAACCGGGCTGATGACCCGGAAGCCTCGGACGCTGCTGAAAAGGCAGCGGCCAAGGCTGCGAAGAACAAAGCGCCCCGGTAAGTCGTTAACGTAGGAGTTCGGTTATGGCTGGTACATTCCTCGATATGTACACTCGGGTCATGACCGAACTCCGTCGTTCGAACGCTGCAACTGACGTTAAGCAGGCAATCAACGACGCCATCTTTGAAGCAGCCCAAGAGCGCTTCTACTTCAACGAGACCAAGGATACATCATTCAACACGGTGAATGGACAGGAGTACTATCCTGATCTTGGCATCGTTGAGTTGGATTCTATCTGGTATTTCAACGGCACCACTCGCTACAATCTATTCCTCGCTAGCAACAAGGACTTGGATGACGCAGCAGAAGGTAACGTGCTGGGCGGTCAGCTAATGTCCATGTCACATACGGCTGGACAGTTCCGCCTCTACCCCATTCCTACGAGTGTCACAGCGGTACACGTGAGCGGCTACGGTAAACTCACTCCTTACCCGCTGGTTAACGACGCTGACACAAATGCTTGGCTCACCGATGGTGAGACTTTCATCCGTGCGCTCGCGAAGCGTAACTTTCTACGTGACGTAGTTCGTGACTATGGCGAAGCCCGTACGTACGACGTTATCGCAGAGGATTACAAGAAGCTTCTGCTGGAGCGTACTGCGGTGAAGTCGTCTACTGGAAAGATTAGGAGTACTCAGTTTTGAGCCTCTTTGTCGATGCCCTTACTGATCTTCAGCCCAGCGCGGTTGAAGTTGTTGATCTTCCGGTTGGAGAGTGGCTTCCAGACCTGCCGAAAGTCAACAACCCCGGCGCTCTAGAAGCGCTGAACGTCCTACCGCTTAATGGCGTTTACGTTCCCTTGCCGACGCATGAAGGTCAGGTCAATGGCGCATTACCTGATATCTGTCGCGGCGCTGTAGCTGTCACGCTTACATCAGGTATTACTCAGCTTTATGCTGGCACGGTCAATGGTCTTTACACGCGCTTGGCCGGTGCGCCTTTCGTACTGATACAGGCAGAAGCCGTAAGTCAAGACTACGCGTGGCAGTTCATCCAGTTCAAAACGCTAATGGTTGCGCTGCATCAGGATATCTTTCCGCTGAAGTCAGTTGTTGGCACTACCGGCGCACCCGCAGCCGTGGGAGGTTCTCCTCCGCGTGCCGCGTGCGGAGCTATGGTAGGCGACTTTCTGGTTCTGGGTAACTTGCTTGACGATCCAGATGACGCGCACGCAGTAGCTCCCAATCGTATCCGCTGGAGTGGCATCAAGAATATCGACGCCAACTGGGTCACCGATCCAGCAACGCAAGCTGACTACAACGATATGCCCCCGGAAGGCGGCGCTGTCATCGCCATTGCTGGGCGTACGAACATGGTAGTCTTCCAAGAGCGTAAAATTAGCTTTGGTCGCTACGTCAACCTTCCTTCAGTATGGGACATTGAAGTAGTTGAGGATGACGTAGGTTGCTTGGCGCGTGACTCTGTAGTCAGCTATGGCGCTTACAAGTTCTTCCTCGCTAATGATGGGTTCCGTGTCTGGAACGGCACTAACTCAGCGCTCATTGGTAACGGTAAGGTTGACAAGTATTTCTTCAATCGGCTGGCGTATGGTCGTCGTGGTCGTATCGTTGGCGCTGTGGATTCTGTTAACAACTGCATCGTCTGGGCGTTCCCAACAAGCAGCGATGGTACGCTCAACGAGGTTATCGTCTACTCCATTCACGATAACCGCTGGGCACACTC
>Ga0070689_100001946_pt1 | contig 13379 bp, 9 predicted proteins | sample KBSS23HmetaG_FD_64669 | JGI IMG/M metagenome (GOLD analysis project Ga0070689, IMG submission 64669) | Switchgrass rhizosphere microbial communities from Kellogg Biological Station, Michigan, USA - KBS S2-3H metaG | ecosystem: Host-associated > Plants > Roots > Rhizosphere ...
TGATTCGATGCAAACTCGCCATTCTCGTTCTTATCGCATTGTGCTCGAGTAACTCGGCGCAATGCCAAAATGGCGACGAGGCCGGAGAAGTCCAAACCGCCCGAGTCCCCAAGGAAAAAATTCCCGCCGCCCCTCCCCTGACTGCCCAGAAATCCCTGGAGACCTTCAAAATCGCTCCCGGCTATCGCATCGAGCTCGTAGCCAGCGAACCGATGGTCGAAGTCCCCATCATCGCGCAATTCGACCCGGACGGTCGCCTCTGGGTCGTGGAGATGCGCAGTTTCATGCCCACCCCGGACGGTCAAGGTGAGGATCAGCCAGCCAGTCGGATCTCCATTCTCGAAGACACGAACGGCGATGGACGCATGGACAAGAAAGCGGTCTTCCTCGACGGCCTGGTCCTGCCTCGGGCGCTCCTCCTCGTGAACAATGGGATACTTGTCTGTGAACCTCCGAAACTTTGGTTTTATCCCAACGTGAACGACAAGCCCGGCCCCCGCGTGCTCGTCGCTGAAGATTTTGCCAAGGAAGCCGACCCCAAGCTGGGCATCCGAATGAATCCCGAGCATTCCGGCAACTCACTCCTGCTCGGTCTCGATAACTGGGTCTACAGCCTCTATCACCCGTATCGCTACCGGTACGTCTTCGGCAAATGGATGCGCGAATCCAATCCGCAGCGCGTTCAATGGGGCCTGAGTCAGGACGATTTCGGGCGCCTGTTTTACACGTCGAACAGCGACCAATTGCGGGGAGATATCGTCCCGCCTCGTTACTTCAGCGGAATCCCCGGCAAACTGAAAGCGCCGGGGATAGGCGTCCAAATCGCCCGGGATCAATCGGTCTGGCCAATTCGCGTCAATCCGGGGGTCAACCGCGGGTATCAACCCGGTACCCTGCGCGAGGACGGCACCCTGTCCAAGTTCACCGCCGCCTGCGGCACCTGCATCTATCGCGGTGATCTCATGCCCGAGTTTCAAGGAAATGCCTTCGTCTGCGAGCCATCCGCCAACGTCATCCGCCGAAATGTCCTCTCGGAAAAGGATGGGATGATCACAGCCACCAATGCCTATCCAAAAGCCGAATTCGTCGCCTCGACGGACGAACTCTTTCGGCCGGTCAACCTCATCACCGGCCCTGAGGGAGCCCTCTACGTGGTCGACATGTATCACGGCATCATCCAGCACCGCGTCTATCTGACCTCTTATCTCCGGCGGCAATCGGAGGATCGGGGTCTGCAGAACGTCACGAATTACGGCCGCCTCTGGCGAATCGTCCCCGAAAACAAAACTCCCGGTCCGCGCCCCGCGTTATCCAAAGCTCCCGCCGCCGCGCTCGTGGCTACCCTCTCGCATCCCAATGGTTTTTGGCGAGACACGGCGCAGCGCCTGCTCGTTCAGCGCCCCGATCGACAAGCCGTCCTTCCGCTCGAATCGCTGCTAAAATCGTCGACGAATCCGTTGGCGCGCCTTCATGCCCTGTGGTGCCTGGAAGGAATGTCGCGCATGAACCAATCCACCGCCGAATCCGCGCTTGCCGACACCGATCCAAAGGTTCGCGCGGCAGCCGTTCGCCTGTCCGAATCGTTTGCCAAGGCGCCCGACACAAATTCTCCGCTCCGGACAAAGGTTCTCTGCCTCGTTAACGACCCGTCACCGGACGTGCGCATTCAACTGGCCCTGACGTTGGGCGAACTGCCTCAGGATTCTCAAGTCAACGCCGCGCTTGCGACCCTTGCAAAATCAACCCCCGCCGGCTTGGTGAGCGACGCCGCGTCTTACGTCATTGCCAAAAAGGCGCCGGCGCCAAATTCCGGGTCCGCGACGATCCCGGCCAAGACCGGTCGACCGCTGACCGCAGATGAGAAAAAACTTTTCGAAGCTGGCCGGACGATGTACGAGGCCACCTGCCTGGCCTGTCACCAACAACATGGACTGGGCCAGCCCGGACTGGCTCCGCCCTTGGTAGACTCTGAATGGGTCTCAGGCCCCTCCTCTCGGCTTATACGCATCGTCCTGCACGGCCTTCGCGGCCCAATCAAGGTGAAAGGTGAAACGTTCGAACTGGACATGCCTGCCCTGGGAATTCTCGACGACGAGCAAATCGCCTCCGCGTTGACCTACGTGCGCAGGGGATGGGACCATACCTTCGATCCGGTTGACCCCGCGATGGTGAAGAAAGTGCGGGACGAAACGGCGACGCGGGAGGATGCCTGGACCGAGGCCGATTTGCTCAGAATTCGTTAGAGCGCTTCTACCCTCTGAATAGCGTTGCCACGTCGTCCCCCTTTGAGACGAATTTGCCCTGCGGCAACACGTCGATAAACCCGCCCTCGCGCCAGCGCCGGAGACGGTAGAGCGTTCCAAAAAGAAATTCCGGCGCCGCCTCTCCCTGGCCGCCAACGAGTTCGCCGCCCCGTCTCACATTGTCCATCATCCAGGCGGGCAGGAGAAGGTGATACGGATTCCGCCGAACTTCCCCCACGTGAAACGAAAGGGCGGTGATTAGATCCGCCAGATCTTCCTCCCCTGACTCCACCAGCAGGTTGGGTGTTGCCATTGCTCCCCAAAATTCCGTCTCGACCGTAAAACACTGAAAGGCCCGCCCCATCTTCCCGAGCGCATCAACCAGCAGTTGGTGCGTTCCGATGTGGGTGACATTCCAGTCATTACCATGGGGGAAAAAAATGACGTGCGGGGTGGTTGCTTTGAGGATCTCTTGAATGCATTGCACCGATTCCGCCCATTGGGAATGATGCTTTTCGCGGCAGCCCGGGTTGATGCCTTCCAGGCCTCCTGGAGCGGTCGGCAGCAATTCAAATCCGATATAGTCGCAACATTTCTGCAACTCGGTCCATCGCTCCACTTGCCGCTCCTTCTTGCTGCCTTGCGTGACGGCGACGTTGATGACTTTCCAGCGCAACTCGCGGAACAAACGCAGGGCCAGGCCGCCAATAATGACCTCGTCGTCGGGGTGCGGTGAAAAAATCAGAACCTGCGGCCCATCCTTCCGGACCACTGGATGCGTCGGCCGGGCGAAGCCTCCCATGGGCAGTCGATGGCCATCCCGGACCACTTCCGCCAGGCTCCTGACATACGATTGATAAGGAGTCATCCGTTACTTTTCAAATGTCGACCAATCCGTGCGGCGGGCCATTCACTTCGCCATCGGCAGGCTGGCGGCCGCGATGGCCTGGCCGTGACGTTTTTCCTTCTCGTCCGGGGTATGAAACGCGATGCGCGACGACAATTCGGGAAACTCCTGGTCGAGAACCCTTCGCGCGTGGCTCAGGATCACACTGCCTCCTCTTCCCGTAGTCACCCGTCCGAGAGTCAGCAGGTGGCGGAAATCGTAAAACTCGGCGTACTGCGCGACGGCATATCCCAAGTAGACACCTATAGTTTGATAAATCCGCTCGGCGCGCTCGTCCCCCTGCCCCATGAATTTCTGCACCTCCACCAGGCGTTCCGGAAGGGGCAGTTTGGGTCTAATTTCCAGGCCCGCAGGTGGTATCAATCGACCAACGGCCTGCTGCGAGAAGTATTGCACCCCACAACCAAAATCTCCCGACCACTCATCGATGGCCGCGCGTGGATTATAGTCCACCGGCGCGAAGGCCAGCTCATTCAGCCACTGGGTGATTCGGCCTTCCGTGGTGACATAGCCCGCCGCCTCACTCGATCCCATGGCGATGCCGAGAACTCCATTTTCATTGAGCGCCATGGCCCCGGCCAGCGCAGTTACTTCTCCGTCATTCACCACCTCGAAAGGGATGCTGTGCCAGGCGGCCTTTAACTCCGGGAATAGCGTCTTCACGCGGCTTTGAAACAATCCCTCGGGAACGCCGCGGAATAGCGACGCGACCATGATACGATTGTTGACGATCACACCGGCGGAACTCCCCCCAATCGCGTCCACTCGTGGCAAATGCACGGCGGCTCGCTGCAGAGAATCCATGATCTGGTTGAAGTGCCATTGCGGATCAGCCTGCGGCCGCGGATCCCAGACTGTTTCCTCGCTAAAAACAACCTTTCCATCCATGACGGCGGCGACCTTGCGATCGCTGGCTCCCAAATCAAAACCGATGCGGCAGCCTCGGAGATGGCGTCCCAAGGGGGCGCTGTTTTCGCGGGCCGGCGGAATACCCTCTGGCCGCACCACTGCAACTTCGAACGGATGCTCGTAGATCCGGCCCATGAGGTCGGCATCGAATCGCCCCGACGGAGTGGATTCGTAATGCCTCGTCAACTGTTCGCCGAGTGCCGCCGGACCACTGAACCAAAGTTTCCAGCCCCCGCGCGACCAGAGAAGAAACTTCACCAGCCGTTCCAAGTGGAAAAAATTAATGCTGAACGCCGGCGACTGGCCGTCGGCGACCACCGTGTCGAATCGGGTGATGCTTCCCTCATTCCGCTCCAGAGCCAACAAGACGGGACTGGGAAACTGATGCGCGGCCTTCTGAAATTCCCGCCGGGCTAAAACAGCCGGACGGAAAACTGAATCGAGAGCGGGGGCGATTCCGGGAACGGGCAACTCAATGTTTTTCAATTCGTTACTCATGAAGCGGCCAAAGGATTTTTACGGGCAGGCCCGGGATGCCGCAACGCTTTTCCCGGTCGCGTTTGAGGCCTGCTGGGGTTTCCGTCACGGATGCTGAACCATCGGACTCCATCGCTCTTCGAACACCGCCCGCGCCGTCACGCGAACCCCAGGTTCGACCGGAATGGTCTGCGGAAATTTCACCGCCTTGGCCGAAGGTTTCCCTCCCGGCGCTCGCGGGTCTGATCCATCGGTCGTGTAATACACCTCCCCTTTCACGGCCGACACCATCAGTGAGGAACTGCCGTGCTTGACGGAGAAACGCGGCGGGCTCGTGAACTGAGCGTCGATCCAGGAAAGCCGCTGCAGGGTCCAATCCTTGAGGTAACGAATCTCATCGTCATAAGTCTGGCCGACAAAATGATTGGGCCAGATCATCCTCCCGAGGATTGGCCATCGACCGAAATTGCGCAGGCGCGCCTCACCAAGAGTAGCCACGTGAGCATCGACCCGGGCCAGGATATTGGAGTCGCTAAAGACCGTTTTGCGCAGCGCACCCCATCGATCGACGTAGCGCTGCCCAAAGTCGGGATCTTCAAACAGGCGCCGATAGTACGAATACTGCTGGTCGTCCAGCTGCGGCCAATACCAATGCTCGGACAGCCATCCCTGTTTGCCGTTGGCATTGCCAAAACTCAGGTTCCAATCCCAGATCGGCTCCGCCTTGATCCGTGCGCCCCGATCGATCTGGTAGTACGTGCTGAACCGAAATCCATCGATGTTCTTTGTCACCTCCACGATGAGGTGAAAATCAATGAACGAGTCCACATCGAGGTAGGCCCGGTAACCCTTGGCCGGGTCGGTGAAAGCCGAGCCGTTCAGGGCGGTCTCGAACTCGTTCAAATGGTTGCGCAGCCATTGCTTTTGGGCGCCGGTAATTTCGTCCTCCTTCGGCTCCACATAGTAAAACTCGTTGCCCTCCCCGGTGACGAATGCCTCCTCGACTCCGGGGCCGCTCGCCGACGACCATATCCGGCCTGGAGCGAAGCCGCGACGAATGACCTGCGAGCGTCCCCCGCCCCGGTCAAGAAATATCCTGCCGCCATCGCGCACGATGATTTCGCGCTCACTCCGCTCGAAGATGGGCGCATCCAGCGGCACTGGCGTCGAGTTTCGCCGGGGACGCACGGCCGCCCGCTCGCCCCCCACCGGCGGAAGAAAGCCCCGCGGATCCGCGGGAAATCCTCCAGGCCCGGTTGGATACCCATATCGCGATCCGGAATTTCCACCGCCCATGTTGGGCCGCCCATCGAGCGTCGGTTCAACTTCACCCCACGTGGCCCCGTGGTCCTTCTTGAAAACGTAGCCGCCGGACAGAGCCGGCAGGGAATTGTCGTTGGTCCCCAGCTTTTGAATGTTGATCCGCGCTGGCGCCCGCTTGATCTTTTCCTCAAGGACGTAGACGCCCATGTAATTATCCATCTTTAGACGTCCGTTATTCTCGTTCAGGAAAACCTCGACAAAACGCGTGCGGGAGGCGTAACGCCCCATTTGATTGAAAAGTTCGTACGCGAGCACATCCCTTATCAGCGACTTGTCGGGATAAGGGGCGTAGAGCACCCAATCGGAATCTGCCGGAAAACCCAGCACCGACTCGGAACGCGACTTGCCCGAATCATCCCTCAGCTTCACCCCCAGAGATCGTTTGAGATAGCGCAGGGAGGAATTCCCACGCCACCAGACCTCGGCGCGCGTATCGAGATTCGGCGCGACCGCCAGGGAACAACGACTGTTGGTCAGGTCAAAGAAATCCACTGACGCAATCTTTCGAACATCATGCTGCATTTCCTGACCGAAGAGGTTGATGACAATGACCGGAAGGTTGCCCCGGAATTTGCCCACGTCGGGGTCCGCCATCGAGTAACTGCGCGAACTCAACGGTCCGAGCGGGTTCCCGGCCCGGTCATAAAGTCGCGCCCGAACGAGCGTGGTCCGAATAACCGAGAACGGTTCCCTGGCGGGAGGCGACGATGGCCCCGGCTGGGAGCCATCGACGGTGAACCGAACCACGCCATCAGGAATGGGCGAATCCAACCGAACGGAAACACGCCCCATAAACACTCCGCCGTCCGGCGTAAATCGCGGGATTTGCGCCTCCTGATTCGTCGCCGCAACGACCGGGGCGAAAAAGGCCGGTGTCAAAAACATCAGCCCGATCGACAGGCCAAATATCCACAGGGTTCGCAGTCGAGTCGTCACGATTTCAGGGCGGTTTCGGCTTGGTTTGCACCAACCAGACTGAAACTCCAAAGGGCATTTTGCAAAGGAAATGTCGAAAAGTGGTTGGCTGGGGAGGGGACAGTTCGCTGGCAAATCCCTTGCTTAGAGATGCCCGGAAATTGTCGTTCGAATCATGAAATCATTATCGTCCGCGGAGAAATCAAAGAACGGGTCGGTGACACCCCTGGAAAAAGAGCGCATGCATGGCGGCGAGCTTTTTCTTGGCTACAAGGCGCTTCACGAATTGCGGATTCTCATGCGGATCGCCTCCAGCGGCGTTCAGACAGGCTCCAAAAACGACGAAAAGCCTTCGTTCTAACAGCTCAGTCCTGGGCTTTTTCGACACACTTCAGCGCCGACGAGTGTCTCAAGCTGGGACGGAATTTCCGTGCCTTTGTCCCGCTCCTGGACAGTTCAGTTTTATGAGGTGGGACGGCTGCCCCCGGTCTTCACACGGAGCCCCTTTCTGATGGATCATTGAGGTCCCTAACCACACTCCCAAAAAACCGAGGTAAAGGCCGCTGCCCACCCCAAAACGACCGGCGCTGAGCATTCCGGCCCGGTTGGTGGCCCAGACCGCCTTACATGGAAATTCGCTTTGCACGCCAAGCCCCTGCTCCGCAGACTTCGCCGGCATGTCGTGGCTCCAATCCCTGGACCTATCGGTTTTCCGCTTCATTAACACGAAGCTGGCGAACCCGGTGTTCGACGTCCTCATGCCGCCCCTGGCGGGCAGCGGCTGGTTTATCCTGTCCGTCATCCTGCTCGGAATCGCTCTGATCTGGAAAGGCGGGGTGCGCGGACGGCTCTTCGTTGCGGTCCTCGCAATCACCCTCGCGTTGGGGGATGGACTCGTCATCAACCAGGTGAAGCGTGCGGTTGATCGCGTTCGGCCGTCGCTGGATGTCCCCTCCGCCCGCATTCTCGTCGGCGTAGGAAGCGCGGGCAGCATGCCGTCCGGTCATGCGGCCATCTGGTTTGCATCCGTGTTCATCGCTTACGTCTACTATCGGCCAACGCGGTTCTTCATGGTGCCGCTGGCGATCCTCATCGCGTTCTCCCGTATTTATCTCGGCGTGCATTACCCAAGCGACGTACTTGCCGGAGCGATTCTGGGATGCGGCAACGCCGCGATGGGGATGTGGGGCCTCAACGCCCTTTGGCGGACCGCTGGACGGCGATATTTTCCATTATGGTGGGAACGATTGCCTCGGGTCGTTCTTCGGCCGGACGAGGAGCGCCCGCCCCCCGCCTTGGCTCCGCATCGCACGCTGGCGGATCGGAAGTTCCTGGTCGAGAAGCAATGGTTTCGTCTCGCCCACGTGGTCATCCTGGTCGTTCTGGCCGCGCGCTTGATTTACGTCGGGGGAAGCCGCATCGACCTGAGCGAGGATGAGGCCTATCAATGGGTTTGGTCCAAACACCTGGACATTTCCTACTACAGCAAGCCCCCGCTCATCGCCTGGGCGCACTTTGGCAGCACCTACCTCTGGGGCGACCGGGAGTTTGGCGTTCGATTTCTGCCACCCATTATCGCAACGATCATTGCCCTCGTGCTCGTGCGTTTGATGCGGCAATGGGCGGGGGCACGTCCGGCGTTCTTCACCATTCTGATTCTTCTGGCCACTCCGCTCCTGGATGTCGGAGCCATCTTGATGACGATCGATCCGCTCCTGGTCCTGTTTTGGACGGCGGCCATGACAACCGGATGGCGGGCGGTCCAACCGACCGGCACGGTGGCCGATTGGCTGTTGACCGGCTTGTGGACGGGCCTCGCGTTCCTCTCGAAATACACCGGTGCGCTGCTCGTGCCGTGCTTCGCCTTTTACTTTCTCCTTTGGCGGCCGGCCCGTGTTCAATTGCGACGACCGGGCCCATGGGTGGGATTGATCGTCCTTTTGATTTGTACGCTGCCGGTCGTGATTTGGAACAGCCGCCATGAATGGGTCACCCTCACGCACGTGTCGGAGAATGCCAAACTCGGCAAGCCATGGGAGCCCACGCTCCGTTATTTCTTCGAGTTTCTTGGCGCGGAGTTCGGGCTGCTCAACCCGGTCTTCTTTGTGGCCATGCTCCTGGCCATGGCCTTGTTTTGGCGGAGCGGAGTCGACCGGGCGGTCGGCCGTTACCTCTTCTGTCTCGGAGCACCGCTATTTCTTGGCTACTGGCTTTACACTCTGCATTCGCGCGTCCAGCCCAATTGGATCGCCGCCAGCGTCGTTCCGTTGATCTGCCTGATGGTCCTTTATTGGAGAGATGGCTGGATGGCCTCATTGATCCGGCTGAAACCGTGGCTAACCGGTGGCATTGTGGGTGGAATCGTCGTGGGGGTTCTTCTCATGGACACCTCCCTCATCACGCGAATGACCGGCGCCAAGTTGCCCGTCAAACTTGACCCGACGCGACGGGTGCGGGGAATCGAAAAGATGGCCCGGCTCATCGAGGCGGAACGCCGGCAACTGGCGGCACACGATGACCTTTTCATCGTGACCAGCCACTACGGGCTGGCCGGCCAGTTTTCATTTTACATTCCGAAGGCCAAAGCCGCGTTGTCAGGCCGTCCCCTGGTTTATCCCCGATATTCCCGCACCCCACGAAACCAGTTCTTTTTCTGGCCGGAATATCGCTATTGGGAAACCCGCAAGGGCGAAACCGCGCTCTATGTCATGCTTGGCGACGAGACCAAGCAACGCGGCGTGCCGGACGAGGTGGCTGCTCAATTCGAGAAGGTTGAAGATCTGGGAAGCCGCGAAATCCTCGATCGCGGCCAGGTCGTGCATCTTGTCCAATTGTACCTGTTGAAGAATCTGCGCTGAGCACCTTTATTTCAGACGCCGAATGAAAGGCAGACATTAATGACAGAGCGCGTGGAGCGTATTCTACTCCCCGTCCGGGACTACGGTCTGGATGCGACCCTGACCAGCGGCCAGGCGTTTCGTTGGCGACAGCGGGGCGCGGGCTGGGAAGGAGTCGTGGGTGGCCGATGGGTTTATCTAGAAAGCTCGGCGGCTGGAATCCATGCCGCGGCGAACGCGACTGGGGGAGATCACGGATGGGATTGGCTGGTCCATTACCTGCAGGCCAACGTCATTTTGGACGACATTCTCCACACGTTCCCTGACGATCGGCCGCTCGGCGAAAGTGTCGCGGCGTGTCGTGGACTGCGACTGCTTCGCCAGGATCCGTGGGAATGCCTCGCTTCGTTCATCTGTTCCTCCACCAAACAGATTGTGCAGATCCAACAAATCATAGAGCTCCTGTGCCAGCGATACGGCCAACCGCTCGTCACGCCAACCGCCCGCTCGCCCGAATTCAGTTTTCCGTCCCCTGCCCGAATCGCCAGCCTATCCGAGGCGGACCTGCGCTTATGCAAAATGGGATTCCGCGCTCCTTACCTGCGGGAGGCCGCTCAGGCGATAGATACCGGCCGCCTCGATCTCGAACATTTGCGGACCCTGCCCTGCCCCGTGGCACGAGCCGCGCTGATGGAACTTCCCGGCGTCGGTGAAAAAATAGCCAATTGTGTCCTCCTTTTCGCTTACGGGTTTCCCGAGGCGTTTCCCGTCGATGTATGGATCATGAGAGCGTTGCGCAAGCTCTACTTCCCCAAGCGAAAACCAACGCCCAATCGCCTGCGACGTTTCGTGGAGACGTATTTCGGCCCGAACGCCGGCTACGCTCAGCAGTACCTATTTCACTTCATGCGAACGCGCCGGGACGTCATTTAGGAAGAAAATCCATTGATCCACCGGCCCCAATCCATTCCAATGTCTCAGGCAGATATGAATCTGGACGACGCTCAGAGAAAAAAAGTGGCCGGATGGATCGAAGAGGGGCTCAAGCTCTCGGACATCCAAAAACGGATCGACAGCGAGTTGGGGCTGACCCTCACCTACATGGAGGTCCGTTTGCTGGTCGACGATCTCAAATTGGTTCCAAAGGATCCGATTCCCCCGCCCGAGGCACCGACGCCCGCTGCCCCACTCGCGAAGGCACCGGCGAACAAGGGGAGCGATGCCCAGAGCCAGAAACCACAATCTCCCGAGCCTCCCCCGGGAGGCCTGCTGGGAGGCCGGGTCACGGTAGGCGTCGACACGGTCGCGCGGTCGGGCGCGATGGTAAGCGGGAATGTCACCTTTAGCGATGGTCAAAAAGGAACTTGGTATCTGGACCAGTTCGGACGTCTGGGCGTGTCGGCCGAAAAACAAGGCTACAAGCCTTCACCCGCCGATGTGGAAACGTTTCAGGCCGAACTGGAAAAAGAACTCGCCAAGTTTGGCTACTAAAAGCGTCGTCGGCTCCGGGTGATGCCCCTTCATTCCAGCGCCGAAGGCGCAACCGATGTTGCTGGCGCCATCAGCGGGCTGAAGCGCAGGCTTCGAGGAAAAATCGCGAGCCTCAGCCTTCTGCTCCTCCCGGGCCTCCTCGGATGTCAATCTGCGAAGTTCTATGCGCAGGCGATTCACGGCCAATGCCAGATCATTCATCGTCAAACTTCCATCAAGCGTCTCCTGACCCGCACCAACCTGCCCCCCGAACTCGCCGCCAAACTTAGACTGGTCCTGGCGCTTCGTGCCTTCGCCGAAAACGAGCTGGAACTGCCCGCCAACGGGCACTATCTCACCTATGCCGACCTCGAGCGGCGTTACGCCGTCTGGAACGTCTACGCGGCGCCCGAATTTTCCCTCGAAGCGCGCTCGTGGTGGTATCCCGTCGTGGGCCGGTTGAAGTATCGGGGCTATTTCAAAGAGAAGTCGGCCCGGGAATATGCGGCTCACCTGCCGGCGGAAGGGTACGATGTCCATGTCGGCGGTGTTCAGGCGTATTCAACCCTCGGATGGTTTCGCGACCCGGTGCTGAACACGTTCATCTTCGATTCCGAAACCGAACTGGCTGAACTGTTGTTCCATGAACTCGCGCATCAGCGGGTCTTCGCCAGCGGTGACACCGACTTCAATGAAGCGTTCGCCACGACGGTTGCCGAAGAGGGAGTCCGGCGCTGGCTGCGGCGCCAGGGACATCCGGAGGCACTGGCCGCGTTTGAAGCGGATGCGCGCCGCGATGAGCAATTTGTCGATCTGCTCACTCGCACCCGCTCCCGCCTCCAATCGCTGTATACGAATGCACCCGCGAGCTCGTCCCCTCTTCACAACGCGGCATCCCTGCGGGCGGCAAAAATGCAAATCTTCTCTGACCTATCCGCCGAGTTTCAAAAGCTAAAAGCGGCCTGGGGCGGGATCACCGATTACGACAACTGGTTTCTTCAACCGCTGAACAACGCGCGCCTGAACACGGTGGAAACCTATTATCGATGGGTGCCGGCCTTCCGGCGATTGCTCAAGGAGCGTTGCGATGGACGACTGAACCGGTTTTTCCGCGAAGCCGAACGGCTGGCCCACCTGCCCAAGCAAGCACGCCAGGAGTTTTTGGAGGGATTGCAGCAACGAGAGTGAACGGCGTAGGGACGCCCTGCCATAGACGTCAGGCGGCAGACGCGAAATGACTGCTGAACCGGCGCGACTCAATCATTGTGTGCGCCTTCAGGGTCAGCTCAATAATTAGAAACGGCCGCGCCATGATGTCGTTCTCGCCCAAAATCTCCGGGTTGGCATGTCTTTCGAATTCTTCATTGGACGTGACGAAGAGGACCGGAACATTGGAGCAGCCGGACAGGGTTTGAAGCTGCGCACAGGCTTCAAAGCCGCTCATTCCTGGCAGGTCCACCGCCGTCACCACCAGATCGAACATCTCGGTTGAGCCCAACGCCATCGCTTCAATGGGATCACCCGCCAGATGAGTCCGCAATCCCGCTTTTTCCAACGTCAGCGCGATGGCCTGACCGGACATGGGATCTCCATCGACGACGAGAACGCGGCGCGCGACGTCAGGCGGCGGTTCAGCCAATGCGTGCTGGAACAGCAGGGCAACGAAATCTATCCCCTTGAAGATGGTGCGCACGGTCGAGGCATTGATGAATCGCTGCTTCTCCTGCAGTTCCTGAAGAAACGCTTCAAACGTGCTGGCGTAATAAGCTATCGCCGGACAGCCAGCCACGGCGGCATTGCCGGTCAGCGAATGAATCTTCCGGAATAAGTCCAATACCTTCTCTGACACTCCTTCGCCGTTTTCCTGTGCCAGAGCTTGCGCGGTCGAACGAACAGCCTCCAACTTAGCCGTGGCCCCTGTCACAAAGAGCTGGCGAATCTGGCCCTGAAATTCCGGGTCGACGACAGGTGAAGGTCCCGAGGCTGACGCGGGCGCCGGCTCCGGAGCCGGAGCGGCTGCCGGTGCCGACGTCGCCACGGGGGTCGGGGAAGGCAGCGCACTCGGAAAGACCGTCTCCGGCGAAGCCGCCCTCGGATGAAGCGGAGCAACCGGGTAATTCAAAGGTTGAACGGCAGGAATCGAAGCCGGCCGCAGATTCGCCGGGATCGGTGGCCGCTTGGGTTCGACCATCACGACAGGTCCAAGGGATGCCACCAAGGGCCTCATGGGAAATTGAGGACCTTGTTCAGGACCGGGGGTGGGCGCAGGCCCACCGTTTATTGCGCGCTCGGCCGCTT
>Ga0070689_100001947_pt1 | contig 13379 bp, 14 predicted proteins | sample KBSS23HmetaG_FD_64669 | JGI IMG/M metagenome (GOLD analysis project Ga0070689, IMG submission 64669) | Switchgrass rhizosphere microbial communities from Kellogg Biological Station, Michigan, USA - KBS S2-3H metaG | ecosystem: Host-associated > Plants > Roots > Rhizosphere ...
CGCCGACAATCTGACCAACGTGTTCCAAAACCGCATCAATATCTTGGCGCTGGGCGCGCGGCTGCCAACGATGCTCAACAACCAAACCTTTCTCCCGACCGGCGGGTTCGTTTCCTACGGACCCAACTTCCCAGACCTGTTCCGGCGCGCCGCCGATTACGTGGACAAGATTCTGCGCGGCGCGAAGCCAGGCGATCTGCCTGTCGAGCAGCCCACGAAGTTCGACATGGCGATCAACGTGACGGTTGCGAATGCGCTGGGGCTGAAAGTCCCAGAGCCTATCCTCGCTCGCGCCGACGAGGTGATCGAATGAGGCGGCGCGAGTTCATCACGCTTGTCGGCGGTGCGACGGCCGCGTGGCCAGTTTCCGCTCGCGGTGGTGATCAACCTCAACTTTGGTAGGGGCTAATAACCCCAGGCGGACATCAGCCTGCGTCTCATGCTGCAGCGGCGAAACCGGTTTCCACCTCTATCAAAACACTCGTTTGAGCCGCTACCATGCCCGGGTTGCCGATACTTGGGGCGGACATGCGACGGCGGGAGTTCCTCGGCGTTGTGGGTGGCGCAGCGGCGGCATGGTCGCCGGCAGCACGCGCGCAACAATCGACCAAGCTGCGGACCATCGGGTTTTTGGGATCGAGCACGGCGGCGGTCGAGGGCCAACGGTCCGTCGCATTCGTGCAGCGGCTGCGCGAATTGGGTTGGATCGAGGGCCGCACCATCGCAATCGAGGCCCGCTGGGCGGAAGGACGAAGAGAGCGCTTCGCCGAGATTGGGGCCGAGTTCTCAGGATGCGGGCCGACGTCATCGTCACGATAGGAGGTGCGGTCCCGGCGCTCATGCAGGTGACATCGGTTGTCCCTATCGTCTTCACGATCGACGCCGACCCGGTTGGCAGGGGCTTGGTGACTTCGCTCGCCCGGCCGGGCGGCAATGTCACCGGCCTGTCGGTGCAGTCAACCGAACTCGCCGGCAAGCGCCTCGAAGTCTTGCGCGAGATTATCCCCGGTATCCGTCGATTTGCGATCCTGGCCAACGTCGGTTTTCCCGGCACCGTTCAGGAGATGGCCGAGGTTGTGGCAGCAGCGGGCAAGCTTGGCCTTGAGGTCGTAACATCGGAAATTCGACGAGCCGAGGATATCGCGCCGGCGATCGACACGTTCAAGGGCCGCGCGGATGCGCTTTATGTCTGCGGCGATGCGTTCGCATACACCAACCGAAATCGCATCAACACCTTGGCGCTCGGAGCGCGGCTGCCGGCGGTCCACGGCAACCGCGATTACATCGACGCTGGAGGTCTGATGTCGTATGGACCAAACATCCCGGACCTTTACCGCCGCGCCGCCGACTTTGTCGACAAGATCTTGCGCGGAGCAAAGCCGGCGGAAATCCCGGTCGAGCAGCCGTCCAAGTTCGATCTCGTCATCAACCTGACCACCGCCAAGGCGCTCGGCCTGACCATGCCGCCCACGATGCTCGCCCGTGCTGACGAAGTGATAGAATGAGATGGCGCAAGACATTGCGCTGCCCCGGTACGCTGATCTTGAGGGCGAGCATGAGACGTCGGGAATTTATCGTAGGTCTCAGCGGTGCGGCAGCGCTGCCGCTCGTTGCAGACGCTCAACAACCGGCGATGCCCGTCATTGGATTTCTCGGTCTGGCGTCAGCGGATAGGTACGCGGCACAGCTTGCCTCGTTTCATCAAGGGCTGCACGACAGCGGCTTTCGGGAGCGGCAAAACGTAGCCATAGAATATCGCTGGTCAGGGGACCGATTTGATCAGCTCCCCATGCTCGCTGCCGAGCTGGTCCGCCAGTCGGTCAACGTCATCTTTGCGGCGAATGGTCCCGCAGCCGTCGCGGCAAAAGCGGCGACCGCCAACATCCCGATTGTCTTTCAGGCCGGGTTCGATCCGGTCGCAGTCGGTCTGGTGGCGAGTCTTAATCGGCCCGGAGGGAACGTCACTGGCGTGACAACACAAGGTTTGGAACTGGGGCCGAAGCGGCTTGAGATGCTGCGCGATCTGGTCCCTGGCACCGGTGAAGTGGCGGCTCTGGTCAACAACAGCAACGTCCTCAATGTTGAAACGAATACGCGAGCGTTGCAGACTGCCGCCGATGCATTGAATCTCAAGCTTCACATGTTGCATGCAAGCGCGCCGGAAGATTTTGACAGGGTATTTGCCACGCTGGCCAAACTGCGGACAATTGGACTCGTAATCGCAGGTGACCAGTTCTTCACCAGCCGTGTCGAGCAACTCGGGGCGCTCACCGTTCAACATCGGGTGCCGACAATTTTCCAGTATCGCGAGTTTGCAGTCGCTGGCGGCCTGATGAGCTACGGCAGCAGCGTAACCGACCCCTATCGTTTGGCGGCCATCTACATCGCAAGAATTCTCAAGGGCGAGAGGCCTGCCGATCTGCCGGTCCAGCAGCCCACACGGATCGAACTGATCATCAATTTAAAAACCGCCAAAACGCTCGGACTGTCCGTGCCGCCAGCCATCCTCGCCCGCGCCGACGAGGTGATCGAGTAAGCCGCGATGTCGGTTTCTGGCACGTTTCGGACATTCCGCGATACCCGCTTTCGGGGTAAGAGCGGACGTCGCTGAATTGGGGCCTGGCGTCCTAATGACCCGAAGGCGACGTCGTCGATATTCGGCGAATTGAGCTCGACCGGCAGTTGGAGAATGATGCTACGTAACGGGGTGGATAACTGAGGCAAAGTCAAAAGGGAGGCCTTGATGGCTGCTGATCGATCGACCGCTCACGAGTCCGATCTGGACATCGTGGCGGGAAACGGCCTCCTTCACCGCCGAATGTTTTTGACCGCGAGTACTGCTGCTGCGGCCGCGGTTGCCAGTTCCGCTCTGCCCAATCCAGTTGCTGCCGACACGTTACCAGTTGAGCCCTGGATGAAAGTGCCGGGATCCGGATTCGTCGGCTACGGCCAGCCCTCTAAATACGAAGACAAAGTTGCCAGAATCTGGAATACCGCTCCCGGCACGACCGGCACTGGTGCCGCCCGCACACCGCTCCATTTGCTCGACGGCATGATCACGCCCAACGGCGTGCATTTCGAACGTTCTCATAGCGGCATTCCCGACATCAACCCGGATACCCACCGGCTGCTGATCCACGGCCTGGTCAAGCGCCCGCTGATCTTCACACTGGAAAGCCTGGAACGCTACCCGCGGGAGTCGCGCGTCGCATTTCTCGAATGTGGTGGTAACGGCCAATTGCTGTACCAGAAGGAGCCCGCCGCAGTCGGTGTCCAGGCGATTCACGGCCTTGTCTCCTGCGCCGAGTGGATCGGCGTGCGGCTGTCGGTCCTGCTGCAGGAGGCCGGCGTCGATCCAAAGGCAAAATGGATTTTGGCCGAGGGCGCCGATGCCGCTGGTATGAGCCGAAGCATTCCACTGGCGAAGGCCATGGATGACGTATTGATCGCGCTCTACCAGAACGGCGAGCGTGTGCGGCCAGCGAACGGTTATCCAATGAGGCTTCTGCTGCCGGGATACGAAGGCAACATGAATGTGAAGTGGCTCCGTCGCATCAAATTGACCGAAGGGCCAACCATGACCAAAGACGAGACATCGAAGTACACGATTACCTTGCCCGACGGGAAATCCCTGCAGTTTGTGCTCCCTCAGGAAGGCAAGTCCGTGATCACACGACCTTCACCTGGGCTGACCATGAAACAGCCCGGCCTTTATGAAATCTCGGGCCTTGCCTGGTCCGGGTACGGCAAGGTCACCAAAGTTGAGGTCTCGGCTGACGGTGGCAAGAGCTGGGCAAAGGCGGCGCTGCAATCGCCGGTGCTGTCGAAGGCGTTGACGCGCTTTCGTATTCCGTGGAGGTGGAATGGCGGGCCGGCGGTCCTGCAAAGCCGCGCGACCGACGAGACCGGTTACGTCCAGCCGACGCGCGAGAAGATGATCGCAATGCGCGGCAGCAGAACCATCTATCACTGCAACGCCATCACGGCCTGGGCGATTTCCGACAAAGGCGAGGTGAAGCATGTCTATGCGTAACGCACTCCTCATCGCCGCCTCAGTTCTTGCCATGGCTTCGGCCGTTACAAGCGCGGCTGAAAGTCCAAATCTCGGACGAGTGGCAACACCGGAGGAAATTGCCTCTTGGGACATCAGCATTGGTCCAGACGGCGTCGGCTTGCCGCCTGGCAGCGGGACTTCGAAACAGGGTGAAGCCGTGTATGCAGCAAAATGCACCGCCTGCCATGGCGAAAAAGGGGCCGGAAAGCCCAATGATCAGCTCGTCGGCGGACAAGGGACGCTTTCCGGCGACAAGCCTCCGGTCAAAACCGTGGGAAGCTTCTGGCCCTACGCCACGACTGTCTTTGACTACGTGCGGCGGGCGATGCCGCATAACGAATCGAAGTCACTGACCAACGACGAGGTTTATGCGGTCGTTGCTTATATCCTGAACCTCAACGGCATTATTGCAGACACCGACAAAATGGATGCCCAAACACTGGGAAAGGTGAAAATGCCGAACCGCGATGGGTTCGTGACATTTTCGCGGGGGAAGTAAATCCGGCACGAAGCTGCCGTATCCTCCCGCGGTGAGAAACCCGCCGATCTCCCAATGGCGCAGGCATCCAAATTCGAACGCGTCCTTGACCTGAGCACGGGCATAGCGGACGTCGGTCAGTGTCTCACGGAAGGCGCCCCGGGGGCCGCATTTCTCCCTTCAACGTGCTAGTTTAGCAAGGGCGGCATCTCGCCCGCCAAGGCTGACATGAAGCGGCGCGCGTTCATCACATGGCTTGGCGGTGCGGCAGTTGCCTGGCCGCTTGCCGCGCGTACGCAACAGGTTGCAATGCCGGTGATCGGCTTTCTCGATGGCCGGGTGCCCGATACCCTGAGGGATCGCCTGCGGGCCATGCGCCGGGGCCTGCAAGACGCGGGTTACGTCGAGGGCGAAAATGTCGCCATTGTCTACCGCTACGCCGAAAATCAAAGCGAGCGGTTGCCCGAGCTGGCCGCTGAGCTGGTTCAGCGGCGCGTCTCGGTGATCATCGCGAGCGGTGGCCCTCCGGTTACGTTTGCTGCCAAGGCGGCCACAGCAGCCATCCCTATCGTTTTTCTGATCTCCAGTGACCCGGTCGCGCTGGGACTTGTCACCAGCGTTGCCCGGCCGGGCGGCAATTTGACCGGCGTCAATTTTCTCAATCGCGAACTGACTTCGAAGCGGCTGGAGCTCTTACGCGCCATGGTGCCGGCGGCGACTCGTTTGGCTTTGCTCGTCAACCCGAAGGGTCCGTGGGCCGAAAACATGTTGCAGGACGTGGAGTCGGCTGCGCGCTCGCTTGGGCTGCAAGTCCGAGTGCTCAAAGCCACCACCAGCGCGGAGATCGATGCGGCATTCGCAAGCATCGCGGCCGATCGGCCCGACGTCCTGCTAGCGGCCGAAGATCCCTTTTACAACACCAGGCGCCTGCAGCTGTCGCTGCTGGCGATGCGCCATGGCATCCCCTCGGCGTTTTCGGGACTCGAGTATACGGAAGCCGGCGGCTTGATGAGTTACGGCAGCGACATCATGGAAGCCTATCGTCAGGTCGGGGTCTACGCCGGCCGCATCCTCAAAGGCGCAAAGCCGGCGGAACTGCCGGTGGTGCAATTGGACAAGTTCGAGCTCACCATCAACGCCGTCACGGCGCGCGCGCTGGGCATTACCGTGCCGCAATCGATGCTGGTCGCCGCCGACCACGTCATCGAATGAATTCGCCTGTTGGCACTTAGCGGACTCCGACACATTCCACTCCATGTCCGCTTTCGCGGGGTAGTCTCAACGAGTGAAGCGGACATCGCCGATCAAGGCCGTTATGTTGGCTCATGAGCCAAACGGCCGGACGCCCCCTTCCGACGTCGCGGTTTGAACCGTTACGATGCTTGCTCGTGAGGCTGGGGCGGGCATGAGGCGGCGGGAGTTTATCGGTCTGGTCGGTAGCGCGGCCGCATTGCCGGTGCTCGCGCGTGCGCAGCAGTCGATGCCGGCGGTGGGGTTTGTCAGCGGCGCATCGCCTTTTGCGCCGTATGTAGCGGCTTTCCGCGAAGGCCTGAGTAACGGTGGGTACATTGAAGGCCGCAACGTGGCGGTCGAGTACCGTTGGGCCGAGAACCAATATGATCGGCTGCCCGCATTGTTGGCCGATCTGATCCAGCGTCGGGTTGCTGTCCTTGTCGCAACGACGCCACCGGCGGTACTCGCAGCAAAAGCGGCGACCACGACCATTCCGATCGTGTTCCAACTCGGTAGCCATCCTGCCGAGTTGGATCTTCTTGGGCGCGACAACATCACGGGAGTGGCTCAATTAGATGCAGCAATTTTACCGACGCAATTGCAACTGCTCCGGCAACTGGTGCCCACGACCGACGTCTTCGCGCTTCTTGTCAATCCAAATTCCCGAGGTCTCACCGAGAGAACCACCCGAACCATGCAATCCGCAGCGGAGGCGCTTAGATTGAAGCTGCATATCCTGAACGCCAGCAGCGAACCCGATCTTGGTGCGGTTTTCGAGCGCATCGTCGCACTGCGCGTGGGCGGGCTCGTGATTGGTAGCGATCCGTTTTTTGCCGGTCACTTAGAAGCGCTCGCAGCATTGACCGTCCGGCATGCGGTGCCGGCAATCTTCGCAACCCGTGAGTTTGTTTTGGCCGGCGGCCTGATGAGCTATGGGGCCAACGTTATCGACGCTTACCGTCAGATCGGCGCAATCGCTGCGCGGGTGCTCAATGGCGAGAAACCTCGCGACATACCGGTGCAGCTCGGCACAAAAATAGAACTGTTCATCAATCGCAAATCCGTCAGCGTGCTTGGGCTCAAAATCCCAAAGGCCCTGAACCTGCACCCGGACGAGCTCATCGAATGAATGGACTGGTCCGCTTGTGACACCTCTCGGACATGCCAACCCGTCAGCCGAATGTCGCCTATGGCGGTAAAGCGAAAAACATCTGCTCGTAGCGCGCCCGCTTGTCGGGCGGCTAGTTCAGCGCGAACCAAAGCTTTGCGACGAAAGCCGCTCCGCACCAACGTGAGGTCAGGCCGTCGGGATTGGTGACGGGATCGGGGCGGCCGCCCGGCCGCGCGTTGGGATCGCCGGTGAAGACGAAACAATTCTCTTTCGAGAGATTGGTGTCGTGATAGCGCAGGTCGAGGTTGATCATCTTGTGAGTGATCGTCACTCCGGCCTGCCAGTTGAGGTATGCGGGGAGCGGAAAGCCGCCAAGATCGAGCGACTGGTGGCCAAACCAGGAGTATCCGGTTGCTGCCGTGAACGACACGCCGACATCGGCCGGCAGAAGCCGGCTCGGTACGTCGTAGCCGATCCCGCCGGCCGCATATTGGCTCCACGCCCCGGTGTTGGAGACGTTCGGCGAGTACGCAAATCCGCCACCGATCCGGACGGACTCGGTGAGCTTTGTTTCGCCGCGGATCGCTGCCTCCCAATAATCGATGCCCTTGGATTCGCTTGCCGGGGCTTCGCCGGGATAGCGGAAATAGGTGACGCCCAGATCGAAGTCGATCTTTCCGAGCGTCGGCCGGATGCCGCCGCTCATCGAGATTTCGGCAGCAGGCTGGGTCGGCAGTTTGACGCTTGCCACCGTCACGCCGGCATAGAGCAAGGCATAGGTCGCTTCGATGGCCGCGCCGACCGCCGGCTTACGGTCGGAGAGTGTGACGCCGCGGTAGATGTAGTCTGATGCCAGGCCGCCGCGGAATTCGAATTCAAGCTGGTTCTTCCCGCCGTCTGGCGCTGCGTGCTTGCTCTCCGTCCCAGACCACCCGCGGCCACCCAGGTTGATGGCACCGGACGAAGCGGCTTGGATGGTGGACGTTGGACTTTGGCCGAGAGCGGCCGCTGGCACCATCGCTTCAGCGCAAAACCAGCCGGCGCTCCCTACAAACAGCGCCTTGAGATTAACACCGCCCAAGCGGCTCTTGATGAGCAGTTCGCTGCCGTTCCAGCACCAACTTCGCATGACTCGCCCGCCCGCCTTCAACCGCCGAGGAGAATGGCAACGCCGACCATCGCGCAGCCGATGGCGACCATCAGCAGTCCGGTCGGCCACGGCCGCAGTCCTGTGCAGCGCGCAAACGCATAGCCGCACGTTAACAGCATGGCGATGGCAATGGCATTGGAAAACCGCAGCGCCGGTTGCACCTCACCAATGAAGAAGAACGGCACGACGACCGGAAACGTTGAAGCGAAGACCCAGAAGCTTATCCCCACGGCGCGCAGGGCATCGTCCTTTGTCAGGCTGGGGCTGGTCGGCGGCTCGGGAAGCTGAAGCAGCTTTTGCCGCAGCGACTCCACCTCTTCGAGCGACAGGACCGATGCCAGTGATTCCGGCAATTCGTCTGCCATCGCGCGCTTCGCTGCTTCAGCGCTGCCTGCTTGCCGCACGGCACGGAGCATCAGGAGATTGCGTCCACGCTCCTCGATGCAGCCGATCAGGTCCAGCGCTGCGTCGATGATACCCCAGGCCAGATTGCAGCCGAGCGCGCCCAAGATCATCGTGCTGATCTCGGCGCGGCCCGCGGTGGCGACGCTGAGCGTGTTCGTGCTGGTCAGCACCATGATCAGCCCGAACAGGACCTCGGAGATTCTGTCGATCGGGTCGAGCAGAACGCGTCCTGTCTTGCCAACCATGACGATGTCGTTTCCCCGACCGCGCTACCGAAGTTCCGGGTCTTGGCGGGCCGGCCAATAAAGCACGGCAAGCAGGATCAAGCCGATGCCCATGAGCAACCATGGGCCGAGAATCCGCGCGAAGCCACCGTCGGCCATGAGTGCCCCGACGGAACCCTCAACGAATGCTTCGTAGCTCGATGTCAGGCCGCGCGCACCGAGCAGGCGACCGACCCATTCCAGAATCCAGCCGGCGAAGCGCCACGCCGCGCCCACGAGAAACAGGGCGACGGCCGTGATAGCGACGAATGACCTCATGGCGGATGCCCTCAACCGCGCGCTTCGCGCCAGACCAGGAGCGCCAGTCCGGCGAAGATCACCACGATCGGCGCGCTCCACCACAACGGCACTGCAAAGCCAGTGACGACGACGCTCCACCCGGCGAAGAGCCGGAACAGATGAACGAGAGCGACGAGAGCGAGCACAACAACTGCAGTCAGAGTGAAAGGCTTCATTGCCAGCCTCCGGGAGCCGTGCAGCCGCAATTGTAACGGCTGAAAAGTTGGCCGCAAAGCGGCCTCACGACGTCGTTTCAGGCTGGGCGGCCATTGATCGTCGCCTGGCTATTTCGGTTTCGCCGCTTGTTGGCTCCGTGAGCCGTCTCCTATCCCCTTTTAAATCCCCACATAGAACCGTTACGATCTCTCGTGTTGAGCCTGGGGCGTTCATGAAACGGCGGGAATTTTTTCTAGGCCTGATTGCCGCGCTCGCAATGCCGCTCTCAGTGCGAGCACAGCAAACCACAACGCGCACGATCGGTTGGCTCAGTCTTAGATCAGCCGACACCGACACCGAGAAAAGTATTCTCGCTGCATTTCGCCAGGGACTCAGTCAAACCGGCTTTCTCGAGGGCCGCAATCTGACGATCGAGTATGGTTTTGGCGATGGCCAATACGACCGCTTGGCACCTCTTGCAGCGGACTTGATACGTCGACGGGTGGAAGTGCTCGTGACCACGGGCGGAACGCCCGTCGTCCGCGCGGCGCAAGCCGCGACCAAAACGGTCCCAATCGTTTTTTCGACCGCCAACGATCCGGTCCAGGAGGGCCTCGTCAAGAGCATCAATCGGCCAGGCGGCAACAGCACCGGATCGTATGTGCTCAACACCGCCTTGCTGCCGAAGCGATTTGAGCTGCTGCGCCAGCTTCTGCCGAAAGCCCGTCTGGTCGGCTTCCTGGTGAACCCGAATAGCGGATCCGCGGCCGAACAGATCCGGCACGCTCAATCCGCCGGGCGAACCATGGCGCTAGAACCTCTCGTGCTCAACGCAGCGACACCGACCGAAATCGATGCAGCCTTCGACAGTTTTGTGCAGCATGGCGTTGATGGGCTGGTGATGGGCGCCGACCCGTTCTTTCAGGTTCAGCAGGATCAGATCGTCGCGCTTGCCGCCCGTCACCGCATCCCGACGATTTACGAATGGTCTGAGTTCGTCAGAGCAGGTGGCTTGGCTGCCTACTCGACGGATCGCGTCGAGGTGTTTCGCCAGATGGGGGTTTACGTCAGCCGTATCCTCAATGGGGCAAAGCCAAGCGACCTCCCGATCATGCAGCCGACCAAGTTCGAACTCGTTATCAACTTGAAGACTGCCGGGTCTCTCGGGTTGCAACTGACGGAATCGCTGCAACAGCTCGCCGACGAGGTGATCGAGTGATGTCGGCGATTGGCACCAATTTCGCCGGCGCGGACGCTGCGCGGAAAGGTGAGCACCGGTTATTGGAGGGGATTCGCTGCCGTATGCCCTCTGCTTTCGTCGGGGAGCTGAGCCGGATAGCCGAGCACCTGTCTCAGTTCAGCGCGTGCCGCCTCGAAGTCGGTTACGAACGCGGGGGTTTGGAAGAACGCACTGGCGATCAGTGTGGCAGCAATCTCACCGGCCAGGACGTCGCGAGGGTAGTGAACCCCGATGACAACGCGACCCTTGGAGAACTGGCGGCCGCGTTCGAACAGGTCATACCGCTTCTCGGGCACCATGTTCGCGAGAACGATGGCAGTGACGCCCCCGAACAATGTGGTGCCGCTTGGATAGGCGGTGGGCAAGCGGACCGAACGAAGGGGGATCACGTCCTTGCTGGCCTTCACGGGCCGTTCCCGTGACCAATACTCCTTGCTGAGCATCACGTAGGTTCGGGTATCCTGGTGGAGGCGTTTGAAGAAGGCATCGGTGACCGGCAAGTTCGCCGCTTTGAACTTCGAGCCCAACTCGGTTTCGAAACGGTAGATGTCCAGGACGTCATCCGCAATGCCAAGGTTCACCTCCGCCGGCGTGCGGTTCTCCTGAACTTCGAGCACTTCCAAGATGTCTTTTTTCTCGCCCTCAGAGCCAGGCTCCGGGGGCGGAGGAAGAAGTTTCAGGAGGTTCAGCTTCTTCCCTTCGAGATAGATCAGCTTCTGAGCCGACAAGGGGCCAGTTCCACCCAGAAACACAATCAAGACTGCGGCGAGAATTCTGCTGGGCTGCATAGAGCGTCCTTACGATGATCTTCGCGGTCACGCGCGCCTCATCATGTCCCCGCGCGACGGCGGGTCATGAGACTTCAGCAACGGGACCGCACTCCTAGCTGAATCGGAAAACTGGGCAAAGGGAAATTGCACATCAAGCTGTCGCGCCACCGTGCGCTAACGACGCACGTATTATGCTGCCCCATTTATGCTGCCCTATGCCGGAGCCGCACCAAACACGGCAATCAACAGGGCCCGCGTCGCATACCTGGCAAACATGCCGTCTTCCTTCTTTCCTTCGCTCCCGCTTGGCGATTACTTGCCACTTGCGGAATGGCACAAGTCGGGATCGACCCGAGTGCCGCTGCCCGGACTGTGATCCACAACGGACATCGGCCAGGCCCCACTTTCACAGGGGTCCTTTGACCCGTTACGATGTCACGTCCTTCTGGGCCTGGAGGCGGGCATGAAGCGGCGGCAATTCCTCGGTCTCGTCGGCAGTGGGGCGCTGGCGGGGCCGTTCGCAGCGCAAGCGCAGACGGCAATACCGGTTATCGGATACGTCAGCGGGCGCGCTGCCGATTCGGAAGCGCCGCTACGAGAACCGTTTCTCAAGTCGCTCGAGGAGGCCGGCTTCGTCGCCGGCCGGAACTTCACCATTGAATACCGCCACGCGCAGGGCCGCGACGATCGGCTGCCCGAACTGGCAGCCGAACTGGTGCGGAGGCAGGTCGCTGTGCTCGTCGCCACCGACAACAATTCGGCGGTGGCGGCCAAGGCAGCGACCTCGACCATTCCCATCGTGTTTGGCACCGGCGACGATCCGGTCCGGCTCGGCCTCGTGGCCAGCCTCAACCGGCCGGGCAGCAACACCACCGGCGTCTATGTGTTTACGTCGCGATTGGGGGCGAAGCGCCTGAGCCTGATCCGCGCGCTGTTGCCCAAGCCCGGTTTGATCGCATTCGTCGTCAATCCAAACAACTTATCCACCGAGATCCAGGTCGAGGAGATGCAGCAGGCCGCGCGCACAATAGGCCAGCCACTGGTTGTGTTGCGCGTCGCCAACGAGGCCGAGGCCGAGGCGGCGTTCGCCACCATGGCGAAGCAAAAAGTGAGTGCTGTGCAATACGGAGCAACGATCTTGTTTCAGGTCATCAATCATCGGCTGGTCGAACTCGCCGCGCGATATCGAATTCCGGCTTCCTACGAATGGCGCGAGGCGGTCACAGCCGGAGGGCTGATGAGCTATAACGCGAACCGCGTCGCATCTTCGGGCCAAATGGGCCGCTATGTCGCGCAAATTCTTAAAGGCGCGAAGCCTGCCGATCTGCCGGTCGTTCAAGCTTCAAACTTCTTGTTTGTCATCAACCTCAAGACCGCCAGGGCGCTTGGCCTCGAAATTCCGGCGGCACTGCTCGCGCAAGCCGACGATGTGATCGAGTGACAGCGTGCAATGTCAGCTCTTGGCACGTCATTCACTGTGCTGCGGAATTCCGTCGCTATCGGCACAGCAGACATCGATCAACCGCACCGACCGTAGCAAGACCAATAGCGATCAGCGCCATAGAGCAATCCCGCCAAAGAAAAGGCCCCGCCGAAGCGGGGCCTCTCCTAGGAGAAACGCCGAAACTACTTCTGAGGGCTCTGCTGGCCGGGCTTGTCGTTCTGCCCGCCCTGCTGGCCGCCCTGTCCTGGGTTCTGCGTCTGCTGGCCGGGCTTCTGGTTCGGTTGCCCGCCCTGCTGTTGGCCACCTTGGCCGCCCTGCTGATTCTGCTGGCCGCCTTGGTTTGGGTTGTTCTGGTTCACTAACGTACTCCTTGGATATCCTCCCGACACCGATGACAACAGCCCTGAGGCAACATCGTTCCTGGAGGCAAAGCGGGCATCGCCGATCAAGGCCGTTGTATCGGCTGATGACCCAAGCGGACATCGACCAACATCTCATGCTGCAGTAGCGAAGCCGATCTCGGCCCCTATCAAAGCACGTGTCTCAACGCCGATTGGCCGCATTCCCGGCGACGATCTGGGCATCAAAGCGGAACAGTTGCGCGTCCGCTGGATCAATCGTGATACGCACCCAGTGCGTGTCTGGATCTCCAAAAGTCTCCAGCCGCGTGAAATTTTCGAATGGCCGGTTTGTCGTTCTGCTGTAGAGCGGCTTGTCGATCCTAAAGAGATGAGTATCGCCATGCAAAAAAGCAACTGGCTTATCGAAACGTTCC
>Ga0070689_100001948_pt1 | contig 13378 bp, 11 predicted proteins | sample KBSS23HmetaG_FD_64669 | JGI IMG/M metagenome (GOLD analysis project Ga0070689, IMG submission 64669) | Switchgrass rhizosphere microbial communities from Kellogg Biological Station, Michigan, USA - KBS S2-3H metaG | ecosystem: Host-associated > Plants > Roots > Rhizosphere ...
GGGCGAGGAATTGAAGCTGCCGTCGCTCGGGACGTGGTGGTGTGGTCAGGAACCAGCGAAGGTTTACGTGCTCGAACATCTCGACGAGCTTTTCGTGAAACCGGCCTTCCGTTCGCGCGTGCGCGGGATGGAGCCGGGACGCGAACTTTCCTCCAGCGAGCGGGAAAACTTGAAACGCGGCATCGAGTTCCGGCCCCACCTCTTCGTCGGCCAGCAACCGCTGGAGTTGTCCGGAGCGCCCTCGTGGAGCGAAGCCGGCCTCAAGGGCCAGGCTGTGACGTTGCGCGCCTACCTCGTCGCGACTGAGAATGGCTACAAAGTCATGCCCGGCGGCCTGACGCGTGTGGCCTCGGACTCCAGCGGACGTTCGGTTTCGATGCAGCACGGTGGCGCCAGCAAGGACACCTGGGTGCTGACCAACGGACCGGTGGAGGCCATCACGCTGCTCCACCCGGCCAATCAGACCATCGAGCTGCGCCGGGTCGGCAACAACCTGCCCAGCCGCATGGCCGACAATTTTTTCTGGCTCGGCCGCTACGCGGAGCGCGCCGACGGCACCGCGCGAATGCTGCGAAGCGCCCTCTTGCGCATCAACCCGGAGAGCCCCGGAAGCGCTCTGCCCGTGCTCACCCCGATTCTTGCGGCGCTGGAAGCCCAGCGGCAGATCGCCAGTGTGAAGGAACGCCCGGAACTGCGCCACAACCTCGAAGCGCTGGAAGCGGAATTGCTCGCGGCGATTTTCGACCGTTCCCGCGCAGGAAGCTTGTGCTACCTGGCCGACCAGTTGCAACAATTGGCGATGATCTTACGCCACCGCACCTCGAGCGATCTTTGGCGCACGCTTAGCCAACTCGACGACCGGCTGACGCGCTCGGCGTCCGACGCGCCGCTGCTGGCGGGCGACGCGGTCGGCACTATCAACCAGACCCTGCTGGGTCTGGCGGCGTTCCAGGGCTTGGCGCGCGAAAACATGACCCGCGCCCAGGGGTGGCGGTTCCTCGATATGGGATATCGCATCGAGCGCGCCCTGTACCTGAGCACGTTTCTCGATGCCGCTCTGCATTCGCCGGAAGCCGACAACCCGAGCGTGCTCGAGGCCGTGCTCGAAGTCTGCGACAGCACGATCACCTACCGTTCGCGCTACAATTTGTTGCCGCATATCGTCGCGGTGTACGACCTGGTGCTGCTCGACGACACGAACCCACGCTCGATTCTCTTTCAGCTCAACCAGCTCGTGAAACATTTCGACCGCCTGCCGCGCGAGCGGGAAAGCGCTTTGCCCAGTCCCAGCGAGCGCATTCTGCTGGAATGCCTCACCCGGCTGCGCCTGACCGACCCGCACACGCTTGCGAGTGCGGAGACGGGCTGGGCCGCGGCCGAGACGGCGAAGGTCGTGCAGTTCATCGCGCGCCAGCTCCCGCGTCTCTCGGACGCGATTTCGGTCAGCTATTTCGCGCACTCCACCATTTCGCGGACCGGGCGGGGAGGTGAGAAGTGAACTATTCCGTCCGCCACCGCACCACATACGATTACGCCGAGCCGGTGACCGTTTCGCACCACGCGGCGCGGCTCGAACCGCGCACCTTGCCCATTCAGCGCCGCGCCGCATTCGAGCTCCGCATCACGCCCACGCCGGCGCTGCGCAAAATGCGCACCGATTACTTCGGCAATCGGGTCTGCTTCTTCAGCATCCAGCAAATCCATCAATGCCTCGAAATCACCTCCGAGTGTGTCGTCACCGTCACGCACGTCACCCGGCCCGTTGCGTCGCTGTCCGCCCCGTGGGAGAGGGTTGCCTCGCTGTTTCGCGATCCCGTCTCACCGGAAATGGTCGAACCTTACCAGTTTTGTTTCGACTCGCCGCTGCTTGCCAATTCGCCCGAGCTGGCCGATTACGCGCGGGCGAGCTTTCCGAAAGACACACCGCTGCTCGTGGGGGCGCTGGACTTGAACCGACGCATCTTCAGCGATTTCAAATACGACCGCGTGGCCACGACGGTCACGACGCCACTGGAGGTGGTTGTGGCGAAACGCCGAGGGGTCTGCCAGGATTTCGCGCACATCGCCATCGCGTGCCTGCGCTCGCTCGGCCTGGCGGCGCGTTACGTGAGCGGCTACCTGCGCACGCGGCCGCTGGACAGCAAGGAAAGGCTGGTGGGCGCCGACGCGTCGCACGCGTGGTTCGCGGTGTACTGTCCCGACCTCGGCTGGGTGGACTTCGACCCGACCAACAATCTTCTGCCCGCCGAGGACCACATCACCGTCGCCTACGGTCGCGACTACAGCGACGTCAGCCCGTTGTGCGGCATCATCACCGGCGGCGGCAAACATGAGGTGACGGTGGCCGTGGATGTGGCGCCGATTTCCTGACGGCCCGTTAGAGAAGCAGGCGACGAGGCGAGGCACTGGATAATGACTAAATCCGAATGACGAATGGCGAAAGAATGACAAAGCTCGAATGACGGAAAGGTCGCGGGCATGTGCCAGGAGCTTTCTTCGTGCTTCGGATTTCCTTCGTTATTTGGAATTCGTCATTCGTCGTTCGATTGCGGCAGGAGCGGTTCGATCGAGCAACGCTTGCAGAGCGGTTTGTCACTTTGAATCAACCGTTTCACCATTTCGTTCTGATGCCACAGGCGCGAACAATGCACCAGCCCCGTGCCGCTTCGAGCCAAGCGAATCCGCCCGCAAGGATGGCCGCCACCCCCAGGCCGGGATGGTTTGCGCGATCGAGCAGACAGCCGATGACGATCATCGCGCAACCGTAAACGGCCCGAGCCAGGCGGCCCTTGCGATCGATGTTCGGCGCGAAAAATCGCTTCACGCGTTTTGGATACCACAAAATCGCCCCCAGGCCAGAGCGCATCTTGATGGCGCGACCAGCGGACCGCGGACCGTCCCGGTCCGGATCTGTTTAGCGGTAGCGGTTGTCGCGCTGCGACAACCCCGCCGCGTGCAGCGGCGGAACGGCCCGCACGGTCCGATCGGTTTGCGGGAGGCCTTTGCGCCGCTGGACGCGGCGCTACTCGTCGCAGCGCGAGGAGTTCTACCACGCTAGACAGATAGCCCGGTCCGCAGCGGTGGCCAGGTAAAGTCTCCGGAATGCTCCAGAACACCTCGACCGAGCGACGTGCTGCGGGCGGGGACCTTCCGCGCTCCGGTGGGAGTGTTAAGATGCGTCCGCCAGGCCAACGAACACAAAAAGTTTGTTGGCAAGCGGACGGTGGCCGCGTAGTTTTTCGGCCATGCTCATGGCGGCGCACCCGACAGTCTTGCTGTTCGCCTCGCTGTTTTCGGGTCTGACCGATTGGAATTCCTTGCTGACCAATCCGTTGTTTTTGGCGCTGTCATTGTTTCAACTTTGGATGCTGATTGACGCGATCCGCCGGGAGGAATGGATGTGGGTTTTGTTTATCTTCCTCTTTCCCTACATCAACGCCATTCTTTATTTCTTTCTCGTCTATCGCGCCGCGCCGTCGGCCACGCGCGGATTCGAACTGCCGGGCGCCCACAGCCGACGCCGGATCAAGGAACTCCAGGCGCAGATCCATCACCTGGACAAGGCGCATCATCATTCGCAGCTCGGCGACATTTATTTTCAGCAGGGCAAACTGGATTTGGCCGAAGGGTGTTACCGCGCGTCGCTGGAGCGCGATCCGGACGACATCGACACCCGCTCGCATCTGGGCCAATGTTTGTTGCGGAAAAGGAAACCGGACGAAGCGCGCCCGCTGTTGGAGAAAGTCTGCTCTGAACAGCCGAAACACGACTATGGCCATTCCCTGATGGCCCTGGCCGAGACCCAGGCGGTTTTGGGTGATCCCGACGCGGCCATCACCACCTGGCAGCGCGTGCTCGAGGATCATTCCTATGCGCGCGCGCGTGTGCAACTGGCTGAACTGTATTTGCAGAAGACGCAGGCCGACCTGGCGCGAACCGAACTGAATGAAGTGCTCGCCGACGATCGGCACGCGCCGGCATTCCAGCGCAGACGCGAGCGCGTGTGGGTGCGCAAGGCGAAGGCGCTGCTGAGCAAAATCGGCTGACGGCTTACCCCGGCTCGAACCATGCTTAAACCATCACGAAGCCCCACCCAGCTGAGACAAGTCACCGACTGCCTACAACAGCGGAACCTGTGTCGCGCTCGCTTCGTGGCGCAGCGTTGCGCTCTATCGCGATTATGACTGCAGCCGCTTCAGACTCCAAACGAGCCACGCTGGCCAGGCGCGTGGAAAAAATTGTCGCGAACACGCCGGTGTTCGACATTCACACCCATCTGTACGATCCGGCATTCGAGCGGTTGTTGCTTTGGGGCATCGACGAATTGCTGGTTTATCACTACCTCGTCGCGGAGGCGTTTCGTCATCTCGATCACCCCTACGAACAATTCTGGGCGCTGCCGCGGACGCGCCAGGCGGAGTTGATCTGGAACGCGCTGTTCGTCGAACACTCGCCGTTGTCCGAAGCGTGCCGAGGTGTGCTGACCACGCTGAACCTGCTGGGATTGGACGCGCGGAAGCGTGATCTGACCGCCCTGCGGCGCTGGTTCGCAAAGCAGAACGTCGAAAAACATCTCACCCGTTGCCTGGACCTGGCGAAAGTTGGAAGGGTTTGTATGACCAACTCGCCGTTCGATGATTTGGAGCGACCGGTCTGGGAGAAGGGATTCCGGCGCGACGACCGGTTTGTGGCGGCGTTGCGGGTCGATCCTCTGCTGCTGGCCTGGAACGACACGGCGCAGCGGCTGGGCGGCTGGGGCTATCAGGTGGGCGCCCTACTAACAGTCCCGGTCCTCAGCGAAGCGCGCCGTTTTTTGGCCGACTGGACGAAACGCATGCAGGCGAAGTACCTCATGGTATCGTTGCCACCGGATTTCCGGTTCCCGGAGATCAATGATTGCGCGCGCTTAATCGAAAAGGCGGTCCTGCCCCATTGCCGTGAATTCGGCTTGCCGTTCGCGCTGATGCTCGGCGTAAAACGCGCGGTCAATCCCGCGCTTGGACTCGCGGGCGATGGGGTCGGGTTGGCGGATTTGCAGTCGCTCCAGAATCTCTGCGCCGCATTTCCGGAAAACAGGTTTCTGGTCACGGCGTTGCCGCGCGAGAACCAGCACGAACTCTGCGTGCTGGCCCGCAAATTCCGCAACCTGCACGTGTTCGGCTGCTGGTGGTTCACGAACGTCCCGCAGGTGGCCGAGGAAATGACGCGAATGCGGCTGGAGCTGATTGGACTGAGCGTGACGCCGCAGCATTCCGATGCCCGAGTGCTCGACCAACTGGTTTACAAGTGGAATCATTTTCGCGAAATCCTCGCGCGCGTGTTGATCGACCAATATGCCGGCCTGTCGCGCGCCGGATGGGAACCGACAACGGCGGAAATCCAACGCGACGTGAATGACCTCTTCGGCGGCGCCTTCGAGCGATTTTGTCAGGTCGGGTGACCCGCGTGTGGCGCGCGACGCGATTTGGTGTTTCGCGCCGCGTGGTGTGCAGCACAAAAAGGGCTATTATCGTTTGTCCCTCCGGGACAAGCCCGCAAACTTCTATCGAAATGGATACAACTGGCCGGCACGAAAACCCATCGCCCCTCAGCTCCCATCACAAAGTGGTTACTTTTTCGCCTCACACCGTTCCCAGTGTCCGAACCGTCCAAACCGACAGAACACTTGACGCCGCGGTGGTCGGTCCCTAGTTTCGTGCGTCCATAAATTGAACGAGAAGGAAGTGGTTTCGTCCGGTGCGAATGAAGTCAACCTGAATTGGGCATTCAATGAATTGGTCACGAAAACTCGGATGGTTCCTCCTGCTGGCGTTGGTGGCGGTTTTTCCGTCGCTGGGCGGGACGGTGAATGACGGCAGCACGACCAATAATCTGAATCAGATTCTTAATTCCAGCCCAAGCAGCCTGTCCGATTCGTTCGTCAGTCTGGAACTGGCCAACTGTTCGTCGGACTGCTCTTTAAAAGCGTTCCAGGGTGGCGACAACAGCTCGGCCATATTTGCATTGCGTTCCGCCTGGTACGCGAACGCCGTGGCTCCGACTGGCGGCGTTTACACCGTCTCGGCTGCTTTTCAGCCGGCCAATATCGCGTATCAAAATCGTGGCGGAGTGATGGGCTGGTTGAGTTTGAGCACAAGCAACGGAATCGTTCTTCAAGTCGTTCCCGAGGACGGGTTCGACTCGAAATCGTTTCGCGTGTCGGTGGTTGATTTTTCAGCCACTAACGGCAACGACAATGAGAGCCTCGCTCATCTATTCAATACGAATGGAACCGCTGCCACGGGAGACGCCGCTTCGGCCTGGTCGGAATTGGGAACCAATTACTCCGCCACGAATTTTGCGACGTTCCAATTGGCCTTCTCAGCACCCACGCCGGCTGAGCTCGCCATCCTTACCAATGCCACCGCGCACGTGACAGCCAGTGTTTTTCAAGGGACCGCTGGGACGCCGATACAGGTCAGCCGCACAATCGAGTTGTTGACGGACCTGGCGTTGCCGCCGCCGAGCAATCATCGGTTCGGCTATTACGCTGTGTGGGCCTCCATCTTCGAGGCGGGAGACGCGATCGGTTATTTGGACAACCTGTCGGGCGAGGGCGGAGTCGGCTCGCTGAGCAACGCGCCGCCTGCGGTCAGCATTTCGAGTCCAACGAGCGGGGCGACATTTACAGAGCCGGCCAATATCCCGATCGTCGCCGGCGCGACAGACAGCGACGGCACCGTGACGCGCTTGGAGCTTTATGCCGGCGCGACACTTCTTGGCACGTCCACCAACAGTACGTTGAGTCTCACGTGGACCAATGTGCTGGCGGGGAGTTATTCGCTGACGGCGCGAGCGACGGATGACCGCGGCGGTACCAGCACGTCCAATCCGGTCAATGTCACTGTCAACAGCTCCACGGTGAGCGGTCCCCCCCTCGGCATCGCGCTGACAGCGAACAGCATTGAGATTTCCTGGCCAACAGCCGGCTACCAGCTGCAAATGAAAACCAATTTGTCATCGCCGAACTGGACGGACGTTGCCAATACTGTGACGACTAATCGCGTCGCGCTTGCCCTGTCCGCCGGCAACGCATTTTTCCGACTGACCCAGCAAGGAACGCTTACCGGTCCGCGTTTGACGATTCTGCTTTCTGGAAATTCGGTCGTGATATCCTGGCCGGCGCAAGTCACAGGTTATCGGTTGCAAGCGAAGGCGGACCTCAACGCGGTCTGGACTGATGTCGTCACTGTTAATAACCAAGTGACCGAGACCATTAGCGGCGCATCGCGTTTCTATCGCCTGACGCCCTAATTTGCGCGGCGTGGGCAAAGCTCTGGTCAGTCATCAAACCACTCGTCCCGTTCATCGAACGCGGGCACAGGGATGTTGATGATCTTGAGCTTGCCGATGGCCCGGTGCCGGCAGCCGGGCATGATGTAAATCGCTGTCATCGGCTTCACCGGGACGAGCTTTCCGTCCAGCTCCATTTGGCCTTCACCTTCGAGCACAAGATAAATCTCCGTCATTTCCTTATGATAATGCGTGCGGGCATCCTGTTGAATGTCCACAATGTGAAGGCTGGCGACGGCGTGTTTTGAATCCGCGAACGCGCGGCGAGCGAAACCGCAAGGGCACTTGACGGGCGCAAGCTCGTCCAGATGAGCGATGAGGTAATTAGGCATAGTCGGTGACTCCTGATAAGTCAGTTCGTCAGTTTCATCCCGGTCGCCGGGTCAACAGGGACCGCATCGAGATAATCCGGCACAAGCTCATTCAGACTTCTCGGATGCCGGCCACGATCCAACTCATAGGCGCGCACTGCCAGGTCAATAATCAGTCGTTTGAAAGGCAGTTCGGATTGGTTGCATTTCGTTACAAAATTCTTCTGCGCTCGCCTCGTCAGCGACGCAAACGGAATCGTCGCCGCGACACGCTGCCAAACCGGAATAGTCAGCCGCACCCATTCCGCTTCATTGCGCATTACGTCCGCTAACGATTCCTGTCGACGTTCGATTTCCTGTAACTGCTTTGACAGGTCGCGGCAAGCGGTCGCGTCGAGCGAAGCCGTAATTCTCTGCAAGGCATTGACACCGATCGTTTCACAGGCGATTCCCACCAGGTGGTCGATCATGACTCCGCCCCGGCACGATTCCATTCCGTAACGGATTGTTACCAGATAGATGCGCGCGGCGTCGTTCGTGCGGCGTTCCAGCTCTGCGAGTCGTCCCTCTGCTTCGAGCAATCGTGTCACGCGCTTGATATCGCCTAGCGAACGAAGATCGAGATAGTTCGTTGTGAAAGAAAGCGCAATTCGGCATTGCTTCGCCAAACCTATTCGGACGAACTTGAGGACCCCGGCGTTTTCCGCGACGTGCTTGCGCAGGTCCTCCAATGACCCCCAAGCGAAATCGGCTGAAGTGCCTACGATGAGGTTTTGCGCCTTCACAAAATCATCGTAGCCGTTCGGATTGGGCAGGGGCGGCAGCGGCGTTTTCCGGTTCAGCTCGACCAATTCATAAGCCAGCACGCTGAGCAGGATCAGCAGGCAAAGGGTAAAAAAAGCTTTCCCTCTTTTGAATTTTCTATCCGGCATGGTGCGTCAACAGATTGACAAGAAAAGGCCTAACGTCAACAGTAGGGGTACCAACGCAAAATCCAATGACCCGACCGAACCTCCTGCTCGCCACCACTCTGCTGGCGGGCGCCCTTTCGCCCACGCGTGCCGCCGACAAAGTGGATTTCGAGCACCAGATAAAACCGATCCTTGAACTGGACTGTATCCGCTGCCACGGGGCGGAAAAGCCAAAAGGCGGATTGCGCCTGGACACGAAAGGCGGCGCGCTCAAGGGTGGGGACAATGGTGTGGCATTGGTGCCTGGCAAACCAGACGAAAGCCCGCTTTATACAAGCACTATTTTGCCCGCCGACGACGACAAGCACATGCCGCCCAAAGGCGATCCGCTCAAGAAGGACCAGACCGACCTGCTGCGCGTCTGGATCGAACAAGGTGCCGTGTGGCCGGAAGGGTTGCCGCCGTTGATCGCCCGCAAACAGGAAGCAGCTCCCGGCGCTGACGAAGGCCAAGTGGCGGCGGAGATCCACAAACAGATTCTGTCGAGGCCCGGTCCAACGACAGAAGCGCAGATGAAGCTTTACACGAACACCATACCTGGCACGGCGGTGCAGTTCGCCATGGTGCCCATTCGAGGCGGGGAAGTCTTGATGGGCAGCCCGGAAAATGAACCGGGACGAAAGCCGGACGAAAGCCCCCAGCACAAAGTGAAAATCTCCCCGTTCTGGATGGGCCAATGCGAGGTGACGTGGAATGAATTTGAGCTGTTCATGTTCCCGGAAGAGGAGCAAAAGCTCAGGCTGGGGACGACTTCCGATGTGTACGTGGACAAGGTTTCCGATGCCGTCACGCGTCCCACCAAGCCGTATGTTGAAATGAGCTTTGGCATGGGCAAGGACGGTTACCCGGCCATCAGCATGACCCAACATGCGGCGAACAAGTATTGCGAATGGCTCAGCGGGAAAACGGGGCAATTCTATCGCCTGCCCACCGAGGCAGAGTGGGAATACGCCTGTCGCGCCGGCACCACCACGGCCTACTCGTTCGGTGACAACACGGCCAATCTGGGTGACTACGCCTGGTACGAGAAGAACAGCGACTTCAAATATCACAAGGTGGGCACGAAGAAGGCGAATCCCTGGAACCTCTACGACATGCACGGCAATGCCACCGAGTGGTGCCTCGACCAGTATGAGCCGAATTATTCGAGCGTGGCCACCGGCGAGGTGTCGGACCCCTGGATAAAGCCAACCAAACCTTACCCGCACGTGGTGCGTGGCGGCTCATGGGACGATGAAGCCGACAAGCTTCGATCGGCGACGCGGCGCGGGTCGGACAAGATGTGGAAGCAGCAAGACCCGCAGTTGCCTAAGAGTGTCTGGTATCACACCGACGCGCAGTTTCTCGGTTTCCGCATCGTTCGCCCCTTGAAGGTTCCTGCCGCCGAGGAGATGCGAGTCTATTGGAACAACGGCGTGGAGCGGGATTGAGCCGTTCTTCGTCTGCGCGTGGCAACCGAGTTGGAGTTCAGGCTTTAGCCTGTCCGGCGCAAATCACGCTAAAGCGTGAACTCCAACGGCAGCTAGCAGCTCAGCGTAGGACATTTCCGCATACGCTGTTATTCGTGGACAAGCGGTCCGAAAAGTCGATAATCTTGCCCGTTCCAAATGATTTCACGGGGCGTGAATGTCCGTGGAAACATTGGCGTCCAATAGACCTGTTGAAACAACCAGCAAATCCATGAAAGACTCGAACCATCCCAACGCTCTGGCGCCGACGACGCGCCGTGATTTTCTGAAGAAAACTTCCACCGCCGTTGCGGGCGGGACTTTGCTCGGCGGCTTGACGCTCGAACGCAGCGCCTTCGCCGCAGGGAGCGACACCCTGAAGGTCGCGCTCATCGGCTGCGGCGGCCGAGGTTCAGGTGCGGCCGACCAGGCGCTGAGCACCTCCGGCGGAGTCAAACTCGTGGCCATGGCGGATGTGTTTGAAGACAAGCTGCAAGGGAGTCTGGGGAACTTGAAAAAACAACACGCCGACCGGGTTGAAGTTCCCAAGGAGCGTCAGTTTGTCGGTTTTGATGCGTACAAACAGGCCATTGCGCTGGCTGATGTTGTGGTGTTGGCGACCCCTCCCGGTTTTCGCCCCATTCACTTCGAAGAGGCGGTCAAACAGGGCAAAAACATCTTCATGGAAAAGCCCGTCGCCACTGACGCGCCAGGAGTGCGACGCGTCCTTGCCGCGGCGGAAGAGGCGAAGAAGAAAAACCTGAAAGTGGGCGTCGGCCTTCAGCGCCATCATCAACTGGGCTATATCGAAACCCTGAATCGACTCTGGGACGGCGCGATTGGTGAAATCACCTCGATGCGGTGCTATTGGAACGGCACCACACCCTGGGTTCACCCGCGGGCGGACCTCGAAAAGCAGTACGGGCGCAAATTGACTGAAATGGAATACCAGATGCGGAACTGGTATTACTTCGTCTGGATCTGCGGCGATCACATCGTCGAACAACACATCCATAATCTCGATGTGATGAACTGGGTCATGAAGGGTCATCCGGTCCGCGCTCATGGCATGGGTGGTGTCGAAGTGCGCAAGGGCCCGGATTACGGCGAGATATTCGACCATCACGCGGTCGAATTCGAGTACGCGGACGGCACGCGTTGCTTCAGCCAATGTCGCCATATCAACGGTTGCTGGAGCGACGTTTCGGAGCACGTTGTGGGCAGCAAAGGTTCGGCCGATCTTTTGGACGGACGCTGGGCCATTACTGGGTCGAGCCCTTGGCGGTTTCAAGCGAAACAACAACGGGATCGTTATCAACAGGAGCACGATGATCTGTTTGAGGCGATCCGCAATAACAAGCCTTACAGTGAAGTCGAATACGGCGCGCACAGCACAATGACCGCCATCTTCGGGCGCATGGCAACCTACTCGGGCAAAGTGCTTGAATGGGATGATGCCATTAACTCAAAAATCAGCGTGATGCCTCAAAATTTCGCCTGGGACGCTGAAACCCCCAACAAACCTCGGTCCGACGGATGGTACGATCATGCCGTGCCAGGGAAAACCCGCGTGGTCTGATCATCGCGACTTAACTTCGCAATCGTGACCCGCATTGCTAATGCGGCATTTAACGTCGGCGTTGCGCTAGTGAACGGGGCGCGGCGTTGACGCCGCTTCAGCGTGGCACATACTCTGTGACGTTGTGGATTTCCTCGAAGGAAAATGAGGACGATGAAGCGGCCTGAAGGCCGGAACGATGCAGTTGAATTAATGGGGAGCGCAGCCGCCTCGGCTGCTGTTCGGCGCGCCCTCGCGCCGAAGCCCGGCATGTACGAGCGCACCAAACAGTGGACGGATTGGGTGCACGCAGTGGTCCGCGAGGGCGCGGTCCACTGCGCCCGAGGCGGGCGCGCTCCCCAAGTCAGCTGCATCGTTACGGCGGAAGGCCGCGCCCCTGACGTCATTGGCTGGGGCGCTAAACACGTTCAACCCGATGCTGGTGTTCACTTCGGCTCGTAATATGCCTTCAATCGGCTCGATTCCTTCACTTCGATTTGGTTACCCGAGAGACGAATGATGCGCGCTGCCGCGCGTTTTGTCCTTTCGATCAGCTTTGTTCCTTTGTCCGGTCCGAGGACACTGACGGCTGTCGCAAGGCTGTCGGCAGTGATGCCGTCCGGCGCAATCACCGTCACCAGGCTGTGATCGGTCAACCCGATTCCGGTGCGCGGATCAACGATGTGGGAGTAACGTTTGCCGTCGATCTCCACGCGCTGGAAAAGATCGCCTGATGTCGCCAGGCCGGCATTGGCAAGTTGGACGAATCGGACTGGCGGGCTGTTCGCCGTGTCGAGAGGCGCCAACTCGATGCGCCAGCCTTTCGTTCCAGGAGGCGGATCACCCAGCGCCATATCACCGCCGCCGGCCACCAGCGCTCGCGCAACACCGCGCTGGTGCAGAATCTTCAGCGCCTCGTCCGCGGCGTACCCTTTGGCGATTGCACCGAGATCAAGTCGCATCCGTGGCGACAGCAATTCGACGGTGTGGCGCCGGAAATCCAGACGGAGTTTTTGGTGCCCGACTGCCTGAAGCGCCTCAGCGAGACGAGCGGCGTCCGGCAATTTTTTTTCGCGGCGTGCTTTTCGCCACAAGCTCACCACCGGTCCCACCGTCACGTCAAACGCTCCATCGGTCCGCTGTGCCAGTTGTTGCGCGCGTTGCAAGACCAGCCAAAGTTCATCACTGACTCCGATCGCCCGGCCGGAGCCGGCCGTCCGGGAAAGGCGGCTCAATTCACTGTCGTCTTCATAGTCGCTGAGGATTGCGTTGAGCTGCCGGACGCGGTCGAACGCTGCGCGGGCTGCGGCCTCGGCGGCCGGCTTCTCCGATGCATACAAGACGATTCGAAACGGAAGCCCCATTTGCGGCTCGGTGAACTCGAAGCGTCGGAGATCGGCGGCCGGGCGGGAAAGAGTCGGACAGGCGCTCAAAAGCAGGGTTGCCAGCAGGCCGGTTTGCAGGCCAAATGCAAGTCTGAATCTTTGGTGGCGCGCCACGGGTTCCACAAGTTGAACGTTCAAACATCAAGAGAGAAAAGCTATGCAATGGAAAGATAAAATCCTCGACTTCGTCTTGTTGCACGGGCCGTCGTTGATCGGCGCAGCGGTGATGCTGACGGCCGGCTGGTTTGTGGGCGGGTGGATTCGCCGGCTGACGGAACGAGCCTTGGAGAAAAAACACTTCGAGCCGCCGGTGCGCATGCTGTTCGGCCGCAGCGTTCAACTGTTGGTGATGGGCCTCACTGCGATCGTCGCT
>Ga0070689_100001950_pt1 | contig 13372 bp, 15 predicted proteins | sample KBSS23HmetaG_FD_64669 | JGI IMG/M metagenome (GOLD analysis project Ga0070689, IMG submission 64669) | Switchgrass rhizosphere microbial communities from Kellogg Biological Station, Michigan, USA - KBS S2-3H metaG | ecosystem: Host-associated > Plants > Roots > Rhizosphere ...
GCAGCTGTTTGACGACCGCCGCGAGCGGCTCGGGCTTTCCTGGGCCGCCGGAAAGTCCGGCGCGGCGCGCGAGTTCACGGGCGAGATGCTGCGCAGGCCCGGCGTGGGCCTCATCGGCCACCTGAACCTCATCCACACGCTGCTGGCCCAGGTGCTGGGACGCCGCGAGATCGATTACCTGGAGAAGCTCGAGGCCAACGCGCGGCGCCAGACGATGGAAGGCATCTGCAAGGGCGACATCGTCACCATCATCGTCGCCGAGGGACTCGAGCCGCCGGCGGTGCTCGCCGATTGCGCGGAGAGCGCCGGCGTGCCGCTGCTGAAGTCCCGGGAGAGCAGCCAGCACGTGATCAACGTGATGCGCCCGTACATGCAGCAGGAGCTGGGCGAGATCACGACGCTGCACGGCGTGATGCTCGACGTGCTCGAGGTGGGCGTGCTCATCACCGGCGATTCGTCCATCGGCAAGAGCGAGCTCGCGCTGGAGCTCATCTCGCGGGGCCACGGGCTCGTCGCCGACGACGTGGTCGAGCTGCAGCAGATCGGCCCCGACACGATCCAGAGCCGCTGCCCGCCGATCCTGCGCGATTTCCTCGAGGTGCGCGGGCTGGGCGTGCTCAACATCCGCTCGATCTTCGGCGAGACCGCGGTGCGCCCGCGCAAGGCGCTGCGGCTCATCGTGCAGCTCGAGCCGTACGAGGCCGGCATCGAGCCGAAGGACCGCCTCGCCACGCGCGCGGGCACGCAGGACATCCTCGGCGTCGAGATCCCCACAGTCACGCTGGCCGTGGCGCCGGGGCGCAACCTCGCGGTGCTGGTGGAAGCCGCGGTGCGCAACCACATCCTGATCACGCGCGGCATCAATTCCACGGCGGAATTCATCAAGCGCCAGGAAGAGGCCATGCGCGGCGAGGGCCAGTCCTGATGCAGGTCGTCGTCCTTTCGGGCGTGTCCGGCTCGGGGAAGAGCGTGGCGTTGCGGGCGCTCGAGGACGCGCACTTCTTCTCGGTCGACAACCTGCCGGCCGACCTCATCCCGCCGCTCATCGAATCGGCCCAGTCGCGCGGCGAGAAGAAGGTCGCCATCAGCGCCGACGCGCGCAGCCGCGACACGCTGGGCCAGCTGCCCGAGATCGTCGGCCAATTGCGCGTGCGCGGGCACGACGTGCGCGTGATCTTCCTCGACAGCACCGACGAGAGCCTCGTGCGGCGCTTCTCGGAGACGCGCCGGCCGCACCCGCTCGCCTCCGAAGGCCGCGCGCTGGGCGAGGCGATCGCGGAAGAGCGCCGGCTGCTGGCGCCGCTGGCCGAGATCGGCCACCGCATCGACACCAGCGTGCTGCTGCCGGCGCAGCTGCGGCAATGGGTGCAGGACCTGGTGGTCACCGACCGCTCGCGCCTCGTGCTCACGTTCGAGTCCTTCGGGTTCAAGGCGGGCGTGCCGCTGGATGCGGATTACGTCTTCGATGCGCGTTGCGTGCTGCCCAACCCGCACTACGACCCCCAGCTGCGCGCGCTCACCGGCCACGACGCCGAGGTGGTCGCGTTCCTCGAGCGCGAGACCCAGGCGAACGTCTTCGTCGAGGACATCCAGCGCTTCCTCCAGCATTGGCTGCCGCGCTTCCTCCTCGACCAGCGCACCTCCATTACCGTGGCCATCGGCTGCACGGGCGGACGGCATCGCTCCGTGTACATCGCCGAGCAGCTCGCGGAGCGTTTTTCGTCCGAGCACCAGGTGGTGCTGCGCCATCGCGACCTGAAGTGATCGGCAAGCTCTTCGCCAAACGCGAGACGGTCCCGATATTTCCACTCGGCACCGTGCTGTTTCCCGGCGGCATCCTGCCGCTCAGGATCTTCGAGGTGCGCTACGTCGAGATGGCGAAGACCTGCCTCAAGGAGGGAACGCCTTTCGGCGTGTGCCTGATCCGCGAGGGCGCGGAAGTCGGCACTCCGGCGGTCCCCGAGCCCGTGGGCTGCCTCGCCCGCATTGCCTCGTGCGATGTCGAGCAGCTCGGCGTCCTGAACGTGAAGGCCGAGGGTCTCGAACGCTTCCGCATCGTGAGCACGGAGGTGGGCCGCGACAACCTCATCGTGGGCCGCATCGAGGACCTGCATCCGGAGCCGCATGCGAGCGACGCGCCGGGGTTCGCCGAGAGCGTGGAATTCCTGCGCAAGGTGATGGCCGCCATCGGCGCCGAGCGCTTCGCGTCGCCCTATCGGTTCGAGGATGCGTCGTGGGTGAGCTTCCGCCTGGCCGAGATCCTGCCGCTGCGCATGGACGCGAAGCAGAAGCTCCTCGAGCTCACCGACGCGACGCTACGCCTCGCCATCCTGCACAAGTTCCTGCGGCAGCAGAAGCTCGTGTGAGGTCATTCCTGCGAAGGCAGGAATCCAGGCAGGGACACAAGCAGCTTCTTCACCGGTGAGGGCAATGCGGCGCCGTTCACTTCGGTGAGCGGCAGCCACATGGCCGCCTTGTCGCGCGCCAGTTTCGCGCCGCTTGCCGGCCGAATGCGCCACGGCGCCACGTCGAGCGTGAAGTGAGTGAATGCGTGCGAAAAGGGGGGCAGCGGCTGCGTCTCGGCGGCGGCCAACCCCCAGTCGCGCTCAAGCGCCATCGCCGGCGCTTCATCGGCGTTCGCTTCGGGCAGAGACCAGAGCCCGCCCCAGATGCCTGTCGGCGCGCGTTTCTCCAGCAGCACCTCGCCCCCCCGCACCACGACGAGCATCGCGATGCGCTTGCGGCGTGCCGCCGCGCGCGCCTTGCGGCCCGGAAGCTCGGCGATCCGGTCCTCATTGCGTGCGATGCAGTCGTCACTCGCGGGACACAGCATGCAATGCGGGTCGCGCGGCAGGCACACGTTCGCGCCCAGGTCCATCATCCCTTGCGTATAAACCTCTATCCCGGCCGCGGGCAATCGCGACTCGGCGTGGGACCAGAGCTCGGCCTGAACCGCGGCGCGGGTGGGATCACCCGCGACGCCGGCGTGCCGCGCCAGCACGCGGCGCACGTTGCCATCGAGGATCGCGCGCCGCTCGCCGCTGGAGAACGCCGCGATGGCGGCGGCCGTCGATCGGCCGATGCCGGGCAGCGTGACGAGATCGTCGAACCGGGTTGGGAAAACCCCAGCGAAACGCGACACGACTTCCTGCGCGGCCCGATGGAGGTTGCGGGCGCGCGCGTAGTAGCCGAGCCCGCTCCACAGCGCCATGACTTCGCCGTCCGGCGCCTGCGCCAGCGCCTCGACCGAGGGGAAACGCGAGACGAATTTCCGGTAGTACGGCACGACCGTCGTGACCTGCGTCTGCTGCAGCATGATCTCCGAGAGCCAGATGCGATAGGCGTCGCGCGTGCCTTGCCACGGCAGGCCGTGGCGTCCGTGCGCGAGCTGCCAGGCAACGATGCGGGAAGCGAAATCGGTCACACCGCCAGTTTAATGGCGACTACCCCGATGCGGCGTGAAGCGCTAGTGCGCGGGATTCGCGGGCGGACTGTATCGCGCGACCTGGCCGAAGCCCGGCAACGGCATTGCGGGCAGGTGCTCGCGGAACCAGCCGCTCGCGAGCGCGGCAACCTTCTCGATGGCCCCATGCTCCTCGAACAGATGCGATGCGCGCGGCACGACGATGAGCTCGCGGGTGCAGCGCATGCGCGCGTATGCGAGCTGGTTCAGCTCCAGCACCGGCTCGTCGCGCTCGCCGACGACGAGCAGCGTCGGTGCCGTCACGCGGGGGAGGTACTTGTCGGCGAGGTCCGGACGCCCGCCGCGCGACACCACGGCGGCGATGAGGTCATCGAGCCGCGCGGCAGCGATGAGCGCCGCTGCGGCGCCGGTACTGGCGCCGAAATAGCCGATGGGGCGCCCGCGGGCGCGGGGCTGGCTCATCAGCCACTCGGTGGCGATCTCCAGGCGGGTGGCGAGAAGGTCCACGTCGAAGCGCCGGTGACCGGTCTCGCGCTCGTCCTGCTCTTCTTCCACGGTCAGCAGGTCGAAGAGCAGCGTGCCGATGCCCGCGTTCTGCAGGAATTTCGCGAGGTCGCGATTGCGCGTGCTGCGGTGCGAGCTGCCGCTGCCGTGGGCGAAGATGACGATGCCCGGCGCGGCGTCCGGGATGTCGAGCGATCCCTCGAGCGCGACGCCATGGGCGGCGATCCGGACGTTACCCACGGATCGACTCGTGGGACACGTACGATTCGTAGCGGATCTGCGTGTCGTGCTGTCGGAACATGGGAGGGCCGGGGGAAACGTCTATGCAAAATAGACCTTCGCCCACCCGGCCCCGTTCGTCGCGTAGCCAGATGGGCTACGCCAGCACGCGCGTCTTGCTCCCGAGGGCTTTCAGGCCCGAATGACCGCCTTCCATGTAACGCGCGTCGAATCCCGCGTCGCGCAACGCGCCCGCCATGCGGCAGCCGACATGAAATCCGTAGGCGCAGTACACGACGACGGGTTCGGACTTCGAGAGCTCCTTCACCCATTCCTGCAGCTTCTCGGGATCGCGCCAGGTCGCCCCTTCGACGATCTCCTGCGTGCGATACGCATACGACGCCGGCCGCGCATCGATGATCTGGACGTTGCCGCCGCCGTCGATCATCGCCTTCACTTCCTCCAACGCCACCGAGGGAATGTGCGCGAACTCCGGTTGCACCAGCGGCCGCGGCGCGGCGGCGCGCTGCGCATCCTCGTACCTGTCGTTGGCCGACTTCCAGTCGATGTTGCGCATGAACGCGGCGACGTACGCCTTCACATTCGCGCCGAAATCGATGTGGTACGCGTGCTCGTACATGTCGAGCGCGACGATCGGCACGCCGCCCGGGATCGCTTGCGTGTGCTCGGCGGCGTACTGGTTCACGAGGCGCTTGTCGCGCGGAACGTAGGTGAGGACGACCCAGCCGGAGCCGCCGCCCAGGCCCTGCGCCATGGCGACGAACTCGGTCCTCCAGCGCTCGACGCTGCCGAAGTCACGCGTGAGCGCATCGGCGAGCGCCGCGTTCACCTGCCCATCGCCGCCAAGGCTCGCGAAATAAAGCTCGTGCAGGAGCGTCGAGTTGAGCGCGACCAGCTCTTCGCGTTTCAACGCGTTGTAGAGCGCGGGCGGCGCGCTCGCCGGATCCAGCGCGCCCAGCTGCGCGGCGATGGAATTCAGGCGGCGAACGGCGCCACCGTAGTTGTTTTCGTAGTGGGACTCGATCAGCCGCAACGAAAGGCTGTTCAACGTCCACGGACGGCAGTGAAGCGGAGCGAGGGTGTACGGCATGGTGCCTCCAAGAACAGGTGGGTGCCCACGCTCGCGTCTGGCGAGCGCCGCAGGAGTTGGACGGGGCACCGTCTTGGAGGGATTGGATCCCGGGGGTCCTGTCGGCCCCCACGAAAATCATACGCCGGTGGAGCGGGTGAAGGGAATCGAACCCTCGTATGCAGCTTGGGAAGCTGCCGTTCTGCCATTGAACTACACCCGCGCTCCGCGAAATTTTACGGCAGTTGGCGCCCTCCGGCGACCGTTCGTCGCAAACACCCCGCGCGACCCGTGCCGGCCGCCTAGCCTCCCGGTTCCCCACCGGAGGACCCATGGAAGACATCACCCAGCACCCCCGCTACCGCGAAGCGCGCCGCCACGCCTGCAAGGTCCGCGGCTTCTACACCCACCTCGCCGTCTACCTCCTGGTGAACGGCGCCCTCATGGGCTTCAACTACGCCACGAGCCCGGGACGCATCTGGTTCGTGTGGTCCACCTTCGGCTGGGGAATCGGCCTCCTCGCCCACGCGCTGTCCGTGTTCGCCTTCGGCGGCTGGCTCGGCGCACGTTGGGAGGAGCGCAAGATCCGCGAATACCTGAAACGCCACCCGTGAAGGTAGGATTGGCTGCACCCATGGCTCCTTCCTCCCTGCCGCCGCCGGTCGTCTGTGAACGCGAGCGCGGCGGACACCCGCTCGAGATCATTCCCGCATTCCGGCGCTTCACGCCGGGGCCGGCGCGCGACGTTGCGTACACCTTCATCTGGAACATGGCGCTGGGCACCATCTTCTGGCTGATCGCCATCACGGTCTCGCCGCGGCACAACCTCAACACCGAGTACTTCATCTGGAACCAGATCGTGGCGCAATCCATCGGCTACACGATCCACGGGCTGTTCGAGATCGGCCGGCTGCTGCGCATCGACCAGCTGGCGCGCCGCCTGGGCTGGGCGGCGACGACCCTCTACTACACGGGCGTGAGCACGGCGGGCGTGCTGCTGGGCTTCGGCATCGTGGCGGCGCTCACCGATCCCGGCATGTTCATCAACTGGCTGCGCGACCCGCGCATGCTGGCGTACATGGCGGGATCGAGCATCCTCATCTCGTTCGTGCTCTCGGTGGTGCTCTTCCTGCGCGAGCGGCGCGCGCGCGCCGAAGCCGAGCTCGAGCGCGAGAAGCTGCGCTCCGAGCGCATCGAGCGCGAATCCGTGCTGGCCAACCTGCGCGCGCTCCAGGCGCAGATCGAGCCGCACTTCCTCTTCAACACGCTCGCCAACGTGACGAGCCTCATCGACCCGGACCCCGCGAAGGCGAAGCGCATGCTGGAGAGCTTCATCCGCTTCCTGCGCGCATCGCTCGCCGCCACGCGCACCGAATCCACCACGCTCGGCGCCGAGGCCGAGCTGATCGCCGCCTACCTCGAGGTCCTGCAGGTGCGCATGGAAGGGCGCTTGCGCTTTTCCGTGCAGGTCCCGCCGGACCTCGCGTCGTTCATGCTGCCGCCGATGCTGCTGCAGCCGGTCGTCGAAAATGCGATACGGCACGGCCTGGAGCCCAAGGTGGACGGCGGCGAAGTTTCGCTCACGGCGCGGCGCGAGGGAAGGAGCGTCGTGGTGGAGATCGCCGACAGCGGCGTGGGCTTCGCCTCGACCACGCGGGGCGGCGTCGGGCTTACCAACCTGCGCGAGCGCCTGCGGCTGCTCTTCGGCGAGCGCGCCGCGCTCGAGATCGCCGAGCCGGGCGCCAACGGCGCGCGCGTGCGCGTGATGCTTCCCGCATGAAGGCGCGCGCGCTCATCGCGGACGACGAACCGCACCTCGCGGCCGACCTGCGTGATCGCGTCCAGGGGCTGTGGCCCGAGCTCGAGATCCTTCCGCTCGCCGCCAACGGGGTGGAAGCGCTGCGCGCGGTCACCGAGGACGAGCCCGATGTCGCATTCCTCGACATCCGCATGCCGGGGTTGACGGGCATCGAGCTTGCGCGGCGCATCGACACGCGCACGCACATCGTCTTCGTGACCGCATTCGACCAGTACGCGGTGGAGGCCTTCGACCGGGAGGTCATCGACTACCTCCTGAAGCCCGTCACCGACGAGCGGCTTGCGCGTTGCGTGGAGCGCCTGAAGAGGAAGATCGGCGACGCCGAGAAGCCGCCCGGGCTGCAGGAAATGCTGGCCAAGCTCGCGCGCGCCATGCCGGCGGCCCCGGGAAAGCTGCGCTGGGTCCGCGCATCCAAGGGCGAGCTGGTGCAGCAGATCGCGGTGGACGACGTGCTCTACTTCCAGGCCTCGGACAAGTACACCTGCGTCATGACGCGCGAAGGCGAGTCGCTCATCCGCCTGCCGCTGGCCGAGCTGGCCACCCAGCTGGACGCGCAGACCTTCTGGCAGATCCATCGCGGAACCGTCGTGAACATGAACGAGGTCTCGGCCACGCGGCGCGACCTCGGCGGGCGCGTGTTCGTGAAGCTCAAGGACGGGAAGACGGAGCTGCCGGTGTCGCGGGCGTACGCGCATCTCTTCAAGCAGATGTAGGCCCTATAATTTGGCATGGCCATCCGCATCACCCTGAACGGCGCCGCCCGTGACCTGCCTGCCTCGCTGAACTTCGAGCAGCTCCTGGAGGAGCTCGCCCTCAACGGCAAGCGCCTCGCGATCGAGCGCAACGGCGAGATCGTTCCGCGCAGCGCGTTCGGCGATTCGCGCGTCGCCGACGGCGACCGGATCGAGGTGGTCATCGCGGTAGGAGGCGGTTGATGGACAAGCTCGTCGTGGCCGGCAAGAGTTATTCGTCGCGGCTCCTGGTGGGTACCGGGAAGTACCGTGATTTCGACGAGACGCGCCGCGCCATCGAGGCGAGCGGCGCGGAGATCGTGACCGTCGCCATCCGCCGCACGAACATCGGCCAGAACGCGAACGAGCCGAGCCTGCTCGAAGTCCTGCCGCCGTCGAAGTACACGATCCTTCCCAACACGGCGGGCTGTTACACCGCGCAGGACGCGGTTCGCACCCTGCGGCTCGCGCGCGAGCTCCTGGACGGCCACGCCCTGGTGAAGCTCGAAGTGCTGGGCGACGCGGAAAGCCTCTACCCGAACATGCCCGAGACGCTCGCCGCGGCGACCACGCTGGTGGCCGAAGGCTTCCAGGTGATGGCGTACTGCAGCGACGACCCGATCATGGCGAGGCAGCTGGAGGAATTGGGCTGCGTCGCGGTGATGCCGCTCGCATCGCTCATCGGCTCCGGCATGGGCATCCTCAATCCCTGGAACCTGCAGATCATCATCGACCGGGTGCGCGTGCCCGTGCTGGTGGATGCGGGCATCGGCACGGCATCCGATGCGGCCATCGCGATGGAGCTGGGCTGCGACGGCGTCCTCATGAACACCGCCATCGCGAAGGCGAAGGAGCCTGTGCGCATGGCGCGCGCGATGAAGCTCGCCGTCGAAGCGGGGCGAGAGGCGTTCCTCGCCGGTCGCATGGCGAAGAAGCCGTACGAGGCGAGCGCCAGCTCGCCGACCTCAGGATTGATCCAGAAAAGCGCCTAGAAGCGCCAGGAAAGTCCGACGGAGACGAGATCCGTCTCGACCTGCGCGTCGAGCGGCGTGCCGAGCGGAGAGTAGCGCTCCACCTCCGCCTTGATGCCCAGGGACTTGGTGAAGTCGTAGCGCACGCCCATGCCATAGCGCCAGCGCGTGCCGCGCGAGGACGAGTCGCCGAGGAGCGAAGTGGAGTACTGGGCGAACGCGTTGCGCGACTCGCCGCGGTAGGCGCCCAGGCGCCCGTAGAAGGAGAAGCTGCGCCATGGCAGCATCGCGACCGTATCGACGCCGAAGCCGGTGCTGCGGAACGCGGAGCTGAGGTTCGGGTTGGTCGAGAAGAAATCGCCGGACGTGCGGCCGAAATCGACGAATTGCGTCTCGACGGCGAGGAATCGCGAATACTGGTAGCCGAGCTTCAGGCGGTAGCCGCCATCGCCTACGCCGTTCAGGCGCTGGGTCGCGAAGGAGGGAACGGGCTCGGCGGCGAGGGAGATGGAACCGGCCGGGTGCGCGTCGGAAGTCTTGGGGGGCTTGAGGCCGCCCACGTAGTCCTCCGCCGTGGCCGCGAATGCGATCGAAGCCAGTGCTACGGCGGCAAGCGATGTGCGATGCGCCATTGTTGTCCGCGTCCTTTTAGGCCAATTTAGGCCCCGCCCCAGGCGGTGTCAAACTTGGACTGTTGCAAAAACGCTCGGTGCCCGAAGGTGCCGGTTTTCGTGTCCAACTTTTCATCTCCTGAAACCGTGACGCATCCGCCCATCCGCAGCTACGTGCTGCGCCAAGGCCGCTTTTCACCGGGCCAGCAGCGGGCGTACGCGGAGTTGATGCCGCGCTTCGGCATCTCGTACTCGCCGCACCCGCTGGATTTCGCGCAGGCCTTCGGGCGGCGCGCGCCGGTCGTCGCGGAAGTGGGGTTCGGCATGGGAGAGACCACCGCTCGTATCGCGACGCAGAATCCGCAAACCAATTACCTGGGCATCGAAGTGCACGCGCCCGGCGTGGGAAGCCTGCTGAAGCAGGTGGGCGAGGCGGGACTGCAGAACGTGCGCGTCGTGCGGCACGACGCGGTCGAGGTGATGCGCGAGATGATCCCCGCCGCATCGCTCACCGCAATCCACGTGTTCTTCCCGGATCCGTGGCCCAAGAAGCGCCACCACAAGCGCCGCCTGCTGCAGCCCGCCTTCGTGTCGCTCGCGGCCTCACGGCTGGTACCCGGCGGCATTTTCCACGTGGCGACGGACTGGGAGGAATACGCAAACGAAGTGCTGGCGGTTTTCCTTGCCACGCCGGAGCTGGAGAACACCGCCGAAGGGTTCGCGCCGCGTCCCGGCGCGCGGCCCGAGACCAAGTTCGAGCGGCGCGGATTGAAGCTGGGCCACGGCGTATGGGACGTCGTGTTCAAGAAAAGGGCTTGAAGATGAACAGGCGTTACTGGATGGCCGGTGTCGGCGCGTTGAGCATCACCTCGATCATTTCCGAAGCGCTGGCGAAAGGCGACGTGCCGCCCGGAATCGCGAAGCTGGACGGCAGCGCCACCGTCAACGGCCGCGATGCCAAAGTCGGCACGCCGGTGAACCTCGGCGACCGCGTCGCGACCGCGCGCGGCAGCCAGGCCGTGGTCGTCGTCGGTTCCGATGCCTTCCTCCTGCGCTCGAACACCATCATCGAAGTGCAGGGCTCGCAGGGAATCCTCTCGAGCATGCTCGTCGCCACGGGCCAGGTCCTCTCGGTGTTCTCGAAGAAGCCGGTCGCCGTCAAGGCCGCGACCGCGTCCATCGGCATCCGCGGCACCGGCGCGTACATCGAGATCCATCCCGCCCACGTCTACTTCTGCCTCTGCTATGGCGAGGCGCTCGTCGAAGGTCCCGGGATGGCGAATGCGCGCGAGGTGAAGACCACGCACCACGAGAGCCCGCTCCTGCTGCGCGACGACGGCGGCATCATGAAGGTCGAGGCAGGGCCCTTCCAGAACCACAGCGACGCCGAGCTGGTGATGCTCGAGTCCCTGGTGGGACGCGAGCCGCCGTTCATGAAGGACGGGACGTACCCGGCGAAGAAGTACGACTGATCGGGATGGTCCGCGGGCGCTTCGCCTGCGAAGGCAGGAAGCGCTGCATCAATTCATTCAGGAAGCGCCGGCCTCGCGCCGTGGGCCGCACATGCGCATGCGTGCGCTCGACGAGGCCGTCCTTCTGCGCGCGGTCGAGCTCCGCGGTGATGGCGGTGACGGGAAGCCCGGTGCGCTGCGTGAAGAGATCCAGCGCAAATCCGTCGACGAGCCGCAACGCGTTCAGCATGAATTCGAACGGCAGCTCGGCATCCTCCACCACGCGGCTCTCGTCGATCGCATCGCCTTCGAGCGCCGAGCGCATGTAGGTCGCGGGCTTTCGCTGGCGTTGCTCGCGAAGGATCCGGTCGGGAAGCGAGATCTTCGCGTGCGCGCCCGCGCCGATCCCGAGGTAGTCGCCGAACGTCCAGTAGTTGAGGTTGTGCCGCGCGCGCTGCCCGGGCTTCGCGAAGGCCGAGGTCTCGTAATGACCGTAGCCCGCCTCGCCGAGCTCGCGCTCGATCGAGTCCTGCATGTCGGCGGCAACGTCTTCGTCGGGCAGTTGCGGCGGAAACCGGTGGAAGTGCGTATCGGGCTCGAGCGTCAGGTGATACGCCGAGACGTGCGGGATGCCGAGCGCGATCGCTTCGCGAACGTCGCGCATGGCGCCTTCGAGATCCTGGCCGGGCAACGCGTACATCAGGTCCAGGTTCACGGTGGGATAGATGGCCAGCGCCGCTTCCAGCGCGCGCCGCGCGTCGTCCGCGCCGTGCACGCGGCCGATGGCGGCAAGGCGGGCATCGTCGAAGCTCTGCACGCCGACAGAAAGGCGATTCACGCCCGCATCCCGGTAACCCTGGAAACGCTCACGCTCGAAGGTCCCGGGATTGGCCTCCATCGTGATCTCCGCGGAGGGATCGACTGGGATGCGCGTGCGCACCGCGGTGAGCAGCCGGTCGATCGCCTGCGGCGTGAAGAGGCTCGGCGTGCCGCCGCCGATGAAGATCGTGTGCAGCCGGCGGCCCCACACGTTGGGCAGCGCCGATTCGAGGTCGGCGACGACCGCGTCGACGTATTGCTCCTCGGGCACCTCCTCGCGCTTCTCGTGCGAGTTGAAATCGCAGTACGGGCATTTCCGCAGGCACCACGGGATGTGCACGTAGAGCGAGAGGGGCGGCAGCTCGGCGAGCTTCATTTGCGTTGCGCCTCGTCGCGCGCCAGGTTCTCGATGATGGTGATGAGGTGCGCGCGCGTGCGCGCGACGTCCTCGCGCGCCATGCCCGCCACGGCGATGCGGTTCACTTCCTCCGCGACCGGGACGAGGCGCGTCTTCAGCGCCCGCCCCTTCGCCGTCAGGAACACGTAGACGTTCTTGCGGTTGCCGGCGACCTGCTTGCGGCGGATGTAGCCCAGCCGCTCCATGGCCTTCAGCGCCGTGAACGTGGTGGGCTCCATCACGCCCGCCTCGGTGGAGAGCTCGCTCTGCGTGAGGCCGTCGTGCTCCCAGAGGATGCGAAGGAAGGTCCAGTGCCCGAGCGGCACGTTGTGTTGCGCGAGGCGAACCTGCAACGCGCGCACCAGCGCGCGCGTCGCGTCCTTCACGAGGTGCGCGAGCCGGTCGTCGGGCACCGCTTCCCGCCAGTGGCGAAGGATCTCCTGGGTGGGCTGCTTCACAGCGCCACCTCGCCGTCGTCTCTGGATGAGCGCAAAAGCGCGTGGCAGGCCTCGAGCGTCTCGCGTCCCCAGCGCGCGTCGTGGAGCGGCGCACGCACGGCCTCGATCGCATCGCAGAGCTCGTCGATCACGGCGGCGCGCGGGATCGCGGGCTTGCCCAGCGGCTCGAGCCGCTTCGCGTCCCCGGCGTAGACCATCACGCCGTTGGGCATGGGCCTGAGGTCGCCCTTGTCGCAGGTGACGACGACCAGTCCGAAATGCTCGTGCCACGGCGCCGGATCGCTGGCGGCGCGGTACGACGTGCCGCCGTAGTTGCGCGCGGCCTTGGCCGCGGCCTCGTCTCGAGGCGCGACGCTCGACAGGGCGCGGCGCGCCGCGCCGTGGCGCCCGGCGTCCTTCTCCTGGCCCAGCTCGCCGATCCAGCCCATGAGCTCGTCGCTGTCGAAATGCGCGTAGCCGCTGTAGGTGAGCGACGCGAAGGCGCCGCCTTCGAAGCGCAGCAGCGCCGAATACGCGCCCTCCGTGGGGCGCGCCGCGTCCCAGCTTCCGGTCATGGCGCGAACCGTGCGGATGCGCCGTCCCGCGAGCAGGCGTACGACGTCGATCTGGTGCGCGGCCTGGCTGAATATCACGCCGCCGCCGCGTTCGGTCGCGAGCTCCTCGGGGCGCCGTGGCCGGTAGAGGAAGTCCGTGAAATTGAGCGCGGTAATCATCCGCACTGCGCCGAAGGCGCCGGTGGCGATGAGCTCGCGCGCGCGCACGACCGGCGCATCGAAGCTGTGGCTGGGGCCGACCACGAGGACCACGCCGGCCTTTGCTGCCGCTTCCTCCATGTCGCGCGCCTCTTCGAGCGCTACCGCCATCGGCTTCTCGACGAG
>Ga0070689_100001951_pt1 | contig 13371 bp, 19 predicted proteins | sample KBSS23HmetaG_FD_64669 | JGI IMG/M metagenome (GOLD analysis project Ga0070689, IMG submission 64669) | Switchgrass rhizosphere microbial communities from Kellogg Biological Station, Michigan, USA - KBS S2-3H metaG | ecosystem: Host-associated > Plants > Roots > Rhizosphere ...
CCGGCAGGAGCTTCTTGGTGAGTGCGTCGATCTTCTTGGCGACGATGCGTGGGCTGTCGTCGTGGGCGTCGATGTCGTCGATGATCAACAGGTCCGGCCGCTGGTTCTCCAGCTTCACACCGCGGGCTGCGGTGTCGAGGCCGAGGGCGTCGACGGTGAAGCCGGCGGCGGTGCGGATGCGGTTGCGTCGCCAGCCCTTCGAGTTGCCGTGCTTGCCGAGGAACCGGTCGGCCATGTCGGGATACCAGAACTCGCACTCGGACGCCTCGAGGAGCGCTGCCACGTTGCCGACATGGTCGTCGGCCTGTTCCTGGGTGCCGCACACGTACAGCGCATAGGAGCGGCGCCGGCGGGCACCGAGCGCCACACAGGCACCTTCGGCGCTTGACGATTTGGCGCCGCCGCGGGCCCACACGCCGACGAAGGTTTCGGGGCGGATGCCGGGCTCGATTGCCCACACCCACTCCCAGAACTCGGCGTGATGATCGGCGAAGCCGGCGGTTGCCATCGACGGGACGACGAGGTTGAGCCATGCGGCCCACTCGACGTTGGCGAGGTCGTCAGACGGCGCGCAGGTGGCCAGCGCGCTCACGCGCCTCCTCGATCATCCGCTGCCGATCCGACGTCGGCTCCCCCACCGCGCCGCCGAGGACGCTCGCTCGGTCGATGGCGGTGCTGAGCACTGCGAACGTCTCGTGCAGGTCGGTCTTGTCGAGATGCTCGAGCAGCCGTTCGACGGCGCGCTGTGCAACTTCGCCGAGTCCGATTGCAACGTCGAGGCGGCGTTCGTCCCACGTGAGCCGCTTCGACTCGACACGCTCCTGCCGCTCCGGCGTCACGGCTGTTTTGCCGGATCGTCGCGCCCATGAGCAGATGGTTGCCATCGGGATGCCGGTGGCGGCGCTGGCAGCGGCTGCGCCTTGCTCTTCGTAGATGCGGAGGGCTTCGGCTTTCTTGGCGTCTGGCCATCGCACTCGTTCACCGGTTGCAGTCACGTTGCACAGGATTGCAACGGCCGTTGACGTGTTCACTCAAGGGTGCACTTCGGTGTTACACGCAGGTGGGAGACTTGGCCGATGGTCAGCGACATCGTCCTGTTCGCAGTCGGCGCCGGTGCGTCCTCGCTCGGTTCGGCAATCACAGTCGGCATCCCTGCGCTGATCGAGTTGAAGCGATCGCGTGAGGACCGCAACGCCGTCGTGGCGCAACAGGTCGCCGACCGTGCCGCTGAGGCATCTCGATCAGCCAACCTGACCGCTTTGAAGGCGCTCGACGAGCGGGCTGCCAGCGTGATAGATGCCACTCATCGAATCCTTGACGTACGAGCACGGATCCTCGGCATGCCGACGCCGGGGGACATCAGGGATCTCCGTCAGGTGCTCGCTCGCGGTGTGCTCGTTTTCGAGTTGGACAGCGCTGACTATGGCCTGTGCCGGAAGTGGTTGATGGCGATTGACGCGGAGCCGATATCCGGAGTTGATCATGTTGCGATGGCTGGAAAGTTGCTCGATCACATCAGCGGATGGGCGGCAATTCACCACAATCAGCGGGAGGGACTTCGAGCTTGAGCTCAGGGTTCATCTGCGGGTCGCTCCTTTGCCGGGTCGCCACCAGTCGGCGCCCCAGACTTGGCCGGGGTGGTGTCCGAGTTTGCATGCGAAGCGGTCGGCTTGCCGGTCGGTGAGTGGCCGGCAGAGGACGGCTGGGTCGACGCCGAGACGGCGGGCGATGGAGCGGAGCGGTTCGTCGACGATGGCGATGAGCGGCTCGGGCGGGTATCGGGTTGGCGGCGATGTCGGCGGCATCAGAAGTCCTCGTCCTGTCCGGGGATGAAGTTGTATCCCCGCGTGGTCGGATCGGCGGTGAGCAGGTCGTTCGCGTCGGACGCGGGGATGCGCGGTGATTGGTCGGCCCCGTGGCTCTGACCGTTCTGTTCGGAAGTTTCCCGCCCGCTTAGACCAGAGTAATTACCGCGTATCCCCGCGTCGGTCGCGTCGATGCTGGTAGCGCCGTTTTCGGGACGCGGGGATTCGCGGGGATCGGCGTCAAAATCGAACGCCGAGCGGCTGGCGGTGTTGTCGGCGACGATGAACTCGACGACCTTCCGATGGTTGGGTGGGAGCTGCACGATGCGCAGCCCGGTGTCGCCGTACAGCCGGCCGGCGCGCTTGGCCAGAGCCTTACCGAATCGCACGCTGAACCCTTTGGTGTCCCAATGTTCGGCGAGGTCGTCGGGCAGCGCCGCCCGGAGCTCGCTGTCGGGTGAGGCCATGAAGCCGACGAGGGTCTTCACGGTGAGCTCGCGGTCGGGGCCGTATTGGTGCATCCAGGTGCCCAGGAACGCCTCCCATCCGGCGGCCTCGCGGTCGTTGTGTCGGCGGAAGTCCTCTTGGTTGGTGAGGAACCCGCCGACGCCGGCGTGATGGAGGATGCCGGCGATGTGTGCGGCCCAGGCGTCGTAGCTGTCGAGCTTGGCGGCGTTGGGTGCCTGGGGTCTGCCGGCGACCCACCAGGAGCGGATGATGGTGCACAGGGCGGCGACGAGCTCGTTGCGGTGCTCGGTCACCCAGGGTTCGAGGGGTGTGTGCTTGTAGCTGCGGCCGAGGGCGGCGCCGTGTGGTTCGAGACGGATCCGGTAGCAGCGGCGGGCCATGTCGCCGCCGACGTCGATGTTGTTGCCGGTGGCGAGCCATGTGACCCGGTTGGGGACTTCGACGGACTCGTTGCGGCCGAGCATCCGGCCCTGCCAAGTGTTGACTGTCAGTGCGCCGGCCAGGATTGGTGATCGGATCGTTCCCTCGACGTTGTCGAAGGCGATGGTGGTGACGCCGGCGAGCAGCATGGTGGTGATGCGCTTCTCGAGTTCTTCGTCGTTGGTCGAGAATGGCTGCATCGCTGCCGGGCGCCCGGTGGCGACGATGGTTGCGATGGTGGCGAGGATCGTCTTGCCGGAGCCGGGTTGCGGAGCGTCGAGGAGGGCGAGCGGCGCGAGGCCGATGATGGGTCGGACGATCGGTGTGAGCATGAGCGCCCAGGCGTTGGCGCGGTCGGCGGTGGTGGACCATGGGAAGTCGCACAGCATGTCGTCGATGAGGGCGACGGCGGCTGCGAGCTCGTCACCGGTCGGGGTCAGCGAGATCTCGATGGGGGCGCGTCCGGGCGCCCAGTGGTAGAGCCCGGTTGACGGGTCGTAGCCGTGTGTGGTGTGGAATGTGCCGTCGGGGCGCAGCACCGGGGTTTCGGTGATGCCGACGAGCCCCGGGAACGGCCAGGAGCGGCGTGACAGGACCCCCGTGATGATGTCGGGTGGTGGCGAGCAGCGCGCCGGTGGCGGGTGCGGGTCGTCCTTGGTTGGCTTGCGGGACCGAACGAATTGCATTGCTTCGGCGGCGTGGAGGGCGAGGGTGGGTTGGCCGAGCGTCTCGATCATTGGTCGGTCGTTCTCGTCGGAGCGGACGCGGACGGGTTTGCCGTTGCGGACGAACAGTTCGGGCGGGTCGTTGGCGCCCTCGAGGTTGGCGGTGATCTCCTCGACGACCTCGGCGAGGTCACGGCTGTTCACGAACAGCGGCGGCCGGTGTCGCTTCTTCGCCTCCTCGACCTGTGCGGCAGGCGGTGGCAATGCCGGCGACATAGCGGCACCGTTCTTCGCGTCTGGTCCGACACCGACGACACCGTCGGTGTGCCAGCTGATGGAGCGCCGATAGGTGGCCGCGGCTTCGGAGTGATCGCCGTGGTGACGGGTCGCCGTGTAGTACCCGAACCGTGTGTACGTCTCCTCTTGGCGGAGCGGGGCGGCCTGGTCGGTCCACACCTTGAGCACGTCCGATCCCTTGTAGTACAGGGTGGCTGACGGCCCGTCTTTCACGGTTTTGCCGGGGCGGGTCCAGAGCTCGTATTCGCCGCCGGGGTCGTTGCGGCGCGAGTGGAACTGCCATCCGTCGCCGGTGAGGAGCTCGGGCCATGTGTGGTGGGCGGCGAACAGGTCGATGACCGAGTCACCGCCTTCGTATGGGACGTGTTCGGTGCGCGGCTTCTGTTCGGGGATGGGCGCGGTCAGGAGTTCGAGCAGCCATGCCGGGAGTGGTGCGATCGGGTAGCCGTCGAGTGGGTCGTGGGTGAGCTCCCACGCGTACGGCAGGCCGCTGTCGGGGTGGATGGTTGGTGGCGCGACGATTTGGCCGCCGTCGGCGCGGACGTCGATGCCGGCAGGCAGGTTCGCTGCCGCGGCGTTCGTGATCGTGACGCCGTCGGGCGCGGTGAAGATGAGGTGTCGGCCGCCACCGCCGGTGAGGGATTCGGCGGTGTCGACGGCGCCGTGGATGGCTTCGAGGTCGGCCCATCCTTCGTCGCCGCCGTGGCGTGGGTCGATGTCGATGACGACGAGGTGGGAGAGGCCGGTGACGATGGAGACGCCGTGGTCGGGGTGCTTGTCCCACCATGTCGTGATCATTGCTGGGTCGAGGGTGGCGCGTTGTTGCCAGTTGTCGATGCGCGGGTATTTGGTGCCGGGCGCGATGGGGGCGACGTGCCAGCCGAGGCGGGCGTAGGCGAGGGCGTGTTCGACTGGCGTCACGTGGGCCTTTCAGGCGGTTTGGCGGTATTCGGCTGGCACCGGGTTGCCGATGTGCCAGTGGCTGCAGTGCGGGCAGCGATATTTGCGGAGGCGGCGGCCGTAGCGTTGTTCGTTGCGTTTGACGGCGGCGCGAGCGTCGGCTTTCGAGTAGTACGGCACCTTGTTGACGCACTGCGACCGCGGGTTGTAAATCGCGGGCATCACGTGGTCTGTGGCGGTTCAAAGAACAGGTCGTCATCCGGCCGGTACTTCGGGTTGGGTGCCTCGCATCCGAATCGCACGCACTTGGGGGACGACGATCCGACGTGGCCGTGGTACGTGAACCAATGACGGGCTCCGCACGAGTGGCTGCGCTCGATCGACGCGCTCACGCCGCCACCGCCGGGCCCAGCTCGACCAACCGCGCCCGCGCGGCGTCGAGGATGTCGGGCCGGTTGTCGTGTGCGGCCTCGAAGGCGATGACGTGGCGGACGCTGTCGGGCTTGGTGAGCTTGGCGATCATGCCGAGCAAGCGCGCCTCGGCCGACATCGTGTAGGTGCCCCATGGCTGCTTGGTCAACCACTCGGGCGGCACCTCGGCGGGCGGCGCGGGCCAGTCGACTTTCAACTCGCCAGCAGCCTCCAGGGCATCGCTGACGGGGTGCTCGGGGAACATGGCGTCGTCGGCGGTCGCCGCGACCTGCTCGCCGATGAAGCGGACCTCAACGATGGCGGCCTCGAACGTCTTGCCGTTGTTGTCAGAGCGCGCCTCGATGAGGTTCTCGTTCGCGGTGTCGAGGTCCTCGTAGATCTCGCCGTCCCACGTGGTGCCCCAAGCTCCGTGCTCACGAATGACGACCATGTAGCCGAACGGCGTCGTCTCGCCGAGCACGCCAGCGACCTCGACGGGCGGCTGCTCGGCCAGCGCGGCTTTGACCTCGACGACGGCCTCACGTGCTTTGGCGGCGATCTCGCGCAGCGCCGTGTTGTCGGCTTCGAGGCGGCCGATCGCGTTACGCAGCTCGTTGCGCTCGGCGATCGACACGTGTGCCGTGATGGGCGCTTTTGGAACGGGAGTCTTGCCACGAGCCTTGGCCTCGGCGTCGCGCAGCTTCACCTTCCCGTCGGCCACCGCGGCGGCGGTCGGTGCGTCGAGTTCGAGCAGCGCGAGGCGCCGCGACACGTGCGACTGGTTGCAGCCGACGCGTTCGGCGATCTGGCGCTGGGTGAGGTCGAGGTCGATCAGTGCCTGGAAGGCCCGCGCCTCATCGAGCGGGTCGAGTGGCTTGCCCTGGGTCGCGAGGGCGGCGAGCAGACGCTCGGTGCGGTTCATCGACACGACGCGCACGGGGATGGTATCGGTGTAGCCGCCATCCGGCGTCATCGTGGCGTCCAGGGCGCGCAGCGCGGCGAGGCGGCGGTGGCCGTCGATGACCATGTAGGACGGCAGCGCAGCTGCAGCCAGCAGCGAGTTTCGCACGACGAGCAGCGGTGTCAGCAGCCCGATGTCGCGGATCGACTCGGCCAGCTCGGTGATGTCGCCCAGGGTCTGGCGCGGGTTGTCGGGGTTGGCGACGAGATCGTCAAGGTAGACGGCTGTCGTGTTGGTGGCGTCAGTGAGGATCATGTCGTTCGTTCCTTCGTGGGATCGGTGGGGAGCTTGTGGATGTCGGCCAGCGCGGTGCGTAGCCGGCCGGTTGGTGCCGGCCATGGGGCGAGCAGCGCGGCGGCGTCTTCGGGGACGTCGACGAGGCCATGCCGGTTGATCAGTTCGGCGACGCGGTTCGCGGTCGCCTTGGAGAAGCACAGGATCGCGACGTCGCGCTGCTCGTCGATGACGGCGAACCCGCGCGACACGTTCATTGGCGGCACAGGGTGGACGTGGGCTTCGGATGGGCAGGTCATGCCGCTTCTGCCTTTCTGCCGTGGCACAGGTGCCAGTAGGCGATCAGTGCGGCCTCGGCGCGGCCGTCGTCCTTGACGCGGGCGAACAGCTGCGCCTTCGCTGGCCAGAGTTCGATCGCCCGCCGTCGCGCGCCGTCTTTGTCGGCCGAGAGCGCGAGGTCCTTCTTCCACTTCGACGGGGCGACGTACACGAGCGGTCGGCCGGCGCCGGCGAACACGCCCTCGACGACACCCTTCGATCGACCGAACCCGAACGAGCTGGCGACGCCCTGCTTCGGCATCGAGTGGACGTCCTCGATCACGGCGGGGCCGAACACGGGGAGCGTCGGGTTGGTCCACTCCTCGAGTTGGGCGAGCAAGGTGGCGGAGACGATGCCGCCGGCGAGCGGCATGTCGTGCACGCCGATGAGGTCGCCGAGGTCGTCGACGAGCCCGATCGCTCCGGCTTTGCCCGGGTCGACACCGATGGTGATCATGTGGGTGCTCCCCGTTCGATGCACTTGGCGCAGCCGTGGACGGTTTCGCCGGCGGTGAAGCTGAGCGGCGTTCCGACGAGCCCGCAGAACGTGACGAGAGCGCGGCGCTTCTTGTCGACGTGTGAGCTGGCGTGGACGACGCCTGGCTGTGATCGGTGAACGAATTGCCAACGGTCAGTCACGACGACCTCGACCGTGTCCGGAACCGGCTGGGGGGGGTCGGTGTTCGTGGCCGCTTGGGTGTGTGGCCGGGCGCGACGGGGATGTCGTTGAGGTCGAACAGGCTCATGCTGCAGCTCCTTGGTGTTGTCGGATCCGGTCGCGCTCCCCCACTGTCAGTCCGCCCCAGACGCCGTCGAGGCCGTGGTCGGCGAGAGCGAGTGCCGCGCACTCCTGCACGACGTCACAGTCGGCGCAGATGGCTTTCGCGGCGGCAGCCGAACAGCCGGGCTTGGGGAAGAACACCGTCGTGTCGATGTTGCGGCACGCAGCGTGACGTGACCAGGGTGGACGACTGATGTGGTTGATCACGTGTGTGTCCCCAGCAGGTCGCGCAGCTTCAGTCCGTTGCCGCCTCGGGTGCGTTCGTTGCGGCCGACGAGGCGACGGCGGTCGACTGCATCGAGGCCGCCCCAGATGCCGTAATCGAACTCGCCCGCGTTCATCGCGAACGCGAGGCACTCGGCCTGGACATCGCACCCGCGGCAGGTGGCCACGGCAGTGCGCACGGCCTCACGACGCCGCGGCCCGGTCAGGCTCTCCGGATAGAAGATGTCAGGATCCATCCCGCGGCACGCAGCGAGCCCGGTCCACGTCGCCTTCTCCTGAAGGAGCATGTGTTCGAGCCCGCTGTCGTTCACGATGCGACGGCCTCGATGGCATCGCGAGCACGGTCGGGTGTCCATGCGTCCGCTCTCGGCGGGGCGTGCTCGACGGTCGTGGGTCGGCCGACGAAACCCGTCGCGTGCGGGATCGGCTGGGTGAACTCGCGCTCGGCCAGCCTCGACGTTTCGGGCACCGGTTCGACCTCGTGGCGGATCTCGGCCGGCGTGATCGGTGCGTCGCGGCTGTCGCCGCGCTGAGGGATCGCGTGGCCGGCCTTGCGCGCCTCACGGATCAGCCATCCGCCCATGGCCTCGGTGACGTCGAGCACGGTGGCGACAGCGCGCCCCATCGGACGCCCGTCCAAGTGAGCGTTGCGCGCAACCTCGGCGACGGCGGCGAGGTCGTACTTCGGCTCACGCTTGGCGCTGGTGCCTTTCGATGTCGCGAACGTCGGTTGCTTGCGCTTGGCCGGAGCCGGCGGCGTGACAGCCGCCGACTCCTTGATGCCAGGCCGGGCCGACTCGGTCGGCAGCGTGTCACCGGGAGGGGCGAGCGCCAGGATGGCTGCCTTCATCCGGTCACGCATCGTCGTGAGCCGATCGATGTCGCTGTTGAGCGTGTCGAGGTGTTCGTACATCTCCTCGACGAGATGCGTGACGACGCTCACGACGTCGGCCCCGTCGTGAGGGGGGGTCTGGATGTTCGTGGCCACGTCAGAAGTCCTCGTCCTTCGACGGGTCATAAGCGCTGCCGCTGTCGAACGGGCCGGGACCGCCAGCACCTGCCATCGCCGGCTGCTTGTCCCACGGAGCGCTGCTGAACAGCGCATCACCGGCCTGCTCGTACGCCTTCTCGTCGGGGGTCGGGCGGCGCACCGTGATGGTGAAGTCGTTGGCCAGGTTGACCGGCTGATTCTTGGCCGAGCGGGCGAGGACGTAGCGGTCTTTGTCCTCCTGGGTAGTGATCACGATGCGGCCCTCGGCGACGGTGAAGCCGGCCTTGCGTGCGTTTTCGGGAGCATCTGTCGCCGTCGACCATCCGGCCAGTGCGATCGTGTACACGTCGCCGCTGCACGGCGTGCCGGCCGGGAAGCCCGCGTAGGCGGGCAGGCTGCGGCGCTGATCGATGACCTGGCCCCACTTGAAGCCGCCGACCGCATAGCGGACGATGTCGCCGACCGCGAGCGGTGTCGGATCTTCGATGTTGCCGGTGTAGGCGGTGGTGCCCGGCATGGTCGAGAACCACATCACCTCCTCGAGGAGTGGCTTGGTGCCGTCGGCGTCCTTCCACTTCGGCTCCTTCTTGGCGAAGTCGATCTGCTGACGGGCCTTGCCGCCGCCGAACGCTCCGATGAAGGTGTCGCCGAGCTTGGCGAACTTGACGAACGGGACGCCGCCGGCGCCCCCGGTGTCTGCTGCTTGAGCCATTGCTGTGCTTCTTTCTGCTGGCCACCCTCGGGTGGCGGTTGGTTTCAGGCCGCGGTTGCGGCGAGAGGTTGTTCGGGCAGCTCGGTAGCGACCAGCACGAGCTGACCGGCGCTGTTGCACCCGAAGACGGTCGTTCCGGTCGCGAGGTCGGCGAACCGCGCGGCGCCGGCGGCGTCGAGCGAGCCGATCGCGTGGCCGACGGTGACGGCCGGGAACAGCGGGGCATCGGACTCCATCGCCGCGGCGACCAGCGCGCGCGTCACCTCGTCGCGGTCGTTCGGGCTGTCGTAGTCCTGAGCGGCGAGGTGGATGGTGGCCCGGTAGAGCTCGAACCGTCGCGCCGTCTTGCCGCCGCCCATCTGGAAGCCGACCGAGGCTTCACGCGCCTCGCGGATGATGCGGCTGATCCAATCGAGCGATGGCCGGGGCAGACCGGTATAGCGGTCCTGCAGGATCCTCCACGCCGATGCGTGCTCGTCGCCGTCGAGGTTGGCGCCTTCGTCACGTACGTCGTTGAGCGCGTTCGGGTCAGCAGCGCGCTTGGCGTCCGCTGCTGCGTCGATTGCCTGACGGTCAAGCTGGGCCTGGCGCAGTTTCGATGTGGGCGCCTCCGGAGCAGGAGGCAGGGTCTGCTCCGGAGGCGTCGGCACGGTCAGGGGGATGTCCGTGTCGATCGGTGCCGACGAGGGCGGGGCGGCGGGTGCACCCTCGTCGGCGATCGTTGCGATGCCGTCGGCATCGTCTTCGAGCTGGGCGACTGAGAACACGTCGTCGCGCTTCGCCCACTCCTTCGCGCTCACCACCGTCGCCCCACCATGCTCACGGCCTGCCACGAGGTCGACGTACACGAGTTGGCAGATCTCCTCGACGGGTGCGCCGGCGATCGCTGCGCGGTTGTCGATGTGGGCGATGAGAGCGTGCTGTTGGTCGATCGGCCACGGCCACTCGCCACGTGTCTCGGCCTCGGTGTCGTAGGGCTTGCTCTGCGCGTAGGAGGCGACTTGGACGGCGTAGCCGTGCCAGTACATCGGTGCACCGGAGCGTGGCGCCACACGCAGCTGGCCGGTCTTCTTGTCGAGCACGAGAACCGTGCCGGCCGGGATGGTGACGATCTCGCCGGTGCACAGCCGGAACCGCAGCGACTTCGTGCAGCGCGCCAGATTGTCGAGCGTGCCCGCCAGCCGCCAGGTGTCGTCGACGCATGAGGCTTCGGTGATGAGGACCTCGAGGCCGTTGGAGGCGAGCATGTGCCGCCACGCGGCGACCATGGCGTGTTGGGCTTCGACGGGAATGCCGAGTAGCTCGCCGGCGGCGGCGCGTTCGACCCAATTGCGGCCCTCGTCGTCGTCTTCGAGAATGGCGTGGTCGTGGGTGCCCTGTTCCGCGGCGAGGTTGGTTTTGGCGGCTTCCTTGGCGGCGACGACGATGCGGTCGGCGAGCTCTTTGTATTCGTCGGAGTCGACATCGAGCGTGGCGAGGTGGGCGCAGTCGGCGATGAGCTTGAGGTCGGTGCCGATGCCGAGCACGACGCGGCGTTCGCCCCACTTCTGCAGGTTGTACGTGTTCTCGATCAGCTTTCCGGCGCCGCTGGGTGAGCCGTACGGGATGCGCTTGGGCAGGCCCTTGCGTGGGCCGGATTTGACGATGCCGCCGTCTGGGTCGGTGATGTAGGGGACGTCGTTGAAGCCGCGGTAGAAGCCACCTCTCCCCCGTTCGATCTTGCCGGCTGACTCGTCGGCGAAGGCGTTCGTGGCGACGGCCATCAGCCCGTCACCGCCGGGCAGATGTGGCTCTCGCAGCTGCGGATCAGCCCGGCGACCGACGTGTCCTCGCTGCCGTCGTCGACCACCACGCCGCACACGTTGTGGGTCAGGGTGAACATCGGCTCGTCGAGGCGCTCGTCGTTGTAGAACAGCCCGTAGACCTGGATGGTGAATTCGTCGTAGGTCATGCCGCGGCCGCCTGGACCCGTGAGATGGACACGTCGATGCCGGGCCGGTCCATGTGGTTCGGGTTGATCCGCACACCGGTGATCGACGTGTGGAACCGGATGCCCTGGTCGAGCAACGGTGCGAGCCGGGCGGCGTTGTGGCGGTCGACGTGACCGATCATCGCCATGTCGGCGCCGAGCGCCGGCACGTGGACCTCGATGGCGTTGGCGTCGTACGGGTTGGCCGGGTTGCGAACGAGGACGACGGCGAGGTGTTCGCTGCCGGGCATGTCGTTGGCGACTTGGGCGAGCATGTGCAGATTGTTCGGATACGACGGTACGAAGGTCACGCCGACGACTGCGACGATCTTGGTGGCGCTCACGCGGCATCATCTCCGGACTCGTCGGCGAGGCCGAGGCGGTCGATCTCGTCGCCGCGGACGTCGCGCGGGTGGATGGGCTCGTCGAGCAGCCCGAAGCTCGGGATGCGGTTGAGCCAACGCTGGTAGGCCGGCGACACGGTCGGCATGAACGTTCGGGTCGTGGTCACGGTCAGAACTCCTTGGGAACGAAGTGGCAGATGATGAAGAACAGGGCGAAGAGGACGAGGGGCAACACGGTCAGCCGACCGTGACGTAGACGAAGCCTTCGGAGTCGACGAACTCGCGCAACGGCGGCGTGTCGGAGGCGAGCTCGAGGTCGTCGCGGGCCCAGTCGAACGGGCGCGGCGACGGCCGCAGGTTGGTGACGAGTGTCAGGTTGCGGCGTGCGTGCAGGACACGGCAGCGGCCTTCCTGCAAGGGTGCGTCGCCGGTGTCACGCTGGTGCACGGACAGGCCATGCCAGCCGTTGACGCGCTCGCCGCACTCCGGGCATTGCTTCGGCGGCTTCATGCTGCGGCCGCCTGTTCGAGGCGGTGGGCTTCGAACCAGACGTCGGCCTGGGCGATCGGCACGACTCGGCGCCGGCCGAGACGCACGCATGGGAAGCCGGCGGTGTTCTGCAGCTGGGTGATGTAGTCGGCCGACAGGTCGCCGTACATCTTCCCTGCGGTGGCGAGGGAGACGTAGCGGGGCTCGACGAGCACGATGACATCGCGGTCGCTGAGCAGCTGTCCGGATTCGGCGAGGCGGGCGTTCATGCTGCCACCGGCCGTGCGACGGCCCAGACGTACTCGCGGTCGAGCGCCGGCCAGATGTCGGCGACCTCGCACGCCAGGGCGAACGTGATCGCGATGCGCACGGACTCCTTCGGGATGGCGAGGCCAAGTTCGAACTTGCTGATCGCTGTCGAGCGGATCCCGACGAGATCGGCGAGCTGGCCCTGGCTGAGCTTCAACGCTCCCCTGCGGGTGCGCAGCCGCTTGCCGGAGGCCTTCGCCCAGTCGGCGACAGCGGTCCGCAACCGGGCGGGATCGAGCTGCGGTGAGTCCATGCCCTTTTGTACACCTTCACGGGATATCCCGTCAAGAGGGAATTCCCGTTAGATGCGAATTACATCACTGGAAGTACAACCTCCCCTTAGAAGGGATTGACGGATTACGCTGCGATGCGTTGGATACCGAGTCGATGAAACAAATCCTGGTCAAGTCGTTCAGCGGTGCTCCGCGAGGGAGTCAGTCGCGTATTGCTGACGCGCTCGGCGTCCGTGTGCAGACGGTCAACAAGTGGTCCAAGGGCCACAACGTGCCCGAGCCCCAGCATTGGCGTGAGCTCGAACGGCTGCTCGGCCTCGATGCTGGCATGCTCACCCTGCACGGCGACGCTGGCGCCGACGATGTACTGGCGGGGATTCGCTCCGAGATCGCTGAGCTGCGTGCACGTGTCGAGGTGCTCGAGGCGGAGCGCCTCACCAACGACGAATTCGCGATGGCGGCGCATTCCGGTGAACTTCGTCCCGTCGCCACAGTGATGAAGCGACGGGAGCCGAGCGAACCAGCGAAGAAGATCAAGCGTCCGCACCCGCGGCCAGAGCAGGGCGAGCACATCGACGTGTGAGTCGCGCACCCCTCTGTCATCGTGACGGGATGGCAGGTTGGCACGTGTGGGGCGAGCTCCGGCGACGGAGACACATCGATCTCGAGTTCGACGACCTCGGCGGCGAACGCGGCATGATCGAAAATCTCCCGAACGGGCGCCGGCGCATCACTCTCGACGTCGGCCTCGACCAGGTCGAGCGGCGCGCCGTGCTCGCCCACGAGCTCGTGCACGACGAACGCGGCATCCTGTTCACCCGATCGACTCCAACACTGGT
>Ga0070689_100001953_pt1 | contig 13366 bp, 14 predicted proteins | sample KBSS23HmetaG_FD_64669 | JGI IMG/M metagenome (GOLD analysis project Ga0070689, IMG submission 64669) | Switchgrass rhizosphere microbial communities from Kellogg Biological Station, Michigan, USA - KBS S2-3H metaG | ecosystem: Host-associated > Plants > Roots > Rhizosphere ...
GGATGGCTGTTCATGCGCGTGGACTCGCGCGTCGTCGCTGACTCGGTGGCCTTCGAGCAGCTCAAGGGACAGGTCACCACCGAGATCCTTCAACGCAAGCAGAACGACTTCATGCAGGCGTGGATGGCCGAGCTGCGGCGCGGCGCCAAGATCAAGGACCTGCGCACGCCGTAGTCATCGCGCTCGCGCGACCGGGATTTCTCAGCTCGCGGGCTTCTGCCCCTTGTCGGCATCCGCGGGCGGATCGTCGCGCTGGATCTCGTCCGTGATCTCACGCTGCGCCTTGCGGAACTCGCGCATGGCTTGCCCGAGCCCCCGAGCCATCTTGGGAATCTGGCTGGGCCCGAAGATCAGCAGGATGATGAGGAACAGCAACCCGATTTCCTGACCGCCCATTCCAAACACGTCGACGCCTCCTTCGGTTCACTCCACGCGCAGCCGGCTGCGGTCGCTCCCGATCACCACCGTCACTTCCGCGACGTCCGACGTCCAGGTCTGGCGCACGATGGGCGGATTGCCGAGGTACCTCGCCACCGCCCTCGCCGTCGTCAGGTCGTCGCGCCGCGCCACCACCAGGCTCGCCACGTAGTCGGACCGGTCGGCGTTGCCGACTTCGACCACCTGGAAGCCTCCGTCTCTCAGCCGGTGCGCCACTCGCGCGCCGATCCCGCCTTCACGGGTTCCGTTGAGGACCTGGACGCGGATCAGTCTGCCTTCCGCGCCTCGAGCGCGCTCCTCCGCCTTCGGCCGGAAGGCGGCATAGGCCCAGGATAGTACCAGCGCCGCGACGATCGCGCCGAGCGTCCAGATGAGCGCGCGAGCCAGATCAACGCGACGACGGGCGGGCACGCCGGCCTCGACCTCCCGACAGGGCGCGGCGCAGGCGCGTCCACGTCTCCCCCAGCGACTCCGGCAGCACGCGTGTCGCGCCCACCACCGGCATGAAATTGGTGTCCCCGTTCCAGCGCGGCACCAGGTGGAAATGGAGATGGCCGGGGAAGCCCGCCCCCGCCACGCGGCCGAGATTGGCGCCCACGTTGAGTCCGTGCGGCCGGTACTCGGCCCTCAGCGCGCGCTCGGCGATGCCCAGCAGCTCGAAGACGTCGTCACGCTCCGCGGCGCGCAAGGCCGCCATGCGCCCGGCATGGCGCACCACCGCGACCATCAGGTGGCCCGGGTTGTACGGATAACGATTGAGCATCAGCAGCGCGTGCTCCCGCCGCGCCAGAACGAGGTCGCGGCGATCGGCGCGGGATTTCGACACGCGGCAGAACAGGCATCCGGGCACGTTCTTCGCCGAGCGGATGAAGCGCATGCGCCACGGCGCCCACAGATGCTCCATCAGGCTTCCTCGCGGAGCGACGTCGTGCGCTGGATGTCGGCGTGGATCCTCTCGGCCTCCTGCAGCTGAGCCACGGTGTTGATGCCGAGCAGCTCGCGATAGTCCTCGCCCACCACGCCGCGCGCCTTCTGGCCGGCGGCGATCAGCAGCCGCACCGAATCCGTGAGGTAGTACTCGCCCTGGGCGTTGTGCGCGGTGAGGCGGCTCAGCACGCGCTCGAGCGCGGGATAGTCGAAGGCATAGACCGAGGAGTTGATCTCGTCGATGCGCTTCTGCTCCGGCGTGGCGTCGCGCTCCTCGACGATGCCGACGACGCCTCCTTCGGCGTCGCGGATCACGCGACCGTAGCCGGACGGATCGGGCACGTGAGTGGTGAGCACGGTGACCGCGGCCTGCTCCTCGCGATGGCGCCTCAGCAGCGTATCCAGCGTGCGCGCCTGCAGCAGCGGCGTGTCGCCGCACACCACGAGCAGCGTGCCCTGGAAGTCCTCGAGCATGGGTCCCGCCATCAGCACGGCGTGGCCGGTGCCGCGCTGCTCGGCCTGCAGCACCCACTGGACCTCGGCTCCGGGAAAGGTTTTGCGGACGCGTTCGGCCTGGTGCCCGATCACGACCAGCCTGCGGCCGACGCCGAGCTGCTCGAGCGCCGCGAGGACGTGGGCCAGCAGCGGAGCGCCCGACATCTCGTGGAGCACCTTGGGCAGGTCGCTGTTCATGCGCGTGCCCTGTCCGGCCGCGAGGACGAGCGCGGCGCAATCGCCGTGATGGTAGCGAGTCATCGCGTGCTCCATTCGAAGTTGTCGATCAGGCGAGCGCCGCCGACACGCGCCGCCACCGCGACCAGGATCCGTCCCGCCACCGCGCGCACCGGCCGCAGGGTGCGGGCATCGACGACCTCCACGTAGTCTTCGCGCACCGCGGGATAGCGCCGCCACACGCGGCGGATCTCGCCCCGCAGGCGCGCGGCCGAGCGCACGCCCTGACGCAGGAGCTGCCGCGCCGCGCGCAGCCCCCGGACCAGCGCCACCGCCTGACGGCGCTCGTCGGAGGAGAGATACGCGTTGCGCGACGAGAGCGCCAGTCCGTCGGGCTCGCGCACGGTGGGCGCGCGCCGCACCCGGACCGGAACGTCGAGATCGCGCACCATCTGCTCGAGGATGCGCGCCTGCTGTGCGTCCTTCTGTCCCAGCCAGAGATCGTCGGGCTGCACCACGTTGAGCAGCTTGGCGACCACCGTGGTCACCCCCTCGAAGTGGCCCGGACGCGACGCGCCCTCGAGCCCCTCCGAGAGCGCCGTCACCCGCACCCGGGTTCGATGCTCGGGCGGATAGAGCTGCGAAGTCCTCGGACGCCACAGGAAATCCACGCCGGCCTTCTGGAGCAGCTGCCGGTCCGCGCGCGAGGGCCGCGGATAGCGTCGATAGTCTTCCGCCGGACCGAACTGGAGTGGATTGACGAAGATGCTGACCACCACGCGATCGGCGGTGGAGCGCGCGCGACTCACCAGACTCAGGTGCCCGCGATGGATCGCTCCCATGGTCGGCACGAACGCGACGCGCTGGCCCTTGCGCCGCCATCTCGTCACCGCGCGACGCACGGCCAGGATGGCGCCGCTCACGATCACGCCACCCCCCGGTGGTCGCGCTCCATCAATAGGATTCCTCTTCCGAGGGAAAGCGGTGCGCCTTGACGTCGGCGACGTAGCGCTCGAACGCCTCGCGCATCGTACCGGCGAGGTTCGCGTAACGTCGCACGAACTTCGGCTCGTGACCGAGGAAGAGCCCGAGCAGGTCGTGCGTCACCAGCACCTGGCCGTCGCATCCGACGCCGGCGCCGATCCCGATGGTCGGAATGGTGAGCGCGCGCGTGACCTGCGCGCCGAGCCGCGCGGGAATCCCCTCGAGCACGACCGCGAAGCAGCCGGCCTTCTCGAGCAGCTGTGCCTCGCGCACCAGACGCTCCTGGTCGGCCTCGCCGCGCGCCTGCACCTTGTAGCCGCCCATCGCCAGCACCGACTGGGGCGTGAGCCCGAGGTGGCCCATCACCGGAATGCCGATCTCGACCAGTCGCTTCACCGCGTCCACCACCCGCTCGCCGCCTTCGAGCTTCACCGCGTCGGCGCCGCATTCCTGGATGAAGCGACCGCCGTTGGCGACCGCCTGCTCGACGCTCACCTGGTACGACATGAACGGCATGTCGGCCACCACCAGCGCGCGCGGCTTCGCGCGGGTCACCGCCGACACGTGGTGGAGCATGTCCTCCATGGTCACCGGCAGCGTGCTCTCGTAACCGAGCACCACGGTGCCGAGGCTGTCCCCCACCAGCAGCACGTCCACGCCGGCGTCGTCGGCGATCCGCGCGGTCGGAAAATCGTAGGCGGTCAGCACGGTGATCGGGTCGCTGCGCCGCTTCATCTCGGAGAGCTTGGGCGCGGTGACCTTGGCGCGCGAGGCAGGACGCTTGGTCTCGCTCGTCGGACCCTTGGCTTCACTCATGAGATCTCCTCCCGCTCGATCGGGCGATAATAGACGGTGCCGTGGCGGTGCGTGAGGATGCGGCGCTCGAGGTCGTCGAAGTCCTCGCTGTGATTCACGAAGTCGATCGCGTCGGTGTTGACCACCAGCAGCGGCGAATCGTTGTAGTGGAAGAAGAAGTGGTTGTAGGCCTCGTTGAGCCCATGCAGGTAGTCGCGGTCGATCTCGCGCTCATAAGGCCGGCCGCGGCGCGAGATGCGATCCATCAGCGTGTCGGTTCCGGCCTGGAGATACACCGTGACGTCGGGCTTCATCACGTCCATCTCGAGCCACGAGACCATTTTCTCGTAGAGCACGAGCTCACGCTCCGAGAGATTCAGGTTGGCGAAGATGCGGTCCTTCGGGAACACGTAGTCGGTGACCATGCGCTCGCTGAAGAGATCCATCTGCCGCAACGAGCGCTGCTGCTGGTAGCGGCTGAACAGAAAGTGCATCTGGGTCTGGAAGGCGAACTGCTGTCGATCGCGATAGAAGTCCTTGAGAAAGGGATTCTCCTCGACTTCCTCGAGAATCAGCTTCGCTTGCATGCGCTCCGCCAGCAAGCGCGCGAGACTCGTCTTCCCGACCCCGATGACGCCTTCCACCGCCACATAGCGGTTGTCGGTCATCGGCGCAGTCTACGTCCAGAGTCGCGAGTTCTTCTTCACGAGAGGCCGGGCGTCGAGCTGCGAGAGATGGTGGAGCAGCGCCTGGCCGGTGGCCGGATCGATCAGCGAGGGGTCCAGCTCCAGCAAGGGGACCAGGACGAACGCCCGGCGTCCCAGCTCGGGGTGCGGCACGCGCAGATCGGGCTCGTCGACCACCAGATCGCCGTAGAGCAGGAGATCGAGGTCGATGGTGCGCGGCCCCCAGCGCTTGGCGCGCACGCGTCCGAGGCGGCGCTCGATGAGCTGCAGGTTCCACAACAGCTGGCGGGCGGTGAGCTCGGTATCCAGCTGGGCGACGGCGTTGAGGAAGTTGGGCTGCTCGACTTCGCCCACCGGCTCGGTGTCGTACAACGACGACACCCGCACCACCCTCGTCCCCGACAGCCGCGCCAGATCGTCCAGGGCGAGGCGAATCAGCGTTTCGCGCTCTCCCAGATTGGAACCGAGTCCGACGAAGGCCTTCATGGTGTTCGCTCCCGCGTCACTTCGATGATCGCGCGGCCTCCGGTCGTCCATCCCAGGTTCTGCTTGGCGATGCGGACACGCACTCTCCGCACCGCGAACCGATCGAGGATGGTGTCGGCCGTGCGCTTGGCCAGCGCCTCGAGGAGATGGAAGCTCTCGCCTTCGACGACTTCGCGCACCGCGCGATAGAGATCGTCGTAGTCCACCGCGTCGGCGAGCCGGTCGCTGGTCTCTGCGCGTTCATCGGTCGGTTCGAGCTCCAGATCCACTTCAAGACGCTGTCCGGCTTCCTTTTCGTACGGGCGGGCGCCGTGGTGCCCGAAGACCGAGAGACCTTCGAGCCGGATGATCGCCATGTCGCCCCCGAGCCGATATCAAACGGGCGGGCGGCCGCTGGCCGACCGCCTTGCGTCGACACTCGCAACGCGGAGAACGTTCATGACGTCCAAGCGCGGAGGGAGTCTAGGCACCGCCCTCGCGAAGGGTCAAGCCAGCGCGGCCGCGATCGGCGCTGGGCGACTTGACGTGACGCGAAGATTCATGGACGCGGCGCGGCGCTCAGCGCTCCAGGGCCCAGCTCGCGGATCAGCGCCGGCAGACGCGCGCGCGCGAAGCGGTACTCGGTCGAGTCGAGTCCCCCGGCGAGCGTGGCACGATACGCCTCGAGCGCCTCGAGCCGCGCGCCCATCGCATCGTAGGCGCGCGCCAGCCAGAACACGTCCTGGCTCCGCCGCCCGATGCCGCATGCCACCGAAAGCTCCAGCGCGGCCGAGCGCGCGCTCCCCCATTGGAGCAGCGATTTCCCCAGCGTGAGGTGCGCCGCCGCGGACGTGGGATCGCGCACCACGTCCTCGGCGAGCCGCGCGATCTCACGCTGCGCCCCGGCGCGGTCGGTCCCGGAGAAGCCGATCATGAGGCGCTGCGCGAGCGTGTCGGCGGTCGGCGCCAGACCCGCATGGCGCGCCGCCTCCCACCGGCTGCGCGCCTCATCCGTCTTCTGCGCTGCGGCCAGCGCCGCCACCGTGGGGTAGAGGAGCTCGCGGTCGTCGGGACGCTCGGCCAGCGCGGCCTCGAAGCAGGCGGCGGCGGGCGCGTGGCGCGCGAACACCAGCAGACCCTCGCCCACGCGCGCTCGCACCTGCGCGTCGGCGGTCTCGAAGCGCAGGCCCGACCCGGACGCATCGCGGCGCAGCACGCCGAACGGACGCGCCGCGTCGTCGGCGGTCAGCTCGGCCATGAAGCGCACCGCGACGTCGGGATCGTGGCAGACGACGCGCGCGCCGGGATCGAGCGCGAGACGCACCGCGGAATCGGGCGGCACGCCGGCGGCGAACGTGCGCGGCACCGAGCGCAGCTGTGGGCACCACGGACGCAGCGCGTCCAGCACCGGGCTCAGCGAGGCGGCGCGCGCGCGCACGGCGGCAGCGCTGGTGAACTTCGGCGCACCGTGATCCATGACGAGCGCCGCATTGGCGCAGAGGCTCAGCACCGCGGCGAGCGCCGCGACCGCGCGCGCGATCCACGGCGTGTCTCGCACCAGGCCAGCGACCATCAGCGCGATGCCGAGCGCGGGCACGGCGAAGCCTTCGGCGCGCGGCGGCACGGGCGAGAGCGCGAGCGGCGCCAGCGGCGCCAGCGCGGCCGCGAGGCCGATGGTCACCAACGCCGATCGCGGCGGCGTGGTCGCGCGCCGCGCGCGCGCGGCGACCGCGGCGACGACCACGACGGCGAGAATCAGGAAGGGCGCCGCGCGCGTCGCTTCCCCGAAGCCTTCCCCGGTCCCCGCGGGCAACCAGGCGCGCAGCAGCCACGGCAGCACCCGCGCGCCCGCGGGATCGGCCTTGCCGACCGCCGGCCCGATCCGGTTCACGAGCACGACCGCCGCGATGCCGAGCATGAGCGGCGGCGCCAGTGGGCGAAGGCGCGCGGACCAAGGCGCGCTCGGACGCTGCACGCGATCGGCGACCAGCAGCACCAGCGGCAACAACGCGTTCTCGATGCCGGCGAGCGGGGCGAGCGCGCACGCCAGCGCCGCGAGCACGAAGCGGCCACGCGCGAACGCCGCCATCGCGGCGGCCGCGAGCAGCGCCGCGATCAGCTCGCGCGCGCCCGATACGCCGGCAAGCAGCATCCCGAGCGGCGGGAACGCCGCCCACAAGACGCCCGCCACGAGTCCCGCGCCGCGCCCACCCCAGCGCTCGGCGGCGCGGAACAGCAGCCATCCGGTCGCGACCGCGAGGGCGGCGTTCAGCAGATGGAAGGCGAAGGCGTCGAGCGGCACGAGGCGCGACCACGTCCACCACCACAGCTCGCGCGACAGCGGTGCGTAGGTTCCGGGATAGGCGCCGCCGCGCAGCAGCGCGTCCAGGTTCGTACGCAGCGCGGTCGCGATCGCCGCCAGATCGAGATCGGTGAAGCCGGTTCCGATCGAGCGCAGGTGGAGGAGCGCGGCCAGCGCCACCCATGCGCCGAGCGCCAGCTGCTGGGCGGATGCGGTTTCGGGCTTCGCGGCCGCGCGACGGGTGGCCGGCTTGGGCCGCTCGGTCACACCGGGACGCCGAACTCGCGCAGCGCCTGGTTGAGGGAAGTCTTGAGATCGGTCGACGGCTTGCGCTCGCCGATCACCAGCGCGCACGGCGTGCCGTAGGTCCCCGCCGGGAATTGCTTGGGCATGGTTCCGGGAATGACCACGGCGCGCGGCGGCACGCGTCCCTTCGTGATCCTGGGCTCCTTGCCGCGCACGTCGACGATCGGCGTGGACGAAGTCAGCACGACGCCCGCGCCGATCACCGCGCCTTCTTCCACTCGCACGCCTTCGACCAGCACCACGCGCGATCCGATGAAGCAATCGTCTTCCACGATGACCGGCTGGCTCTGCGGAGGCTCGAGCACGCCGCCGACGCCGACGCCACCAGAGAGATGCACGCGGCGTCCGATCTGCGCGCACGAGCCGACGGTGGCCCAGGTGTCGATCATCGTGCCTTCGCCCACGCGCGCGCCGACGTTGACGTAGCCCGGCATCAGGATCACACCGGGCTCGAGGAAGCTGCCGTAGCGCGCCACGCCTGGCGGCACCACGCGCACGCCGGCGCCCGCGAGGTTCTTCTTGAGCGGGATCTTGTCGTGGAACTCGAGCGGCCCGGCTTCGAGCGTCTCGGACGACCGCAGCCGGAAGTAGAGCAGGATCGCCTGCTGGATCCAGCCGTTCGTGACCCACTCGTCGCCGCGCTTCTCGGCCACCCGCAGCCGGCCGCCGTCGAGCTCGGCGAGCGTGCCTTCGACGGCGCCGCGCACCTCGGGCTGATCCAGCGGACGCGCGCCGGCGTAAGCCTCAGCGACGATCGCGGACCAGCGCGCGGCGACGTCGGTCATCGCGCGGCCGCGGCGGCCACCGCGCTCATGCGCTCGACCGCCTCGCGGCATTGCTCGAGCGTGGGCACCAGCGCCCAGCGCACGTAGCCGGCCCCGGCCGGGTCGAGGAAAGATCCTGGGAGCGCGATGACGCCGACCCGCATGAGGCGCTCGACGAAGGCGACGTCGTCACCACCCGGTGCGCGCGCCCAGAGGAAGAACGAGGCCTCGCTCGCCTCGATCGTCCATCCGAAGCGCTCGAACGCCGCGCGCACCACGTCGCGCTTCCGCGCGTAGCGCGCGCGCAGCTGCTCGGCATGCTCGTCGTCGTTCCAGGCCGCGACCGCCGCCTTCTGGATGAACTCGGGCGTCGACGCGCCGAGGTTGGGACGAAAGCGGCGCTGCGCGTCGATCAGCCGCGGATCGCCGGCCATGAACCCCGAGCGGTAACCCGTCATCGCCGAGCGCTTGCTCAGCGTATGGAAGACGATCGCGTTCTCGAGCCCGAACTCGAGCGCCGAGTGCGGCGGCTCGTGGAAATAGACTTCAGCGTACGCCTCGTCGGAAGCGACCCAGAAGCCGAAGCGCCGCGCCTTCTCCAGCACCTTCTGGAATCCCGCCGCGTCGAGCGTGGCCCCGGTGGGATTGTGCGGCAGGTTGAGCCACAGGAGCGCGGTGCGATTCCACACCTCGTCGGGCACCTGGTCGGGATCGAAGCGCCAGCCCTTCGCGCTCTCGAGCGGCGCGCGCACCACCTCGGCGCCCGCGAACACCGCGCCCGCCTCGTACACCGGATAGGCCGGCGTCGGGATCACCACCGCGCGTCGATCGGGCGCCACCACCGTGAAGCCGAGCGAGAACACCGCCTCCTTGCTGCCGTTCACCGGCAGCACGTGGCGCTCGGGATCGAGCGCGACGCCGAAGCGGCGCTGCATCCAGCGCGCGCACGCCGCCCGCAGCTCGGCGGTGCCCGCGACCGGCGGATAGCTCGACATCGCCGGCACCGCGTCGATCATGGCCTGGCGGATGAACGCCGGCGTCTCCTCGCGCGGGTCGCCGATGCCGAAGTGAATCGGCGGCACGCCGGGCGGCGCCAGCTCGCGCGCGCGCTGCTCGAGCGCGACGAAAGCGTAAGGCGTTCCGCGCTCGAGCCAGGGATGGAGTGGCGGCCGGCTCATGCGATCGGTCCCATGAAGGACGCGAGGGTCTGGAACGCCGGCTCGAGGTTGCCGAGCGGGCAGTACTCGCCCTGCTGGTGCGCCTGTTCCGGAATGCCCGGCCCGTAATTGAAGGCGGGGACTCCGGCGGCGCTGAACTGGGCCACGTCGGTCCATCCCTGCTTGCCCGCCACCTCGAGACCGAAGCGCTGCACGAACTCGCGCACCTCCGGGACCTCGAGCGCCACCTTGCCGGGCGGCGCGCGATCGACGACCTGGAGCTCGAACTCGTCCGGCACCAGGCTGCGCAGCCGCGCCTCGGCCTGCGCGAGATCGCGATCGGGCGGGAAGCGGTAATTGAGGTTGGCGACCAGCGCGTCGGGAACCACGTTCTTCGCCACGCCTGCGCTCAGCGTCGTGACCTGGAGCGTCTCGCGGTACTCCACGCCGTGGAGCGACGTTGGCGTCACCGGGAAGCGCGTGACCTCGGCGAGCCACGGCGCCGCGCGTCCCACCGCGTTCACGCCGAGCCACGGCCGCGCGCTGTGCGCGCGCTTGCCGCGCACGGTGACCTCCGCGTTCATGGACCCCACGCATCCCATCTCGGCCTTGAGCGAGGTGGGCTCGAGCAGCACCGCCAGCGCGGCGTCGCGCAGCCAGGGCATCTCGGCGAGCAGCCGCGTGAGTCCGTTGTGCTCGAGCGGACCTTCTTCGGCGTCGTAGAACACGCAGGCGAGATCGAAGCGCAGGCGGCCGGGATCGAGCCGCTCGGTGAGCGCGAGCATGATCGCATCGCCGGCCTTCATGTCGCTGCTGCCGAGCCCGACCAGTCGGTCGCCGTCGCGGGTCGCCGGCACGCCATCGCCGGGCACCGTGTCGAGGTGTCCGGCCAGCACCAGGAGCGGCCGGTCGCGGCGCGGTCCGCGCCAGACCACCGCGTTGCCGGAGCGCAGCACCTCGCCCTGGCCGCGAGCCTCCAGCCGGTCGTGGACCCACTGCGCGATCGGCGCTTCTTGGCCGGTTCGGCTCGGGATGTTGACCAGGGTTTCCAGCAGGTCGGCGAGATCGTCGGCGAGCATTCGAATGGGTTCCAGGGCGCGCGACTCTAGCACCGGGTCGCGACGTTGCGCCACAGGACGAGCGCTCGCTAGCATGCGGGCATGAGTCCCGAAACCTCCGCGACCACCGCGCTCCATCTGCGCGGCAAGGACGCGCTCCCGCTGCTCCAGCGCATCTCGACCAACGCGCTCGTGGACCTGCCTTCGGGCAGCGCGCGGCCCACCTTGTTCTGCGACTTCCGCGGCCGGCTGCTGCATCGCGTGCTGGTCTACCTGACCCGGCATCGCACGGTATGGCTGCTGCGCGACGATGCGCCCGGTGCGGAGCTCGCCGCCTTCCTCGACCGGCACATCTTCCGCGAGGACGTCACGATCGAGGACCGCTCGCTCGAGCTCGCCGTCGGGCGCAACGCGGAAGTCACGGACACCGTGGAAGACGACGGCGTTCCGCGCCGCGTGTCGCGGGGCGACGATCGCCTGGAGATCGGCGGCGCGCCTCGCCCGCGCGACGAGCGATTGCGGATCGTCGAAGGCCGCCCTTCGCACGGCCACGAGATCTTGGACGCCTACAACCCCTTCGAGGTCGGTCTCGGCGACGAGGTGCATCTCGACAAGGGCTGCTACACCGGGCAGGAAGCGCTGCAGCGGCTGATCACCTACCACAGCGTCCGCCGCGGGCTGGCCCGGGTCGAAGGCGGCGGGGCTCCGCCCGCCCTTCCCGCGCCGCTCGAGTGGGAAGGCGAGCGGGCCGGCGCGGTCACCAGCGCCGCTGCTGACTCGGCGGACCGGTGGATCGGCCTGGCGGTGATCCGGACGGAGCGGCTCGAGTCGGGAACGATTCCGACACTTTCAGGAATTCCACTCCTGGCCGCGCCCATGGCCCTCGAAGCCCCTCGCCCGCTCGGCCGCCCTTAGCCCGGACGGCCAATACCGTCGAAGCGGTTGACGGTTTTTTTCCTCGCCGCGGCGCCCATTCTTCGCGTCATCGCGTGAGTCGGCGATTTCCCATCCGGTCGCTCGCGCTGAGGTGAGCGAGACGATCTCGATGAGCCGCATGCTCTTCCGATGAATTGCCGGGGTTGCCGAGGGGCCCCTCGTCATCGCGATCCACTGTCGGCGGAAGCCGACACTTCTCATCTCGCCTCGGCTCGGAAGCTCGGGCGTGCCAGATCGACAAACGCCGCCAAGTCGTTGACCGCGAGCGCTCAGCCTTCGTTGCTGGAGATCCAACAGCAACGGTTTGGATCTTGCGAAGAGAGAAGGGTGGCAAAGGGCTCACGTGGCAGGGGCCCCGCACGCGAAGTCAGAGCCGGGCTACTCTCGCGCCCTCGATACGACCTTTGGGCATCCCTATCCCGATCGTTCGAGAAGCGGCGCTTGGTTCCCCAACCCGGCTCGAGTAAAACGGCCCCCCGCGCAAGCGGGGGGTCGTCCTTTTGGGGGCGATCGCCGGCTCACTCCTCCGACGGGCCCTCTTCTTCCTCGTCCTCCGGCGCGTCCACCACCACGGCGTCGGTGGTGAGCACCAGGCCCCCGATGCTGGCCGCGTTCTGCAGCGCGCAGCGAGCTACCTTCGCCGCGTCGAGCACGCCGGCGGCGATCAGATCGCCGTAGCTGCCCGCGAGCGCGTCGTACCCGAACGATCCTTCGCCGCGCCGGATATGGGAGAGCGCGACCGCGCCCTCCTCGCCCGCGTTGTCCGCGATCTGGCGCGCGGGCTCTTCGAGGGCGCGAAGTACGATGCCGCGCCCGCGGCCTTCGTCGCCCTCCAGACCCTTGGCCTCGATGGCGCGCTGGGCGCGCAGCAGCGCCACGCCGCCGCCGACCACGACGCCTTCCTCGATCGCGGCGCGAGTGGCGGCGAGCGCGTCCTCGAGGCGTGAACGGCGCTCGCGCATCTCGACTTCGGTGTTGGCGCCGACGTACACCACCGCGATGCCGCCCTGGAGCTTCGAGATGCGCGTGCGCAGCTGGGTCCGCTCGTGCTCGGAGTCGCTGTGCGCCAGCTCCCGCTCCAGCTGGCGCAGACGCTCGCGAATCTCGGTCTGACTTCCACCGCCTTCGACCAGCGTCGTGGTTTCGCGATCCACGAGCACGCGCTTCACCCGTCCAAAGTCCTCGGACTCGACGCGCTCGAGCGTGAGTCCACGCTCGGCGCTCACGATGCGCGCACCGGTCAGCACGGCGAGATCGTCCATCTGCGCGTGGCGATCGTCCCCCATCGAGGGAGCCTTCACCGCCACCGAGGCCAGCGTGCCGCGCAGACGGTTCACCACCATGGTGGCGAGCGCTTCGCCTTCGACGTCGTCCGCCACCACCAGGAGGGGCCGGCCCATGCGCGCCGCCTTCTCGAGCGGCTGGAGCAGCTGCTGCGTCGAGGACAGCTTGAGGTCGGTGAGCAGCACCAGCGCGTTCTCCAGCGTGACCGACATCGCCTCGGGATCGGTGACGAAGTACGGCGAGAGGTAGCCGCGATCGAAGCGCATCCCTTCCACCACCTCGAGCTTGGTCTCGAAGCCGTGTCCGTCCTCGATCGTGACCATGCCTTGCCGGCCCACCCGCTCCAGCGCTTCGGCGATCATCTCGCCCATCGCCCGGTCGTGGTTGGCCGCCACGCTCGCCACCCGCACGATGTCGCCGCGGTCGTCGATCGGCGTGGCGAGACGGCGCAGCTCCTCGACCGCGATGGCCACCGCCTGGTCGATGCCGCGCTTGATCGCCATCGGATGGGATCCTGACGCCACCGCGCGCAAGCCTTCACCGACGATGCGGTGCGCCAGCACGGTGGCGGTGGTGGTGCCGTCGCCCGCCG
>Ga0070689_100001958_pt1 | contig 13350 bp, 10 predicted proteins | sample KBSS23HmetaG_FD_64669 | JGI IMG/M metagenome (GOLD analysis project Ga0070689, IMG submission 64669) | Switchgrass rhizosphere microbial communities from Kellogg Biological Station, Michigan, USA - KBS S2-3H metaG | ecosystem: Host-associated > Plants > Roots > Rhizosphere ...
TGGGGCAAGAGAGACGGTTGGTGGATCCTCCGTCTCAAGTGGTTGCTGGGGTGAGGACAGTAACCACGAATATGGATGGGCGCGACGCACTCCCACGTATGTCGCGCCCATTCGCTTTTATGAGTTTATGATTCCCGTGGACTTCTGCCCCAAATGCACCGCCTGGAAATCTCACTCAAACAAGAAGCTCGCAGAAGTGAAATTAACATTAGCGGCGGCATCAGGCGCAGGCTTGGTGAATTGATCTCGCTCAAGGCGCCGCGCCGTGTTGCGATCATTTCAAATCAGCGGGTTTTTGCCTTGTACGGCCGCGAAGTTGTGCGTTCTTTGAAAGCCGCGGGCTTTAAGCCGCTCGAGTGGCTGATGCCCGAAGGAGAACGTTACAAATCGTTCCCAATCCTGGAAAAAGCCGTTACTTTTCTCAGCGAAAATCGACTTGAAAGAGACGATCTCGTGATGGCGCTGGGCGGCGGCGTAGTTGGCGATCTCGCCGGATTTAGCGCTGCGATTTACCTGCGCGGACTGTCGCTGGCGCAAGTGCCGACCACCTTGCTGTCACAAATAGATTCGTCGGTCGGTGGTAAGACCGGGATTAACCTCCCAACAGGTAAGAACCTCGTCGGCGCTTTTCACCAGCCTGCGTCAGTCTTCATCGACACGGAAACGCTCGTGTCGTTGCCGTCGCGCGAGTTGGTTTCCGGTTTCTGCGAGATGGTCAAACAAGCCTTAATCTCCGATCAGTCGCTTTTCGAAACAACGGTCAATTGTCTTCAAAAAAGGGCCGCCAAACCCGATTTTCTGGTGTCGTCAGAGTTTGAAGACCTGATCGCCGCGCACTGCGGTTTCAAGGCGTCGATCGTGGCGAACGACGAGCGTGAGTCGACCAGCCGTTCGGATACCAAATCGCGCCGCATACTCAACTTTGGACACACAACCGCCCACGCCCTGGAGACGATTACAAACTATCGCGTGTTCCGGCACGGTGAGGCCGTTGGTTATGGAATGTTAGTTGCCGGAGAACTGTCGCGAAACCTGGGTCTTATCGACGCCGGGGAGCTCAAATCATTGCGCGAGGCGGTCAGTCTTTGTGGGCCACTCCCGCGCGCTGAAAATCTCGACATCAATCAGATCATCCGCGCCCTGAAGCATGACAAGAAGAGCGTTGGTGGTCAGATCAACTGGGTGTTGCTCGAAGGAATCGGCCGCCCGCGAATCGTCGAAGGCCGGCTTATCAGTGCGAAATCTTTGCGTCTGGCGCTGCGAGCTGGATTACAGAAAGAGAGTTTCCACTAATGCGAAGATCAGGAGAACGAGGCAGTGCGAGTGTCAAGTTTCTCATTGTGATGGCGATTATGGGTTCGATCGCCTACGCGGCTTATCTCTATTTGCCAGTGGCGATCAACGCAGTCACGTATAAGGACCTGATGCAGCACCTTACGGAGGTGGCTGCAACCCAGGGACATCCTCCTTCATGGTTAGGGGACCAACTCGCGAAGAGCGCACCTGAATATGGTATCCCGGCGGACGCGGTCATCACGCCTGCCATCCACGACGGTCGAATCGAAGTACGGGTTGAATTCGTGAAAGTAATCGAGTTTCCCGGCTATCCTTACAACTACGAATTCGATTACACAGCGAAGAGCACCGCCTTCCTCACATTTAAATAAGCCACAGATAAACACGGATTTTCATACACAGATCTGAATAAAATCCGTGTATGAAATCCGTGTAAATCTGTGGCTAAAAAGTTTCTATCGTGGAGCACCGCCGTCGAGGAAGGCTTTGAGTTTTCGCGAGCGAGAGGGGTGGCGCAGCTTGCGCAGAGCTTTAGCTTCGATTTGTCGAATGCGCTCGCGCGTCACGGCAAAGTGTTGACCGACTTCTTCCAGCGTGTGTTCGGACCCGGTCGTTCCTAAACCGAATCTCATTTTGATTACTTTTTCCTCGCGTGGCGTAAGCGTCGCCAGAACCTCATCGGTTATCTCGCGCAAGTTTGAAGCAACCACCGCGTCAGCCGGATTCAGTATCGATTTGTCTTCGATGAAATCACCAAGATGTGAATCTTCTTCCTCACCGATTGGCGTCTCCAAAGAGATCGGCTCCTGCGCGATCTTCAAAACCTTGCGGACTTTCGAAACCGGAATGTCCATCTTTCTCGCGATCTCTTCACTCGTCGGTTCGCGTCCCAACTCCTGGACCAGCGATCGAGATGTACGAATCAACTTATTAATCGTCTCGATCATGTGTACCGGAATGCGAATGGTGCGCGCCTGATCTGCAATGGCGCGCGTGATTGCCTGGCGAATCCACCACGTCGCGTAAGTTGAAAACTTGTAACCACGCCGCCACTCAAACTTGTCCACCGCCTTCATCAAACCGATGTTGCCTTCCTGAATCAAATCAAGAAACTGCAAACCACGATTCGTGTACTTCTTCGCGATCGACACCACCAATCGCAAGTTTGCCTCGACCAGCTCGCGTTTAGCCTGACCGGTCTGCTGCTCGCCGATGATGATCGACTGCAGCGATCTCTTGATCTCAACCGGACTCACGAAGTTGTCGATCTCGATCTGCGCCAATCGTTTGCGCGCCATCGGGATGCGACGCTTTAACTCTTTCTGCTCCTCCTCCTTGAGCCGTTTTTTGCTTAACTTTTCGTTCGCGCTATCGATCTCGCGCTCAGCTTCGCGCACCGACTTCTGCACCGCGCGAATAGCGTTGATCAAACGCTGGCGCGCACGTTCCGTTAAATTCAAACGACCGATTTCCTGCGCGATTTCGAGCCGGCATCGCGCCACTCTTCGTTTGAGGCGGGTTAACTTCCTGCTCTTTTTCCCGTGCGTCAGCTTGTACTCAGCCTGGAGTTTCTCGAACTCCTTCAATCCGAGTTTGCAATTCTTCTCGATGTTCTGAATTCCTTCGATGGTCCAGGACCGGTATTCCTCGGCCTTGTCTTCATCGCCGGTGAGCTCTGCCTGTTCGGAAAAGGTGACGGTGTCGCGAATGTTTATGCGGTTGTTAACAAGATCTTCGCCAATCTTCAACACTTCGCGAACGGCAATCGGAGAGCGCGCAATGGCTTTCTGCGTTTTCAGTTGTCCGCGCTCGATCCGTTTCGCGATCGCGACCTCACCCTCGCGCGTGAGCAATGGAACCACGCCCATTTCGCGCAGGTAGAGTCGAACCGGATCGTTTGTCTTTTCAAGGGCGCCGGCGGAGAGATCGAGCTCGATGTCTTCGTCCAGGCCTTCCTCATCTTCATCGGCGACTGTCGTCGCGGCCTGCTCGAGTAAGCGTTCGTCAGAATCGGCGACCGGAATGTTTGAGCCTTCGAGCTTCTGTAGCACGTCTTCAATGTCGTCGGGAGAAACAACATTGTCGGGCAATTCGCGATTGAGATCGTCGAACGTAAGGTATTTCTTGTCGCCGCCCAGTTCGAGCAGTCGCTCCATCACGTCGTCGCGATCTTTGTCTTCCATAGTGCTCATAATTCCGATCGACGGAGTTAACCACAAAGATACGAAGGCACAAATAAATAATTCAGTTAGTGTCTTGGTGCCTTTGTGGTTGAAATTGCAGCATTCCCTGTCGTTGCGTGGAGAGTTGAATCTGTTCTGCCGAGAGTCTCGAAACTTTTTCGCTGTCCTGTTCTCGCTCGGCTTTTGCCAATTCTCTTTTCAGCTCTTCGATTCGCTGTTCGAGCTTCATACGCCTGAACGTTGAGACACATTCTGCGGCGACGTAATGCTCGTTTGAGCCGTGCAAAGAGGAGTTCATCAAAACCATTGGCACCATTGTGGCGGCGGATTCGTCGCCTTCGGTCTTGCGACTCAGCGAGTCGAAGTCAATTTCCGTTCCTTCGCGCTCGAGTTCGAACAAGGCTTTGAAGAGGGGCGCGGTGGCCAGATCCTCGTAATCCTCTTCTCGCAACATCGGCAAGACTTCGCTTCGCAAATTCGCGTCCGCGAAGAGCAAGCCAAGCAAGCGCTGTTCTGCGGCGGTCGCATCGGTGCGTCTTGTCAACGTCTGAACGCTGTCGGCACGCAGCGGACGGTTGTGCCGCACTGTTTGCCACAACTCGCGTCGCCATGTCGACGTGTTGACGTTCTCTCGATCGATCCCGAGCGCATCCATCGCCATGTCGAAATACTCGCGCTTTTGAACGCCGTTCTTGACCGCCCGAAGGTAGGGAAGAACTTCATCGACGGCTTCAGCCTTTTCCGCGGGCCGGTGAAGATTACGGTCGCGTAAAGCGCTTTCGATCACGAATTGTATGTGTGGTTGTGCCTGCGCTCGTTGCCGCTGATACTCAGTTACCCCAAACTTTCGGATGTACTCGTCCGGATCCGCATTGTCGGGAAGCACCAATATTTTTACTTCAAGATCTTCTGCGAGGAGAATCTCGATCGACTTCTTCGCCGCCTGTACGCCGGCGCGGTCGCCATCATAATTGACCAGGACTTTGCGCGCAAACCTACTTAGAAGCTTTGCCTGATCTTGCGTTAGTGCTGTCCCCAAACTCGCCACCACGTTTCGCACTCCAAACTGATACGGCACGATCAAATCTAGAAAACCTTCGACCAAAATGGCGTAGCCCTGACGGCGGATCTCGTCGCGCGTGAGATTCAAGCCGAAAAGATTTCGACCCTTTACGTAAGCGGCGGTTTCGGGTGAGTTGATATATTTCGCATCCTCGCCTTTCAAGGTGCGCCCGCCAAAAGCGATGGGTCGTCCCTGCGCGTCGAGCACGGGAAACATCAATCGGCCACGAAATCGATCGTAAGAACGGTTGCTGTCCTCCTTTTTTGCAACCAGCCCGCTCCGATCAATATGTTCCTGAGTGGCCCCTTTGTTTCGCAGAAAAATCAAAAGTGAGTCCCAGCTATCGGGCGCGTAACCGAGACGGAAAGCTTTTTGCGTTTCTTCGGAGATTTCGCGCTGCTCCAGATATTCGCGGGCGATGCGGCCCTCGTTGCTCGACTCGAGCTGCTGTTGCCACCACTCCATTGCCCACGAGTTAAGCTGGATGACGTAATCAGCATCCTGGCGTCGCGCTTCGAAGCGGCCGTCGTCCACCATTTTCGGCAGCGGCATACCGATCTTGTCGGCAACGATCTTGATGGCTTCCGGAAAGTTAACGCGCTCGATTTCCATGACGAAATTGAAAACCGAGCCGCCCTTATGACAACCGAAGCAGTAAAAGATCTCCTTGGCAGGACTGACCGAAAACGACGGCGTCTTCTCTTTATGAAACGGGCAGCACGCCATCCAGTTGGCGCCCTTTTTCTTGAGCTGCACATAGTCCTGGATAACTCGGACGATGTCCGCCTGACGTTTGAGATCGTCAATGAATGTCTGGGGATAACGCATTTATTTAATTTGGGCCGCAGATTTACGCGGATGAGTTTCGATAATCAGTTTTATATCCGCGTTAATCTGTGGCTATTGTCTCAACTCAACCAGTGTTGCACCAGCACCGCCCTGATCGGGAGGGGCGGGGAGGAAACGAGAAACGTGAGGGTGGCCGTCAAGCAGACCGGCGATGGCGCGTCGCAAGGCGCCGGTGCCGTGCCCGTGAACGATTCGGACCTGGGCCAGACTCGCCAACGAAGCTTCGTCAAGAAACTTGTCGACCGCGTCCACAGCTTCATCAGTCGTACGGCCAATCACGTTTAGCTCTGATTGCGCATTCTGTTCAGCCGCCGCTAAATGAATTTCAGTGTTTGCGGAGCGTCGCAGTTTTTCCAACTTGCCCGCTTGTGGTTTTGAACTCGCCGGAACTTCGACAAGCTCGAGGTTCTCGAGTTTTTCCCGGAACTTGAGCGACTTCACGCGCACCTCAGCCAGACCATCCTTGATCTGATCCACGACTCCCACGGATCCAAACGAAAGCAGTTTCACTTTATCGCCCACAACAATCTCGCGCGGCGCCGCAGCGACGTATTGCGGAACATCTTCAATCGAAATTTCCGGCTCAACGCGCTCCGGCTGGACCGTCTGACCCTCACGCACAACGCGCACACTTCTTTGCACCGTGCGCTTCATTTCGGCGACCTGCCGTTGCGCCTCTCGCTCGACTCTCACGCGCTCAGTGCGATCTGCAATCCGCGACATCAGCTCCTGTGCGCGTTTCTCGAGATCGGAGAGAGTGCGTTGCACAGTCTGCTCAAAAGCGGCTTGCCGTTCGCGCTCATGTTTGGCCGCCTCTTTGTCGAGCGACGCGAATTTCTCCGCGACTGCCTTTCGCTCTTCTTCGAGCGCGAGACGCAAAGCTTCCGCGTCTTCCGCTTCTCGCTTGATGCGTCGCAAATATTCAGACGCCTGCAACGACGACTCTTTAACAGATCTCATCGCGGTGTCGACGATCCCCAGCGGCACGCCAAACCTGCGAGCGATCTCCAGTCCCGATGAAGCACCGGCCAGGCCGACCACCAACCGGTAAGTCGGCCTCAAAGTCTTTTCGTCAAACTCGACACTCGCATTAATCACGCCCTCTTCATTGCCTGCGTACATCTTGAGCCCGCTGTAGTGCGTGGTGGCGATGACGTGCGCGCTGCAAGCTCCGCGGAAGTGATCGACTACAGCAACACCGAGCGCCGATCCCTCCTCGGGATCGGTTCCGGTTCCGACTTCATCCAGCAGGACCAACGCCGGCGCCTCACACAGGTCAATCATTCGCGCGATGTTGGCGACGTGTGACGTAAACGTCGAGAGATTCGCAGCCAGCGATTGATGATCGCCGATATCAGCCAGCACTGACGCGTAAAACGGAAAACGCGCCGAGCGCGCCGGCACGGAAATACCTGACAACGCCATCAACGCGAGCAGGCCCGTCGTCTTCAAGACCACTGTCTTACCTCCGGCATTCGCGCCGGAGATCACCATCGCGTTCTTGTCGTCGTCGAGTGCAAACGAGACCGGGACCACTGATCCGCCCGTGGCGCGCAGGTTTTCCTCGAGCAAAGGATGCCGCGCTTCGATCAGTTCAAGCTGTCCGCTGGTATATGCATTTGTCTGGGTTTGTATTTCAGGAATGACGCAGTTGAAGGTTTGATGAAACACGGCGCGAGCGTTAATGAAGTCGAGCTCGGCGACTGCTTCCGCAGCCATCTCGATTGCCGGCAGTTGTTCGCGCAACTCCGCTGACAACCCGGAGAGAATCCTGGCGATCTCGCGCGCCTCACTCTCGTGCAGGCCCTGCAACTCGTTATTCGCGTCAATCGTTTCGAGCGGCTCTACGAAAGCAGTTGCGCCGGAAGATGAGTAGCCATGGGCGACGCCCTGGACACGTCCGCGATGATCGGCCTTAACCGGAATAACAAAACGATCGTTGCGTATCGTGACGAGCTCATCCTGGATAGCTTCCGCGGATCTGCGCATCAAGCCTTCGAGGGAGCGTGTGATGCGCGAACGCAGAACGTTGATCTCGTGACGAATACTCGCCAGCTCCGGGCTCGCGCGATCGTCGAGCTCTCCGCTCGGCAGGATCTTGTTCGTCACACGCGCGACAAGCGTGTTGAGCTCGCGCGGCAGGTTTTCCACCAGTTGCCACAACACCGGCGCATTCTCGCGTTCAGCGAGGATGGCGGCGCGTGCGGACATTGCCTGTTCACAGAGACGTGCGGTTTGCAGAATGGCGAGTGGATCCAGGCTCGCGCCTTCGACACGCAAGCGCGCGATCGCCTCGGTTAGATCAGCCAGTCCGTTGAACCACCACTTGACTCCGCGACGCCTTAAAGTGACGCACTCCGACAACGCGGCAAGCTCTCGGCGCAACTGACCCACATCCCCAATTGGCACGAGTGCTTCGACGCGCCGCTGTCCCGCTTCGGTCTGCGCGTTTCGTTTTATCAGCTCCAGCAGGTGCTGATATTCGAGAGTTGTGAATGCCTGTTTGTTCAAGAGCTAAAGGTTAAATTATTAGCCACGGATTTGCACGGATGCATACGGATCGTACAATGAGAGCTCAACCTCCAGATGAAAGGGCGCACGCAATGGACGAGTTTGACCGCTATCGCGCGGCGATGAATGAGAAACTGCTCGGCAGTGATCACCGGGGCATCAAAAGATTCTTCGCGCTTGATACACAGGCTTACGAAGACGGCGCGCTCGACAAACGAACCAAAGAATTGATGGGCCTGGTAGCGTCAGCCGTGCTTCGTTGCGACGACTGCATCACTTATCACATCAAACAATGCGCAGCGATTGGAATAAATCGTGAAGAGTTTCTTGACGCTTTCAACGTTGCGCTCGTAGTCGGCGGATCGATCACGATTCCGCATCTTAGACGCGCGATCGAGCGCGTCGATCAACTGCTCGAGATCAGCGAAAATCCGTCCGTATGAAATCCGTAAAATCCGTGTTCCTGAAAACCGCATTCTTACTACTAGTACTTATTCTAATGGCTCAGGGTGTCTCCATGTCTGCACAAGAAAAACCACGCGTTCGCGCGCCGGAAATCACCGGCGGACGCGGCTGGCTGAATACTGACAAGCCTCTCGCGCTCGCCGCGTTGAAAGGCAAGATCGTCTTACTCGACTTCTGGACGTACGGCTGCATCAACTGCATCCACATCATTCCGGATCTAAAGAAACTCGAAGCGAAGTACGCCAATCAACTGGTCGTGATCGGCGTCCACTCCGCCAAGTTTCAAAACGAAAAAGAGACGGAGAACATCAGGCGCATCATCCTGCGCTACGAGATCGAGCATCCGGTTTACAACGATTCGGAATACGCCGTCTGGCAAAGCTACGGTGTGCGCGCATGGCCCACGCAGGTGCTCATCGATCCGGCGGGATATGTAATCGGCGGCGTCTCGGGAGAAGGTAATTACGACGTCATCGATCAAGCGATCGCCAAGACGATCGAGGACTTTCGTAAAAAAGGCGAACTGAACGAGCAACCGCTCAAACTCGTGCTCGAACGCGCCAAAGTCGGCGAACTGCCGCTGGCGTTTCCGGGCAAGATCATCACGGATGCGGATCGTCTCTTCATCGCCGACTCAAACCACAATCGCATCGTTGTTACTAAACTCGACGGCACGCTTGTGGAAACTATCGGCACGGGCGAGACGGGTGCCGCTGATGGCGCATTTGATAAAGCGACTTTCTATCGTCCGCAGGGCTTAGCTCTGGCCGGTGATAGTTTGTATGTCGCCGATACTGAAAACCACCTCATCCGGCGCGTCGATCTAAAATCGCGCACGGTGGAAACAATTGCAGGCACGGGCGAGCAGTCGCACGACTATTTCAAAACCGGTCCAGCGCGTACGGTTGCACTGAGCTCGCCCTGGGATCTGCAATTAGTCGGGCGCGTGCTCTACATCGCTATGGCTGGACCACACCAGATCTGGAAGCTCGATCTCGACAAAAACGAAGTTTCGACTTTCGCGGGCTCGGGTCGCGAAGCGCGCCTCGATGGCCCACTTGATAAAGCCGGCTTTGCGCAACCCTCGGGAATCGCTACCAATGGGAAAACTCTTTACGTGGCTGACAGCGAGTCGAACATCATCCGCGCCATCAATATCGATGAAGGTTCTGTGAAGACTCTCGCCGGCGGCGATCTGTTCGAGTTTGGCGACGTCGATGGCACCGGCGACGACGTGCGCTTACAACACCCGCTCGGCCTGATCACTTACGGTGACAAACTACTGATCGCCGACACCTACAATCACAAGATCAAAGAGCTCGATCCAAAACAGGAAAAAGTAACGTCGCTGTTTGGCACCGGAAAACCGGGTCAGTCAGACGGAACGGCACCTTCGTTTTACGAACCGGGCGGATTGGCGCTGGCGAACGGCAATCTCTACGTCGCCGACACAAACAATCACGCCATTCGTGTGATCGATCTGAAAACAAAACGCGCTTCCACACTTCGTATCAATGGCCTGACACCTCCAACCAGGAACATGCAAGCGCTCGAAACCGCTGCCGGGCCTAATGCTGAAGAGATCAAAGTGCCGGCACAAAAGCTTCGCGCCGGCGCTACGGGCGAGCTTCAAATCGACGTCCAACTACCCGCGGGCTACCACCTCAATCCCCTCGCGCCGCAGCGTTACAAAGTTTCAGTTGACGGTAAGAGCCTGACCGTTGATGAAAAGGTCGCTGCAAAATCCGCAAAGGATTTGAAGCTGCCGATTCTCGTTCCGTTAAGCCCCGGCGCCGCTGGATCCGCGAGCCTACGCGCTCAAGTGACATTGTTCTACTGTCGTGAAGACAATACGGGAACCTGCAGGATCAAGACGCTCGTTTGGCAAGTGCCTGTTGAAGTAACGAGCGATACGAATGCTCCGACAGCACTGAAGCTGCAAGGAAAACTGTCAGCCACAGATTGACGCAGATGCATCAGTATTAAAGATCGGTTAAGATCCGTGTTCCCCTAAATTCACGTTGAAGGAGTGAGGCCCCGTGGCTGATAAACCATTTCTCACTGACATTAAGACTTTGCGCGAGCGCGCGCGACAGCACATCGAGAATGGCGCTGTGACCGAAGGTTATCGCGCGGATCGCGAGACGGCGGTGAAAATTTTGAACGAGGCGCTGGCGACCGAAATTGTCTGTGTGCTGAGGTATAAACGCCATTATTTCATGGCCTCCGGAATACATGCTGAAGGCGTGGCCGCTGAGTTTCTCCAGCACGCGAACGACGAGCAGGGACATGCCGATCAGATTGCGCAGCGCATAGTTCAGCTACAGGGCGAGCCGAATTTTAATCCCGAAGGTCTGCTGATGCGCAGCCACGCGGAATACGTCGAAGGCACCTCGCTGACCGACATGATAAAAGAGGATCTCGTCGCTGAGCGTATTGCGATCGATAGTTATCGCGACATGATCAATTACTTCGGCAACGACGATCCGACCTCGAGACGACTGATGGAAAGTATTCTCGCAGTCGAAGAGGAACATGCCGACGACCTTGTAAGTCTGCTGGAGAAGATGGGCTGACGCCTGATTGTCAGAACGCGAGTCAAACCAAACTAATGCCGGCCGGCCCACCATGTGCCGTAATTGCGGGGCAATCGTCGGCGCAGGCGAAACTCAATGCGCCGTCTGCGGAGCATCGAGCGGCGTCGTAGCCGGCGAACCAGCGGCCGACAAAGAAACGATCAGGTTTGCTCGCGCTGTCCTCAATCGTCCTTACAAGTTTACGATCGCTCTGCTCGTCGCGAATCTCTTCATCTTTCTTCTGATGTGGGAATCGAGCGGGCTCTCCACTGCCGTTTTGCAGCAAAGCTTCACGGATACAGTCCTGATCGCTTACGGCGCCAAACTCAATTACCTGATCAATGCTCCGTACCATCAATGGTGGCGCTTTGTCACGCCGATGTTCGTACACATCAACGTGCTTCACTTGCTGATGAACATGTTCAGCTTGTTGATACTTGGACCATTCGTTGAGAAGCTTTACGGGTCGGCGAAGTTTGTCGTGTTTTGGGTAGTCACCGGCATTGCCGGCTCGGTGGGAAGTTATTTGGCAGTGCAACCGCGACTTGCCAAGGGCCTATTGGGAACTTTCATCTTCCACCCAATGGACGTGCCCTCCGCGGGTGCGTCCGGCGCGCTGTTTGGATTGGTCGGTGTTCTGTTCGTATTCGGGATCAAATTTCGTCATGAACTGCCGGAAGGTTTCAAGCGCGTGTTTGGTACCGGCATGCTGCCGATCATCTTCATCAATTTGTTCATCGGGTTTCTTGGCCGCAGTTTCATTGGAAACTCGGCGCACCTGAGCGGGCTTTTTGTGGGAGCCGCGCTCGCGCTCTTCGTCGACTATCGCAGGCCGGGTGCTCGCGCGAGTATTACGACGGCTTGGCGAATATTGCAGGTCTTGTGTCTGGCAGTGATCGCGGTGGCTGGTTACAAAGTGGTCAGAAACTTCAAACACCTGCCGCCGGCTCTCGCTCGCCCAACGCCTAACGCGCAGGCGTTGATTTTTCTGAATTATGTGAGTGCGATGAACCGGGTTCAGGAGAAAGTCTCGGCGGTGATTCATAATAATGATTTGACTGATGTGCCGCTGGTAACGCAGAAAGCCATGCAGGCGCCGGTGCCGGATGCGCGAGCAGCAGAGTTGCGCCACAATCTTTTGCTGATTCTTTCGAAACTTGCGAGCGCGGCAGCTTCGGCGACCCCCGCCAGTGGGGACGGGCCACGACGTCCGCCAAACTTGGACCAGAAGCTGGTTGATGAGTATAACCAGTGGCAAAAAGAGTACGAGCAGTGGTTGAAGAGTGCTTCAAAGACTTACACAGCACAGCTCTAATAAAATTTTTCAGGAGAGAATATGGAAATCAGGAAAGTCGGAGTTTTGGGATGCGGGCTTATGGGCTCAGGCATTGCGCAGGTTGCGGCGAGCGCCGGATTTGAAACTATCGTCAAGGAAGTTTCAGATGAGCTTATTGCGAAAGGATTTGGCGGCATCGAGAAGTCGTTGGCGAAGTTTGCTGAGAAAGGGACGATAACTTCCGATCAGCAACGGGAGATTCGCGGTCGTTTATCAGGCACGACTTCATTCGCCGAGCTCGCGGATTGCGACATCATCATCGAAGCGATTATCGAGAACCTCGACGAGAAGCGCAGCACTTATCACCAGTTGGACGAGCTTTGCAAACCGGAGACGATTTTTGCGTCGAATACGTCATCGCTATCGATCACGGAGATGATGACGGCGACGTCGGCCGAGCGCCAGCGACGTTTTATCGGCATGCATTTTTTCAATCCGGTGCCGCTGATGAAGCTGGTCGAAGTCGTGAAGACGATCCTGACGGATGATGACGTTTACGAGCAAGCGGTTGAGTTTGGGAAGAACCTGGGCAAAGTTCCCGTGCGGGCGGGTGACAAGACCGGGTTTATCGTCAATCGCTTGTTGGTGCCATACATGCTCGACTCGATTCGTGCTTTGGAGGAGGGCGTCGGCTCGATCGTGGACATCGATAACGCGATGAAGCTCGGGTGTGGCTATCCGATGGGCCCGTTTACGCTAGGGGATTTCGTGGGTCTCGACACGACGTACTACATTGCCGAGATCATGTTCAATGAATTTCGCGAGAAGCGTTTCGCCCCACCACCATTATTGAAGCGCATGGTGCTCGCGGGCCTCTACGGCCGCAAATCCGGCCGCGGCTTCTACGACTACAAAGACCCTAAGAACCCAACACCAATGAACCTGATCTAAGGTTTCGGGCGTCAGCTAATTTTTACGCCGAAGGCGTTGGCTAATTTTCAGCCCAGGGTTGGAGCGCAAGCGACAACCCTGGGATCCAAATCATAAAAGTGTATTAACCCTGAAAGGGTTTGTTCCGACTTTATCACTCGGAGGTCTTAACCCTTTCAGGGTTGGATCGTGATTTTTTGA
>Ga0070689_100001963_pt1 | contig 13340 bp, 8 predicted proteins | sample KBSS23HmetaG_FD_64669 | JGI IMG/M metagenome (GOLD analysis project Ga0070689, IMG submission 64669) | Switchgrass rhizosphere microbial communities from Kellogg Biological Station, Michigan, USA - KBS S2-3H metaG | ecosystem: Host-associated > Plants > Roots > Rhizosphere ...
GAGAACAATAAATAAGCCGCGGATTAACGCAGATCAAAGCCCACAGATCGACTAACGCTGTTCACACCATCACTGATGGTCACCTTCAGTTGGAACTCTCCGGCAGGAAATTTATCAAGTGGGAATGAGCTTGCGTATTTGATCTCTCCGCGTTCGTCGGCGGGGGGGAGCTCGCCTGAGGTTTTACCGACCGGACGATTGTTTTGGAGAATCTCCAGCGTTACTTGCAGCGGTTTCGTAGCGCCCTTTGATGGCCAGGCGGTGAAGAAGTAGGCGAGCTGTTTCGCTGAAGTGCGATCGATTGGCTCGCCGAGATTTGGGTAGACGAGGAGTTCTCCGAAGTGAAGGGGATGATCGCGTTTCTGTTCTTCGGGTGTCAGGCGCTCTGCTCTTTTGAGGACTGCGACACTGCTGAGTCGCGGTTTTGTTTCGTCGACGTTCGCGATCTCTAAAGGTGTGGAGCTGACGTTGACGCCGCCGGTTACTGCATCGTAGGCGATCAGTTGCACGTGGTATTTACCAGGCGGAAGTTGTGCTTCGCGATAGAAAAGGACGTTTCCTTTCTTCGCCTTATCGATGTCCTGGATGGCGCCGTTCAAGCCATAATGCTGGCTTAGCTTTTGAACGACCTGATCGGATTCGTTCCGTACGAGGGCCACGATCGAAAAATCCGTGCTGTAATTCTTGTTGTCGTTCGTGGGGGCAAACTTGAAAACTGCTAGTGGCGCCTCACCGAGAATCAGCGTCAATCCGTTTCTACCCGGCGCGGGATAACTAAGCGCAGTGCTGTTCAGCAAGTTTGGCGTCGGGCTGCTCTTCCACTTTCTGGCAGCTGCGATCGCGGGCGCTTCGTAATCGAGCATCGGCAGTTGACCGACAGACTCGACCGCGTAGTAACCCTGCCGCGACTGAACGTCAACATTCGAACGCGTCACCTTCACACTGATGCGCCGGAAACGACCATCGTAGTCTTTGTTTTGCGGCACATATGTGAGGAAGTAATAGCCGTTCATGTCGTCGTCAATGCGACGGAGTCCTGAGACCAGATCGTTTGTGTCGTGAATCAGAAAGCCGCCTGTTTGATCCGACAGCGAGCCGAGACCACTGCGCGGATCAAAGTGCAGTAGATCTTCGTTGCGCTCGAGGGACCTCGTTAAGGGCCCGCTGACGCCGCGATCATTTCCACGACCTTGCTGCGCCATGCCCGCGGCGGCAATCGAATTGAGCTCGCGCGCGGCTTCCGCGGTTCCGCTTTGGATACGCAAGCCGGCGGCGTCGATCGAGTAGATACTGACATTCGCGCGATTCGCGGCGTTAATTACTGCCGGAAACTTCGCCTGCACCGCCGGCGGCAACTTCAAACCTTCAGAAAAGAAGATGATTGTTTTTCGTCCCGGCAGATTTTGCATCGGGCTAATTACCGCGAGCAGGCTGTTGATTGTCGCGAAACCTTCCTGGTCGCGTTCGAGACGCTCGAAGTGATCGAGCATCTGGTTTTGCATTTCGATCCACTTTTGTTCGGCGGCCGCCTGACCGGCAGCCTCACCGGCGGCTGTGGCTCCGGCACCGTTTTGAGCGGCGCCGGCTGCTTGCGCGGACTGCGTTGACGTCGAGATCTGCTGGTCGAGCGAGATGCTTCGGTCCGTGTTCTCGCGTATCTTCGCGCCGCCTGAAGCGTAAGTCGACGTCGCGGTTGCGGTAGCGCGCTCGACCGCGTCCTTTATTAATTGTGCGTTGTCAGTGAAAGACTGGACGGTGCGCAGTGATTGATCGATTCCGAAGACGCCGGTGAAAGCTCCATTCCCCATGTCTTCCTGCGCGTATGCGAGACCGGCTTTACGTGCGAGCGCGCGGGCTTCCGGCGAGAGTCGATCGAAAACGAGCGCAGTCACTGACGGTGTTGATCGTTTCGCAGGCGCTGGTGTGGTTGTCGCGGTGGTTGGCGACGGGTTTCCGGTTGTGTCTGACGTCGCCGGCGCGGGTTCCCTCGTGACGAAGCGGAACGACTCGACTTTCTGAGGGACGCCATCTTCCAAAACCTCAAAATCAGCTGCTTTCAGGTCCTTGATCTGGCGTCCTTTTTTGTCTTTAACGACGACGTCCAGCCTCACTTCATTGCTGCGCACGCGAACCACGTCGTCGTCCTGTTGTCCGTACACCGGAACAGGCGCTAAACCAGTGAAAATAATCAGTACAAGGCTCAGAAAAGGCTTCATTTTTGTGCTTGAGTATGCCACAGAATGAGTCGATCTGTGGCATACTTTTCCGACATGGTTAGAGGCGTTTTTCTAGTCTTAATATTCACTATAGGAGCAGTGTTTACCGCCCCGGTTTTGGCACAGGCTAGGGCACAGGACCCTGCCGTAGAACGCGACTTTGAACGCGCCACTCAGTTGCACCAGTCTGGCGATTTGCAGGGTGCGGTGCGTGGCTATCTCGCGATCCTCGCGAATAATCCGGCGCGAGTCGATGTTCGCTCAAATCTGGGTGCCGCGTATTCCGCGTTGGGCCGTTACGAAGAGGCGATCGAACAGTACAAGCGAGCGCTCCTTATCGATAGTGGAAACTACGCGATTCGTTTCAATCTCGCCCTGGCCTATTACAAGGCGGCCTGGTTCGCGGAGGCGGCGGCGGAGTTGGAACGGTTTATTGCAGCCGCTCCGAATACTCCGCAAGCAGCAAACGCAAGACTGGTGCTCGCGGACTGTCAGGTCAGGTTAGGCGAATACAAGAAAGTCATCCAGGCTTTATCTCCGTTGGCGGAAGCGGATCCATCCAATCGCACGCTCGCATACCTGCTCGGCAGCGCATTGATCGGCGATGGTCAACTAAACAAAGGACAGGAGATCATCGATCGGCTGTTTCGTCACGAAGACTCTGCCGAAGCGCACCTATTGATGGCGTCAATTCTGTTGCTGGCGGACCAGGCGCAATCCGCTCTTAAAGAAGCGCAGCGCGCGGTCGAGTTGAATCCGAAGCTGCCGGCGGTCAATGCCCTGCACGGTCGCGTGTTGATGCGTCTCGGTGATACTGAAAATGCGAAAGCCGCTTTCAAGAGTGAACTGGCCAGTAATGCAAACGACTTCGACTCCAATCTTTATCTTGGAGTCTTGCTGCGGCAGGACAAGCAGTTAGATGAGGCTCGTAGTTTTTTGCAGCGCGCGATCCAGTTGCGCCCGCGGGAACAGTACGCTCGTTATCACCTGGCGGCGGTGTATGCGGCAGCGGGCAAGCCGGCTGACGCGCTGCCGTTGCTCGAAGGTGTTTTGAAAGAGCATGCGGACTTTCTCGAAGCGCGCGTGCTGCTGGCGTCAGTCTATTACCGGCTCAATCGAAAAGAGGATGGCGACCGCGAAAAAGCGCTCATCCAAAAATCAAACGCCGATCAACAAGCCAAACAACCACAGTAGTGATAAAGGAATTAAATATTCGAGGTGCAACTGTAGGGGCGGCACTCCGTGGCCGCCCCAGCGTTGAGTGCGCACGCTGGGGCGGCCACGGAGTGCCGCCCCTACAGTTGCTGGTTGTGTTGTTAATGTGTTCGCTGGTCGCTTCGGCTCAGACGCGCAACGCACGACCGAAAGCACAGATCGAATCGCCGGAGACGGAATTTGAACGCGTGGTCAAGCTAGCTGACGACGCGCGGTTGGCGGAGAAATTTGACGAGGCAGTTTCACTCTACGGCGAAGCCTTAAAAATCAAACCGAAGTGGCCCGACGGCTGGTGGTACGTCGGCGCGATCTTTTATCAGAAAGATTTGTACCCGCAGGCTCGCGACGCCTTTCAGAACCTCGTTGCACTCGAGCCCGAACGAGGACAGGCGTGGGCCATGCTCGGTCTGTGTCAATTTCAAACCGGTGAGTACGAGCGCGCGGGGGTTTCACTTCAGCGCGGGCGCTCGTTGGGAGTGAATGATCGTTCGGAACTAGCCGGTGTCGTTCGTTATCACACGGCGCTGATTTATATCCGGTTTGAGTATTTCGAGAATTCCTATGACGTTCTCGCAGAGTTCGTAAGGATGGGCCAGGAGAGTTCGAAAGTCGTAGAAGCTTTCGGATTGACGATGTTGAGAATGCCGTACCTGCCGAAGGAAATTCCTCCGGCACAGCGAGAAAAAATTCTCATCGCCGGACAGGCGGGTGTACACATGGCGGCGCGCCGGCTCGAACAGGCGCGCGCGGCTTTCGACACGTTGTTATCGCAGTATCCAAACGATCCAAACGTGCATTACGGCTTCGGTGTTTTCATGTTATCGCAGGACGCCGACGTTGCCATGAAAGAGTTCAAACGCGAGCTCGAAATTTCACCGGATCATTTTCCGTCGATGGTGCAGATGGCGTTTGAGTATCTGAAGCGAGATCAATACAACGACGCATTGCCGTTAGCGGAAAAGGCGGTGCAACTCGCGCCCAAGTTATACGCCGCGCGCAACGTGTTAGGGCGAGTTTTGCTCGAGCTCGGACAAATCGATCGTTCGATCAAAGAACTAGAGGAGGGAGTGAAACTCGCGCCTTCAAGCCCGGAAATGCATTTTGCACTCGCTCGCGCCTACACGCGCGGCGGCCGGAAGCAGGAAGCCGCCCGCGAGCGCGAGACCTTCAAGAAGCTCCAGGACGAATACAACCAGAAGCGGCAGCTCGATAATTCTGGTAAGCCCGATCCGCAGTAAATCAGTTCTGTGTAATCCGTGAAATCTGTGGTTAAAAATTATTCATTGCTCGTGTTGGCGATTGCATTGGGTTGGATACAGCTCAGTCCGGTACAGCGCTGGAACCCGCGCAGAGTTCCGGCAGACGTTGTTTTTACCGGCGATCAGGCGTGTGCCGAATGTCATAAAAAGTTTGCCGGCTCGTTTGGACCAACCGGAATGGCGATGGCCATGGAGCCGATCGCCGAATCGAAAGTGCTCGGCGATAATCCGAAGTTGAGCATGCGCGTTGGCGCTTATACTTACGAGATCAAACGCAACGGCAAACAGAGTTTCTACTCGGTCACCGATGGCAAAGACACCATCTCGCTGCCAGTCGTCTACGCCTTCGGACAAGGCAAGATGGGCCAGACGTACGTTCTGCAACGCGACGGAAAGTTCTACGAAAGCCTGGTGAGTTTTTACAACGAAATAAAAGGACTGGATTTCACGATCGGCGCGCCGCGAACGGAGCCGGCGTCACTGAACGATGCTGTTGGACGTTTGCTGACGCCCAACGAAGTGTCGAATTGCTTTGGGTGTCACGCGACGGGCGCGGTCAGTGGCTCACAACTGCGACTGGAAAAGTTTGCGCATGGCGTGCGCTGCGAGAGTTGTCATGGACCAGGCGGCGGTCACATTGCAGCGATCAAGGAAGGGAAGCCGGGCCGGACGTCGATTTTCAATCCGGGGCGGTTGGGTGGCGACGAGTTGACGCAACAGTTCTGCGCCTCGTGTCATCGTGGCGCCGATGAGTTCTCGTTGTTGAAGAGCATGGAGATCAACAACGTTCGATTTCAGCCTTACCGGATATTTAACAGCAAGTGTTATTCGGACGAGCGCGAGATAAGTTGTATCGCCTGCCACGATCCGCATGAGCCGCTAAAAGAGGATGCGGCTTATTACGATAAGAAGTGTTTGGCTTGTCATTCGCTGAAGACCAAGACGGCAGTCAAGACGGGTGATGGAACGAGTTGTCCCGTTGCGGACAAGGATTGCACCTCGTGTCACATGCCGAAAATCGAGATTAAGGCGGCGCATTTTAAGTTCACGGATCATTACATTCGCATCGTGAAGCCTGGGGAAAAGTTTCCTAATTAGGCCACGGATTTCACGGATTTTTGAACGGATTTGTATGAAGTATTTTTGCTTACTAACGGTTGTAGCATTGCTCGTGGGGAGTGGTCGGATTCAGCCGCGAACCGAGCAACCACAGCGCGTCACCTTTGTCGAAGTGCCAAGTGCCCAGAGCAAGATCACCTGGGTACACGATAATGGGCGCTCGGAGTTGCGACAATTGCCTGAGACGTGCGGCGGCGGTGGTCTCTTCTTCGACTTCGATAACGACGGCTGGATGGATATCTATCTGGTCAACAGTGGACCATCCGATTTTTACACTCCCAAGACACCGATCCGGAACGCGCTCTATCGAAACAACGGCGACGGCACGTTCGTCGACGTTACAGAAAAGGCTGGGGTCGCGTGCGGTCAGATGGGCCACTTCGGTATGGGCGCCGCCGCCGCTGATTACGACGGCGATGGTTGGCAGGACCTGTACGTCACCAACTACGGCGCCAACGTCCTCTTTCACAACAACGGCAACGGCACCTTTACAAACGTAACCGACAAAGCCGGTGTGGCGGCGCCAAACTGGTCCACCTGCGCGACGTGGTTCGACTACGACAACGACAGCAAACTCGATCTCTTTGTTTCCAGCTTCGTGCAGTACAGTGCTAACGGCGCGATCTTCTGCGGCGATAACAAGGTCGGTCGTCGCTATTATTGCGTCCCGCGGGTCTTCAAGCCGCGACCGAGTTTTCTGTTTCACAACGAGGGTGGCGGCAAGTTTCTCGACGTGAGTAAGGATTCCGGGATCGCCGCGTCGCTCGGTAAATCGTTCGGCGCGGTTGCGACTGACATCAACAACGACGGCTTGATGGATCTCTTCGTCGCGAACGACACGCTCGCGAATTTCCTTTTTGTAAACAAGGGCAAAGGAAAGTTTGAAGAGGTCGGACTGCTTTCGGGAGTGGCCTACAGCGATTCGGGTGCGCCTCGCTCGGGAATGGGCGTCGATGCGACAGATTACGACAATGACGGCTGGCAGGATTTGTTCGTCGCCAACATCGATCAGGAACTCTTCAGTCTGTACCAGAACCAGAAAGACCTGACGTTTATCGACAAGCCCGGAGAGATTGGATCAGCGACGCGCCTGCTCAGCGGTTGGGGTCTGCGCTTTTTTGATTACGACAACGACGGTGATCCGGATCTTATCCTGGCGAACGGGCATCCGGATGACATGGTTGAGATCCAGTCGCTCAAGGTTAAGTACAAAGAGCCGTTGTTGCTGTTTGAGAATGTCAACGGAATGTACAAGCACGTCAGCTCGATCTCGGGTGCGGTTTTCAGTAAAGACTTTCCGGCGCGCGGCTTGTCAGTCGGCGATTACGACAACGACGGCGATCTCGACGTCCTTATTATCAACAACGGCGACGCGCCCATATTGCTGAAAAACGAAGGCGGCAATCGCAACAACTGGATCGGCCTGAACCTGGTTGCAACGCGCAGCAATCCCGGCGCGGTTGGCGCAATCATCACGTGGGAAGCCGGCGGCGTGAAATACAGACGTCTAAAGACCGCGGGCGGCAGTTATCTTTCGTCGCACGATCCACGCGAGATCCTCGGCGCCGGCGCGGCGACAAAAATCGACAGCATCGAGATCAAATGGCCCAGCGGACAAGTTACTAAACTAACCAACCCACCTCTGAGGAAGTATTTGAAGGTCGTCGAAGGTTCTTAAAAATCCGTGGTTTTTATCCGTGTGAATCTGTGCCTGCTGTTCTGCGTTGCTTTACTGGTACCGCAGACGACATCTCCTCCGCAGCAATATCCCTTCCAAAACCCCGATCTCCCGATCGAGCAGCGAATCGACAACATCCTCTCGTTAATGACGATCGACGAGAAGATCGAATGTCTCGACACCAATCCGAGCGTCCCGCGCCTGGGTATCAAGGGCAGTGGCCACGTCGAAGGTATTCACGGCCTGACGCAAGGTGGACCAGGAAAGTGGGGCCGGCCTCTCACTATTCCGAGCACGACGTTTCCACAAGGTATCGGGCTCGGCGAAACGTGGGACACCGACATCTTGCGACAAGCCGGAGAAGTCGAAGGCTACGAAGCTCGGTATGTTTTCCAGAGTCCTAAATATAAACAGGGCGGGATCGTGATCAGATCTCCCAACGCAGATATCGGCCGCGACCCGCGGTGGGGCCGAACTGAAGAGTGCTACGGCGAGGACGCGCTCTTGAACGGCAAGATGGTTGTCGCCTTCACTAAAGGCTTGCAGGGCAATGATCCCAGGTACTGGCAAGCGGCGGCCCTGATGAAGCACTTTCTCGCGAACAGCAACGAGAATGATCGCGACAAATCGAGCTCCGATTTTGATGAGCGTCTGTTTCACGAATACTACTCGGTGCCGTTTCGCATGGGCGTGGTCGAAGGCGGCTCGCGCGCGTACATGGCCGCTTACAACGCGGTCAACAAAGTGCCGATGACGATCAATCCGATCATGCAAAAGGTGACGCGCGAGCAGTGGGGACAGGATGGAATCATCTGCACCGACGCGGGCGCGATGCGCAACCTCGTCACTGCACACAAGTACTACCCGGACTTCGAGACCGCTGCGGCTGAGTCAGTCAAAGCCGGCATCGGGCAATTCCTCGACGACTATCGCGACGCGGTCCGAGGCGCGTTGAAGAAGGGCATACTGACTGAAGCTGATATCGATCGCGCGCTTCGTGGCAATTTCAGAGTGATGATTCGCCTGGGTCTTCTGGATCCTCCTGCGCGCGTGCCCTATTCATCAATCGGACAAGAATCTATTGACCCGTGGGCTACCGACAAACACAAAGCAATCGCGCTGCTTGCCACGCAGAAATCGATCGTCTTGTTAAAGAACTCCGCCAATCTCTTGCCGCTCGATAAGAAATCGCTGAAATCGATCGCTGTGATTGGACCACGTGCTAATGAAGTCTTGCTCGACTGGTACAGCGGCACACCTCCTTACGCCATTTCACCGCTCGAAGGAATCAAGAACGCTGCCGGCAATTCTGTGAAGGTCAATTACGCGCCGAGCAACGATGGCGATGCCGCGGTCAAAATCGCGCGCGAATCTGACGTGGCGATCGTCTGTGTCGGCAATCATCCGAATGGTGGTTTCGACACGCAATGGGCGAAAGTTTCAGTGCCGAGTGAAGGGCGGGAAGCAGTCGATCGACAGTCGATCACGCTTGAACAGGAGGAGTTGATCAAGGCCGTATTGCAAGCGAACCCGAAGACGATCGTGGTGCTGAAGTCGAGCTTCCCGTACGCGATCAATTGGACACAGGAAAACGTGCCGGCGATTCTTCACATGGCGCTGAATAGCCAGGAAGAAGGCCGAGCACTCGCGAGCGTGCTCTTCGGCGATTACAACCCTGCGGGCCGCCTCGTCCAAACGTGGCCCAAGTCTCTCGATCAATTGCCGCCTATGATGGACTACGACATCCGTCATGGCAGAACCTACATGTACTTTCGCGACACGCCGCTCTATCCATTCGGCTACGGTCTGAGCTACACGACGTTCGCGTATCGAGACCTGCAGACCAACACTTCACCGGGAACAGTCGCCGTCAGTGTCCGGGTAAAAAACACGGGCCAACGCGCCGGCGACGAGGTGGTGCAGTTATACGTCAAGCATCTCAATTCCGCTGTTCCGCGCCCACTCAAAGAATTAGCGGACTTCGCTCGCATCCATCTCGCGCCGCAGGAAGAAAAGACGGTAAAGCTCTCGATTCCTGCCTTTCGTCTTTCCTACTGGGACGCGGATGCGGATCGCTGGGTCTCCGAGAAGGACCAAATCGAAATCACCGCCGGCAGTTCATCGACTGATGCAAGACTGAGGAAAACGCTTCAAGTGCGCTAACTACGAAGGCGCCAAGGCACAAATTATTTATAAAACTGTGACTTTGTGTCCTGGTCGCTCCCTGTACTGACCCGACTTTTGAGGCAAGTCCTAGTGGAGCATGGGGCCTATGCGATCGACCTTTGATTTGCCGGAGAGTATGAGGCGTGGTGATTTGATGCGCCGGCGTTTGTCGTTATCAATAATCGTGACAGCAGCCGTGGTTGGAGTATCTAAGTTGGCGTTGGACGCGGCACTCAATACGAGGTTGAACGTTTCATTCGCTTCGGCAACAACGTCGTCCAGTATTGACACTGTGAAACTCTTAGTCGACTCGCCGGCGTTAAAAGTGAGCGTCCCTGATACCGCATTGTAGTCGCTACCGTTTGAGGCGCTCTCAACAACGGATGAGTAGTTAACGCTCGCGGTCTGGGCCGTATTACCAGTACGGGTAACGGTGATTGTGACGGAACCCGCATCTTCATTAACGCTATAGAACGCAGAGCTGAATTGGATGAATGCTTTTGGCTCTGTCGTTGGGGCCGGTGTGGGTGTTGGCGTCGGAGTTGGCGTCGGTATCGGAGTAGGCGTTGGAGTTGGAGTGGGAGCCGGCACTGGCGCTCCACCCATCGCAGTGTTCAATGCATCGAAGTCTACGCCAATGTCCTTACCATCGGTGGCGCCATTGCGGTACGGACTTGAAGCAGCCAACCGGTAATTGCCACCATTGAGATCGACGAATCCCACTTCTCCCAACGTCTCCGGATAAAAATTATCCCCGGGATAAGCCACGGCACTAGCGCCCGCTATTACATTCTTTTCAAAGACCCAGCCGGGGCAGAATACATTCAAAGCAGCGATGCCTTCGCCCGTGCTGTCACCTTTGATTCCGTAACCCGCTCGCACCCCGAGGTTGTTTCGAAACACGAAGCCCTGCGTTACGAGACCGTAAAGGTTCGCGGTGCTTCCTTCTTTGGAGAAGAAAGTGTTGTGATCGAAGAGTACATCCCGCGCGCCATTCGATCCCTGGTACCAAATCTTCTGTACGTTCCAAAAATTATTAACAATGCGGAAGCGATTGCCTACGGCGCTGATTTTGGGTGGTATTTCTACCGCGAGGACGTTTAATCCGTGTTCGGCATTGCGGACGATGTTGTTGCTGAAGGTCAGGTCTTCAGTGACCGACCAGGGCGCAGTCGAATCCTGATTGTTGGATTTCAAGAGAATTGCAAAGCCCACCTGCGCATCCGGCCAAACGTTCTCAAACAGATTGCCGTCGATCAGAACGCGCCGGGCATTCTTGGTTTCCAGCAGATTCTTCACCGTCCAATGCCTGCCGGCGTACGACGGATGGCCCACCTTCCAGGACAAAGGCTTAAAGAAATGATTCTGGCGAATGGTGATGTCGGAAGGAATCAGGCCAACGATTGACGGGTCGGCGCCGCCGTACATGACGTTCTCGCCCGCCGCTTCCAGGTAATTGTTAGCGATCAGAAATGGACCTGGACCATTCCAGCCACATATTGCTTGCGTGTCGGTAGCGACGGCATGGATGTCGGAGATGTAAGAGTTGATTATGGATGTTTCAGCGCTGTTCAGGCTGATCCCGCGCTGAAGCTCCTGTGTTTCAAATCCGTGGACCCACAAACGATCGAGTATTAAATGATGTGGGATCTTTGAGAGCTCAGTCTGACTGGAATCGCCGAGTCTCACCAGATCGTAAATAAAATCCGAGGCGCTGAACGTGGAGATATCGAGCCCCACTAATTTGTAATGATGGGAGCCTGGAACAGTTTTGATTATCGGCTCAGCAGGCGTGTTGGAACGCAATTTTGCCAGCAGATCGCTCTGTGACGGCGAGACGCGTCCCGTGATTTCGGAGGCGCGTGACGACTGAATTGCTATGAACGACTCACCCGACTTCGGGATCAATGTGAACGGACCCCGGTAAGTAGCGCCTGCTTCCAGTACGATCGTGTCTCCGGCTGAAGCAGTATTGATGGCCGCCTGCAAGTCTCCTCCGGCGGGTACTACGAGAGTTGCGCCGAAAGTGACTGTAGCAAATATCAATAAGGTTGAAGCGATGGCGAAGGCGTTGGTTATTCTGGGAGAAATGCAGCGTGCTGCTGCGCACAGTTGGGAGATAGACACTTTTTACTCCAGTAGATAAGTGCAAAGGGGTTTCGATCGGGGTCGCTGAATTATGGTCGGGGTATTAAAGGTGGTACCGAACACGCAGACATTACAGGAACGGATCGACCTGGAGGGTTGTGACGCTGTTATAAAATTCTTGCGGGCGAAGCCTCGCCGGTAGTCTCACTCAATCCTGTCAAAAGTTACAGTAGTTAACCATCCCTGCCTCACCTAGAGTTTCGCGCATAGACTCATGAAGCCAGTTACGCAGCAAGATCCCGGAATTGAACGCCGGCTGCCCTCAAATTTGTGGGATACGTTGATGCGCGTTGCACTGATCGGCGCACTGGCCGTGCTGTGTTTTCAGGTCTTTTCGCCGTTTCTGCACCTGGCGGTGTGGTCGATGATCCTCGCGGTCACGCTGTATCCGTTGCATCGAATGCTTGCCCGCAGGCTCGGCGGAAGGCAAGGGCTGACTTCGATCATTTTGGTGATCCTGGGCATTGGCTTGATTGTCGTCCCGACCTGGTTGCTAATCAATTCATTCGCCGATTCCATTCAAAGTCTCATCAGCTCGGTGCAACAAAACACACTGCAGGTACCACCACCACGAGAGGGAGTTAGGAATTGGCCGATCGTCGGCAAGAATCTTTATGAGGTCTGGTCAAACGCTCATGCCGATCTCCCTGCGCTGGTTCAAAGCATGCAACCGAAGATTGGGGATTTAGCTCGGAGTGCGCTTTCGATGGTCGCGAGGATAGGGAGTACTATGTTGTTGTTCCTGGCCTCGTTCGTCGTGGCCAACATCATCATGGCTTATGGCGACTCAGTTGCTCGCACCGGGCACGCAATCTTCTCTCGTGTCGCCGGTTCATCCAGAGGCGAGGCACTTGCAAAACTCGCACTTTCAACCATCCGAGCTGTAGCGCTGGGAGTCGTCGGTGTTGCAGCCATTCAAGCGCTTCTCATCGGGCTGGCATTGTTACTCGCCGGGATACCTGTGGCCGGTGTATTGGCAATCCTCTCGCTTGTATTAGGGATTGCTCAGGTGCCTGCTTTTGTTATTACCCTTCCAGTAATCATCTACATCTGGGCCAGCGGTCAATACGGCACCACGGCTGCGATCGTATATACCATCATCCTCTTGCTGACCGGTCTCGCCGACAACGTGTTAAAGCCACTCATGTTGGGCCGCGGCGTTAATATCCCGATGCCTGTGATACTCTTCGGCGCCCTGGGCGGTATGGCGAGCGGCGGAATCCTGGGGATGTTTGTAGGCGCGACGGTCCTGGCGCTCGGATACGAGCTCTTCACAACCTGGCTTGCGGCGAAGCCCGATTCCGTCGATGGATGGTCACCCACGATCGGTGATAGCATGCCAACGACGCAGGCGTAATTAATCCTGCATCACCTCTCAAAAGCTGCATGAACGACGAACTAATCGCGCTCGACTTACGCGGAGTTATCACAGCGCTAGCTTTCCCGTGCATTCGTGCGAGGACGTGATTTCAAAGCGTAGGACGCCGAGTCCGCGAAGCGGACGGCAGCATAAAGCCTGGGGCGCAAGCCCCAGGATCG
>Ga0070689_100001965_pt1 | contig 13331 bp, 10 predicted proteins | sample KBSS23HmetaG_FD_64669 | JGI IMG/M metagenome (GOLD analysis project Ga0070689, IMG submission 64669) | Switchgrass rhizosphere microbial communities from Kellogg Biological Station, Michigan, USA - KBS S2-3H metaG | ecosystem: Host-associated > Plants > Roots > Rhizosphere ...
GCCGCCGAATATGGCGTGGGCACGGGCGATATCACGGTGGCCATGGAGCGCGTCTGGGAGCGCACGCGGGGCATTTCCGATCGCTCGCGCAGCAACGTGGAAAACTGGGTGGCCGGCATGGCCAATGTCACGCTCATCCGGGGGCATGCCCAATTCGAATCGCCGCGGACCCTGCGCGTGGGCGACCAGTTGCTCGAAGCGGATCAGTTCTTCCTCAACGTGGGCGGCCGCGCCGTGGAGCCGGACTTTCCCGGTGTCAAGACCGTGCCCTACCTCACCAATGTCGGCGTGATGGACCTGAAGGAGCTGCCACGCCACCTGGTGATCGTGGGCGGCAGTTACATCGGCCTGGAGTTCGGACAGATGTTCCGCCGCTTCGGTTCGAAGGTGACCATCGTGGAGCGCAGCGAGCGTCTGTTGCCCCGGGAGGATCCGGAAGTATCCGCCGCCGTGATGGACATCCTCCAGCGCGAGGGCATCGAACTGCATCTGGGCGCCGAATGCATCGAGCTGCAGGGTTCGGCCGGCGCCATCTGCGTCATCGCCGAATGTGCGGAGCCGCGCATGGCCGTGCGCGGCACCGATCTTCTGCTGGCCGTGGGGCGACGTCCGAATACCGACGATCTCGGCCTCGATCGTGCTGGCGTGGAGCGGGATGACCACGGCTACATCGTGGTGGACGATCAATGCCGCACCAACGTCGACGGCATCTGGGCCATGGGCGACTGCAACGGGCGTGGCGCGTTCACGCACACCTCCTACAACGATTATGAAATCGTCGCGGCCAACGTGCTGGACAACGAATTGCGCCGCATCACCGACCGCATTCCCGCCTATGCGCTCTATATCGATCCGCCGCTCGGGCGCATCGGGCTCACCGAAACCGAGGCGCTACAGCGCGGCTACGACGTGCAGGTCGGCGTGCGTCCGATGACGCGCGTGGGGCGCGCCGTCGAACGGGGCGAGACGCTGGGTTTCATGAAGGTGATCGTGGATGCGCAGAGCGAACGCCTGCTGGGCGCGGCCATTCTTGGCGCCAGCGGCGACGAGGCGATCCATTGCCTGCTCGACACGATGTATGCGGATGCGCCGTATCGCACCGTGACGCATGCGGTGCATATCCATCCCACCGTCGCCGAACTGCTGCCGACAACGTTGCAGGATCTGCATCCCGCCAAAGCGAAGGAAGCGCCCGCCCCGTAGAGCGGACGCCGTCGATCAAGCCTGTTCGCTGGCCGGCTTGCCAAAGCTGGGCGGACGATCCGCCAGTTCCTTGCCGAACGCCGGGTTGGGCTTGTCGCTCATCTGGAACAGCAACGTGCCGCCCGCGGTCAGCTCGGCGTGGCTGATCCAGCTCTTCGTCCACGGCTGGCCGTTCCAGCTGACCGACTGGATATACGGACGGCCCTTGCCGTTGCCCTGCGTCTGCACCACCAGGCGCTTGCCACCGGCCAGCTGGACTTCGGCGCGATCCAGTAGCGGGCTGCCGAACACGTAGTTGGTGCTCACCGGATCCACCGCGTACAGGCCCAGCGCGCTCATCACGTACCAGGCGCTCATCTGGCCGCAATCCTCGTTGCCGGGCAGGCCGTCGGGTTCGGGCAGGTACATGGTTTCCAGCAGCATGCGCACGCGCGCCTGCGTCTTGTGATGCGCGCCGGTGTAGGCGTAAAGATAGGGCATGTGATGGCCCGGCTCGTTGCCGAACGCAAACTGGCCGACCATGCCGGCGATATCCGGCGGCGCATCGGCCGGCAGTTCGGAATCGGTGGTGAAGAGCTGATCCAACTTCTGCTCGAACGTGTCGCTGCCGCCGAACAACGTCATGTACGTATACACGTCGTGCTGGTTGAGGAAGGTCGCCTGCCAGGCATTGGACTCGGTGAAGTCGCGCCACTTCTTGGAATGGCCGATGGCACGCGGATCGAACGGCTCCAACCATGAGCCGTCGCTGGCACGCGGGCGCGCGAAGTTCACGTTCTTGTCGAACACGTTGCGGTAGTTCTGCGAACGCGCCTTCAGCGCGGCGGCATCGTCGTCCTGGCCGAGGTTCTCGGCGTAGTGCGCCATCACCCAGTCGTCATAGGCGTATTCGAGCGTCTTGCTGACCGCTTCGCTTTCGACATCGCTGGGGATGTAACCGCGCTTGCGGTATTCGGGCAGGCCGAAGTAGTCGTCTTCCATCGCGCGCCGGCGGAACACCGGCCACGCTGCCGCATAGTCGATGCCGGTGAAGCCCTTGGCCTGGGCTTCGGCAATCACCACGGCGGAGTGGTAGCCGATCATGCACACCGTTTCGATGCCCTGCAGCGGCCATACCGGCGGGCCGGCCGGGCTCTCCTGCGCCATGCGCACCAGGCCGTTGACCAGGTCGGGCACGCGCTCGCTCTGGTACAGCGTGAACAGCGGGTGCTCGGCGCGATAGGTATCCCACAGCGAGTAGGTGCTGTAGTTGTGCTGTCCCTGCGGCAGCTGGTGCAGCTTCATATCCATGCCGCGATAGCGGCCGTCCACGTCGCTGAACAGGGTGGGTGCGAGCATGGTGTGATAGAGCGCGCTGTAGAAAGTGCGCTTGATGTCGTCCGACGAGGATTCGATGCGGATGCGGCTGAGTTCGCTTTCCCACGCCGCTTCGGCCGCGGCCTGCACGCCGTCGAAATCCCACGCGGGAATTTCGGTGGTGAGATTGCGCAGCGCGCCTTCCACATCCACGCCGGAGATGCCCACCTTCACCAGCAGCGGCGCATCGTTGAGCCTGTCGTAGTGGAGCGCGGCCTTGAGGTTGATGCCTTTGGCCTGGGTCTCGCCGTCGGCGAGCGGGGCGTCGTCCGAGTACAGCGTGGCGCGCTTGAACGGACGCGACACCTTGAGGGCGAAGTAGATATGGCGTCCGTCGGCCCACTGGTGCACGCGACGGCCACCGACCAGCGTGTCGTTGCCGACCAGCTGCAGTTGCGCATCGGTGACCTTGGCGGGCTTCTTCGGATCGTCATGGAAGCCGTGCGCGAAATCGACCAGCAGGTGGGCTTCGCCCGATTGCTGGAAGGTGTAGCGATGGATGCCGGCGCGTTCGGTCGCGGTGAGCTCGGCGAGCACGTGGCTGTCGGTGAGCTGCACGCGGTAATAGCCCGGCCGCGCCTGCTCGCCGGTGTAATGCGAGCGATAGCCCTTGACGCCGGTCTTGTAGCCCTTCGGCTCGGCGCCCTTGCCGGGACGCACGCCGTCGTAGCGCGAGTGATAGTTCACGCCGTCGTAGTCGCGATCGCCCGGTTGCAGCAACACCGGTCCCATGGCGGGAACGACCAGCACGTCCAGCATGTCGGCGGCGCCGGTGCCGGACAGGTGCGTGTGCGAGAAACCCATGATCGAGCCATCGCCCTGGTGGTAGCCGGAGCTGCCGTCCCATTGCGAGTCGTTGGTATCCGGGCCCAACTGCATCATGCCGAAGGGCATGCTGGGGCCGGGGTAGGTATGGCCGTGGCCGCCGGTGCCGACGAAGACATCGACATGGCGCGATACGGCGTCCGCCAGCGCGGTCTTCTTCACGGGCCGGGCAAACGCCGGAAGCGCATGGGCACCGCTGCCTAGAACACTGAGTGCGGCCATGCCTTGCAGGAAGCGGCGGCGCGTAACCATGTCTGACTCCTTCGAAAACGAAACGTGGCCGCCGATGGTGGCCATCACGATGGGGAAAAGGTGCTACGCCTTGCGCAGCACGTCCGGATGACGATCGGCCAGCTCGACGATGAGTTCACCGAACAAGGTGTTGGCCCAGGCGAACCAGGCGCGCGTGTACTTGGCCGGATCGTCCTGGTCGAATGCTTCGTGCATGAAACCGGTGCCGGCATGCGTGCTCTTGAGCCATGCCAGGCACTGCGCGATCTCGCTGGCGTTGCCGGTGGTGAAGGCGCGCATCATGATCGACATCGGCCAGATCATGCGCAGGCCCTCGTGCGGTCCGCCGATGCCTTCGCCCGCGCTGCCTTTGAAGAAATAAGGATTGCGCACGCTCCACACCTGTGCGCGCGTGCGCTGGTAACGGGCATCGTCCTGCGTGCAGGCACCCAGGTAAGGCAGGGCGAGCAGGCTGGGGACGTTGGCGTCGTCCATGAACAGCTGATTGCCGTAGCCATCCACTTCATAGGCCCAATAGTCGCCGGCATCGCCATGGATCACGCCATGCGCATGGACAGCGCGCTGGATCTCATCGGCCAACGCCACGCAATCGCTTGCCGTGGCTTCGTCATGCCGAATGGCGCGCAGCATCTCCGCCAACTGGCGCAGGCTGGTCACTGCAAACAGGTTGCCCGGGATATTGAACGGATAGACCGTGGCATCGTCCGACGGCCGGAACATCGCGTGGATCATGCCCACCGGCTTGGTCGGATTGCCGTAACCGAGCAGGAACTGCGATTCGGTGGGCCGGGGCGAGGTGCGCTGGAACTGATAGGGGCCCGGGCCATCCTTGCGTTGCTGTTCGCGGAAGGTCTTGAGCACGATGCGCATCGCTTCGTGCCAGTCGTCATCGAACGCGGCGGTGTCGCCGGTCGCCTTCCAATAGCCGTGCGCGAGGCGGGTCGGATAGCACAGCGAATCGATTTCCCATTTCCGCTCGGCCACGCCGGGCTTCATGTCGGTGAGATCGTGCTGGGCCCAGTCCAAATTGGACTTGGCCGTGGGATCGGGCATGAAGGCGTTCGCGTAGGGATCGATGCGGATGCATCGCGCATGCCGATGGATCAGGCCGCGAAACAGCTGCTGCAGCGCCTTGTCCTGTTTGGCCAGCTGCACGTACGGCCAGACCTGCGCGGACGAATCGCGCATCCACATCGCATCGATGTCGCCGGTGACGATGAACGTGTCGGGCTTGCCGCCCAGAGTGCCGACGTTGACCGTGGTATCCAGCGTGTTCGGGAAGCAGTTCTCGAACATCCAGGCCAGTTCGGGATCGGCGATCCGCGCCTTGGTCTGCGCCAGCAGTTTCTCCACGGCGGCGCTGGTGAATTTGCGCTTGCCGACGGGTGGCCGCTGGCTGATGAAGGTCTTGCCGGGAGCAGCGATGACGCCATCGGAAAGCAGGGCGGCGGCCGGGGCCAACGCCATCCATTTGAGCAGGTTGCGGCGGGTGGTGATCACTTGGCGGTCTCCGCTTGTACCGTGTCGACCAGCGAGGTCAGCTTCAACGCGGCCTTGAGGCTTGCCAGGTCGGCCGTGCTGTCGACCGCAATATCGATGTGTTCGCCGGGCAGCAGATCGAACGCGTTGCCGGACAGGTTGGCGTCGAGCTTGCCGAAGTCGATCCACACGCCGCGCGCGAGCTGCTTGCTGCTGATGCGCAGTGTCTTGCCCTCATCGCGCCACTCGGCATGCAGCCCGGGCTGACGGGGCAGCGCCAGGGTCTTGGCGACGCCGAAGTAGAGCAGGTGATGCGCGACGACACGGCCGTCCTCGATCACGTCGAACGAAGCCACGGTATTGGCGGCACGGCCACCATGCAGCAGCGCGGCATCCGTGTACTCGCCGAGCTTGGTGCTGGCCAGCGCTGTCGCATCGACCGTCTGGCTGGTCTCGCTCAGCGACTTGCCGGCCATGTCCATGATGTGCGTTCGAACGGTGGCCTTGAACGGCGTGGTGCGGTCGGAGACGAGATAGAGGCTGGTGCGTCCGTCACGGCGGATCGGCACGATATCCACCGGCGCATAGAAGCGCTTGGCGTGGTACTGCAAGGCCTTCCAGCGGCCGAAGTAGTCGAGGCTGGACCACGACGGCCCCGGCCACACATCGTTGAGCTGCCAATACAGCGAGCCCATGCTTTGCGGCCGCGCGCTGCGCAGATGCTCGGCGGCCAGTTCGATGCCTTCGGCCTGCATCAGCTGGCTGAGATACACGAACGAAGCGAAATCCTTCGGCTCGCCATAATTCGCACGGATGTAGAGCAGCAGGCGATCGTTGCCGTTGCCATTGGCGAACTTCTGGTGCGCGCGCATCACCGGCGAGTTCGGCGTCATGTCGCTGGGCGCGGCGAAGCGTTCGATGGTCGACATCACCGGGAACGACTGCAGGCCGTATTCGGACTGGAAGCGCGGCGTCACGTCCAGGTAGTGATCGATCGGCTCGGAGCCCGACCACACCTTCCAGTAGTGATAGTCGCCGTCGTTGAGCACGTTGGCTTCGCCGTCGAAATCCGTGCTGGGCGAGCTGGCCCAGTAGGGCACGTCGGAATCGTTCTCCTTCACCACCTTGCGCAGCGTGTTGTTGAACAACTCGCGCATGCCGGTCTCGATGCGCTGGCGTTCGTCGGCGGCGATCGACTTCTGGAAGTCGATGCGATCCGGCCAGGATTCCCAGCCGGTCTGCACTTCGTTGTTGCCGCACCACAGCACGATGCTCGGATGGTTGCGCAAGCGGCGCACCTGCTCCTCGGCCTCGACGCGCGAATTGCCGAGGAAAGCCGAGTCGTACGGCGTGATCGCGCCGCCGAACATGAAGTCCTGCCAGATCATGATGCCCAGCTGGTCGGCCAGGTCGTAGAACGCATCGCTCTGGTAATAACCGCCGCCCCACATGCGCAGCATGTTCATGTTGGCGTCGCGGGTGGAGGTGAGCAGTTGCTTCAGCTGTTCGGGCGTGGTGCGCTCGGGAAAGCTGTCGGTGGGAATGAGATCCGCGCCCTTGGCGAAGATCGGCACGCCGTTCACCACGAAGGCAAAGCTGCGACCCCAGGCATCCTTGTCGCGGTTCAATTGAACGCTGCGCAGGCCGGTGTTGCGGTCGGCGCTGACGAGTAGATCGTTGCCGCGCTTCACCTCGACGTGGAAGCGGTAAAGATTTTGCTGGCCGTAGCCTACCGGCCACCAACGCTGCGGATGGTCGATCAGCAACGGCAGCTGCAGGGTGTTGTTGCCCGCGGTGAGCGAGACATCTTTCGCCATCTGGCCGTTGCTGCCATCGGGACCTGTCCACGTCAGCATGACCTGCGCGGCACCGGCCTTGCCTGCCTGCAGCGACACTTCGGCGGCCAGTTCGGCGCGATCGGCATCCACGTGCGGCTGGGCGATGTGGAAATCGTCCAGTCGCGCGTCGGTCCAGCTTTCCAGCCGCACCGGTTGCCAGATGCCGATGGTGACGAAGCGCGGACCCCAGTCCCAGCCGTACTGGTAGTTGGCCTTGCGTACGTAGTTGGAGGTTTGCTTGCCCTTGGGCTCGTCGCCGAACGCCGAGTCGAACTCGCCGGGCAGGGCATACGATTGCATCAACAGCCAGGGCTGCAGCTTGGCGATGGGCGAGTGCAGGCGCACCAGCAGCGTATTGTTGCCGGCGTGCAGCACATGCTTCACCGGGATGCGCCAGCGGCGGAACATGTTGCCGGTCTTCAGCAGCGGCTTGTCGTTGACGACGATGTCGGCGAACGTGTCCACGCCGTCGAATACCAGGTCGACGTGATCCTGTTTCAGCGTGCCGGCGTCGACGTTGAAGGTCAGCTGGTAATCCCAATCGGCCAGGCCGATCCACTGCAGTTGCGCTTCGTTGTCGCGGTAGAACGGATCGCCGATGTTGCCGGTGGTCAGCAGATCGGTCTGCACGCTGCCGGGCACGTGAGCGGGAGTCCAGCTGGTGAGGTCCGCATGCTGCGAGGCCTGCGCCGACTCGGGCAGCAGGCGGAACTGCCAGCCATTATCGAGCGGCGTCGCCGTGGCGGCGGCCAGGACGGACGCAGGCGCGAAGGCGACGGCGGCCAGCAGGCCAACGGAAAGACGGGTCAGGGATGACAAGGCCATACGCTCCGCATCGTGCTGAAGAACCTTTTTCGCCCAGGGCGAAATAAAGAAGAAAAGCCTCCAAAAAAACGGGCGCTACGAGAGCGCCCGGAAGTGGGAGGGTCTTACAACGTGAAGCTCAGGGTGAGCATGTAACTGCGACCGTGGAACCGATAACCGAGAGACGCATCACGCTGGCGGAAGATGCCGGCGATCCGCGAGGACGCCAGTGGCGCGAACCGGGCGACGTGCGGCGAATGCCAGCGACAGGCCGCCGCGTGGCCATCTGGCAACCGGCGCTTCAGCGCCCAGGCCATGCCCGTCCGAAGTGCGCTTTCGCGATGGGTCAAACCATTCTCCCCTGCAACAACAATCGGTCCAACGTGCCGCAGAAGGCGGGCTGACGTGAGCACGCGCACCTTCCATCGACTCTTTCGGGCCGAAACGAGCAGCGCTGCCTCGCGACTGCGGTCTGGTTCGTCGCCATCAACGGGGCGCGGAGCCAGTGAGTTGGCAGCGCCTGAGGCGGCGCCAATGGTCTTCATTCTTGAAGTCAGTTGACGGCCTTGTCAACAGGAAATTTCTCACGATCTAAAAAATTCCCGGCAAGCTTAATATGCTGATTTTCATCAGGAAAATATCGATCAAAAATATTGCAGTGCAATATGCGAGTGCTCGACTTGAATCGATTTAAAGGAGAGGGTGGGCGCGCCTGCGAGCCAGGCGCGAGCGACAGCTCAAGCGGGGACTGGGGTTTCGTGACACGCGAGGTATCCATGGCGCCGTCGTTGAGCCAAGGAAACGCATTGCTGCAACGCACCGGCGACTGTTGCGTCTTTGACACACTTGCCTCGGCGTGCACGGCGACGGCGTGGATTCGCTCAGGCGCGCAGCCGTTGGGCAAGGTGTTTCCTCTCGTTTGACTTGGCGCATACTCCAAGCGCGCGATGCGCCCGGGGAATCGAAAATTCATGCACTCCGACAGCACCACTTCCGAGTATGTGTGGCCGCCTTCCGTGTCGGGATTCGACATGCCCTCGCCGTTGCCAGGCGGCGATAGCGGGGCAGGTCCGCTGATGATCGCTTTCCTCAGCGGACCACCGGACCACTACTGGATTGAAGCGTTCGCCGCCGAAGTGTCGGATTTCAAGGCGCGGCACGGTTTGCTCGACGTGCGTATCGATGCGCGGCAACTGGTGGTCACCGGCGACGCGTCGCAGTTGCGCAGCGTGACCGCCGACCTGCGCGATTTCGTGCATCGCGTGTCGCGCATCAGCCTGCAGCGGCGCGTGCTGGAACGCTTCGCGCCGGGCTTTACCTCGACGGCCGCCGAGCATGCAGCGGCCACGCGCGACGTCAACCTGGTGGCCCACCTGCCGGGCGTGGCGGCCATCCTCGAAGCCGTGTCGCGCGAAACCGGCATGCGCTTCGCCACCGTGGCACGGGTTTCCGATACGCGATGGACGGCATGCGCGGTCCACGACACGATCCATTTCGGACTGCGCGCCGGACAGGACCTGGTACTGGAGACGACCATCTGCAACGAGATTCGCGAGCATGGCCGCACCGTGACATTCAGTCACGCGAGCGCGCATCCGCAATTTTCGAAACACCCGACGCCGGCGTTGTACGGTTTCGAGAGCTACATCTCGGTGCCGATCTACCGGGCAAACGGGCAATTTTTCGGAACCCTGTGCGCGGTCGATCCCCAGCCGAGATACCTGGACCAAGCCACGGTCGCCATCGTCGAGAATTTCGCCCGCGCCATCGCTGCGGAAATCGATGCGCGGATGGCAGGCGCTTCGTACAGCGAATAAGCCATGCCTGTTCGGCTCAGCGCGGCGGCGTCGACGCCGACGGCGCAGGGCCCGTATCCGGTCGCACTTCTTGATGCGTGGCAGCGCGATAGCCGCCCACGGCAAGGATGAGCAGGAGCGCGACGATGAAGGCGATCAAGGCGGCTCGGCGCGATAGGTTCATGGGCTCTGGCATCTCGCGGTGTGCGACAACGGCACGGGATCAGGTGACCTCGGCCTCGACCGCGCGCATGTCGACCAGCCGATAGCCGACATAGGGCAGCGTATGCAGCAACGGGTAGGCAAAAGGTTTGTCGATCGCCCGGCGCAGAATGTACAGATGCGAACGCAAGGTGTCCGAATCCGGCAGCGACTCGCCCCACACCTGCCGTTCAATGCGCTCCCGCGACACCACCTTGGGCGACTCCCGCATCAGGAACTCGAGTATCCGCAACGGAACCGGGCCGATCTCGATCGGCTGGCCCGCGCGGGTGACTTCCAGCGTGCCGGTATCGAAGGTCAGGTCGCCCACGGCGAGAATGCCTTGCACGGTCTTGCCTTGATCGCGGCGAATCAGCACGCTGAGCCGGGCGCCAAGTTCGCGCAGATCGAACGGCTTGCAGATGTAATCGTCGGCGCCGCCATCGAGGGCCTGAAGCTTGTCTTCCAGGCTGGTATGGCCCGTGAGCATGACGATCGGCGTGGTGCTTCGGTGTTCCGTGCGCAAGCGGCGGCAGACCGTCATTCCATCCAGCCCGGGCAAGCCCTTGTCGAGAATGACGACGTCGTATTTCTGGTCGGCGGCCAGCCGCAACCCGGTCATGCCGTCGTGCGCGTAGTCCACCGCATAGCCACGCTGGTCGAGATAAATCCCGACGGACTGCGCGAGTTCGACGTTGTCTTCAACGATCAGGACGAAGCCTGCGTTGCGTATCTTGGGCCGGTCAGGAGACATGGTTGCCTTGTTCGTACGACAGACACTAAGTGCGCCAATCACTATGACCTCCGTGTGAAATATTTCCTAAGGCGACCAAGCCTAGGGCTATCGGGGCGGGAAATTCAGGCCCATGGGCAACCCATGGTCGCGCGCTGACGCGCTACTGAGGCTGGCGATGACATGGAGACCGTCAAATGTATGGCGCCCTGATGCGCACTGGCCCGTGTTTCGTTTTACACCTCGGCGCTTGCGCTGCGTTGCAGACGCTTCACTGGACCCGGCCCCTGAAGCGCGACCTAACGCGGTGCCTGTCTTCATGCGAGTCAGGCATCGGTTGCACAGGTGGTTCACGGCTTCGGCCTAGCATCCGTTCGACGAAACCGAATGGCGAGGTGTCCCGTGAAATCTTCAGCATGTACGACCTTGATCGCCGTCATGGCGGCACTGCCGCTGGCAGCGATGGCTGCGCCGCAAGCCACGCCGCCTGCGGCGACTTCAACGGGGCACGCGGCCGACAATACGGCGGTCAATGCGCGTGATCGATCCGGCGATACGCCAACCAGTTCATCGCAATCCAACGATGCCAGCGACGTCAAGCTGGCGGCGGCGGTGCGGCGCGCGCTTACCAAGGATTCATCGCTGTCGACGCTCGCTCACAATGTCAAGCTGATGGCGAGCGGCGGTTCGGTGACGCTGCGCGGGCCCGTCAAGAGCGAGGACGAAAAATCGCGAGTGGAATCCATTGCCCGTTCCGTGGCCGGCGTTTCCCAGGTGACGAACGAACTTGAGATCAAACCCTAAACGCCTGCGGAGGCTGTCATGAAAGATTCCGTTTACTGCATTGCCACGACCATCGATCAAGCCGAAAGCATCGTGCTCAACCTGAAGCAACAGGGCTTCACCAGCGATGCGATTTCGGCGCTGCTGCCCGACAAGCGCGGCAGCAAGGATTTCGCCCATGAGCACAACACCAAGGCGCCGGAAGGTGCCGCCACGGGCGGCGTTGCCGGTCTCGGTGTCGGTGCTGCGCTGGGATGGTTGGCGGGCATTGGCGCCCTGGCGATTCCCGGGCTTGGGCCGTTCATCGCCGCGGGTCCCATCATGGCCGCGTTGAGCGGCGCCGCGGTTGGCGGTGCGGCCGGTGGTGTCATCGGCGGCCTGGTGGGATTGGGCATGCCCGAATACGAGGCCAAGCGTTACGACGCGAAAATCCGCGAGGGCAATATCCTTATCTCGGTACATGTCGAGACGTCCGAGCAGCGCACGCTGGCCAAGGACATTTTCAAGCACCACGACGCCAAGGATATTTCCAGCGCCTCCGAGGCCAAGCCGGCCTGATGTCGGGAGTGCGACCACCTGGCCAGGGCCGGGTGGTCGCACGGCATGTCAATCCTTCGGTGCCTTGGCCGGAATGAACGGCGAGACGGGGTCGCTGGCGGGAAAGGTTTCCTCCAGTGCCTCCTGATGATTGTCCGATTCCTTCTGCTTGCGAGCTTCCCGTTCGGCTGCGGTTTCCGTCTGCTCGGTCTGCGCATCGTGCGGATGAGGAAGGTCTTTGCGGTCTTTGCTGGACATGGCGCGTGCTCGTTTGGGCGGGAGGTCGTAGGTTCATGCTCCGCCCGGTCAGGTGATGCAGGTGCACGCCTTGTGTTATGCCGCTTGTGACGGATGTGTCGACACGCCTGCTTGTCAATGACCGGCGTGACCTCGACCAGACGCCGTCTTCGCCCTCTGTGTACGCGACACTAACCTCTCATGGCTTGCAATGCGCGAGGGACACCTCGCAGGCGGCGTACGCATGACCGATGACACGACAAAACGATTTGCCGGCGTGCCATTCACCCGGCGAAACTTCCTGCAGATGATCAGTGTCGCGGGTGTGTCATCGGGCCTGGCCTCGTTTCACTTGCATGCTGCCACCGGCCCCGGACCGTCGGCTGCGGCGGGGTCGCGTGGGGCCGCCCAGACATCGGTAAGTCTGCTGGTGAACGGCCAGCAGAAAACCTTGTCCGTCGATAACCGGACAACACTGCTGGATGCGTTGCGCGATCACCTTCAGCTGACCGGCACCAAGAAGGGCTGCGACCATGGGCAATGCGGCGCCTGCACGGTTCACGTCAACGGTCGCCGCGTCAACGCCTGTTTGAGCCTGGCGGCGATGCACGATGGCGACACGATCACCACCATCGAGGGCCTGGGTCAGCCGGGTGCCTTGCATCCCATGCAGCAGGCCTTCGTCGATCACGACGGTTATCAATGCGGTTATTGCACGTCGGGCCAGATCATGTCCGCCGTTGCCGTATTGAAAGAACCCTGGGGTGGCGACGACGCCAGCATCCGCGAAGCCATGAGCGGAAACATCTGCCGCTGTGGCGCGTACAAGAACATCCTGGCAGCCATCAAACAGGTCAAGTCGGCCTAGGTATCCGCATGCAGGCATTCACTTATACACGCGCAAAAAGCATTGACCACGCCATCGAAACCAGCGCGCGGGCATCGACGGCGCAGCAGGGCGCCGAGATCCGTTTCGTCGCCGGCGGCACGACCCTGATCGACCTGATGAAGCTCGATGTCGAACGTCCCGTGCAGGTGATCGACATCAACCGGCTTCCGCTGTCGACCATCGAACGCGATGCGGACGGCGGCTACCGGATCGGCGCGCTGGTGCGCAATGCCGATCTGGCCAATCATCCGCAGATCCGCCAAGCGTATCCGGTGCTGTCGCAGGCGTTGCTGTCGGGTGCCTCCGGTCAGTTGCGCAATATGGCCACCACCAGCGGCAATCTGCTTCAGCGCACGCGCTGCGTCTATTTTCGCGACGTGCACAGCGCCTGCAACAAA
>Ga0070689_100001969_pt1 | contig 13326 bp, 15 predicted proteins | sample KBSS23HmetaG_FD_64669 | JGI IMG/M metagenome (GOLD analysis project Ga0070689, IMG submission 64669) | Switchgrass rhizosphere microbial communities from Kellogg Biological Station, Michigan, USA - KBS S2-3H metaG | ecosystem: Host-associated > Plants > Roots > Rhizosphere ...
CGATGCGCGAGTCGATGTCGCTCGCCGCGATCTAGTGCGGATATTCCGACTTGCGCGCGTTACCGATCGCTTCGAGCACCGGCGTCGGCAGATGATCGAGGTCGAGCACCACCTTGCCTGAATGCACGGCGCGCACTGCGCTCACCGGTATTTCGAAGTCGCCGCCGTTCTCGATATAGACGAGCAGCGCGTGGCCGCCTGCCAGCAGCCGGCGCACCGAGCCGATGCCATCCTCGCCGTCGGCCACGAAAACCATGTCGCCTTCCTGGATGTGCTCTGCCACGACGACTCTCCGCTGGGATCAAGAGGCAGGCATCGTCAGACAGGCCGGGTGGTGTGTGCGTGAAAGCCGCGACGCAGCGTCATCGGCTGCCCTGCTTCCACTGGCCAAGCCAATGCGTACACGGCGCGAGCCTATCTTCATAGGCCGCAGCTATGGGCGACATCAAAACTATCGAATTCCACAAATGGGACCAGCTACTAGAGTCGGTTGCACGCAGCCATTCACCCACGTGCAAGGAGCCACGCATGACCGACCGCCGCAAGACCCTCACGACCTCGTCCGGTGCAGCCGTCCCCGATAACCAGAACGCCTTGACCGCCGGTCCCCGCGGCCCGCTGTTGGTGCAGGACCATCAGCTGTTTGAGAAGCACGCTCATTTCAATCGCGAGCGCATTCCCGAGCGCGTCGTGCACGCCGTCGGTTCCGCGGCGCACGGCACGCTGACCATCACGCACGACATCACCAGGTACACCCGCGCCAAGCTGTTCAAGCCCGGCACCAAGACGCCGCTGTTCCTGCGGTTCTCCACCGTCGCGGGCGAACGCGGCGCCGCGGATGCCGAGCGCGACGTGCGTGGTTTCGCCATCAAGTTCTATACCGAGGAAGGCAACTGGGATCTGGTCGGCAACAACACGCCGATATTCTTTGTGCGCGATCCGTACAAGTTTCCCGATTTCATCCACACCCAAAAGCGCGACCCGCGGACCAATTTGCGCAGCCCCACCGCCATGTGGGATTTCTGGTCGCTGTCGCCCGAAACGCTACACCAGGTCACCATCCTGATGAGCGATCGCGGCCGGCCGGCCACGCTGCGCCATATGCATGGCTTCGGCAGTCACAGCTTCAGTTTCTGGAATGACCTGGGCGAGCGCTTTTGGGTGAAGTTCCACTTCAAGACGCAGCAAGGCATCGAGAACTGGACCGACGAAAAGGCAGCCGGCGTGATCGGGCAAGATCGCGAGTCGCACCAGCGCGACTTGTACGAGGCGATCGAACGCAAGGACTACCCGAAGTGGACGATGTACGTACAGGTGATGCCCGAAGCCGAGGCGCAAGACACGCCGTACAACCCATTCGACCTCACCAAAGTGTGGCCGCACAGGGATTACCCGTTGATTGAAGTGGGCGTACTGGAGCTCAATCGCAATCCGGACAACTACTTCGCCGAAGTGGAGCAATCGAGCTTCTCGCCGGCCAATGTGATCCCCGGCATCGGCTTCAGCCCCGACAAGATGCTGCAATTTCGCATCTTCTCTTACGCGGATACGGCACGTCACCGCCTGGGCACCAATCACGAGGCGCTGGAGATCAATCGCCCACGTTGCCCGGTGCACAACTACTACCGCGACGGCCAGATGCGCTTCGGCGGCAATGGTGGCGGCAGCGTGAATTACGAGCCGAACTCGTTCAATGGTCCGGTGGAGGACAAAACGGTGCAGGAGCCGCCGCTGGCGATCTCCGGAGACGCGGATCGCTACATCGATCGCGACGGCATGGACGACTATACGCAGCCGGGCGATCTGTTTCGCTTGATGAGTCCGGATCAGAAGAAGCAATTGTTCGCCAATATCGCCGCGTCGATGCGCGGTGTGCCGGAGGCGATCATCCGTCGGCAGATCGCCCACTTCAGCAAGGCCGATCCGGCCTATGGCGAAGGCGTCGCCAAGGCGGTGGGCATCACGCTCTGACGATGCTGGAAAAACGAAGGCGGCGTCTCTTGCGAGCGCCGCCTTCTGTCTTGCCAGCGAATCGAGAGCTCAGGCCGCCATTTCGGGCACGGTCACCAGGGCCGGTTCGTCCGTGGCGTTGGCCAGCATGGCCGGAATGGTTTCCACCGGCACCGACACCGGCAAGGACACCACTTTGGCAGCTTCGCGCGCCGACAATCGCCCGAAGCCCACCAGGCGATCGATGCTGCGAGCGACTTCCGCCTGACCGAACGGCTTGCTGATGAAATCGTCGGCACCAAAGCGCTGCACGTAGAACTGCTCGGTCGCCTGCTGGTTGCCGCTGATCATCACGATCGGCACATGCTGCGTGGCCGGATCGTGGCGCAGCGCGCGCAACACGGCAAAACCGTTCATGCCCGGCAGCACGATATCCAGAAAGATCATCGCCGGTGGCTCGGCGCGCGCCATTTCCAGCGCACTCTCGCCGTCGGCCGCGCGCACGACTTCGTAACCGTCCACTTCCAGCATGCGGCCGAGCACGGCGCGAATGGTTGCCGAATCGTCCACCACCAGTATCCGTGCACCATGCGTGGTCTTGCGCCACGTCTGCTCGCCCTGCCCCGGCGTCGCGCTCGAAAGCAGTCGCTTCAGGAATCCCATGCCCGCCATTGTCGCCCTCCCACTGCTTATCCCTGTGGGAAGACCGCGCGCCCGCGCGGTCTTCCGTGGAGGACATGCTTGCGCAGAACGGCTATGCGTTCTGAGATGGGTGACTCACATGGAATCCTTAAGCCGTCGCAATTCTCGACGTGCCTGCTTGTCCGGACGCCCTGGCGGGGCCATGGCGCCCAATAACTTACGCTGAGCCTTCGCCGCCTCGCGGGCGGCGATGCTGGCCTCGCTTTCGCGATAAAGCGCCTGTGCGGCACTGGCCGGACCGCGTTTTTCCGACAGCGCCAGCACTTCCACTTCGAGCCGTTCCTCACCGCGATGGATGCGAAATACATCGCCGACCTGAACCGCCTTGGCGGGCTTGCAGCTGCCGTCATTGAGGTCGATCTTGCCGCCGTCGATGGCCTGCTTGGCGAGACTGCGGGTCTTGAAGAAACGCGCGGCCCAGAGCCATACATCGGCGCGTACGGGGGATGTGGGGGATGAGAGCTGTGACATGCCGCCATTGTCGCGCAGTCCGACCCACCTTGTAGCTGCCATTGTGGGAGCGCACTTGTGCGCGACAGCCTTTCGCGATGCCACGGCATGAGGTCGATCGAAGCTCCCCGTCGCGCACAAGTGCGCTTCCACAAGGGGGCGGTTGGTAGCTTTACAGCACGGTGCCCTGGTGGAACAGCATCTGCCATTGCCCGTCGCGCAAGCGCCAGATCGAACTGCGCAACGAGTCCGACGCGGGCCGCTGCGGCGTGGCGAAGCGATGCCCGCGGTAGGTCACCAGGGCCACCCCGTCAGCCAGCATGGTCACCTTGAAATCGGTGACTTCACGTGGCGAAAAGGCTTCGCCGCGCAGTGCCTCGACGATCGCATCGCGCGTCCACACGGTGCCGGAGACGCCGAACTCGAAGAACTCCTCGGCGATCAGCCGCCGCAGCGCCGCTTCATCGGCGCGCACCTCCTGCCGGTGCAATTGCGTTTCCAGATCGAACAGATGTGCAGCGATATCCATGAGATTTCCTCAGCCGCCCAGCAGCAGATTGCCCAGCGGGATGGTGATCAGCGACAACACGATGCCCGCACCCAGCAGGGTATTGGCGAGCGACGGCTCCAGCTTGTATTCGTCGGCCAGAATCGCGGCGGAAATCATCGGCGCCATGCCCGCCTGCAACACACCCACCGTCAAGGTGAGACCGCCGACGCCTGCCGCCACGCCCAGCAACACGGCTATGAGGGGCGCGAGCAGCAGCTTCCATCCCAGACCCAACAGCACGGCTGGCAGCTGGCGTTCGCCCAGATGGAACTTGAACTGCAAACCTACCGAAAACAGCGCCAGCGGTGTGAGCGTGGCGCCGATGGGCGTGACGACATCATCTAACAGCGGCGGCCAGCCGCCCAGCGCGCCCACGATCACGGCCAGCAGCAGGGCAAGGAACGATGGGAACGTGAGAATGCGGCGCGCAATCACGCCCGCTTGCGGCGATCGACCCGCATAGATGGATGCCACTGCCACGCCGGCCGACGACAGCAGCGGAAAACATCCCAGCTGATCGGCCACCACGGCAAGCGCCAGGCCTTGCTTGCCGTGCAGGGCCTCCATCATCGGATAGCCCATGAACGCAGTATTGCCCAAGCCGCAGACCAACGTGAGCGCGCCAATGCGTTCGCGCGACCAGTTCAACATCTTGCCCAGCACGGCGAACAGCAGCCACGCACCGAAGAACGTCACCCACATGGCCGCCACGGGAAACCACAGCTGCGCGTCCACTTTCACCTTGGGCACCAGCGCCAGCACCAGCGCCGGCAACGCCACGTTGATCACCCACCAGTTGACCGCATGCACGATACCCGCCGGCGGTTTGGCAAACCGCGCAACCAGCACGCCCAGCAGAAGGCAGGTGAATAGCAGGAGCAACGCGCTCATGGGGTTCCAGGGAAACAAAACGGCCGCAGTATAGCGGCCGTGTTAGGGCGGGCCTTGAGCCGCCCCGTATGAAACGCTTCCGCGAGCACCCGCCCCTCACCCCGGCCCTCTCCCCAGAGGGGAGAGGGAGAAGTGCGGTGCATCGCGAGGACTAACCGGCGATCAAGCGATTCAACCGCTGCACGAATGCCGCCGGATCCGGCAACTGCGCCCCTGCCGCAATCTCGGCCTGATCCAGCAGCAGATTCGCCAGATCGGCAGACTTCGCCGCATCGCTCTCGCCCTCGACCCGCTTCAGCAACGGATGCTGCGGATTCACTTCCAGCGTCGGCTTCGCCGCGGGAACGTCATGCCCCGCCTCGCGCAACAAACGGGCCAGATGCGGTGCCATCTCATAATCGGACAACGCCAGGCACGACGGCGAATCGGTCAGACGCGCCGACACGCGCACATCGCCCACGCGATCGCCCAGCAGTTCCTTGAGCTTGTGCACCAGCGGCTCGGCCGCCTTGCTCGCCTCTTCCTGCTGCTTCTTGTCCGCCTCGTCCAACGGCAGTTCGCCCTTGGCCACGTTGCGCAGCTTCTTGCCGCTGTATTCGGTGAGGCTGTTGAGCATCCACTCGTCGATGCGATCGGACATCAGCAGCACTTCGATGCCCTTGGCCTTGAACGCTTCCAACTGCGGGCTGCCCACGGCGGCGGTATAGCTGTCGGCGGTGATGTACCACACGGTGTCCTGGCCGATCGCCATGCGGCCGATGTAGTCATCGAGCGACACGGACTGCGCTGCGCCGTCGCCCTTGGTCGAGGCAAAGCGCAGCAGCTTGGCGATGCGTTCGCGGTTGGCGGCGTCCTCGGCGATGCCTTCCTTCAAGGTGTTGCCGAAGGCCTTGTAGAACGTCGCGAACTTCTCGGGCTCGTCGCGCGAGAGCTTCTCCAACAAGTCGAGCACGCGCTTCACGCAGGCGGCGCGAATGCGTTCCAGCTGGCGATTGTGCTGCAGGATTTCGCGGCTCACGTTGAGCGGCAGATCGTCCGCATCCGCCACGCCGCGTACGAAACGCAGGTAGTTGGGCAGCAGTTCTTCGGCGGCGTCCATGATGAAGACGCGCTTGATGTAGAGCTTGAGGCCCTTGCGCTCGTCGCGGCCACCCATCATCAGGTCGAACGGCGGCTGCTCGGGGATGTACAGCAGCGTGGTGAAACTCTGGCTGCCTTCGACGCGGTTGTGCGTCCACGCCAGCGCATCGTTGAAGTCGTGGCCCAGCGACTTGTAGAAGCTCTGGTAGTCCTCGTCGGAAATCTCGTTGCGCGGCTTGGTCCACAGCGCCGAGGCATCGTTGACGGTCTCCCACTCGCCGGTCGGCTTGCCGTCTTCTTCCTTCGGGCAGCGGATCGGGAACGCGACGTGATCGGAGTACTTGCGGATCAGCGAGCGCAGCTCCCAGCCCTTGAGGAACTCGTCCTCGTCGGCCTTCAGGTGCAGGATCACCGCCGTGCCGCGCTCGGGAAGATCCACCTGGGCCAGGCTGTATTCGCCCTTGCCATCGCTCTCCCACTTCACGCCTTCGCTCGCCGGCAGATCGGCGCGACGGCTCAGCACGGTGACGCGGTCGGCGACCACGAACGAGGAGTAGAAGCCGACGCCGAACTGGCCGATCAGGCGCGCGTCGGTTTTCTGTTCCGCGCTCATCGCCTCGAGGAAGCGGCGCGTGCCGGAGCTGGCGATGGTGCCGATGTTGGCAACCACTTCATCGCGGCCCATGCCGATACCGTTGTCGCGCACGGTGACGGTGCGCGCCTGCGGGTCCCAGCTCACGTCGATCTGCAATTCGCCGTCGCCGGACAGCAGGTCGGGATGGGCAATCGATTCGAAGCGCAGCTTGTCGCACGCATCGGAGGCGTTGGAAATCAGTTCGCGCAGGAAGATTTCCTTGTGCGAATAGAGCGAGTGCGTGACCAGATGCAGGACCTGGGCGACTTCGGCTTCGAATTTGCGGGTTTCGGGGGCGTTGTTCGTCATGCGAAAAGACTCATGCAAAGGTCGGTCGAAGGAAGGGACAAGCGAAGGGGCCGATAAATCGGCCCCTTATGATGCCCGCTCTCGGTGGGAAAGCGGGTGAAATCAGGCGTTGGCCGACGCGTTCTGCAGGGCGGCAATGCGCTCTTCCAGCGGTGGGTGGCTCATGAAGAGGCGCTTGAAGCCGGTGGCCAGATGGCCGGAGATGCCGAACGCGGCGATGGTCTGCGGCAACGTGCTCTCGCCGTGCTGTACCTGCAGGCGCTGCAGCGCCGAGATCATGGCACCGCGACCGGCAAACTTGGCGCCGGCGGCATCGGCGCGGAATTCGCGCCAGCGCGAGAAGGCCGACACGATCATCGAGGCGAACAGGCCGAACACCAGCTGCAGCACCAGCACCGAGACGAAGTAACCGATGCCGCCACCGCCGTCGCGGTCGCGGCCGCCGGACAGCCAGCTGTCGACCAGGCGGCCGACCACGCGGGCCGCCACGATCACCAGCGTGTTCACCACACCCTGGATCAGGGTCAGCGTGACCATGTCGCCGTTGGCGACGTGGCCGATCTCGTGGCCGAGCACGGCGGACACCTGCTCGCGATCCATCTGCTGCAGCAAGCCGGTGCTCACCGCGACCAGCGAGCTGTTCTTGGTCATGCCGGTGGCGAACGCGTTCATTTCCGGCGCGTCGTAGATCGCCACCTCGGGCATGCCGATGCCGGCGGCCTGGGCGTGGCGCCGCACGGTGTCCAGCAGCCAGCGCTCGGCTTCGTTTTGCGGCTGCTCGATCACGCGGGCGCCGGTGGACATCTTCGCCATCCACTTGGACATGGCCAGCGAGATGAAGGCGCCGCCCATGCCGAATACCGCGGCATAGAGCAGCAAGCCGCCCATGCCGCCGTAACCACGGGCGGCGGCCCACTGATCGATGCCGAACAGGCGGCAGACGATGCTCAGCAGGAACAGGACGGCGATATTGGTAAGCAGGAACAATGCGATGCGACGCATGGCTGTCTCTCGGGCAGTCATGAAAGGGGATACGGCTTGGCCGTGGTGGAAGGATCGTGGCGAAATCTTGCGGTTTCAAGGGCCATGAGCCGGGAATCTTCAGTGCAGCTGCCAAGGCTTCAACAACGCGTCAGCTACACATGACACAGGGCCGCTCCTGCAAGGAGCCGCCCCACCCGTAAAATGGCCCGATGAACTACCGCGGACGATTCGCTCCCTCTCCGACCGGCCATCTCCATTTCGGTTCCCTCGTGGCGGCCGTGGGCAGCTGGTTGTGCGCCCGACACGCGGGGGGCGCCTGGCTGCTACGCGTGGAAGACATCGATCCGCCGCGCGAGATGCCCGGCTCCGCGGAAAGCATCCTGGCCGCCCTGCCCGCCTTCGGCCTGGCGGCGGATCAGCCCGCACTGTTTCAGTCGCAGCGCCATGCAGCCTATGAGGCGGCCTTCGAACAGCTCAAGGCCGCCGGTCTGGTCTTTCCCTGCTGGTGCAGCCGCAACGACCTCGCCGGGGGACTGCACCTGGACGGACAATGCCTGGCAGCCCCTGCCGATGGACGCGAACCCGCCTGGCGCCTGCGCGTGCCGGACATCGAGGTCGGCTTCGTGGATGCGCTGCAGGGCCCGCAGAACCAGAACCTGCGGCTGAGCGCCGGGGATTTCGTGATACGCCGGGTGGAGGGCTACTACGCCTACCAACTCGCCTGCGTGGTGGACGATGCCTTCCAGGGCATCACCGAGGTGGTGCGGGGCAACGACCTGCTCGATTCCACGCCACGCCAGATCTTCCTGCAGCGCTGCCTGAAGCTGCCCACGCCCACCTATCTGCACCTGCCGCTGGCGCTCGATGGCGACGGCCGCAAGCTGTCCAAGTCCGAGCGCGCCCATCCGGTCGACCCCACCGATCCATTGCCTGCGCTCCGTCGCGCGCTGGATTTCCTCGATCTGCCGGTCTCTTCCACGGCGCGCGATCCGGCCGGCCTGCTGGCACATGCCCTCGACCATTTCACGCCGGACCGGCTGCCGCACTGCAGCGAACGCGCTGCAGCCTAAACGCGTTCAGCGGCCACCTACCGCATCGGGACCCAAGACGGCGTACCCTGCGTAGACGTTTTGCCATGTCGCGCGTGGTAGACATGGCAGCATCCCGGTTGCACGATCGGGGTTGATCGCACACTCGCATCTTTGGAGAACAGGCATGACGCAACGCACGGCATTGGTCACTGGCGGCACGGGTGGTATCGGTACGGCGATCATTCGCTATCTCGGGCGCCAGGGACATCGGGTCGCCACCAACTACCGCGACCAGGCCAAAGCGGAAGCGATGAAGGAAATGATGGCGAAGGAAGGCATCGAAGTCTTGCTGGTGCCGGGCGACGTGAAGGATCCCGATTCCTGCGAAGCGATGGTGCGCATCATCGAGAGCGCCATGGGCCCGGTGGAGATCCTGGTCAACAACGCCGGCATCACGCGCGACACCACCTTCCACAAGATGAGCTATCCCCAGTGGATGGAAGTGGTCAACACCAACCTCAATGCCTGCTTCAACGTCACCCGCCCGGTGATCGAAAGCATGCGGCACAACAAATGGGGCCGCATCGTGCAGATCAGCTCCATCAACGGCCAGAAGGGCCAGTACGGCCAGGCCAACTACGCCGCCGCCAAAGCTGGCATGCATGGCTTCACCATTTCGCTGGCGCAGGAAAACGCCAAGTTCGGCATCACGGTGAACACCGTCTCGCCCGGTTACGTGGGCACCGACATGGTGATGGCCGTGCCTGAAGAAGTCCGCGAGAAGATCGTCGCGCAGATCCCGGTGGGTCGTCTCGGCAAGCCCGAGGAAATCGCCCACGCCGTGGCTTTCCTTACCGGCGAAGAAGCGGCGTGGATCACGGGCGCCAACCTGTCGATCAATGGCGGGCATTACATGGGGTGGTGACGGCACCACAGGCCAGCCCATTGTAGGAGCGCACCCTGTGCGCGACCGGCCGGAGCGGATGCGCCGCTCTGGCCGGTCGCGCACAAGGTGCGCTCCTGCAGAGGCTTAGCTTGCCAACAAGCGTTCCATCACTCTGCCCACCGCGGCAAACGCAAACGCTCCCGTGACATGCGTGGCGGCGCCCAGCCCACCGCCACACGCAAGATTCAACGCCTCCGTGCCATCCGCCACCGGTGGCCGCGTACCGCACACCGTGCCATCCGGCTGCGGGTACTGCACGTTCTGCAGCGAATACACCGCCGACACGCCGAAGTAGCGATCCGGATTCTTGGGGAAGTTGAAATCCTGTCGGAGCTTCTTGCGGATCAGACTGAACATCGCATCGTGCTCCGTGCGCGACAGGTCGCGCACGCGGATCTGCGTGGGATCCGTACGGCCACCCGCCGAGCCCACCGTCACCATCGGCAACTTGCGGCGACGGCACCAGGCGATGGCCTCCAGCTTCACGCGGAACGCGTCGCAGGCATCGAGCACCACGTCGTAGCCGCGATCGAGCAATTCGTCCAGCGTGGACGTGGTGAGGAAGCGCTCGATGGCGTCGATCTTGATCGCCGGGTTGATCGCCCGCAGGCGCTCCTCGATCACTTTCACTTTCGACTTGCCGAACTGCCCGTCCAGCGCATGCAGCTGGCGATTGGTATTGGATAGGCAGATCTCGTCGGCATCGATCAAGGTGAGACGGCCCACGCCCGTGCGCGCCAGCGCCTCGGCAGCCCACGAACCGACGCCGCCGATGCCGATCACGCAGACGTGGCTGTGCATCAGCTTGTCCAGGCTGCCCACGCCATAGAGACGCTCCACCCCGGCAAAGCGTTCGCGTGGAAACACCGGGCCGGCCTCGTCGGCGGCCAGCGCGATCGGTGCTTCCAGCGGGGTGACGTTTTCGGTCTGCATCATCGAAGCCATGACAACATCTTGAAGAAGAGCCATTTTATCGGGAACTGTGCGCCGCTGCAGGCGGCCGCTATGCTGGGGGTTCCTATGCGTCTCCAGGGAGTTTCACCGCATGCGTTCCGCCCTCTTGATCGTGCTTGGCCTGGCCATCGGCATCGTCGGCACCGTGTTTGCCATGAATGCGCTGCATTCGCGCGAACCGTACTCGCACACCGTGATGACCATGATGTCGCATCATGCCGGCGCGCTCAGCGCAGCCGTGAAGGCACAGAAATGCGATGCGGTGCAATCGCAGCGGCACCTTTCGCGACTGCTGGAGACCCAGGCCGACTTCGATGAGGCCTTTCCGGGCGTCGATCAGCCATTCAAGGACGAGGCGACCAAGCTGCGCGAGAAAACCCAGGCGGCGCTGCAAGCGGCACCGGGCGACTGCAAGGCACTGGCTGCAGCGATCAAGCCGATCGGCGAGACCTGCCAGTCGTGTCATCAGCAATATCGCTGATCAGATCTTCACCTTGCCGCGCAGGATCTGCCAGTACATCACCCAATCGCCCATCAGGCTGTACAGCGGGTGGGTGAACGTCGCGGGCCGGTTTTTCTCGAACACGTAGTGCCCGATCCAGGCAAAGCCATAACCGGCCACGGGCGCCAGCAGCAACCACCACGCATTGCCGGTGACGATGGCCAGCACGATCACCGCCAGCACCAGGGTGCTGCCGGCGAAGTGCATGCGCCGGCATTGCACGTTGCCGTGTTCGTTGAGGTAGAACGGATAGAACTCGCGGAAGCTGCGGTAGCCGGACATGCGCGTCACCCCGTTGGCCTGCCCTGAAGCCTAAATCGCCTTTCCGGCAGATGCAGCATGCAGCGCGTCATGCCGGCAGCGGGATGTACTCTTCCTCGTCGCCCACCACCTTGCCCATGCGCTGGGCGGCCCAGTCCGCCTTGGCCTGCTCGATGCGCTCGCGCGTGCTGGCCACGAAGTTCCACCACAGGTGGCGCTCGCCATCCAGCGGCGCACCGCCGAACAACATCACGCGGCTCTTGCTGCGCGCGCGCAGCGGCGGCGAGGTCGGACCGGTCTGCACCGCCGCGTGCATCGGCACCACGGTGACGCCATCCCACTCCACTTCGCCGTCCACCACGCAGACGCCGCGCTCCACGTGCTGGTCCGGCCAGGGCAACTCAGTGCCCTCTTCCAGCGTGGCATCGATGAAGAACATCGGCGCGAACACTTTCACCGGCGATTCCTTGCCGTAACCGGTGCCCGCGATCAACACCAGCTCCGCGCCGGGCAGCGACATGCGCGGCAATTCGTCGGCGCCGTGATGGTGGAATTCCGGCTCGACCTCCGCATCTTTCTGCGGCAGCGCCACCCACACCTGGATGCCGTGCGTGCGCAGGCCGCCTCCGCGCGCTTCCGGCGGCGTGCGCTCCGAGTGCACGATGCCGCGACCGGCCGTCATCCAGTTCACTTCGCCGGCACGGATATCGGCAATGCTGCCGAGGCTGTCGCGATGCCGGATCACGCCATCGAACAACCACGTCACCGTGGCCAGGCCGATGTGCGGATGCGGCCGCACATCGATGCCCTTGTCGTCGAGGAACGTCACCGGCCCCATGTAATCGAAGAACACGAACGGGCCCACATGGCGAGCCTGCAGCACCGGCAGCAGGCGTCGCACGTTGAAGCCATCGCCCAGGTCGTGCACGCGTCCATCGATCAGTGTCGGTTGCTGTTCCATCGTCTCTCCTTCAGTTACCAGGCGCGCTGGTATTGCTCGGGCGCAGGGATCGTAACGCCAAGCTCCTGCGCGGCGCGGCGTGGGAAATAGGGATCGCGCAGACTCTCGCGCGCGATCAGCACCAGGTCGGCCGCCCCCTCGTCGATGATGCGCGCCGCGTGTGTGGATTCGGTGATGAGACCCACCGCACCCGTGGCGACACCGGCGTCATGGCGCACGCGGGCGGCAAACGGCACCTGGTAGCCCGGTGCCAGCGGGATCTTTACATGCGGAACCAGTCCGCCGCTGGAGACATCGACCAGGTCGACGCCCATCGACTTCACTTCGCGGGCCAGTTGCACGGTCTGCTCGACATCCCAGCCGCCCTCGCTCCAGTCCGTGGCGGAAATGCGCAGCCACAGCGGCAGGTGCTCGGGCCACACTTCGCGCACGGCAGCGATCACCTCGCGCACCAGTCGCGTGCGGTTCTCGAAACTGCCGCCGTACTGGTCGGTGCGCTGGTTGCTGAGCGGCGAAAGAAACTGATGCAGGAGGTAGCCGTGCGCGCCGTGCAGCTCGATCAGCTGGAAACCGGCGGCCAGCGCGCGCTCGGCGGCGGCGCGGAAATCCGCAATCACTTGCGCAATGCCGGCCGCGTCGAGCGCCTGCGGCACGTGCCAATGCGCATCGAACGGTACCGCCGACGGCGCCACGGTTTGCCAGGCGCCCGCGTCGGCCGCCAGCGGACCGCCGCCTTCCCACGGACGCATCGAACTGGCCTTGCGTCCCGCGTGGGCCAACTGCACGCCGGCCGCGGCACCGTGTGCCTTGATGAAGGCGACGATCGGCTGCCAGGCCTTCTGCTGCGCCTCGTTCCACAGTCCCACATCGGCTGCGGAAATGCGGCCTTCGGGCGAGATCGCGGTCGCTTCGGTGATCAGCAGTCCGGCACCACCCACGGCGCGGCTGCCCAGATGGACGAAGTGCCAGTCGTTGGGCAGACCATCGGTGGCGGAGTATTCGCACATCGGTGCAACGACGATGCGGTTGCGCAGCGAAATGCTGCGCTGGGTAAACGGGGTGAAGAGTTTCATGGGCCTGCTCTGAAAAGCGTTCTGCCAGACATGCCGTCGCGTTGTCCC
>Ga0070689_100001972_pt1 | contig 13310 bp, 13 predicted proteins | sample KBSS23HmetaG_FD_64669 | JGI IMG/M metagenome (GOLD analysis project Ga0070689, IMG submission 64669) | Switchgrass rhizosphere microbial communities from Kellogg Biological Station, Michigan, USA - KBS S2-3H metaG | ecosystem: Host-associated > Plants > Roots > Rhizosphere ...
TGCCTCGACCAGGTCGCCGGGTTCCACCATCACACGTTCGACGCGCCCGCCTTCGATCGCGTCCAGGTAGATGGTCTCGCGCGGCACGACCCGCGCGCGCAGCGGAATGAAGTCGGTGAAGGTGCCGCGCGTGACCGTCGCGATGCCGAGCTGAATGCGATCCATGCGCAGGTGTCGCTCACCGTCGAGCAGCGCGGCGACCAGCAACAGGGCGCCGACCAGCGCCAGCGCGCCGGCCGCGAGTTGCAGGCGCCGCTGGCGCCACCAGGGCAGCGTGATGGCGCGGTCCATGACGTGTCGGTCCACCGGTTCCGGATTGAGCATATGCAACCGCAAAGGTTTTCACTGGCGCCTTTGTGCCGTGGCCGCGTCGGCAGCGCAAGACGGCTGCGTCCGGATCCGGACACCGGCGAACATTCGGCCGCGGCGCCTTGTCAGCGCAATCGGCGCCGGAATAGTCTTCGGCCATGCAGAAGTTCGGTGCCGCGCTCATCGTGGACGACGATCTCGACGTGCTGCGAGCCGCGCGTATCGCGCTGGCCGGGGAATTCACCAGCGTGGTCACGGCCGCCTCGGTCGGCGCCCTCGAGCACGAGCCGCCGGCGCAGCTCGAAGTCGTGCTGCTCGACATGAACTTTGCCGTCGGTCAGCACACCGGGCAGGTCGGACTGACGGCGCTCGCGAAATTGCGCGATCGCGACCCGGCGCTGAGCGTGGTGCTGATGACCGCCTTCGGCAGCGTGGCGCTGGCCGTCGAGGCGCTCAAGCACGGCGCGGTGGATTTCGTGCTCAAGCCCTGGCGCAACGAGAAACTGGTCGCGGTCGTCAGGGCCGCCGCCGAACGCACGCGCGCCGTGCGCGCCGGCTCCACGCTCGATCTCGACACCATCGAGCGGCGCACCATCGAGAAGGCGTTGGCCGAACACGCCGGCAACGTCTCCTCGGCCGCCGCCGCGCTCGGCCTGAGCCGGCCCGCGCTGTACCGGCGCATGAGCAAGCACGGATTGCAGTGAGCATCCTCCAGGCCGGAACCGCATTGGCGCGCTCGCTGGCGTGGCGCGCCGCGTGCGTGGGTGGATTGGCCGCGGCCGTGGTGGTGCTGGCGCTGCGCACGCATTTCTACGCCACCATCAGCGTGCTGGTGTTGCTCGGTGTGTTGCTGTGTTTCGACATGGCGCGGCTCATCACCCGTGCCGCGCGCGCCGCCGACAATTTCATCGATGCGTTGGGCCCGGACAACATCGACGTCTCCCTGCCTCCAGGACTGGAGCGTTCGGTTGGACGCTGGCGCGCCAACCGCGCGGAGCAACAACGTGAACTCGACTCGGCGCGTGGCCTGCTCGACACGGTGAATGCCGCATTGCTGGTCGTCGACCGCGAAGGCCGCGTGAGCTACATGAATCGCGCCGCGCGCGCCTGGGCGCGCGAACCGGTGGAGCGCCTCGAGCAGATCGCCGCGCTCGGCGATGACGCGGCGCTGTTGCGCACGATGCAGCCCGGCGCGCGCGAGATCGCGCGTTTCGCCGACGGCGAGCCGGTGTACGTCGCCTGTTCGCGTTACAACGCTCCGGGCCAGGCCGAACAACGGCTGATCGCCATTCAACGCATCGCGGGCGATCTCGACGCGGTGGAAGTCAAGGCGTGGACCGACATGGCGCGTGTGCTGGCACACGAGATGATGAATTCACTCACGCCCATCGCGTCGCTGTCGGAGAGCCTCGAACACCTGCTGCGTGACGCCACCGGCGGGCGGGTACTGTCCGCCGAAGAGCAGGAACTGGCCGCGGCGCTCGAAGCCATCAAGCGCCGCAGCGTCGGCCTCATGAATTTCGTGGAGCGTTACCGCGCGGTGGCCGAACTACCGGAGCCGGCGCGCCAGCCCATCGTGGTGCGCGACTTCCTCGCGGGCATCGAGAGCCTCATGAGCACCACGTTTCGCGAGCGGCAGATCGCCTTCAGCACGCACGTCGTTCCGCCGGAACTCAAACTACTTGCGGATCCGGAGCTCATGGAGCAGGCGTTGATCAACCTGCTGCGCAACGCGGTGGACGCGGTCGCGCAGACCCCGGCACCGCGCATCGCGGTGGAAATCCGCGCGGCGGAGGCGGGTGTGACCGTCGAGGTACTCGACAACGGTCACGGATTGCCCGATGAGGTTGCGAGCCGCGTGCTCACGCCGTTCTTCACGACCAAGCCGGGTGGCAGTGGTATCGGTCTCAATGTGGCGCGGCACGTGGCGCTGGCGCACGGCGGCCAGCTCGACGTGCGCCGCGGGGAGGCCGGCGGCGCGGTCTTTTCGCTGGTGTTGCCCGCCGCCTGATGGCGCTGCCGCAACGCCCAAGCGTGTTTGTCGGGTCGCACCGAATCAAGCACTTAAGAAATGGCAGCGCTGTCGAGAATTTTGTTTGTTGGGTACCTGCCACGAACCCGGCGATGTCGAAGTCTCGCCGCGGCGGCACGCCGCACAAAAATTGTGAAAGACGATTGCACCAAATTGCGCTACTTTTCGCCGCTACGTCGACTGAGGGAGGCGGAAGCGATGCAACTGTCGCAAATGTGGCGCGAGCATCTCCAGGCCGGTTGTCCGCCGGAAATGCGCGGGCTGAGCATTGCAGGCACCGCCGCACGCGAACTCGACGCGGAAATCACCGCCTGCGTGAGCGCCTGCGTGACGCATTCCCTCAAGATGGATTCACGCATTGAGCGACGTCTGCACGACATCGCCCAGGCGCTCGAGAGTTTCCAGGACCAGGCGACGCCGGAAGTCGCCGCCTACTGCACGCGCCTCAACAAGCTGGTGAGCGCGGTGCTGGTGAACGCCGGGCCCGTGGTCGACGCCGGCGGTGAGCCGGCCGAGGCGGCCAACAGCGACACCGCCCGCACCGCAGTCCGGCCGGGACTGCGCCGCAGGTGAGGAACGGGGGCAGCCCCCGTTTCCCAGCAAAAGGGGTCAGTCCTCCCGGGCGCGATGCCTAACTACACATTTATACGAACGAGGGCCGACCCCTTTTGCCAGGAAATGGGGGCTGCCCCCGTTCTTATTTCGGCTCGAACTTCAGCGACAAGCCGTTCATGCAGTAACGCTGCCCCGTGGGCTGCGGACCATCGTCGAATACGTGGCCGAGGTGGCCGCCACAATTCCCGCAATGAACTTCCACGCGCGTCATGCCGTGTGAACGATCGGTGGTGGTCGCCACCGCGTTCGGCAGCGGGCGGAAGAAGCTAGGCCAGCCCGAGCCGCTTTCGTACTTGGTGCTGGACTCGAACAGCGGCTGCCCGCACGCCGCGCAGTGATACACGCCGGTGCGCTTCTCGTAGTTGAGCGGACTGGTGCCCGCGCGCTCCGTGCCGTGCTCGCGCAGCACGCGAAACTGCTCCGCCGAGAGCAGCGAGCGCCACTCGGTATCGGACTTCTCGACGGCAAACTTTTCGTCGGTCATTTCGATCCTCCTGTGACTCGCCTACCGGACCGGGTAAGTGGGGACCAAATTACCAGCAACAACGAAAAGGGCGGGAAATGGGGACATTCCTCATTTGCCGGCCGGCGGCCCGTGAGATTTCGCTGGCGTGAAATGCAAAAGGGGACGTGCCTCGGGAGGCGCGTCCCCTTTTGCTAGCAAATGAGGAATGTCCCCATTTATTACAGCAACGGCACCAGCAACAGCGCGACGATGTTGATGATCTTGATCAGCGGGTTGATCGCCGGGCCCGCGGTGTCCTTGTACGGATCGCCGACGGTGTCGCCGGTCACCGAAGCCTTGTGCGCCTCGGAACCCTTGCCACCGAAATTGCCTTCCTCGATGTACTTCTTGGCGTTGTCCCAGGCGCCGCCACCGGTGCACATCGAGATGGCGACGAACAGTCCGGTGACGATGGTGCCGATCAGCAGACCCCCAAGCGCGCGGATGCCGGCGCCGGGACCCATGAGCCAGTTCATGCCGAACGCGATCACAACCGGGATCAGGATGGGCAACAGCGACGGAATGATCATTTCCTTGATCGCCGCCTTGGTCAGTAGGTCCACGGCCTTGCCGTATTCCGGCTTGGCGGTGCCTTCCATGATGCCCTTGATCTCGCGGAACTGGCGGCGCACTTCCGTGACCACCGAGCTCGCGGCGCGACCCACGGCCTCCATCGCCATGGCGCCGAATAGATAGGGGACGAGGCCGCCGATGAACAGGCCGATGATCACCGCCGGATCCGACAGCGAGAACGACACCATCTCGCGGCCCGTGGCCAACAGGTGCGTCTCGAGGTTGTGCGTGTAGTCGGCGAACAGCACCAGCGCCGCGAGGCCCGCGGAGCCGATGGCGTAGCCCTTGGTCACCGCCTTGGTGGTGTTGCCCACGGCGTCGAGCGGATCGGTGATGTTGCGCACTTTCTTGTCGAGGCCCGACATCTCGGCGATGCCGCCGGCGTTGTCGGTGATCGGGCCGTAGGCATCCAGCGCCACGACCATGCCGGTCAGCGACAACATCGCGGTGGCCGCGATGGCGATGCCGTACAGGCCGCCGAGCTCGTAGGCGCCATAGATCGCAAAGCAGATCGCGATCACGGGCAGCGCGGTCGACTTCATCGAGACCCCGAGGCCCGCGATGATGTTGGTGGCATGCCCGGTCTGCGAAGCCGCGGCTGTGTTGCGTACCGGGCTGTACTCGGTGGCGGTGTAGTACTCGGTGATGACGATCATCGCGGCGGTGAGGCCGAGCCCGATGAGCGCGCAGCCGAACATGTGCAACATCAGGTTCGGCGCGTCCGGCGTGTTCGGCAACAATTCACCGGTGATGAACCAGAACGCGATCGCCGAAATGACGCCCGACACGATCACGCCCTTGTACAGCGCGTTCATGATCTTGCCGCCCTCGGACACCTTCACGAAGAACGTGCCGATGATGGAGGACACGATGGAGGCCGCACCGAGCGCCAGCGGGTAGAGCACCGCGTTGGTGCCGATGTTGGTCATTACCAGTCCGCCCAACAACATGGTGGCGACCAGCGTGACCGCGTAGGTCTCGAACAGGTCGGCCGCCATGCCGGCGCAGTCACCGACGTTGTCGCCCACGTTGTCCGCGATCACCGCGGGGTTGCGCGGGTCGTCTTCGGGAATGCCCGCTTCCACCTTGCCGACGAGGTCGGCGCCGACGTCGGCGCCCTTGGTGAAGATGCCGCCGCCCAGTCGCGCGAATATCGAGATGAGCGAGCCGCCGAAGGCCAGGCCCACCAGCGCGTGCAGCGCCTTGTCACCCTGCTCGGGCGGCAGGATGTGCGCGAGTACCGTGTAGTAGCCGGCGACGCCTAACAACCCGAGGCCCACCACCAGCATGCCGGTGATGGCACCGCCCTTGAAGGCCACCTGCAAGGCGGCGTTGAGTCCGGTGTTGGCGGCTTCGGCCGTGCGCACGTTGGCGCGCACCGAGATGTTCATGCCGATGTATCCGGCGAGACCCGAGAGAATGGCGCCGACCGCGAATCCACCCGCGGTGAGCCAGTCGAGCGCGAATCCGATCACCACGAACAGCACCACGCCAACGAAGGAGATCGTGGTGTACTGACGATTGAGGTACGCCTTGGCGCCAGCCTGGATGGCTGCCGCGATGTCCTGCATGCGCGCATTTCCCGCCGGGAGCTTGAGGATGGCGAGCATCGAGAACACGCCGTACAAAACGGCGATCACGCCGGCGCCGATCGCCAGCCACAGCCACGTCGTGGCAGTCATGCAAAACTCCTGTCGGAATCAGCTAGTTATATTTAAATTTAACGGCCGGCAAAGAGCGCCCGTCCGTAATGAGGGCGCGCACTATACCCAAGGCGGGATCACCGGCCAACCGCAATCCGTCGATGACAGCGTGGGACAGCGCCAATGATCGAGGCACCGTTCCCCGCAGACCTGCAACTGGTAAATAAAAATGCGGCCCGGTAGAAGTTTCCAGCCATGGAAACCCATCCCCTGACCGCGATCATCCTGTATGTGCGCGACATCCCGGCGGCGGCGCGCTTCTACCAGACGCACTTCGGCTACCAGCCTGGACCCACCGACGAGCCGGGGTGGCTGGAGCTGGTCTCGCCCGAGGGCGGGTGCACCCTCGCGCTGCATCAGGCGGCCAAGGGCCAGAAGCCGGGTTCTGAGATCAAGCTGGTGTTCCGGGTGAAGGACGTGGCGGCCTTCCGCACCCGCGCGTTGCGCAACGGGCTGAAGTTCGGCGTGCTCCACGAGGTGCGGGGGTTCCAGTTCTCGAACGCCCGGGACCCCGCCGGCAACTCGATCAGTATCTCGAGCCGCGCGTACCGATCAGGCGCGGTTGCTCCAGTCGCCGGCAAATGAGGCAAAACGCTTCGGGTCGTAGTCTTCGCTGTCTTCGAGCTCGAGCTCCGACGGATCCTGCTCGCCGAGGAACTCACCGTCGGCCGACAGGATCCAGTAGTGCGGCACGAAGTCCGAAGCGGGCAGCTTGTCGAAGAACTCCTCGTTGTAGTTGTCCTCGCCCACGTACACGTGGATCTGCACGAAAGTGCGGTCGAGGAGGGCCTGGGTGGATTGCTCCTCCTCGAGGAAATCGTGCAGCTGATGACAATTGATGGACCAGTCGCCGCCCGCCACCACGAGAATGAGCTTTTGTTCGGCCCGCGCCCGAACCTTGGCCTGTTCGAGCTGCGTGAACGGCTCTGCGTGCGGGTCGTAATCGGTATCGCGCGAATAACTGATGGCCGCTGGCAGCGGATTGACAGTGATGAGGAGCGTCGCCGTCACGGTACTGGTGCCGTCAGGCACGGAGACCGTGTACTTCGTCGTCGCGGAGACCTGCGTCGGCGTGCCACTGATGACGCCGGTCGTGGGGTCGAGAACCAGTCCGGCGGGTAAGTTGGGGATGATCGAAAAGTGGGTCAGATACACGGCGTGCGTCGGCACGATGGGTGAGATCGGAATCGTGACCGTGAATGCCGGCGGGGACGTGTAACCAAAACTGGAGTCCGGCGGCAAAAGCGGAAGTTTGTCGCCGCTGGCGCCTTTGTCGCCGCAGGCGCTCAGGAACAAAGCCATCAGGCAGGCCAAACCGGAACGAACGGGAACCATGGGACCCCCGGGAGCTGCACTGCAATGACACCATTCGCGGCCTTGAAGTTCTCCCGCGAGGGAAACTAGGGCTTGAAATCCGTGTTCAACCTCTTCTTCACCGCGACACCCTTGATCCTGACGTATTCCGGCAGACCGTTCTTGTACGGCGGGTAGTCCTCGCCCTCGATCAGCGGCTGCAGGTATTCGCGGCACTTCTGCGTGATGCCGAAGCCGTCCTCGGTGATGTAGTCGCGCGGCAACTTCTTCTCGACGTTGGCCACGTCGTTCAGCGGCACGCTGCCGACCACCCATTTATAAGGCTTCGACTTCTTGCGGATGATCGTGGGCATCACCGCATCCATGCCCTTCACGGCGAATTCGACCGCGGCCTTGCCCATGGCATACGCCTGCTGCACGTCGACTTTCGAGGCGACGTGCCGGGAAGCGCGCTGTAGATAGTCCGGCACCGCCCAGTGGTACTTGTAGCCGTGCGCCTCGCGCACCATGTTGGCCACCACCGGCGCGACGCCGCCGAGCTGCGTGTGGCCGAAAGCGTCCTTGGTGCCCGCATCGGCGAGGAACTTCCCGTCGGCGTCGTGCACGCCTTCGGACACCACCACCACGCAGTAACCCACGCGGCTAACTACGTCCTTCACCTTCGCGAGGAACTTCTCCTTGTCGAAGGCGATCTCGGGGAACAGGATGATGTGCGGCGCCTCGTCGGGGCCCTTGCCCGCGAGGCCGGCGGCCGAGACGATCCAGCCGGCGTGGCGGCCCATGACCTCCATCACGAACACCTTGGTCGAAGTCTTGGCCATCGACGCGACGTCGAGCGCGGCCTCGCGGGTCGAGATCGCGACATATTTCGCCACGCTGCCGAACCCCGGCGTGCAGTCGGTGTGTGGCAGGTCGTTGTCGACGGTCTTGGGCACGCCCACGCAGATCACGCGATGCCCGAGCTGGTCACCGATCTGGGACACCTTGTTAGCCGTGTCCATCGAATCGTTGCCGCCGTTGTAGAAGAAGTAGCCGATGTCATGCGCCTTGAAGACCTCGATGAGGCGCTGGTACTTGGCGCGATCCTGCTCGAGGCTCTTGAGCTTGTAACGCGCCGATCCGAAGGCGCCTGCCGGGGTGTAGCGCAAGCCCTTGATCGTGGCGCGCGACTCCTTGCTGACGTCGATGAGATCCTCGGTGAGCGCGCCGACGATGCCATGGCGTCCGGCATACACCTTGGCGATCTGCTTCGACTTCATCGCCGCTTCGATGACCCCGGCGGCCGACGCGTTGATGACGGCCGAAACGCCGCCCGATTGAGCATAAAACGCGTTCATGGGTTTGGATTTCGGAGCAGCGGTGCGCTTTGCCATGTGTGGTTGCCTGGAGCCGATTGATTGGAAAAGTTGGTTTGGGTACTGTGGCGCCCGCCAGAGGGGGCAGGTCACAGGTCAAGAATCTAGCATGCGCATCGTTCTCATGGGCGCGCCCGGATCGGGCAAGGGCACCCAGGCCCAGCGTCTCGAAAAGACACTTTCCATTCCGCAGATCTCGACCGGAGACATCCTGCGAAAACACCTCGCCGACGGCACGGCGCTCGGATTGCGCGCCAAGGAAATCATGGCGTCGGGTGGCTACGTGGACGACGAGACCATGCTCGCCATCATCCGCGACCGGCTGGCGCAGCCCGATGCCGCGCGGGGCTTCATCCTCGACGGCTTCCCGCGCACCGTGGCGCAGGCCGAGGGCCTGACGAAACTGCTGTCTGCGCTCGGCACGCCGCTCGACGCGGTGGTGCTGTTCGACGTGGACAACGAGCAGCTGGTGAAGCGCGTCTCCGGACGGCGCACCTGCGAATTCTGCAAGAAGGTGTTCAACGTGAACTTCGCGCCGCCAGGCGGCGAATGTGTTCCGGGGCGTACCGAGCACAGTCTCGTGCAGCGGCCGGACGATCGTGAGGAGACCTTCAAGGAACGCTTGCGCAAGTACGAGGAAGACACGCGCAAGCCGGTTTCGCATTACTACGCGTCGACCGGGCTCATGCGCACCGTCGATGCGGAAGGCGCCATCGACGAGGTCACGCAACGCCTCGTCGATACGCTCAAGGCCGGCGGCGGCACACTCGCCGTCCCGAAGAAACGCGCCGCGCAGCGCCGCACGAAACTGCGCAAGGCCGCGAAGAAAGTCGCGCGCCGGGTGGTGCGCAAGGCGAAGAAGGCGGTCAAGAAAGTCCGTGCCGCCGTCAAGGCACGCAAGCCGGCACGCAAGGCGGCGCGTAAACCCGCGCGCCGTGCGCGCCGAAGATCAAAGCGCTGACAGCAGCTTTTTCCCGATCACGTCGGCGCGCCAGCCGCGTACCAGGCTGACGTCCTGGCGACCGGCAGCGAGTCTCTCGAGCTCGCGGCGGGTGGCGAGTACCTCGGTGCCGATCTCGAGCTCCGCCGCGACCGTGGCCGCGATATCGGCGAGCCGTTTCGCGGTGGCCAGCAACGCGGGATCCGGCCGTTCGCGGCGCGGCAGCGGCGGCGCCGGATGCGGGATGCCGGCGTCGCGCACCAGCGCCAGCAATTCCTCGCCGCACTTGCGCACCACCGACTCCTGCATCTCGGGCAACGTGCCGAGCGCCTCGAGCGTGGCGGGCAGGCGCAGCACGATTTCCCGCACGGACATGTCATCCAGGATCCAGCCACGCGGACGGTTGCGCTCCATGGCGCGGCGCTCGCGCCATGCCGCGAGCGACTGCGCCAGGCGCTGCCGGTCGGCATCGAGCGCCGGCAACCCCTTGACCTTCTTCCACGCATCCTCGGGAGCCACGCGCAGCGCGTCGGCGTTGTCGAGGGTCGCGAGCTCCTCTTCGAGCCAGCCGAGACGCTGCTTCGCGCCGAGGGTGTCTAACAAGATCGCGCGCATCGCCGGCAGGTGACGCACATCATCGAGCGCATACTCCTGCTGTGCCGCCGATAGTGGCCGGCGCGCCCAGTCGGTGCGGGTGTGCGCCTTGTCGAGCTCCACGCCGAGCAGTCGTCGCGCGAGCTCGGCGTAGCCGATCTGCGCCGGAAAACCCGCGAGCGCGGCGGCAATCTGGGTGTCGAACACCGGCCGCACCAGGCCGACGGCCGGTAACAGCACCTCGAGGTCCTGCCGGGCGGCGTGCATGATCTTGACGACGCCGGCGCCGGTGAGCGCGGGCGCGAGCGACGCGATGTCGGGCAGCGCGAGCGGGTCGACGCATACCGCCGCGCCGTCGTGCGCCAGCTGCAGCAGACACAACTCGGCGCGGTAGGTCTTCTCCCGCATGAATTCGGTGTCGAGCGCGAGCGCGGGAAGATGCGCGATCTTCGCGGCGAAGTCCGTCAGTGCATGTGGCGTGTCTATGATCAACGCCTGGCTCCCGGTGGCGTGTACAATCCGGCGGTCATTATGCTTGCGAATCTCCGCGCATTGTTCGGCGTCTTCGTCGACATCATGCTGCTCAGGCGCGGGCCGGAGCATCTGCCGGCGTCGCCGATGTTGCTCACCATCCTTGTCGCGCTCAATTTCGTGGTGTACGCGATCGGGACCTCCACGTTGATGCCCCCCGCCGGCGCGCATTCCGCCGACCCGTGGCTGGTGCAGGGCGTCGGGATCGCGCTGATCCTTGTCTGGTTTCGTATCGCACTGTTGCTGGCGGGCAAGGCGGAACGCTACGTGCAAACGATGATCGCGGTGTTCGGCGTCAACCTGCTGGCGCTGCCGGTGTTGCCGCTGTTGGCCGCGATGGCGCCGTACATGGAGCAGAAATCCGAGGCGCAGCAGGCTCCGGCGGTGCTGTCGTTCATGGTCGTCGCGATCATGTTCTGGCTGGGCGCGGTGATGGCGCGAATCCTGAAGGGGGCGTTCGACTGGCCGTGGTTCGTCGCCATCGTTTTCATGATCTCAAGCTCCTTCGGCATCGCCACGCTGCTCGGGTTACTCTTCGGCGAGGCACCGAAGGTCGCCTGACCCAAAACTACGATGCACGTTCACATTCTCGGTATCTGCGGCACGTTCATGGGCGGGATCGCCGCCATCGCCAAGGCAGCGGGCCATCGGGTCACCGGCTCGGACAAGAATGTCTATCCACCGATGAGCACGCAGCTCGAATCGCTCGGCATCGAGCTGATCACGGGCTTCGAGGCCTCGCAGCTCAAACCGCGGCCCGACGTGGTCGTGGTCGGCAACGTCATGACGCGCGGCATCCCGGTCATTGAGGAATTGCTCGAGAGCGATATTCCCTACACCTCGGGACCGGACTGGCTGGCGCGCGAGGTGTTGCACGACGTGCACGTGCTCGGCGTGGCCGGCACGCACGGCAAGACCACCACATCGAGCATGTTGGCCTGGATCCTCGAACATGCCGGGCTGCGGCCCGGATTCCTGATCGGCGGAGTTCCCGGCAACTTCGACACCAGCGCGCGCTTTGCGCCCGGCACGAAGCACTTCGTCATCGAGGCCGACGAGTACGACACGGCGTTCTTCGACAAGCGCGCCAAGTTCGTGCACTACCGTTCGCGCACCGTGATCCTCAACAACCTGGAATTCGATCACGCCGACATCTACGAAAACCTCGGCGCCATCCAGAAGCAGTTCCACCACCTGGTGCGCACCGTGCCGGCATCGGGCTGCATCCTGTGGAATGCCGGCGATGCCAATCTCGCGGCCACGCTCGCGATGGGCGCGTGGACGCCGCGCGAGGGCTTCGCGCGCCAGGGCGGCAACGGCATCACCTGGGCGCTCGACCAGCCCGAGGGCGGCGACTTCTCGAAGTTCGTGGTGCTCGAGGCGGGACGTCCCGTCGGCACCGTGAAGTGGGACTTGTTAGGCGCGCACAACGCCGAGAACGCGCTGGCCGCCATCGGCGCGGCACGCCACGCGGGCGTCACGGTGTCGCAGTCGATCGCCGCGCTCGCGGCGTTCAAGGGAGTGAAACGTCGCATGGAGTTGCGCGGCGAGGTGCGCGGCATCGCCGTGTACGACGATTTCGCGCATCACCCCACGGCGATCGCCACGACCATCGACGGCTTGCGACGCCGCGTGGGCGGCAAACGCATCGTCGCGGTGCTCGAGCCACGTTCGGCGACCATGAAGATGGGGGTGCATCGCGACACCCTTGCGCCGTCGCTGGCTGCTGCGGACTCGGTGTGGATGTTCGCGCCGCCGGATCTCGGCTGGGACGCGGCACCCGTGGTGGCCGCGCTGGGCGGCAAGGCCCGGCTGGCGGGCTCGCTGGACGAGCTGCTCGACGGCCTCGTCGGCAACAGCGTCGCCGGCGACCAGGTGCTCATCATGAGCAACGGCGGATTCGGCGGGTTGCACGGCAAACTGCTCGACGCGCTGTCGCGCCGCGGCTGATGGACGCGGAAAACAGCGTCATTCCCCTGTTTCCGCTACACACCGTGCTGTTTCCCGGCGGCCCTCTGCCGCTGCGAATCTTCGAGACGCGTTACACCGACATGGTGCGGCGCTGCACTCGCGAGCAGCAGCCGTTCGGCGTGTTGCTGATACAGGAAGGCGAGGAGTCGGGTCCGGTGGCCACCACCGCGACCGTCGGCTGCAGCGCGCGCATCGCGGATTTCTACACCATGCAGGACGGGTTGTTAGGCATCTCGTGCGTCGGCGAGCGCAAGTTCCTCGTGCGGCGCGTGTGGCGGGCGACCGACGGCCTGCACCTCGGCGAGGTCACCTGGCTCGAACCCGAGCCGCGGTTGCCGATGCCGGGGGAGTACGCGCGCCTCGGCGAAACCGTGCAGCGCGCCATCGAGGAACTCGCGGAGCAGTACCAGCACGTCGAGAAGAGATTCGACGATGCCGCCTGGGTGGGCTCGCGTCTCACCGAACTGCTGCCGATGGAGCTCAACGACAAGCAGGCGCTGCTCGAGCTCGACGATCCGCTGGCGCGGCTCGACGCGCTGATGGGGCTGATGCCGACGGAGCAGAAAGACAGCTAGACGTGGAGCTGGTGCCGGGTGGGGAAAGCGGGGAATGATGCCGTGAGCGCCTGCTATCAGGCCGACGGGCTCATTCCCCGCTTTCCCCACCCGGCACCATGTCGGTACCACCACCACAGCGCCCAGCCGATCACCATGGTCCAGCCGAGTACCATCCAGCCGATGAAGCCGTCGTAGTCGCTCATCAGCCAGTACGCCGGGCTCGACGCATCACGCGTCGAGGTGTTGCGCACGATGAAGATCACCGCCACCCAGCCGGCGTGCAGCCCGATGCAGGCGGCGATGTTGCCGGT
>Ga0070689_100001973_pt1 | contig 13307 bp, 19 predicted proteins | sample KBSS23HmetaG_FD_64669 | JGI IMG/M metagenome (GOLD analysis project Ga0070689, IMG submission 64669) | Switchgrass rhizosphere microbial communities from Kellogg Biological Station, Michigan, USA - KBS S2-3H metaG | ecosystem: Host-associated > Plants > Roots > Rhizosphere ...
CGATCGCGTCTCCGAGCAGAGCTTCGGTTAGCAGGAGCGCATTGGTGTTGTCAGGTTCCGCACCCCAGGCGAGCACCTGGTTGGCCCACGTGTTGCGTTCCGCGCGGGTCTGATCAACGCCGTGGTTGTTGACACAGCGGTCCCCGTTGGCATCCCCGTAAACCGTCCATGCCAGCGTTAGTTGCCGGGTGTTGTTGAGGCACGCCACCGCGCTGGCTTTCGCTTTCGCGCGGCCCAGGACGGGAAGCAACAGGGCGGCCAGCAGGGCGATGATCGCGATTACCACCAGCAGCTCGACCAGGTTTAACCCCGACTCCCGTCGAGGCCCGGCCGATCCCTTGGGAAGCCCTCTAGGAATGACTAAGCCGCCGGGTGTGTATATTCCGTCGTTGAGACCGTCGCCCCTGTAGAAGTCCACACTCGTCTCGAATGACCACTCTGGTGCCGGTTGCCAGAAGGCGAGCGCGAGCAGGTAAGTCAGCCATTGAGGACGCGGCCGCTTCTGCAGCGCCGGGAATTTGCTTTCCCGATCGTGGTTTTGTTCAGGTTTTTCCAGGCTGGACATGCGACATGTTCGCTCCCAGAGGAGGTCTCTCGTTTATTTGGAAAGAACCAACGTTGAGAGGGACGCGCTTGGGACAGCGCGCCCTCTCGAATTGAATGGCATGTCTGCCGCGCGGGTCTACCTTTCCATGCCCGCCGGCTTCATCCCACGCTTCCCCACCTGCGACTCTTGTTTCAAAGCACCCTCCAACAAATCCAATTTGGTTTCGTGCCCTTCTTTCTGCACGCTCTGTGCCTTGTTGTAGCTTTCCATCAAGGCCCGGTAGGGTGGCACAATGTGGTCCACCATGACCGCTGCGAAGTCCATCGCATCGGGACGATTCCACGTGCTCATCAGTTCGGCCAAGACAGCGTAGGTGTCGATGGGTATGGCACCGGCTTGAGCAACGCGCGCGATTGTGAGGTCGGTCGCCATCTTCGACCAATTGCCGGATGCGTCCACAATGGCGAAGACTTTGTAGCCGGCGGCAAGCGCGCTCAGTGTTGGGAAGGCCATGCAGACGCTCGTCAGCGTGCCGGCGATCAGAAGCGTTTTGCGCTTGGTCGCCTCGATCGCTTTCACCCAAGGGGGATTGTCCCAGGCATTGATCTGACCGGTCCGCGCAATATAGACCGCCTCGGGATTAGACTGGTGGATTTCGGGGATCAACGGACCGTTGGGGCCGTCGGGGACTGAAGCAGTGGTGAACGTCGGAACCTTGGCGAGACGCGCCACCTTGGCGAGCGCGGTCACATTTGAGCGAAGCACTGCCTGGTCGATGTCTCTGACCAGTTGGAACAGCCCGCTCTGATGGTCGATCAGCAGCATCACGGCGTCGTCCGGGTCGATCATGGTCCTTATGGTTTTACTCATACGCTTTTCCTTTCGCCTTTTTTTGGTTCATTTTTTTCTATCACCGGCGGTTGTCAGCGCGGTCTTGCGTTGGCCTCGTCGGCAAAGCAAATAAAGGACGCTCAATTCTTCATTTGAAACAGGCAGCCGCACTGCGTGGCAGCGGTCGTTCCTTGGCTCTCCGCGAGAAGGTCGCCTGATGCCCCGTGCGAGCTTGTCCACGTCGGCGAACGGTGTTCCGAACCTGCATTGGACGCAGCTTCTCATACCGTAGCAGTCACCGTCCTCCTATTTGGTCCCCCGTCAATCTGAAACAGGGGAAATTTATTCACCGACGGTTTATTCGATGTGGCGGGATTTGCTCGGGCTACCAAAACCGAGCCGTGTCGTCCCCGATCGAACACGCCCTCCAACGGGTGGTGCTTGGGCGGCGCGACTGGTTGCATGTCGGCCAAGAGACGGTGGGCAACGAGCGGCCAATCTCTTTTCCTTGATGATCAGTTGCAAGCGGCTGAGGGTTGAACCCTACCCCATCTGCAGACACCAACCGACTGGAAGACGGTTGCAACGAACCTGGCAGTAACCAACGGGTTGATCCGGTTTGTCGATCCAAGGGCGGCCGACGTTCCGGCCCACTTCTATCGTACGTTGATGCCATAGGACCGGCGCGCTCAATATGCCAAACTGCGCTCCCACCTCCTCACAGTCTCCATCTGAATACCGCCACAGGGCTGGCTGAAGCTTGACACGCTATCAGAGAGACGGATTCTGGGACGACCTCATGAACGAAACGCTCTCTGAGATTAAAGACGCAATACAACGCGAGGAGTACGAATCGGCCATCCTGCGGCTCGACAGCCCGACGGAAGCCAATAAGACCTGGAAACCCGGCGACATTGTGAAAGTAAAATGAGGAAGCTGAAATCAGGCGAGGGTCGTCGTAAAAATGATGAGGTAATAGTTTCCCGAACGATTTCTATGATTCCTCCTGACAGGCGAGATCAAGGTTATTGACACTATGAATAGCTCATATTCCACTCATCGATGGAACCAATACGGTTGGTTCTGCGCATACCCGTACATGCGCGGCATATTCTCGCTCCTTGTTGCCGCTTTTTCGCTGGGCCTGCCCCTGGCGGGAGATTCCCCTGAATTACCATCCACTCCAGCCCGCAAGGTGCTTGCCGGTTATCTCGAAGCTCTGAATTCCGGTAACAAGGATAAGCTCGAAGCTTTCGTCAAGGCGCATCGGCCGGACCGGCCTGACGCTCTCGATCGCATGCTCGACCTCCGGTGGAACACCGGCGGATTCGACCTGCATTCGATCGAATCCTCGCAGGCGCTGAACATTCAGGCTGTGTTGCATGAACGCGAAGGCAACGGCAACTATAGCCGGATGTCGGTGACAGTGAGCGATGGGGATCCGGCGGTGATCACCAAGATTAGTCTGGCGGTGATTCCCCCACCCGCCGGCGCGCCAGTTCCCGAGCGGCTCACCCAACGAGCAGCGGTCGGGGCGTGGAAAGCCGAAATCGATAAAGCCGCTTCCGCTGGGAAGTTCTCAGGGGTGTGGTTGTGGGCCAAAAACGGCAAGGCGATCACGTCGGGCGCCAGGGGCCAGGCGGATCGCGAGACAGGAATCGACAACACGCTCAACACGCGGTTCCGCATCGGTTCGATGAATAAAATGTTCACGGCGGTCGCGACGCTTCAGTTGGCCGAATGTGGCAAACTGTCGCTGGACGATACGATCGGCAAGATCCTGCCCGATTATCCGAACGCCAATGTGGCGTCCAAGGTGAAGGTCCGGCACCTGTTGTCGCACACGGGCGGCACGGGTGACATTTTCGGTCCGGAGTTCGAGGCGCATCGGCTCGAATTGAAGACACTTCAGGATTACGTAAAGCTATACGGTGAGCGCGACCTCCAGTTCGAGCCCGGCACCAAGTGGGAATACTCCAACTACGCATTCCTGCTGCTCGGCGTGCTGATCGAGAAGGTCTCGGGGAAGTCGTACTACGACTTCGTCGCCGAGAACATCTACAAAGTCGCCGGCATGACCAACTCGGGGTCCGAACCGGAAAGCGTAGAGGTCGCCAACCGGAGCAAAGGCTACATGAGGGATCAGTTTGAAATGGTTTCCAACGAACCGACGCTGCCGTGGCGAGGAACCTCGGCGGGCGGTGGTTACACGACGGCGGCCGATCTGATGAAGTTTGCCGACGCGCTGATGTCGAACAAACTAGCGAAGGCGGAGACGCTCGCCGAGGCCACGCGTCCGCAATTCACTACGGGCACCTACGGCTTCGGATTCCAGATCGGGCGGCCGGACGAGGCGCGGACCTACGGCCACGGCGGCGGTGCTCCGGGAATGAACGCGATTCTTCGCGTGTATCCGGAGTCGGGCCAGTCGGTGATCGTGTTGTGCAACCTGGACAGCCCTTCGGCTTCGCGCATGGGAGATTGGCTCCACGCCCGCATGCCACTCAAGTAGTTCCCACAACAGGCGATGCAGCGGTGGAGAAACTTGCCGCGCCCAAGTATGGTTTGGAACTTCAGCGAGATTGGACAACAGGCCAGGGCGCTGAGTTAGAGTCGATTCAGGATTTTCTCCGCAGCAGGAGATTTGCCTTGCCGCCGTTGCCCCAGGAGCCAGCCGCCGATGTGCTGGCTGCGCTGGATGGACTGACGGCGGAGCGCGGCGAACGGGCGGGCATTGACTCCATGGTCGAAACCTTGAATGGCAGCCAGTTGCTCGATCATTTCCTACCGGCGCGGGCCGGGAGCGGCGGCGATTGGAAAGACCAACTAATTCGGTTTTACGTCCGATCCAGTTCGCCCAGTCTGAGAGCGGAAAACTTGCTCTATTGCAACCTGCTGTGGGATCCCTGAAAATTTGTTTGCTTTCGCGTGCCATAAAGCAGGACCCCTAGTGCTATAGCCGCTAAGCCCGCACCGAGGACGCAGACCCCCGGCCAATGCCACTTAGCCCAAGCTGACGCCGCAAGTGCCGACCCCGCAGCACCTCCGAGGAAGCTAATGACCATGTAAATAGAAGTGACACGGTTACGAAGTTCGGGAGCGAGGCCATATATGCGCGTCTGATTGGAAATGTGGCTGCCCTGCGTGCCAGCGTCCATGAGGAAAACGCCGACTCCCAGCCAGAGCAGCGAACGATCCGCGAGTAGCATGAGCAGAAAAGCTCCGGTCATCAGTGCGAGCGAATTGCCATTTACAACTCTCGCGCTGAACCGATCGGAAAGTCGGCCTGAGACGGGAGCCGCCGTTGCGCCAGCGACCGCGACAAGTCCGAAGATCCCCACCATGTCGCTCCCGAAATGTTCGGGACGGGCTGCGAGATAAAAAGCAAGCGTCGTCCAGAAAGCACTGAAAGCGCCGAAACCAAGCGCTCCGAGGAGCGCATGGCGTCGAAGGATCGGCTCCCGAGCGAGCAGTGGGCCGAGTGAGCAGAGAAGTTCTGCGTAGGAAAGGGGGTGAGAAGACGGGGCAGAACTAGGCAAAGCGCACAGAGCAAGCGCGATGAGAAGCGTAACTGCTGCACCGAATCCAAAAACCTCGCGCCAACCGAGCCAATGCCCAAGGAATCCGGCAACGCTCCGCGAAAAGAGGATTCCGATGAGAAGCCCACTCATGACAATTCCCACGGCGCGACCCCGCCTTTCCGGGCGGGCGAGATTCGCTGCATAGGGAACAATCAATTGCGGTGTGATGCAGACAAGACCCAGAAAATAACTCGCAGCCAAAGCGAAGATAATCCCGGGAGAAAGCGCAACGGCAATCGATGCAAGGGTCGCGGCTCCGGCTGACGCAAGAATCAGCGTCTTTCGATTGAACTTATCACCAAGTGGCACGAGAAGCAGAAGCCCGCTGGCAAAGCCGAGTTGTGTCGCGACAGCGATGCCGCCTGCCGAAGGAGCAGTTAGGCGGAATTCCAGACCAATCTCGACGAGGAGGGCTTGATTGTAGTAATTGTTCGCAACGGTGAGGCCCGCCGCCACGGCCAAAAGACCGAGAAGCTTGTTCGTTAGTGACGGAATGAGAGGGTTTTCAGGGTCTCTCATGGGTTCAGTGGGAAAAGGCTCAGGCAAGTGATGCGCATAGCGACACCTAAAGTTGCGGATGAGCCGCCGGTCCCGACTCCGAGCGCTCGTCCCGTTCGCTTTGTTGCGCCTCGACCTTCTGTCTTGCTCCGGTCAAGGCTATTCTTGTTCGTTCGGCTGCTGACTTTGCACGGTGGCCGTTAGGATTCTCAACCAACCGATTCCAGAACGCCTTTCTGTTTTTTCTGTTTCATTGAGAGGTTATACGGAATCGTCCACACTTTGGGAAACGTACCAGCAACCGGCAAGAGTTCATCGAACGCTTCTTGCGTGCGTTTGAGCACATGCAGGGCATTCGGTCGAATCTCGTCATAGGCCGAGATCGGAAAGGGATGGATGCTCGTCGGGGCGACGACCGAGCGGCCAGTGATATTTCCTGTCACTCTCCCGAAGCGGGAGGTCGTTGATGCTCGCAATGCGCTTCCGCATAAAGCCATGCTCATCGAACTCCCAGTTCTCGTTGCCGTAGGAGCGAAACCAGTTTCCGGCGTCGTCATGCCACTCGTAGGCAAAGCGCACGGCAATACGGCTGCCGTTGAAAGCCCAAAGCTCCTTGATAAGACGATAATCCAGCTCCTTGTTCCACTTGCGGGTCAAAAACTGAACAATGGCCTCACGGCCAGACAAAAACTCAGAACGGTTACGCCAAGTGCTGTCGGGCGTATAGGCGAGTGAAACTCGTTCCGGATTGCGGGTGTTCCATGCGTCCTCGGCCATGCGAACTTTCTTCGTGGCAGATTCCGTGTCGAATGGTGGAAAGGGCGGTCTTGTATTCTCTGTGGGGCTCATTTTGGAAAAAGATATGCGAGAACGCACCGATTGCAACCGCGACAGCCTGCCGCCGTTCGCGCAGCGCGTAGTTAGCAGGCGTCTTCAATGGTGACCTTGAACGCTCTGGTTAGTGGGTGAACTGAGCACGTGGCCAAAAGCTTCGAGCTTCCTCGTGGGTCATCTACATACTGTGCGTCACCTTGGCCGAGCAACAAAAGCTCTCTCCAGTGCTCCTCTTGACCGTCCGGCAGTTGCAGGCTTGAATAGAGAGCATCACCATAGCGCGATCGAAACGCTTGCACGCCGGGATGGACCGCGAAGGCGCTGACTGCTAAGCCATGCACCATGGTAATCAACGTGACGGACAGAACGGTCAACGCGGAGAGAATAAGCAGAGGCCAATGCCTCCAATGAATCGCTGATAACACGAGGGCGGCTACCATTGCCGCAAAGGATGCGAGGGCAAGGGGAATGGCCACGAAGAAACCAAGCAGGGCGGCAGTATTGTCGTCCTTTGCGGCTTTCCCGAAAACGGTAATGAGCAGCGCTGTCATCCCGCAGAACAAGAAGCAACCGTACGCCAAATCGTACTTGAGTCGGCCTCTTTTCATCGGAGTGTTCCTGCGACGTGGCCCTCTGTCCAAGGATTCAAGCTCAGCGAGCCGCGCTCTTCAACTGCGGCCATGAGTTTCGTCATCGTGGTGATGTTTCGTGCCGTGCCCGAGCGTTCAAGTGAGCGGTCAACCGCACCCCAAAGTGCACTCTTCGCGACTCCGCCTGCACACCAGAGGTACGCGGCTCGACTCCCGAGAGCGAGCGCCTCCGGTGCCCACTGTTCTTTGAGAAGCGGCTGTAGCCGCCGGAGTCCCGGCGGGACTAGAGGCACCATAACAAGCAAATGCGACGGATTGGTCGCGACATGGGAGAATGGGTTGTCGTGGACCGTCGCCGCGACTTCGTCCGCGGAGAGAATGGTCACCGGCGAAGTCAATCGAAGTCTGGATGCGAGTGCCTTCTGGATACGAGCGGGTACATCGCGATGGCCCTTGCCCGGCACCGAGAAGACGACGTTGCCACTGTTGAGCAACGTGCGCACGTCGCGGAATCCAAGACCTTCAAACAAGGCCCGAAGGTCCGCCATCGCGACACGGCTTCCGTTTCCTGCGTTGTTGACGCCGCGCAAGAGTGCAACCTGCCGGGCCATTCTCAAACTCTTCATCTCTCCGAATTGCACGCTCGATAGGCAACTCTGCTTCCAACGTCGTCCTAAAATCAATGGCCGCTCACGGCGCGGTCTTCGCCTTCCCCCCCGCCTCTTTGAATTGTTTGTCCAATGCTTCATCGATGGCTTTCGCGCCGGGGTAGCCCACCCACTTGAATTGGATCACCCCGTTGGGATCGATGATGTAGTAAGTCGGCGTGCCGCGCGCGCTCCACTGGGTGGCGATGGCACGGCTCGATAACGACCGCCAGTTCAACCGCTCCTTGTCCATCACGGCCTTGAGCTTCGCAGAAGGGTAGTCGAAACCGTGAACGCCGAGCAGCGCGAACGGTTTCCCTGCGAGTTGTTTCACGAGCGACCGCTCGTGGGGCCAGTTGGCCCTTCACGTGGGTCAAAATTCCGACCAAAAGTAGAGCAACACGACCTTGCCGCGATGCTCGCTCAACCTGAACGGCCGACCATCCTGGTCTGATCCTTCGATATCCTGAGCCACCTGGCCGACGGTCAGATGGCGAATCTCGAACAAGTCCGTTCGGGCCACTTCACCGACCGTTTCGTCGTAGGGCAGCTTCACGTCCCCGTATTTTTCGCTGGCCTGCTCGTAGAGAGCCTCAGCTTCTTTCATGACGCTGGCGCGGTCCCGCTCCCGCAACGCCTCGATGTAATCTTTGCCGAACAAGCCCTCGTAACGCCGGGCCAACTCCGGCTGCTCCTTCATTAAGTCGAGCTTCTCAACCTGGCCGGCCAGGAACTGCGCCAGCCGCAGGCAGGCCGCTCCCTGTACTTCGCGATGAGAATTCTTCGCCAGGACCGTGCGCAGAAACGTCTCGCACTCCGGGCGGAATCCAAAGTTGACCCGCTTGCAGGTCTCGACGAGCTGATCGCTCTGGAGATGGTCGCGCAGCAACAGCGCGATGGCCCTGGCCTGCGGGCTCTTCTGGCCCCAGCCTGGGTGCGACGTGTGGTTGTTCAACCAATACTCCTGCGTGACAATTTGCGTCAGTGCCTCCAGTGCGAACGGCTCCTTCGGGTTCTTCTCGACCAGTTCCAGCAATCGCACCGTGGCCTTGTCCGCGCGCGCGACGAGGTTCCCGCGTTCCGCGTCGTTCGTGGACTGGAAATAAGTCGATGCCGCAGATTGGAATTCCTTGAGCAACGCCTGGTACTGCTCCGTTGGCGTGGCCGACTGGCCTTGGTCCTGGGCCTCGACGCCCGCGGCAACCAAGGCGAGAACGAAACTGGCCGTTAGAACCAGTCGCTTCATCGGTTAAAGAGAGAATTGTATGTGCCTTCCGGCATAGTGGATTGACCGAACGCCCCCAAAGTCAGCAACCCGGCCCCGGGACGCGTGAATGCAACCGGAGCGCGATGGCCGGGTTCGCTGCGCGCATGGTTAGTCAGGGTGGTCACTGTTTTGCTTTCTTCTGCAATGCTTTCTGTGCCAGAAAATAACTGCGGCTATCCCAAATGTCTGTGCTTGCGCTATTGAGCAAGCGACGCAGTGCTTTGGAGTCAATCTCGGATACATCAGTGAACTGAATCTGCGCTGCCCTGAACTTGCCTGCTGCCTTGAGGGCTGATTCCCCGAACGATTGGCCGTTCCAGAACAGAAGATTCACTCCCTTCTTCGAAGTGACATTGTAACCAACGACGGGATTCTCTCCGATGAACCAGACAGGACTGCCGTGCCATATCTTTGACGTGGCTTTGGGAAGCGAGGCGTCAATCTCCGCGCGCAACGCGTGACAAATCGCACGATGTTCAGCGGTCTGCGTTGTTGCGTAATGTGCAATAGCGTCCGCTCCGTCTGGTGTCTTCCCGTCGGCTTTTGCTACGGTGATTGATTGCATATTGTGTGGTGGATTGGCTGTGAGATGCGCGAATGACCGCCAAACATTGTTTAGACTGCCGAATAGCCGTTATCAAACTTGGCTGCGAAGAAGGCTACACTTGCACGCTGGGTTGTCGATGAAATACGTCGGGCGGAAGGAGACGCCTCAACCACTGGTCGATGCCTGGGGTGAAGCCGGTCGGCGCGGTTTCAATGCTCCGCTTCACTCAGTCGGTCAAAGCTGTCCTTGTTCATTAGACCGCGTCATCTCGGTGGTAAGCTCAGAAATCGTGGCCGTGTGTATTGCTCGCTGATTTTCTTGCTCGGGTGGGTGCTGCGGCTTCCCGTGACCAAAAATGATCATGCAATCGTCACTCATGCTTCTCTTTTGCTGCATCACTTCGAGTCGAAGCTTTTCTCGCTGACACGCCAATCGAACGTCGAAGTAGAATCCGAATATCTCGTCAACTTCCGAAAAAAACTCAGCGATCGATGCCATGCATGCCACTTAACGCTGACCGATGACGAGGAGCATGCAAAGGACGCCCGCATTGGAACACCCGGCTGACCGCGTTCCTCGTCATTCGGTCCAGCGACTCGTTGACCATCGTGTTTGCGAATCCATCATGCCGCAAAGTAACTGGCTGCACAACCGATACTCAGCACAAAACCCAAAACTGGCAACCATCGAAGCCGCTCACGGCGAACCAACCCGATGATGCCGAGCACGACGCCAGCGACGGGACAAAGCAAAGACAGAATCAGGATAACCACCCCCATCCCTGACAACTGGTGCGGGCCGGTCGGCTCATGAATGAGCGCGAAACCAACGAACGTAACCAGCAGGCCAATGAGTGGCATTGCAACCGACAGACTCCCGCAAATGGGCTTCTTGGATTCCATGACGCCCGGAGTGGTCTAACGTGCGGATGAGCCGCCGGCCGAGACTCCGAGCGCTCGGAACAACGTGCGACTCGGTCGGCTCCATCCGTTAGCCGCTTCTAGTGTTTTGGTCCTCTGCTGCCCTTGCATAGTTGTGGAGCTTGTTGGCCGACCAGAGTGAAAGCACTCCCATTGTCATAAGACCCAACGACCTTTTGGCCCAAGCCTTGATCAGCCTCGTGTGGCTTGTTCTCTGTGACGATGCTTGCGAGTGTTCATATATTTTAACCATACCATCCGATTCTAGCGTCGCACCCGGATTGAGGCTCCCAGGTTGACTGCATTGTTTGAGAGGCTCCAGACCCTTGGCAGTGGCGCGCGCCTCCCGCCAAACGCCTGCTCCCATAGAATACCTGCCGCGAAAGGCAGGGCTGAGTCAGAAACAAACCACGCTCAGCAGTGGTTGATGCGACCTCACGTCGCAACTAACGACCCAACCTCAGCGATCCGGCAGCAGATCGCGTGGATTGCAACCGAAGCGCGATGCCTGGGTTCGGTGGCGCATGGTCAGGTGCTTTTTGTGTGTTCATGCGGATTTGGTAGGAGTGGCAGAAACCTGTGACATCGAAGGATGAGATCTCGCAATAGCGCTATCGACTGATCGAGGTTGGCCCACTCAATACAGTCCCAGCCCCCACGACCAACTCCCAGAAGCCCCTCGTAACTCAAGTCGATATTAATTTTGCCAATTTCCTCTGTCTGGAATGGGTGGGCAATACCGTACTCGAACTGCAAGTATTTCTGGTGGTAATCGATGTTTACTCTGATGGTCCTGCCATCCATCAGCCCATCATACCGCCAAAGGCCTCCGACATGACCAATGGCTAGCGGGGAAATGGTCTGTCCAAACGCCAACTTCACGACTCTCCGAATGTCCGATGACGTTACCGGCTTGATGGCTTCAATTCGCTTTCTAACCTCACCCGGGATGTTATCGAACTCCGGGTTGGCGTCCGCAAATGCAAGGCCCGCTCTCAAATCTCGAACCCCCTCGTACTTCCAGCGCGCTCTCCACTCAGTGGACGCATGCATAAACCGCTGGAAGGCCTGGTTGCCTGTCTCTGCTGGGTGCTTGACCGCATAAGGAAAGAATGTCGTGAGCGCTCCTTGAGCAAAGGCTTCCGCAAGCGAATCCGCATCAGCTCGTTCCAAGGCGCAAAAATAGTCGAGTGTCTTTTGGAGGTCGGTGTTCGGAACTTCGCGTAACAACCCAAAATTGCTCTCGCGCTCACGGTGGAATTCCACCCGCAACAGCCTTAGGACTTCCCCTTGTTTCTGAGACGCGTGCATGACCAAAGCACCTAATGCGACCGATGACGAGGAACACGCCAGGGACGCCCGCGTTGGAAAACTCGGCTGACCGCGCTCCGTGTCATTCGGTCCGGCGTCTCGTAGGCCGCGTTGTCACTTGATTTTCCAATCTCTCGTCCAATGGGTAATACGGAATGGTCCGATGCAGTAAGTCTGCCCGGTCTGAAGAGTCGCCCCGGATGCCGAAAACGAGACGGCCTTCCCATTCTTGTAACTCCACAGTCCATCGTCGCGATGCCTCACCTCGAATTGACCAACTGAAACCGACTTGCCTGAGCACACATAAGAAGAAAAGCCAATCGGCAATAGGCACAGCACAACCAAGAACAGGGTTTGGATCCAGCGCCCGAAGAAGTCCTTGTTGGATTTCCGTGACATGACATGTGAAGCGGCCGAACGATCCGTTTCAGTAATCATCCTTTTTAGGAATCTCTTGCTTCGACAACGTGAGCAGGCAGCGGCAACAAGCGACGAAACTCTCCAGATGACGCTTCTCGCCATTGGATGACGGCGTCCATCGGTCAACCACGTGATACCTGCCTGTTGTCTGACCCTCTAAAATCCATTGAGACCCATCTAACCCACCTAAATCCTTCTCTGCGCTAGGCGTGTCCCAGAACGAAGACTCGCTCAACAACTTCAAGAAGCGATCCCACTGATCCGCAGGGAGAACAAACGACTCCTCATGCTCTATCTTCCCCGAATCATAGCCGCCAGCACCGCTGAGGCGAATGACCCGCAAAGTAATTCCGGCGCTGTCCTTTCGAACGCGCACGGCAATCGGTTTGTGAAACGTGCGAAGCCACAAGAACCGATACTGCTCGACCGCCTTGTTGGTGCTCTGCTGGAAAAGTGACGGCTCTTTCATCGCCTCCAGGTGCTTCGAATACCAATGCTCCACCCCCTTCGGGAAATACACTGTTTCCGCAGCACACATCGTGAGCAGCGAAAGCGCGACTGTGAGCATGATGGCGTATAAGTGATGGCTCGTCATACGAGGAACCTCAAAACACTTCCCCTTTCAGCATCTTGATCTCGCTGCTGAGGAAGGCAGAAATACGGTGCTTCGCCAGATAGACCTGTCCAACGTTGACGCCGAGCGTCTGGGCCACTTTGAGCACAGGCCATTTCTTGACGACGCAAAGATCGAACATCTGGAATTGTTTTGGGTTGACCTGGCGCTTCACTTTGTTCAAGGCTGCCTCCAAGAGGTTGTTCCTCTCCGTAAACTTATGTTTCAGCTTCAGAACGTCGATCAGGTCCTTGCAACCTTCCGGCAGCAAGTAACTGCGTTTCGTGTAATCGCAGTCCATATTTTGAAAAACGCTCGCGGCCTAACGACCAGCGACCGCCGCCGGGGACGCCCGGTCGGCGGCAACAGTCGCAAGCCAATTCTCCCGAACCGTCCGACTGCAAAGCGGGGCGGCGGTTCGCAGGTGTTCATTTTGCGTCATTGTCACGCCTTTTCCGCATCTTGTCAGCGATGCGCCATCGGGTCGTATGGAGCAGCCAGCCTTTAAAGGAACCTATTTTCGGATCGTATTTGAATCCCTCCATCTGTTTCGCCACAGCGATGATGGTTTCCTGGACGACTTTCTGCGCTTCGGCATCGTCTAGTCCTGCCTTGATCGCCACTCCGTAAATCAACTTCCAATAGCTGTCGAAGAAGGTCTTCCAGTTGGCTTCTAGCCGTATCACATCAATGAGATCCTT
>Ga0070689_100001975_pt1 | contig 13304 bp, 13 predicted proteins | sample KBSS23HmetaG_FD_64669 | JGI IMG/M metagenome (GOLD analysis project Ga0070689, IMG submission 64669) | Switchgrass rhizosphere microbial communities from Kellogg Biological Station, Michigan, USA - KBS S2-3H metaG | ecosystem: Host-associated > Plants > Roots > Rhizosphere ...
CGCGTTCGAGACGTTTCCGGGATTGCCGCTGTATTGGGTCGTCATGCTCGCCTCACGTCACGTTGTGAACGTTGCACCGCAGGTATTGCCCTGTCCCGTCGAGGAAGCACGTCAGCGGGAAGTCGCGCGCGCGCGGCGTCCACACGCCGTTCACGTTCGTCCCATAGTCGCCGTAATTCCCATTCGGATTGCCGCTTCCCTTGCTCGAGAGCGGCGAGAATTGCCGACCCGCCGTGCCGTCGCCGCCGTCGAAGCTGACGAGGATGTTCGGGTAATACGTGCGCGCGCTCTTCCAACGTTTGAGGATCTGGCGCATCGCCGAGAGCACGAGCTGCGAGTCGTGGCCCGCCCACTCGAGCCCCCACGTGAAGTCACCCCACACGAGCGTGGGCGAGCCCCATGCTTGCGTGGGCCGAAAGAACGGGTACGCCGAGATCGACCACGCGAGCGCGCCGTTGTTGGCGTCGGGCGCGACGCCCGGGCCTGGGTTCGCGATCTGCACCGACGTATCTGAGAGGCGTAGCGATATCTGGAAACGGCCGTTGTTGCTCGGCGATGCCGCGCCGCTGACGGTGATCCACATCCCGAGCGCGTCGGCGGGAACGTCACTCAAACCCGAGAGCGTCGCGAACCCGCTGGTCACGCCCGACACGCCGCTCCCGCCGACAAGGGTAACGCTCCCCGCGGTGCCCGAGACGCCCGTAGGCACGTCGCGCATAAAGAACACGAGCCACGACCGCCACGGTCGGTCATGCCCGTCCCAATCGAAATTAGAGGGCGTCACGCGCCTGCGCGCGGGCTCGTCCTCGGGCTCGTCGCCGAAGGTCACGCTATCCCATGTCGTGTAGGTCCCGTTCCCGCCGACGATGAGCATCGACGGATCCGTCGCCGTGACGCCCGGATCGAGGTCCGTACGGTATGCCTTCAATTGCTCGAGAATGGCCTCGCGCGAGCCCGCCTTGCGCCACGCCTTGAAGGCGCGCGTGAGGCGACGCACGAATTGCTCGCTCGACTCGGCCGGACCCTGCACGAGTAGGCGATCCTCGGCCTGATACGGGATGGCGGTCGGCGTGCGCGCGAGCCCGGGCACGTGCGCGCGCGTCGCCTGATCCATCTTCTCGGCGAGCGCGTCGAGCGCGAGGCCGAAGGTGTAGAGGAACTTCTCGCCGTTGCCCTCGCGCAGCCAAGGCGCATGCGTGAGGTCGAAGATGGTATCGCGTTGCGGCATGGTCAGACCCCTACGACGGAAACGGAAAGGGTGCCGAGGATCGCTTGGTACTGCGGCGACGGATACGCGACGTTGCTCGTGCCGCCATTCACGAGGAGGTTTTGCACTTTCTTGACGTAGCTCGTGCCGCCCACGACTTGCACGCCGAGCTCGAAGAACACGCCCTCGACCGCGCTGTAATCCAATTCCGCGGCGTCGCCGCCGCCGATCGGCTGCGTCTTTAGGAACTGCACGAACGCATTCGAGAGCGCTGCGACGTACACCGCGCGGAACGACGCGGGCACGCTCACGACCGCCGAGATGTCGATCGGAAGCGCGAGCGCCGTCGTCGTGATGGCGATCGCGTTGTCGTCGACGCAGTTCTGCTGAATGATCCGGTCGACCTGTCCGAGGTCGCCGCCCGCGATCTGACCGCCGCCCGTGTACGCGGCATTGCCCGCCGAGCCGTCGAGCGAAAAGGTCGTGCCCGAGAGCTTGGTGATCGTCCACGTCCCGTTCGCGGCGATGTTCCCTAGCACGCCGTCGATCGTTGCGATGTTGCCCGTCAGGAGGCCGTGCGGTGCCGCCGACGTGATCACGATGGGCGTCGCGAACGAGGCGTCGCTGACGTTCAGCGACACGCACCCGGGCGTAATGGCCTCGCCGAGCACCGTCGACGCGGGCGACGTGCTCGCGACGACGACGAGGACCTCGCTCGTCTGCGGATTACCGAACGCGTTCGCCGAGGCGATGGGGCCGTTCGTGAGCGCGACGGGCGGCGTCTCGTCGGCGAGTAGCTCGAAGGCTTTGAGCGCGAACGCCTCGTACGCCTGCGACGGTCCGTTTGGCGATGCGGTCGCAAGCTCCAGCTTGCAACGGCTCGCATAGTCGACGTTGCTCTCGTAGTTCGCAGCGCTCCAAGCCGTGACGTTGCTCGTCGCGATGCCGTTGACCTGCGTGACCTGCGTGGTCACGTCGTTCGGCGCCGCGTTCGAGCCGAGCCCGATCACGTCGGCCTCGAAGTCGGCGACCGTGCAGAGGTACACGGTGCCGCTCGACGTGAAGGTGCCCGTCGTCACGCGCGAGAGCGTGAGCGTCGTCGCGCTCGGCGTCGTCGCGACCTGCGAAAACGTACCGTTGATCCCGCTGATACCCTTCACGCCGTCGACGTAGACGACGTCGCCCGGGCTCACGCCGTGCGCGCTTTGCGTCGTGATCGTGGTGAGCGAGCCCGCAACGACGTTCGTGACGACGCCGCCCGTGCCCGCGATGCGGCTCGACGGGATAGTGAGCGCCGACGTGTTCTTGTATGTCGCTTGCGTGCGCGTGTTTGCGACGTGGTACGTGCCGACCGCGTACGGGCCCGCCGAGGCGACGAGCGTGTTTACGATCGCGAGAGCTCCGCTCGCGTACGTCGCTTGGAGGCGCGTGACGTCATAGATGCCCTGTCCGAGCGCGTCGAGCCACCCGGGCGCGCCCGTCGGGTTCTGCGCGATGTTGCTCGGGTCGGGCGTCACGGGCACGACAAGGGGCGGCTGCGTCGGATCGTTGCCCGGGATCGTGACCGTCCCGCTCGCCGCGAAGTCGAGGAACCCGCCCTGTGCGATGAGCGAGACGATCCCGTCGAGCTGCGCGAGCGCGACGGCGTCGATCGAGAGGATCGAGCGCTCGGGCTGACCGGCTTGCCACGCCGTCGTAGGTAGGCCGACCGTCGTAGCGATCTGCAAGAGGATCGCGAGCCACGAGCCCGCAGGCGACGCGACGTTCGGATTGCCGCCGACGCCACTCTCGGCCGGAGTAAAAAGCTCGTCGATAGTGAGGGGAGTCGCGCTCATGCTGCGGCCTGTACTTGCAAGAGGGTTACGGTCACGGAACTGACGGCGGCGACGAGCGTGAAAGGCCCGTCAGCGGTCTCGATGGTCGCCTGCACGGAGAGAACGGGATCGCCGTCGCCTGTCGTGATCACGCCCATGGTCACGTAACACTCGCGCACGCGCTCGTCCTTCTTGGCCTCCTCGGCTGCGCCCTGCGAGAGGCGCGCGAGGTCGTCTTGGCCGAGGTCGTCGCCGATCGAGTCGGTGAGGTCGAATCCGTAATTCGGATCTTCAATGAGCCCGCCGCGAGGACACGACCACCGGCGAATGACCGCCTCGGCGACGATACGGAAGCCGGTCACCATGATCGACGGCATCGTGAGTTGCGTCGTGCACGACCACCCAAGGCCGAAGTTCGGTTGTTGCGTGTTCGCCATCATGCACCTCCAAAGAACGCGCCCATCGTCGCCCACGTGAGCGCGTCGGTCGCGCCGAGAAGTGCGGCGCCGCAAGGGGCATTCGTCGGCGTCGTACCGTCGCCCCACGTGGTCGCGAGAGCCGTCGTGATCGCGGGCCCGAGCGCGTTCCCCGCACCCGCGTACGTGTAGACGAAGACGGTCGCGTCGACGCGATTGAACGCCGAGCCGAGCGCGATGACGCCCGAGAACTTGGCGTCGAGGTCGGCCGCAATGTTCGCGGTCGCATCGATCGCGAAGTTCGGCTTCGGCACCGCGGCTTCGGCGTCGGCGAGGAGCGCCGCTTGAAACGCGAGGAGCGCTTCGACGTCCGCGTCGAGCGTCGGCGGCGTGATGTCGAGGCTCGCTTTCAATTGCAGTGCGGCGTCGAGTTGCGACTGGATCGCGGCGTCGCCCTGCGCGATCGCCGCGAAGGTCAGATGCGAGAGAAGCGCAAGCGTCAGCTTGCCTGCGTACAAGAGCCCGCCCGTGAAGATGAGCGCATCGAGAAAGAGCCCGAGTTGATCGCGCGCGATCGAGGACGTCGCCCCGAAAAGCAGGGCGTTCGCGCTCCCGCTCGACGGCGTGCCGTCGGGCCACTGCGTGGCGAGCTCGGACGTCACGGCGGCGCCGAGCGCGTTCCCGAGGCCCTCGTACCCGAACGCGTAGATCCCGATCGCGGCGCCGAGGAGCGCTTCAAGCGCGACGAGGAGCGAGAACGAAAGCTCTAACTCGGCGATGAGGTCGAGCGACGCCGAGAGGTCGAACGAGATGTTCGGCGCGCCGACGTCGATCGCCGCTAGAAGGTTCGCGTTCATCTGCGCGAGCCCCGCGAGATAGAACGAGAGGTCAGGCGGCGAGAGCGTGAACTGCGCCGACAGTCCGAGATTCCCGTTGAACGCGGCATTCAGCGCGACGCCGACCTTGCCGATCGAGAGGTACACCGACGGCACGAGCGCCGAGAGCGGAAGGGAGCCGACGTAGACGAGGCTCATTGCGTCCTCGCGCGGCCGCTGCCTTGCGTGATCGTGCCCGTGATTGGGTTCGGCGTGATGATCGTGCCCGTGAAGGGTGACGGCGTGCCCGCGATGACGACGTTCCCGATGATCTGCGTCGTTGGCGGGAGGAACGACATGCACTGATCTCCGAGGCGCGCGACAGGGTTCGCGCCCGCCGCCTCGATCCCGCTGACGCGAGGCTTGCTCGGATTCGCGTCGAGGAACACGAGCTCGCACGCCATACCTGTCGACGGCGTCGCGGTCATGGAGCTGACGCTCGCGAGGATCGCGACGGCATTGAGTGACGGGAGCCCGATCGACGGATCGGCGGGCGCGACGTCGAGCGTGAAGCTCGGGGCCTCACCGTTGACGCCCGTGATCACATAGTCGAAGACGCCCGTGTATTGCATGCGTGGAAACACGCTGCGCACGAGCTTGCGGAACCAATCGAGCAAGCGATCGTCGGGCGTCGGGTTCGTCATTGGGTGAGGACCTCGACGCGCGCGATGCCGTCAGCCGAGACGTGCATGCGCACGCCGCAGACGGTTGCCGTGCCCTGCGTGAACACCGACGTAAACGACTTGTTGGGCATCCACTCGGCGTAATCCTCGGTCGCGATCGTGACGACGCCAGCGCCTCCCTTTTGGTCGATGACGACGAATTCGCTTCGGATTGGTGCGGCGGGCCAGTCGGCGATCTGCGTCGTGCCGCTCGCGTCGACGTACCAGAACGCGCCCGCGAGCTCGGCGAGGAGCTGCGCGGCGGGTGCGTTCGCGCGCGTGAACGTGTCGCCGACGACGCGGTCGCTCGGGACGTTCACGCGCTCGCCTACGATGCGCGCCGCGTCGCCGAGGAGGAGCGAAGCGCGCACGCCGCTTGAGAGCCTGTATTGCTGCGCAGGCACGTCTTTCTGCCACCCATTGAAGCCGCCGACGAGGCGCAGCGACCGCGAGCCGCCGTAAAGGGCCTGACGTCGTACGGCGCCCTGTAGCGTGAGGTTTCCGAAGACGAGCGGGCCCACATCGGGCACCACGTCGTCGAGCGCGACGAGCACGTCGGCCGACCATCGCCCGTACCGCGGCACGACGAGCGAGACCGTCGCGGCGCGCGCACTCGCGTACGACGCAAAATTCATGGCGCTTGCGCCTCTTTGAGGTGCCGCGCGATCCGTCGCTGAATCTCGTCCGAGATCGGATCGGGCGGCGCGCCCTTCACGCTCGGGGCGGAGACTTCTCGGGCCCGAGACGGCGTCGACACGATCGACGACGCGGGCGGCGGCGTCCACACGATGAAGTCGATCTTACGCTCGTACTTCTGCCGACCCATGTGTTGCCAGATCCCGATCTCCTCGACGACGACGGACGTCACGCCGACGTCGGCGAGCGCCGGGTGGTAGACCGCGACGGCGCTCGTCGGCAGATTCTTGTCGGGCTGGTACTTGAACTTCGGCAGAAACTCGGCCCACTTCGAGAAGAGGAGCGGCGCGTATTGCCCGCCGACCGTCCATGTGATCGAGCCCTTCGACGGCGGTTGATTCGTGAGCGTGATCGAGGCGCCCTTCGCGCCCTTGCCCGTCTTGACGTCCCATCCGGTTTTGAGCCCGAACCCGGTCATCGACGTGATCCATCCGGGCGTCGGCTGATTCTCGACGAGGAGGACCATCCACGCGTTCGGGTTCGTCGTCGGGTCGAGAAGCGCGCTTCCCGTTGTCGCGGGGCTCGGCTTCGTGGTGCGGCTCGGCAAGAGCACGTCGGTATTCGACGTGCGAAGGAACTGCACCGGGCTGCGAACGCCGCTCGGGATGTTGCTCATCGCGCTACCTGCTCTGCGAGGCGCTCGAAGAGGGTCGCGACGCCCACCTCGGTCAGCTCCATCGCGCTTTGCTGGTCGTGCCCTTGGATGTGGATCCCGCCGACGGAGATCGAGATCGGTGCGCGGTCGGCCGCGCGCGACGCGTACGGCGAGTCGTACTCGGAAGGCGCGCCACGGCTTGGCGCCGCTTGCACGACGGGCGCGAACCCCATGCGCGGCGCCTCGGCCATCGTCTCGCCCATGCCATAGCTCGCGCGCTCGACGACGCGATCGACCTGACGTACGCCGCCCGCGACGCCGAGGCCGAAGTATTCGCCGATGCGCACGCCGACGCGCGACGGCGAGTGAATGTCGAGCTTTTTGCGAGCGCCGTCCTCGGCGCCGCCCGCCATGTCGGCGCCCGCCTTGGTCACCTTTTCGGTGCCGCTCCGCATGCCCGCCGCGACGCCGTCAGCGGCGCGATTGCCGAGCGTGCCGAAGGACGCCACTTGGACGTTCAAGCGACCGATCTCGGCGAGGAGCGAGATGAAGTGCGCCGTTCCTTCGACACTGATCTTGATCATCTCGGCGATGACCTTGAACTGGAAACCGATGGGCTCGAGCCAGACCGCCGCGCCGCCAAGGTCGTTGAAGGCGCGAATCGCGGGTTTGAGCGCGATATAGAGTACGAGCGCCTCGTCGATCGTCTCGAGAAAGAAGTGTTTCACGACGGGAAGCGCGTCGGTGCCGAGCTTGAACGTCTCGTCGAGAAACGACTTGATCCCCCAGTGCAGCGCGTCGGCGCTCGCGTTGCCTTCGTCCATGATGCCGACGAGGCTCGCGAGTTGAACCTTGAACGGCTCGGAGTCGACGCCCTCGAAGAGACGATGAAACGACTCCGTCCCGTGCGCCGCGATCGTACCGAGATCGGTGCGCAGGTTGTCGAGCGGGCCCTGACCCTTTTCGATCACGGCCTCGGCGAGCGCGTCGCCGAACGCTTGCGCGTCCGCGGTCCCCTTCTTCAGCTCGTTGCGCAACTCGGCCGCGCTGATACCCATCTTCGCGGCAACGTCGGCGACGTTCGCGCCGGTCTGTCCGAGCGCGGCGAGGCCCTTGTCGGCGATCTTGATCCCGTGCCCGGTCTCGATCGCCTCTTGGATCTTGGCCTGCAGATTCTCGTACGCGCCGGCGCCTTTCTCGCCCATGATCGCGTATGCCGCGCCCGTCGCCTGCAATTGGTATTGCACGCCCGAGAGGTCGGTGATCCCGATCGACTCAAACTCGCGCGTCCAGTCGGCGAGGCGCTCGCGCGTCTGGCCGAGTGGGCCCTCGAGGTCGTTGAGCATCGAGATCGTCGCCTCGCCCGCGCCGGGCCCTTCGCCGAGCGCGTCGAACATCGTCACGAGCTCGTCGCGCGCCTCGCCTGCTTGGATCGCGAGGTAGGCCGCACCGACCGTGAACGTAGCGAACCCCGCGACGACCGCCGTGATGGCGCCGAGCGCGATGCCCGCGGGCCCGGCGATCGCGCCCAGTTCACCCGCGAGCGCCTCGAAGCTCTCGCCCGCCGTCGCAGTCACCTTGGGGAGCTTTTCGAGCTCCTGCGAGAGGACGAAGGTTTGAATGCGTGCGCCGTCGACGAGCTTGCTGTACTTGCGATAGCCCTCGATATCGCCGAGCGTCTTGGCCTTGGCGAGTTGCGCTTGATACGAGGCGAGGTCCGTTTTTGCCGTCTTGAGTGACGTCGTCAGCTTGTCCATCGACTCGCGCGCTGACTTCGCGGCGGGCGACATATAGTCGGCAAGCTTTACGCCGTACTCGAGTACCTCCACGTCACTCCTCCTTCAGCGTCAGCCACTTGCGCGCGCGGATGAAAAACTCGGCGAGGAACGCCGCTGCGACCTCGCCGTCGACCGTGTGCGGCGCTACGCGGCGATCTAGCTCGCCTCGGGCGCAGACGGTGATCCAGTCGGTGAGGCCCTTCGCGAAGCGCTCGGGGTCGGTGTCTTGGCCTGCTCGAGCGGCCTCGAATCTTTTTTTTCCTCGCGCACGCCCATCGCTTTCGAGAGCGCGTCGTTGACGCCCTCGTTCGCGAACATGAACGGGTACTCCTCGTGCAGCGCGTTCAACTCTTCGACGCTCGGATAGACGACGATGAATTGCGCCATCGCCGCCGACGCCTGGTAACGGTCCTCGCCCGTGTCCATCGGATACGTGCGGTACATCTGCGCCTCGCCCGCGTTCGGGCGTCGGAACACGATGTCATAACCGTTGTATCGAACGTGCGTGACGCGCCCGTGCTTCTGACGGAGCGCTTCGAGATCGAGATCCATGGGCTACCCTCCTTAGGAACAGGAGGGGCGGCCTCGCAATCGACGGGCGGAGCGCCATCGGCGGTCCTCGTGCGTCAGCGGGTCAGCGGCCCCTATGAGGTAAGCCTAAGCAGATCAGGCGACTTGCTGCAAGGGCACTGCGCAGTCGTCGACGCCGTCGAAGAGGATCTTCAACGGATTGAGGTCGACAGTCCGCTCGAGAGCTGCGGTGCCCTGCGAGTTGTCGGCGTCGGTCGAGTCGAAGTGACAACCGATCAGGACGTCTTGGAACGGGTCGAGAACGCTGCGCCCGTACGAGATGTACGAGGTGAACGCGATATCGCCGTAGCCTTGCCCGAGCGTGTTCCGAATCGTCCGCATCAGGTTCAGCCACCAAGCCGTGTAGACGACGATGGAGCCCGAGTACGTGTTCTCGCCGTCGGTCTGCGCGACCGGGTCGGGATGGTTGCTCCGCACCGCGTCGCGCTTCCGCTCTCGCTTGTACTTGGCGCTCTTGATGCCGCCATTCAGCTTGAAGCCTGCGACCTCGATTCGCAGGTTGACGAAAGAGTAGGCGGTCCCGTTCACCAGCGGGACCTGAATCGGGTTCACTCCAAGAGCCATGGTCGTCCTCCTTTATGCCGCGGTCGGCGCTCCGAACGGGATCGAGAGGCCGACGGTCTCGGTCACCTTTCCGATCACCGTACGCTGCGTCACGGTGATGTCGACCGGGATGTTGCCCGTCGATTGAACGTTCGCCGAGAGGTCGACCGCTACGACGACGTTCGAGATCATCCCGCCCATGTTCGCTTGAATCGCGCCCTGAATCCCGTTTTGGAGAGTCAGCGCGGCGTCGGTCTGCAGCGTCCCGTTGTCGTTCGTCAAGAGGTCGTCGCCGACGATCTCGACGCCGGTCTCGTATCCGATCGTGCACGCGAGATCGATGACGTTGCCGTACGGCAAGAGCGTGAATTGCGAGCCCACGGGGCTCATGAGCGGGTCGCGCGTGCAGAAGATCCCGGGCTTCTTAGGCCACGTGCGGAAGCTCATGAGGCGCGCGTCGTCGAGCCCGGGCGTGATGGCCTCGTCGTGATAAATGAAGCCGTCGCCCGGGTCGGTCGACGGGTCGACGACGATGTTTGCGAGGCTTCCGTCGCGCACGCGCCACGACGAGTTATTCGGCTGGAGGAGCACGCGCCGCGCGGCGACTGACCACGTGCCCGGCCGACGGTACGACGGCGTGCCCGCGGCCGCGTTCGGGAACGCGCTCGGCGTGTTGTAGTAGCCGCCGCCGACGACAATGCGCTTTGCGCTCGTCGCTGCGAACGCCGTTTCGAGCGACGTCATCCAAGCCGCCTCGGTCTCGCCCGAGCCGCCCCATGCCGTCGGTGCGTCCGCGTCGCGCGCCGAGAGGAGGATGCGCGCGAAGTTGTAGCGCGTGCGCAGGCCCTCGATATAGCCCTGGATCGTCGACGCGTCCGCGGCCGCGCACGGTCCCGCGAGATGCATGCTGCCCCATCCCTGCACCGCGAACACCGACGCGGCGAGCGCGTTGACGGCGGCTTGCACGCCCGCCGTATCCCACTGCGGCGCGATCGTTTGGAACTGCGCCTTGTCGCCCGTGTCGAGGTCGCCCGCTGCGAAGTTCAGCGTGATGCCCGTGTTCGGGATCTCGTACGTGTTCGCGGTGCCGAGGTTGATCGTCGGGCCGAAGTGTCGGCCTGCGTCGAGCGAGACGCGGATCTGAATGCCCGCCGTGCCGATCGTGCCGCCCTTCGCGACGTCCATCCGCACGTAGTAATCGTCGAAGGCGCCGACCGTGCCGTCGAGCGTGACCGTAATGACGCTCGAGCCCGTGCCCGTGAACTGCACGGCTTTCGCGGTGCCCGCCGCGTTGATCGGGAGACGCTGCGCGATGACGACGCCACCCGACGAACACACGAGCCCCGCGGCCTCGACGAGCGGGCCGTAGCCGAATTGATCGACGAGCTTGCTCGCGACAGTCGTTGCGTACGGCACGAGCTCAGTACCCTTCGAGGAGCACCCGAGCACGACTTGCACGACTTGCTGCGGGAGCTGCAGCGCGGTGTTTGCTCCGTTGTCGGCGACGATGATCTCGACGGTGGGGAGTGTCATGGGTACCTCAGATGGAGTCGGGCATTATGCCGCAGAGAGTATTGAAGTCGTAAACGCGACCATTGAAGGGCGCGGCGAGCACGTCGGCCCACTTTATACACGTGGCAAGATCGGGCACCGTGTCGCCCGCAGCGTCTCGAAGCGACGGCTGCGCGGTGGTCGGCGAGACGACGCCTTCGAGCGCGAAGTCGGTGATGTCGCTCGGCGCGTAGATCGTCGAGCCCGCAGCGTAGAGGTACTTTGCGCCACGACCGAGCGTGAACACGCGCGAGCCGCTCGCCTGATTCGCGGTGTAGAGGACATCGGTGTTATGCGTCGAGATGAAGTCGGCGCCGAGGAGGTGCATGCCGCTGAACGCGCCGCTTCCCGCCGTGCGGAACACGAGCGAGCCCTCGAGCGCGATGAACTGCTGCACGGTCGAAAAGAAGTTCGCGAGCACGTTCGCGTCTTGGCGATGGAGCCCGAGCGTCGCGCCCCGAAAGCCGATGACGCCGCCGCGGAACACGCACGCCGAGAACTTCGTCTCGATCTCGGGCTGCGCGCCGAACACGGTACCCGACGCGACGGTGCAATTGACGTGACACGCGCGGAAGAGAGTCGCGCCGCCGCCGAGCGCTTGCACGTTCGTGAACTGGCACTGACGCACGAACGACCGTTGAAAGAACCCGCCGATCCCGTCGAACGTGATCGAATCGGGCGACGCGATGTTCTCGACCATGACGGGCGGCGGCCACACGGTCACGCCGCCCGCCCAGTAGTTGCCCACAGTCAGCGACGCGAGATAGACCGTCGTGCACGTGAGCATCTGAAACGCTTCGGTCTGTCCCGCGACCTGACGCGTCGTTTGCGACTCCGAGTCTTCGGTCCAGCTTTGCGGATCGGTCACTTGGAGCACGCCGCCGCCGAGGTCCGCGATCACGAGCGACCACGACCCGGGCCCGAGGTTCGGGAAGAACACGCGCTTTCCCACGTGCGACGCACCGAAGCTCGCGTGCGTGATCGTGGCCTGATGGTTCGTCGTCGGGTCGCTCGCCGTCGCCGCCGTCAGGTTGCCCTGGAGCATCAGGACGTTCGACCCGTGGATGTAGAAGTGCAGCGTCGGGTCGCAGACGCGAACGGAGAGCATCTGCCGATCGCTCTCGGGCATGTCCGTCAGGAAGTAGAGATCAACGCCCGTCCCGCTCGAGAACCCTTGGTCGCGTGTGACGTCGCGACTCGCGCCGCAGCGGCGCACGTACTCGCCGAGAGTCTTGAGAGCGTCGCTCGACGTGAGCCCGGACGCCGTGTCCTTCCCGTTCACCGCGTCGAAGTACCAAACGCGTTGCGCGAGGTTTGCGAGGAGAATGGCCATCAGCCACCTACCTCGATGAGGATCGGATCGTCGGGCGCGGGATTCGCGGGCTGCACCCGCAAGGTCGCCGAGACGCCGAAGGGCACGAACGCGAACGGCTTGTCAACGACCGGCATCAGGATCTCGACGAGCATCTTGTAGGCCTGTCCGAGCGACGACCAAGCCGACTGCGTCGCGCCTTCGCGCTGCGATTCCCAAACGCCGCCGAGGACCTTGAACATGGGCGACGAGATGAGCCTGATCCCCGAGGCGATCACCTCGTCGCGCAGCGCGCGCGTAACGTCGTAGTCTGCGAAGTCGGGCGCCGATGGCGTCGAAGCGCCCCACACGTAGACCTCGAAGCGCGCGTGATCCGTCAAGATCGGCGGCTGATTCGTGAGCGCGACTTGCTCGGGCGTCATCTGCGCGAGCGTCGACGGCAAGTGCTCGAGCGGCATCGTCATGCCGCCCGCTGCGATGAGGTCGAAGGCTGGCGCCGTCGTCGGAACAAACACGATGCGCGGCGGCGCGCCGGTCACGTCGACGTACTTGCGGCCGAGGAGGATCGAGCCCTCGTCGAGCACCGTCGAGATGGTGCCGCCGCCCGCGTAGGCGCCGTTTCCAACGCTCGGCACGCGTGCGCCGCTGCCCGAGTAGGTTCCGAGCTCGAACGACGTTGCGTCGCGCACGGTGAGCTCCCACGCACCGTTTGCGGACGTCGTGCCCGCGACGCCCGCGACGACCGCATGCATCTTGAATCCCGGGGGAACCTTGTGCGGTGCCGAGGTCGTCACGACGATCGGCGTCGTGTTCGTCACGCTTGCGATCGTCCACGACTGCGACACGATCCCCTCGGCGACCATCGAAGCGGTCACGTCGAGGGAGATCAAGGCGACGAGCGCGCCGATTGAGATCATCGCCGCACCGTCTGCTTGACGGTCGCCGCGACGGCCTCGTCGATCGTCGCACGCCACGACGCGGGCATCTTCATCCCGGGAAGGATCATGCGCGCAGGTCCCCATCCCTGCGATCCGTTCCACCCGGTTTGGTGCGGCGCCGCGGGATGGTCGATCGTGATGCCGACGCCCGCGCCGGCGCGAGGCCGCACGTCGAGCGAGCGGCGCATGTTGCCCTCGTCGGTCAACGGCGGCTCGGTCGTCTGCGAGCGCTTCTCGAGCGTGGCCTCGGTCAACTCTTGCCACTCGCGCCCGTAAGGGTCGTGACCGCCCTCGAATTCGTCTTCGAGGAGCGCGGCGATACCGTC
>Ga0070689_100001977_pt1 | contig 13285 bp, 13 predicted proteins | sample KBSS23HmetaG_FD_64669 | JGI IMG/M metagenome (GOLD analysis project Ga0070689, IMG submission 64669) | Switchgrass rhizosphere microbial communities from Kellogg Biological Station, Michigan, USA - KBS S2-3H metaG | ecosystem: Host-associated > Plants > Roots > Rhizosphere ...
AGGCGAGCAGCCGCACCATCATTCGCTCGTCGGTCTCCGACGGATGGCGGGCGATGGTCAGCGCGTGCGTCGCGAAGTGGTTGCGGTCAAGGTCGGAGACCTGCAGCTCCGCCTTGAAGATCGTGGACTTCAGGGCCATGCGGGGTCCTGGGTTGGGTGAACCTGTGTTCGACAGCGCACGGAAATTGCGGCGCCGTGCGATCAGACTATGCCAATCATTGGCTCGCACAGGACCGTCATGAACAAGCGAAGCATCACAGGCTGGCGCCAGGTGCCGCCGGCTGCACTGTCGTTACGCAAGCGCTCGCGGGCCGTCGCTCCCAGCCCGATCGCGGTACACGCGGTCGCCGAACCGCCGCCCAAGGCGCAATGGGAAACCGAAGGCGGGACCGTGGCGGCGCCCGCCAAGCAGGTGCGCAAGTAAAAGGGCGGGAAGACTGGCGGAGAGGGCGGGATTCGAACCCGCGTTAGGTTATTCACCTAAACACGCTTTCCAGGCGTGCGACTTAAGCCACTCATCCACCTCTCCGCGGACCCGAAATTATACAGGGGCGGTAGAGGTTTTCCCCGTCGCGAGCCAGCGCAAACCGTAGAGCTGCTTGTAGAAGAGCACCGCGACGATGAGGATCATCGCGCCGTGCACGGGCCACAGGCCCAGCCAGCCCGGAATCTTCCCCTGCGCGGTCCACGCCTGGAAGATCGACAGCAGGTTGTTGTAGAGCGCGTACACGAGGACCGCGAGGACGAGGTTCCATGAGCGGCCGGAGCGCGGATTCACGAAGGAAAGCGGCACCGCGAAGAGCGCCATGATGAGCACCGCCATCGGGAGCGCGAGGCGCCAGTGGAGCTCGGCTATCTGGTCGGGCTTGCGCTCGGCCCAGAGGTCCATGGTCGCCATGCCCTTGGTCGTGGGCGCGCCCGGCTTGGCCTCGCGCGGCTCGATGCGCAGGAAGTAGCGGTCGAAGTCCACCGTGCGGTAGTCCACCTGTCCCGGCGTGCCCTCGTAGCGGCGGCCGTTCACGAGCACGACGAAGCGATCGCCGTTCTGCGCGGTCTCGATGTAGCCCTTCTGCGCCACCATCACGCCCAGGCGACCGTTCTGCGTCGACTGCACGAAGACGTTGTTCACCACGTCGTCGCCCTCGGAGATCTTGTCGACGAAGAAGACGCGGTCGGCGTTGCGCGATTCGCGGAAGATCCCCGGCGTGACGCTCGAGACCTCGTCGCGGCTCTCGAGGAGCTTCTGGTAGACCACGCTCTGCGCCTGCGACCACGGCGAAAGGACAAGCGAAAGGAGCGCGCAGATGACCGCGACAGGCAACGCGAACTGCAGCACGGGCTTCACCCACGCGGCGATGGAAAGCCCCGAGGTGAACCACACCGTCATCTCGCTATCGCGATAACTGCGCGTGAGGGCGAGCAGCACCGCGATGAAGACCGCGATGCCCAGCAATACCGGCAGGTAATTGAGGATGCCGAAGGCGATGAGGCCGAGCACGGCTTCGGGCAGCACGTCGCCGCTCGCGGCCTTGCCGAGGAACATGATCAACAACCGCGTGAGGATGACGGCGAGGAGCACGCCCACCACGGCGATCGCGATGAGGCTGAATTCGCGGACCAGGCTGCGTTGGAAAATCACCGCCCAAGTATAATCCCCGCCCTATGGAATTCACCGTCAAGACCGGCAGTCCCGACAGGCCCCGCACGGGTTGCATCGTGGTGGGGGTTTTCGATGGCAGGAAGCTCTCGCCCGCGGGCAAGGCGCTCGACGCGGCCTCGCGCGGCCACATCGCGGAGGTGCTGAAAAGCGGCGACCTGGAGGGCAAGGTCGGCACCACCCTGCTGCTGCACAAGGTGCCGCGCGTGGGCGCGGACCGCGTGCTGCTGGTGGGCCTGGGACGCGAGCGCGACCTGGCCGAAACGCAGTTCCGCGCGGCGCTCACCACCGCGATCCGGGTGCTGCGCGGCACCGGCACGGCCGAGGTCACCTTCCCGCTCAGCACGACCGTGAAGGGACGTGACGTCGGCTGGATGGCCGAGCAGGTGGTCCTGGCGGTAAAGGACGGCACTTATCGCTTCGATCGCATGAAGAGCAAGAAGGCCGATGCGAAGAAGGCCCTTCGCAAGTGCACGATCGCCGTGGCGAACAAGTCCGACGTGTCCGCGGCGGAACGCGGCGTGGCCCGCGGCGATGCGATCGGCGAAGGCATCGCCCTCGCCAAGGACCTGGGAAACCTGCCCGGCAACGTCTGCACGCCGACCTACCTCGCCGAGCAGGCGCAGGAGCTGGCGAAGCGGCACGGCATGAAGGCCGAGATCCTCGAGCGCAAGGACATGGAGCGCCTCGGCATGGGCTCCTTCCTTTCGGTGGCGCAGGGCAGCGTGCAGCCGCCCAAGCTCATCGTGCTCGAGTACCGCGGCGGCGAGAAGAATGCGGCTCCGGTCGCGCTGGTCGGCAAGGGCATCACGTTCGACACGGGCGGCATCTCGCTCAAGCCCGGCGCCGAGATGGACGAGATGAAATTCGACATGTGCGGCGCCGCGAGCGTGCTGGGCACGCTGCGCGCGGTGGCGCTCATGCGCCTTCCCATCAATGTCGTGGGCGTGATCCCCGCGACCGAGAACATGCCCGACGGCAACGCGATCAAGCCGGGCGACATCGTCACCACGATGTCCGGGCAGACCGTCGAGATCCTCAACACCGATGCCGAGGGCCGCCTGATCCTCTGCGACGCCCTCACCTACGTCGAGAAATTCAAGCCGGCAGCCGTGATCGACATCGCGACGCTCACGGGCGCCATGGTGATCTCGCTCGGGCACGTCGCAACGGGCATGTTCTCCAACAGCGATACGCTGGCGCGCGAGGTGATCGACGCCGGCACGTCGTCGTGGGACCGCGCATGGCACATGCCGATGTGGGACGACTACCAGGACATGCTGAAATCGAATTTCGCCGACTTCCCCAACATCGGCACGCGCGCCGGCGGCTCCATCACGGCCGCCTGCTTCCTGTCGCGCTTCACGAAGGCATACCCGTGGGCGCACCTGGACATCGCCGGCACGGCGTGGAAATCCGGCGCCGAGAAAGGCGCCACCGGCCGCCCCGTCGCCCTGCTCTCGCACTTCCTCGCCAAGCGGGCGGCGTGACGCGCATCGATTTCTACCGCTACGCCGAGGACAAGCTCCGCTTCGCCTGCCGACTCGCCGCCAAGGCGCACAGCCAGAACACGCGCCTCGTCGTCTACGCCAATGAGCGGCGCGTCCTGGACGAGTTCGACCGGTCGCTGTGGACGTTCCAGGCGACGGGCTTCGTCCCGCACTGCTTCGTGGACTCCCCGATCGCCGACGAGACGCCGGTGATCCTCGCCACATCGGGAGACGCGCTGCCGCACCACGACGTGCTGCTGAACCTCTCGGACGAGTGGCCGCCCTTCTTCGCCTCGTTCGAGCGGCTGCTGGAAGTGGTGGGCGCGGACGACACCGACAAGGAAAAGGCGCGCGAGCGCTATTCGTTCTACAAGAAGCGCGGCTACGATATCCGCGTGAACGACGTGGAAGGCTGATCGTGGCGAGCGACAAGGATGTGCTGGGCAAGGCGGACGCGCTGCTGAAGCGCCATGGGCAGGGCGGCTCGGACCCGGGCGGCGTGCCCGTGCTGACGGAATTGGTGCACGACCCGCGCGCCAAGGCCGCGATCGAGGAGCTCTCGCGGGAGATCTTCAACCGCGTCATGGCCGAGGTGGAGGGCCGGCTCGCCGCCGACCTGGAAAAGCGCCTCGTGCAGCACCTCGTTCCGCAGGTCCATTCGGCCGTCGCGAGCGCGCTGGGCGATCTCCACCAGGAGCTCGCCAACGCCATCGGCGATGCCGTGACGGCGGCGCTCAAGGACCGGCAGCTAAAAAGTTAAAATAGTCGGTTCCATGGAGCTCGCAAAAGCCTTCGACCCGCACGGGATCGAGTCGCGCTGGTATCCCTTCTGGGAGTCGAAGGGCTATTTCAAGGCGGGCTTCGACGAATCGCGTCCCTCGTTCTCGATCCAGCTGCCGCCGCCGAACGTGACCGGCACGCTGCACATGGGCCATGCGTACCAGCAGACGCTGATGGACGTGCTCACGCGCTACCACCGCATGAAGGGCTACAACGTGCTGTGGCAGCCGGGTACCGACCATGCCGGCATCGCGACACAGATGGTGGTCGAGCGCCAGCTCGAGGCCGAAGGCACGTCCCGTCGCGCCATGGGCCGCGAGGCGTTCGTGAAGCGCGTCTGGCAGTGGAAGGAGCAGTCGGGCTCCACCATCACGCGCCAGATGCGCCGCCTGGGCGCCTCGTGCGACTGGTCGCGCGAGTACTTCACGATGGACGAGCCGCGCTCGAAGGCGGTCACGGAAGTCTTCGTGCGCCTGTTCGACCAGGGCCTCATCTATCGCGGCAAGCGCCTCGTGAGCTGGGATCCGGTGCTGCAGACCGCGGTCTCCGACCTCGAAGTCGAATCGAGCGAGGAGAACGGCAAGCTCTGGCACATCAAGTACCCGCTGGAGGACGGCAGCGGACACGTCGTCGTGGCCACCACGCGGCCCGAGACGATGCTGGGCGATGTCGCCGTCGCCGTGCACCCCGAGGACGAGCGCTACGCGAAGCTCGTGGGAAAGCGCGTGCGCCTGCCGCTTGCCGACCGGCTGATCCCCGTCATCGCGGACACGTACGTGGATCGCGAATTCGGCACGGGCGTGGTGAAGATTACGCCCGCTCACGACTTCAACGACTTCCAGGTGGGGATGCGCCACGGACTGGCGCCCATCTCCATCTTCACGCTGGAAGCGCGCGTGAACGAGAACGCGCCCCTTCCGTACCAGGGTCTCGACCGCTTCGAGGCGCGCAAGCGCGTGCTGAAGGACCTCGAGGCCGCCGGCCTCGTCGAGAGCACGAAGCCGCACAAGCTCACGATTCCGCGCTCGCAGCGCACCGATGCCATCGTCGAGCCGATGCTCTCGGACCAGTGGTTCGTGCGCATGGAAGGCATGGCGAAAGCGGGCCTGGAGACGGTCGCCAGGGGCGACACGCGCTTCGTGCCGCCCGAGTGGACCAAGATCTACGACCAGTGGCTGGAGAACATCCAGGACTGGTGCATCTCGCGCCAGCTCTGGTGGGGACACCAGATCCCCGCGTGGTACGCCGACGACGGCACCGCCTTCGTCGGCCGCACTTTCGCCGAGGCGCAGAAGCGCGCCGCGGCGGCCGGCAGGAAGATCGCGCCCGAGTCGCGCGACCCCGACGTGCTCGACACCTGGTTCTCCTCGGCCCTGGTGCCGTTCACGACGCTCGGCTGGCCGGACGAGGCGCAGTTCGAGCGCGAGCGCCGCTTCTACCTGCCCTCGACGGTGCTGGTGACCGGCTTCGACATCATCTTCTTCTGGGTCGCGCGCATGATCATGACGACCCTGCAGTTCGCCGGCGTGACCTCGTTTCGCGACGTCTACATCAACGCCATCGTGCGCGACGCCGAGGGCCAGAAGATGTCGAAGTCGAAGGGCAACACCATCGACCCGCTGGACGTGATCGACGGCATCACGTTCGACGCACTCCTCGAGAAATCGACGCAGGGCCTCATGCTCGGCGCGCACAAGGACGCCGCGACCAAGCGCATCAAGCGCGACTACCCGGGCGGCATCCCGTCGTACGGCGCGGACGCGCTGCGCTTCACCTTCGCGGCGCTCTCGACGCTGGGCCGGACGCTCAACTTCGACTTGAAGCGCTGCGAGGGCTACCGCAGCTTCTGCAACAAGCTCTGGAACGCGACGCGCTTCGTGCTCATGAACACGGAGGGCAAGGACACGGGCCTAGACGAGGCGAAGCCGGCCGAGCTTTCGGTGGCGGACCGCTGGATCGTGAGCCGCCTGCAGCGCGCCGAGGAAGCCGTCACGCGCGCGCTCGAGGAATACCGCTTCGACGTGGCGGCGCGCGCCATCTACGAATTCGTGTGGGACGAATACTGCGACTGGTACGTCGAGATCGCGAAGGTGCAGATCGCCAACGGCAACGAGGCCGAGCAGCGCGGCACGCGCCGGACCCTCATCCGCGTGCTGGAGACGACGCTGCGCCTCGCGCACCCGGTGATCCCGTTCATCACCGAGGAGCTGTGGCAGAAGGTGGCCCCTCTCGCCGGCAAGAGCGGCGAAAGCATCATGATGGCGCCCTTCCCGAAGCCGGAGCCCGGCAAGATCGACGAGAGGGCCGAAGCGGAAGTGGCGCTGTGGAAGGAGCAAGTGGAAGCCACGCGCAACCTCCGATCGAGCAACAACATCGCGCCCGCCGAGAAGCTCGTCCTCTACCTGCAGCCGAAACAGGTGCCCGCCGCGTGGCAGCACGCGCCCTGGGCGGCACTGTGCAAGCTCTCAGAGATACGCGTTGGCGACGTGCCCCGGGACACGCTGGCGGCATCGACAGCCACGAGCAACGGCACGCTTTCCCTCGCGCTTCCCACCGTGGACCAGGATGCCGAGCGCGCGCGCCTGGGCAAGGAGATCGCGAAGCTCGAACCGCAGATCGAGGTGGCGCGCGCGCGCCTGGGCAACAGCTCGTTCGTCGATCGCGCTCCCGCGAAAGTCGTCGAGGAAACCCGCAGGCAGCTCGCCGAACAGGAGGCGAAGCTCGCCGACATGCGCTCCCAGCTCGGAAAGCTCGGGTAGCGCCTCGGTGCGCATTCCCGACAGCCTTCGCGCCCTTCGTTCGCCGAGGTTTCGCCGCTACTACATCGGCCAGACCGTCTCGATGATCGGGACGTGGATCCAGTCGGTCGCGTTCATGTGGCTCGCCTATCGCATCTCGGGGTCGACCTGGTTCACGGGGCTCATCGGCTTCCTCGCGAGCGCCCCGCACATGTTCCTCACGCCGCTCGCCGGCGTGCTGGGCGACCGGGTGAACCGCCGCAAGCTCCTCATCACCGTGCTGTCCCTCATGGCCGCGGTGTCCGTGGTGCTGGCCCTGCTGTCGGGATTCAACCTCGTCACCATGCCGGCGCTCGCCACGATCGCCTTCATGTCGGGCGTCTGCAGCGCATTCGAGATCCCGACGCGGCAATCGCTCTTCATCCAGCTCCTCGACGACAAGGCCGACCTGCCCAACGCCGTGGCCCTCAACTCGGTCCTGATGAACGGCACACGCCTCATAGGTCCGTCCATCGGCGGCGTCCTGATCGCCGCGTTCGGGGAGACGGTGTGCTTCGTCATCAATGCCGTCACGTACGCGGCGGTGGTGGGCGCGCTCATGGGATTGAAGGCGAACCCGCGTCCGCAGCGCGCGCCGAGCCACCCGCTGCACGATCTGGCCGACGGTTGGCGCTACTCCATGGGCAACCTCACGATCCGCCGCATGCTGTTCATGCTCGCGGCGCTCAGCCTTTCCATCAGCCCGTACGGCACGCTCATGCCGGCGGTCGTCGTGAAGACGTTCGGTCGTGGAGCGGAGACGGTGGGACTCTTCATCGGCGCCGTGGGCCTCGGCGCGTTCATCGCGGCCATACAGCTCGCCATGCGCCCCAACGTGCGCGGCCTCGGCAAGTGGATCGGCCTGGCGCCGGTGATTGCCGGAGCGGGCGCCATCGGGTTCGGCTTCTCGCGCTGGATCCCCCTATCCTTCGCCCTGCTCATGCTGGAGGGTTTCGGCATGTTCATGCTGGGCGCCACGTGCAACACGATCCTGCAGACCATCGTGGACGACGAGAAGCGAAGCCGCGTCCTGTCGTACTACGCGATGTTCTTCGTCGGCAGCGCTCCCATCGGCCACTACCTGGGCGGCTGGCTCGCCGACCATATCGGCGCCCCGATGACGTTCGTGGTTGGCGGCGCGATCTGCCTCGCTTCCGCGGTCGCGTTCTACCTGCAGTTCGACACCTTCCGTTCGCACCTGCGCAAGGCGTACGTGGCGCGTGGTATCGTCCCCTCGCTCGAAGACACGCAGGCCATCAAGCCATGAAGACGCTCGCGGGAAAGACCCTGTTCATCACCGGCGGATCGCGCGGCATCGGCCGCGAGATCGCGCTGCGCGCGGCTCGCGATGGCGCCAACGTCGTGATCGCCGCGAAGACCGCCGAGCCGCATCCGAAGCTGCCGGGCACCATCCACAGCGTCGCGGAGGAAATCGAGAAGGCCGGCGGCAAGGCGCTCGCCATCCAGCTCGACGTGCGCGAGGAGGCGGCGATCGAAGCGGCCATCGCGGCCACGGCGAAGAAATTCGGCGGCCTCGACATCCTCGTCAACAACGCGAGCGCCATCAGCCTCACGCCGACGCTCGCCACGCCGGCCAAGCGCTTCGACCTCATGATGACCGTCAACGCCCGCGCCACGTTCCTGTGCTCGCAGGCCGCCATCCCGTACCTGAAGAAATCGAAGAACGCGCACATCCTCACGCTGTCGCCGCCGCTCAACATGCACGCGAAGTGGTTCGCGGGGCACGTGGCCTACACCATGTCGAAGTTCGGCATGAGCATGTGCACGCTGGGAATGGCCGAGGAGCTGAAGGAGGAAGGCATCGCCGTGAACTCGCTCTGGCCGCGCACCACCATCGCGACGGCCGCGGTGGAAGTGCACTTTCCCGAGGCGATCCTGAAGGCGAGCCGCACGGCCGCGATCATGGCCGATGCCGCGCACGTGATCCTCACGAGCGATGCGCGCAAGAACACCGGTCAGTTCTACATCGACGAGGAAGTGCTGCGAAAGGCGGGTACGAAGGACTTCGAGCGCTACGCGGTCACGCCGGGCGTGCCGCTCTTCCAGGATCTGTTCGTCGACTAGCGCTTCTTCATGAAGAAGGTGAACTCCGCACCTTCCGAATGAGACAGGAGCTCGTTGCCCGTCTGCTTGCAGAACGCCTGGAAGTCCTTCACGGAGCCCGGATCGGTCGCCATGACCTTCAGGACCTGGCCGGCCGAAAGGTCGCCCAGCGCCTTCTTGGCGCGCAGGATGGGCAGCGGGCAGTTGAGCCCGCGCACATCGAGCTCACGATCGAAAGCTTGCATCTTGTTGGTTCTCCGAGGAATTCGAATTTTAACATGGGCCCTCGCGCGCACTTATCAAGTGGTATAGAGTGACGGCGCCGGGGAACGCAGGCTCCCCGGGGCGGGGCTCCCCGCCAAGACGGTGTCCGTCCAAGACCTGCTTCCGACCGCACGGAGGCGTCATGGACACCGCATCGATCACACCCCGCAATTTGCATTCGCTCCTCGGCACGAGCCAGGCGCCCGTCGTCCTCGACGTGCGCCGCGGCCCCGCCTACGAGGCCGACACCCACCTCATCGCCAGCGCGCTTCGGCCCGAGGGCGACGTCGTCGCGTTCGCCAGGCGCCATGCCGCCGGCACGCCGGTGGTCGCCTATTGCGTGCGTGGCCACGAAGTGAGCCAGGAGGCGGCGCGCAAGCTGGCCGAATCCGGCTTCGCCGCGTCGTACCTCGAGCAAGGCATCGAAGGCTGGCGTGCCGAAGGGTTCGCCACCGTGACGCGCCGGCCCGAGTGGAAAGTGCCCGGCGGCTCGCGCTGGATCACGCGCGAGCGCCCGAAGATCGACCGCATCGCCTGTCCCTGGCTCATCCGCCGCTTCATCGATCCGCTCGCGACCTTCGACTACGTGCCGACGCCGAAGGTGTTCGAGGAAGCAGAGCGCCGCGCCGCGGTGCCGTACGACATCCCGGGCGCGCACGTCACGCATCGCGGCGAGCGCTGCAGCTTCGACGCGCTGATCGAGGACTTCGCCATCGAGGATCCGGCGCTCCACATGCTCGCCACCATCGTGCGCGGCGCCGACACCGACCGGCACGACCTCGCGCCGCAGTGCGCAGGCCTGGTCGCGACGTCGCTGGGGCTTTCGCGCCGCTTCGCCGACGACCACGAAATGCTCGCCAACGCCATGCCGGTGTACGACGGGCTCTACGCGTGGTGCCGCGCGGAGGTGGGCGGCGACAAGGAACGCCACGCGTGGAACCCGCCGCGGTGACGCCGACGTTCGGCGAGGCGCTGCGCTTCTGGCTGAAGCTCGGCTTCATCAGCTTCGGCGGGCCCGCGGGGCAGATCGCGATCATGCATCGCGAGCTGGTGGAGAAGGCGCGCTGGATCTCCGAGAGGCGATTCCTCCACGCGCTCAACTACTGCATGCTGCTGCCGGGCCCGGAGGCGCAGCAGCTCGCGACCTACATCGGCTGGCTTCTCCACGGAACCCGCGGCGGCATCGTGGCGGGCGGCCTGTTCGTGCTGCCCTCCCTCGTGCTCCTCATCGTGCTGTCGTGGATCTACGTGCGGTTCGGCAACGTGCCCGCGGTCGCCGCGGTGCTGTACGGCGTGAAGCCGGCCGTCGTGGCGGTCGTGCTCGCCGCCGCGTGGCGCATCGGCTCGCGCACGCTGCACCACTGGATCCTCTGGGTCATCGCGGCCGCGGCCTTCGTCGCCCTCTTCGCCTTCGACCTGCCCTTCCCGCTCGTCATCGCCGCCGCCGCGCTCACCGGCTTCGCCGGCGCCCGGATGCTTCCGCGCGCGTTCGCCCTCAGCGCGCACGGCCCTTCGAAGAAGGCCGGAGACGGGCCCGCGGTGATCGACGACGACACGCCGACCCCGGCGCACGCGCGCTATTCCGCCGCCCGCCTCGCGACGATGGTCGCGGTGTTCCTCGCCCTGTGGATGCTGGGGCTGGGTGCGCTGGTGGCGCTCTTCGGCTGGGAGAACGATTTCACGCAGATGGGCTGGTTCTTCACGAAGGCGGCGCTCCTCACCTTCGGCGGCGCGTATGCCGTGCTGCCGTACGTGATCCAGGGCGCGGTGGAGAACTACGGGTGGCTCAGCGCGCCGCAGATGGTCGACGGACTGGCGCTCGGCGAGAGCACGCCGGGGCCGCTCATCATGATCGTCGCGTTCGTGGGCTACGTGGGCGGCTGGACCAAGCAGGCGCTGGGCGCGGATGCGACGGCGCTCGCGGGCATCCTGGGCGCGTGCGTCGCGACGTTCTTCACATTCCTTCCATCATTCCTGTTCATACTCGCCGGCGGGCCGCTGGTGGAGCGCACGCGCGACGACGTGAAGCTCACCGGGCCGCTCACCGCCATCACCGCCGCGGTGGTCGGCGTGATCGTGAACCTCATGGTGTATTTCGCATGGCACGTGATCTGGCCGGGAGGAAGGCTCGACATCGCGAGCGCCCTCATCGCAGCGGTCGCCGCCGCGCTTCTGGTCACGAAGAAATCCGACGTGATCCCGGTGATCGCCGCAGCCGGGGCCGCAGGGCTGCTGCTGTGGATGGCGGGGCTTCAGCCCGCCGTGTAGGAGCCCGACTTGCCGCCGTGCTTCTCGACGACGCGGATCGACTCCATGGTCATGCCGCGGTCCACGGCCTTGCACATGTCGTAGATCGTGAGGAGACCCACCTGCACCGCGGTGAGGGCTTCCATCTCCACGCCGGTGCGCGCCGTGCACTCCACCGTGGCGCGGCATTCGATGCGCGAGCCGTCGCGGTCGAGTGCGAACTCCACATTCACCGCAGTGAGCGGCACCGGGTGGCAAAGCGGCACGAGCTCCGAGGTCTTCTTCGCGGCCTGGATGGCGGCGATGCGCGCCACGCCCAGCACGTCGCCTTTTTTCGCCGTTCCCGAGGCCACGACGTCGAGCGTGGCGGGCAGCATGCGGATGAACCCCGACGCGGTGGCCGTGCGGTGGGTCTCGGCCTTGGCGCCCACGTCAACCATGCGAGCGGCGCCGCGTTCGTCAAAATGGGTCAGCTTTTCCGTCATAATTCATCATAGCAGCATGGTTCGCCGCCCCATCATCCTCGCCCTCGCGGCGTGGCTTTCCGCGTCCCCTTGCATGGCCCAGGGCCTGCCGGATCTCGGCGACGCGTCCGCCGCCACCCTCTCGGAGCAGCAGGAACGCACGATCGGCAACCGCATCATGCGCGAGGTCCGGATCGACAAGGACTTCATCGACGACCCGGAAATCCACGACTACATCAATTCGCTGGGCCAGCGGCTGCTCGCCGTGGCGGATCCGCCGCGCCGCGAGATCGATTTCTTCGTCGTGCGGGATGAAACCATCAACGCCTTCGCCCTGGTGGGCGGGCACATCGGCGTGCACACGGGACTCTTCACGCTCACGCAGAGCGAGTCGGAGCTGGCCGGGGTGCTCGCGCACGAGATCGCGCATATCTTGCAGAAGCACCAGGCGCGCGTGCTCGCGGGACAGGCGCGCAGCTCGTGGACGTCGCTCGCGGCGCTGGCGCTGGCGCTCATCGCGGCGCGCAGCGGCACGAGCCAGAGCGCGCAGGTGACCGAGGCCGCCGTGGCCACGGCGGGCGCGCTGCAGATCCAGACCGCCATCGACTACACGCGCGAGCACGAGCGGGAGGCCGATCGCGTGGGGCTCACCCTCCTCGAGCGCGCCGGCTTCGATACGCGCGGCATGGCGATGTTCTTCGAGCGGATGCTGCGCGCCAACCGCCTGAGCGAGTTCAAGGGCGCGCCTTCCTACCTGCGCACGCACCCGCTCACCACGGAGCGCATCGCGGATATCCAGGATCGCATCGAGCACGGGCGCGAGGGCATCCTCTCGATGATGGTTTCGGAGTCCTTCGAATACCGCCTCGCCAGGGCGCGCGTGCGCGCGACGAGCGGCCCGCCCTCGGAGGCGATCAAGTATTTCCGCAGCTCCCTCGAGGAGAAGACGATCCTGCAGCCGCGTGAGGAGGTCTATGGCCTCGCGGTCGCGCTGCAGCGCACGCGCGAGCTGGACGCCGCGTGGAACACGCTCGCCCCGTTGTTGAAGGGCAGCAACGTCCATCCGGCATTCCGCGTCCTGGCCGGCCGCATCAAGACCGACATGCGGCGGGAGGACGAAGCGCTGGAAATCTATCGCACGGCCTTGAAGGCTCATCCGAACTACCGCTCGCTGGTGTATGCGTACAACGAGCTCCTGCAGCAGACGGGGCAAACGCGCGAGTCGCTTGCGGATCTGGACCAGCGTTTGCGCGGCGGGAACGTGGACGACGCCAGGCTCTACGATCTTCAGGCGCGCGGCATGGAAGCGGCGGGCCTTCGCATCGGGCAGCACCGCGCCCAGGCCGAGGCGTATTTCCGGCGCGGCAACCTCGCCGCCGCCGTGGATCAGCTCGAGATCGCCGTGAAGCAGGTGCGCGGCAGCGATTTCTACGAGATCGCCAGCGCGGAAGCGCGCCTGCGCGACCTGCGCATCCAGCTCGAGAACGAACGGGCCGCCGAGAAGGCGCTCAAGATCAGCTGATGCGGTTCGCCCCCGTCGTG
>Ga0070689_100001980_pt1 | contig 13269 bp, 12 predicted proteins | sample KBSS23HmetaG_FD_64669 | JGI IMG/M metagenome (GOLD analysis project Ga0070689, IMG submission 64669) | Switchgrass rhizosphere microbial communities from Kellogg Biological Station, Michigan, USA - KBS S2-3H metaG | ecosystem: Host-associated > Plants > Roots > Rhizosphere ...
CGATGGCGCCCGCGGGACACTGCATGCGCGCGGCAAGATCGCGGGCAATTCCGGAACGCCGGTCATCAGGCTCGATGCGCAGGGCGCAGACATCGAACACGGCGACATCAAACTCGACAAGCTCTCGGCGAACGTCGACGTCGACTGGCGCGGGCAACGCGTCTCGCATGCCGACGTGGCGCTGTCGCGGCTCACCGTGGGCGATCGCGCGCTCACGCAATTCAACGCGGTCATGGACGGCACCACCGGCGATCACAAGTTCAAGATCGACGCGCTGGCTGCCACCACCAGCCTGCACCTCAACGGCAGCGGCTCTTTCACCGACAACGTCTGGAACGCGACCATCGCGGACCTCATCATCGACGACTCCGCCAACATCAATCTCAAGCTCGACGCGCCGGTCAACCTCAGCGCGAACAGCCACTCGTTCAAGCTCGAGCCGCTCTGCCTGCACGGCAAGGTGGCGCGACTGTGCGGTGAAGGCGCGTGGAGCGAGGCCGGCTGGAATCTGCATGCCGATGCGCAAAACCTGCCGATCAACACCCTGACCGCGGGATTCACTCCGAAGGTCGAATACCAGGGCACCGTGAACGCCACGGCCAGCATCAGCGCTAGCGGCGGCGCTCCGTTCGTGGGCAGCGCGCGCGCCGACCTCGTTGACGCGTCGATCCGTCACAAGCTCGCGAGCGGACGCACCGACGTGATCAGTTTTGGTTCCGGATTCGTGACACTGCAGGCCGAACCCGATCACGTGACCGGCGAATTGCGCCTGGATGCCGCGGCGCGCGGCCTGATCTCGGGGCGCATGCGCGCGGAACGCAGCGCCGCCGACACCATGGATTGGCCGCTGCGCGGACAGCTGCAGATGGCGACCGGCGAACTCGGTTTCATCACGCTGTATGCGCCCGACGTCGATCGAGCCAGCGGACACTTCGACGCGAACCTGAGTTTCGAAGGAACACTGGGCAAACCCAGCGCCAGCGGCATCATCAAGCTGTCGGGCGCCGAGCTGGATTTCTACCAGCTCAATCTCGCCTTGCGCGCGCTCGAGATGGAAGCGCGCATCGAATCCAACAACCTGGAGTTCAGTTCGAACGCGAAGGCCGGCGCCGGCACGCTCGCGAGCACCGGCAAGCTCCGGTGGCGCGACGGCCAGCCGTACGGCGACATCACGCTCACGGGCGAGAACCTGCGGCTGGTGGACGTCCCGGAGGCGCGCATCGACGCGTCCCCCGATCTCAACTTCCGCATCGATGCGCACGACATCTTCGTCAAGGGCGAGGTCAAGGTGCCGCTGGCGCGCATCCGTCCGGCCGATCTCACCAACGCCGTGCTGCCGTCCGCCGACGAAGTGCTGGTGGGACCGACCGAGAAAATCGAGACGGACCCGTTCCGCGTCACCAGCGAGATCACCATGACGCTGGGCGACAAGGTGAGCATCGAAACCTACGGGCTGTCCGGTCATGTCACCGGCAGCATCACCGAAAGCACGCTGCCCGATCAGCCCACGCGCGCCAAGGGCGAGTTGCAGATCAAGGACGGCCAGTACACCGCGCTGGCGCGCAAGCTGGACATCGAACGCGGCCGGCTCATCTTCAGCGATCGCCTGCTGGTCGATCCCGCGGTCGACATCCGCGCGGTCAAGGAATTCCCGGACATCAAGGCCGGCGTGAACGTCCGCGGCACACTGCGCGAACCGCGGCTGTCGTTCTTCTCCGAACCCTCGGTGCCGCAGTCGCAGATCGTGTCGCTGCTGCTGGCGGGTGGATCGCTGCAGTCGGCGCAGGAGCCGGGACGTGCCGGCACGCCCGGCGCGCGGCAGGAAGTGGCGGGACAGGCGGCGGCCCTGCTGGCCTCGCAGCTCGGCAACAGGATCGGCCTGCCGGACATCAGCGTCGAATCGGATCTGTCGAACGAAACATCGCTGGTGCTCGGCAAGTACCTGTCACCGCGGCTGTACGTGAGCTACGGCATATCGCTGACGGAATCCATCAACACCATCAAGATGCGCTACACGCTCGACGACCGCTGGACGGTGAAGACCGAGGCGGGCAAGGAGCGCAGCGCCGATCTCGTCTACACGATCGAGAAGTGAAGCTCGGGCGATGAACACCCTGGAGTTGTTCGCCAACGATCCGCAGGATGCGATCCCGCTCGAGGCCGGAATCACGCTGCTGCGTGGCCACGCGGATTCGCGCAGGCTGATGCCGTTGATCGAGCGCGTCGCGTCCCATTCACCGTTCCGGCATCTCGTCACTCCTGGCGGGCAGACCATGTCCGTGGCGATGACGAACTGCGGCCCGCTGGGTTGGGTCAGCGATCGCAGCGGCTACCGCTACAGCCCGGTCGATCCGCTGACAGATCGAAACTGGCCCGTCATGCCGGAGGAATTCCGCCGCCTGGCGCTGCAAGCCGCCGCGCGCGGCGGTTTCCCGGACTTTCGCCCCGACGCCTGCCTCGTGAATCGCTATTCGCCCGGCAGCCGGCTCACCGCGCATCGCGATGCGGACGAGCAGAACTTCGCGCAACCCATCGTCTCGGTATCGCTCGGACTGCCGGCGAGCTTCGCGTTCTATGGCCTGAAGCGCGGCGGCACGGGGAAAACCGTCGCGCTGGCCGACGGCGACGTGCTGGTGTGGGGCGGGCCTGCGCGCCTGGTGTATCACGCCGTGCGGCCGGTGAAACCCGGCCACCATCCGGTCACCGGTGCGTTCCGCTACAACCTGACCTTCCGCCACGCGAGGTAGTTAGACCTCAGTTCCTGGCGTGCAGCATCTTGAACAGTTTGTCGCCCTTGAACCCACCGTTCTCGCGCGCATAGGCGTATTCCCAGAGCAGCGGCGTCGAGTACAGCACGGTGCCGAGTCCGCTGGCGGGGTCCAGTGACAACACCACGCTGGCGGTGCAGCTGGTGTGCAGGGTGCGATCGCGCGCCGGACACCAGCGCCAGATGCTGAACTTGCGGTCCGACGCGTCGCTGCTCTCGCCTTCCATGGTTTCGATGACCACGCGGCCGCGATGCACGAAGCCGTCGGGCTTGCCGAATTTCTCGAGCAGCATCTGCAGGATTCGATCGTAGTTGGTGACGTAGTCGCCGGGCAGCTTGCGCAGCTGCTCGCGGCTCTCGCTGCGGAACAGGAGACGTACGCCACAGAACTTGTTCATCTCTTCGAACTTCTCGGGCACGATCTTCTTCGTGTCGTCCCAGTTGGCACAGAACTGGTAGACGATGGGATGCAGCACCACGCCATCGGATTCGGTCCCGTAACGGAAGGCCTGATCTTCGATCGCATACTCCGAGAGCACGTAGAAGCCACCGCCCTCGTACGTCTTCCTCATGGTCATGATCATGGTGTACATGTCGCAGCCCTGCTGCGCTTCGGAGAACACCGGCTTGCAGATGAAATCCTGGTTCTTCATCACCGGACCGGTGAACGCGGCGGCGACGCCCAGCGGGTCCTGCGGAAGCCGTTCGAAGCCGGCGCGCAGCTCGCCCCATTGATGTCCGCCGAATCCAGCGGGCGGCACGTATTTGACCTTCGCGGGCTTGTCGGCGCCCAGACCCACGCCGCAACACAGGACCCCCATCAGAAACACGACGAGCGGAAACCCAGACTTCCTGACATTCATTTCTTCTGTTCAACCTCGATTAGCAGCGGCGCCGCGAACAATCTTGCCGGTGAGATCACCGGCTCGTCGAGCGGCACATTCGCGCCATATCGCTCACGAATCTTGGCCCGCACCACGTCATTGCCGAGATCGAATTCGCGCAGTTTCTGCAGTTCGCCGAGTCGCACGCCCAGTGCCTGGTCGTACATCTTCCACACCAGCTCCGAGCAGTAGATACGCTCGCCGGTCCATTCGAAGTACAGATCGTACGGCTTGCCCTCGAATGGACTCGCCGCCTCGCGCAGCTTTTCGACCTGCGCGGCATCGAGCGGCGTCTTCAGGCGCTTGACCACGTAACGCCCGCCGTCGCCGTGCTTCCTCCATTCCTCGAGTGGCGTATAGCGCACGGTCGCGACCGCTTCGTACACGAACGGTTTGCCGTCGCGCATGAAGACGATGCCGACGTGGCTGTACGGTGAATGCGTGGCGAGCTGCACGGCCAGGCTTTGCCCCGACCGCGACGACTGAAAGACGATGTCGCCGTCGCGCAGTTGCCCGGAGGCGGCGGCCGTCCGGCCCAGCAGAACGAGTACCAGCAGCGCGGACGGAATCATGCGGCGCACCAAGAGCGCGAGTAGTGAGACTGACAACGCGCCGCAAGCCCGCGGGGCTACGGCGCCGTTCATTGCGTGCCGCTCGCGGGCTCTGGAGCAGGTTTCTTCAACCCGGTCTTGCGCCCTTCGGCTTCCTTCTCGGCCTTGTATCTCTGTTCCTCTCGGTGCGCGTACTCGGTGCGGTACTTGAGCGACAGGGCATGCAGCAGTGTGTACAGCGGGTCCGGTTTCGCGTCACCCGATTCGCGCGCCATGGCGTATTGCCAGACTGCCGGCGTCGAAATGAGCACGATGCCCCGCCCCTGGTCCGGGTCGAGCGTGAGCACGATGCTCGCGCGGCAACGCGTCATCAGTCCGTCACGCGGTGCCGGGCACCAGCGCCAGGTGTCGAACTTGCGTTCGCCTCGCGAAGCCGGCCCCACCGGCCCGCTGACCGGTTCGATCATCACGTGACCCCGCCAGGTGAAGTTGGCGGGCTTGCCGTAGCGCGAAATCAACTCCGAGAGCACCAGGTCGTAACGAGTCACGTGATCCGCGGGGAGATCCCGCAACTGTGCGCGGGTTTCGGACTGGAACAACATGCGCACGCCGCAGAATTTGCGGAGCTTTTCGATGTCCTCTGGCACTTCCTTGATGAAGCTCTCCCAGTTCGCGCAGAACTGGTACACCACCGGGGCTACTACCACGCCGGAGGTCGGGAGTTTGAAGCCCTGGTTTTCGATGTAGTACTCGGTCAACACGTGGAAGCCGCCGCCTTCGAGGCGTTGCAAACGGGAAGCGCGCAAATAGTCCTCGATCGAGCAGCCCGCCGAACCCGTCGCGCGGCAATTGAGGTCGATGGACGTCACCTTGCCGCTCGTCCATGCGGCACCAATGCCCTGTGGTTTCTCGGGGAGTCGCGTGAACGCCGACGGCGGCTCGCCCCAACGGTGTCCTTCGAAGCCAAGCGGCGCGTTGTAGCGCTTCGGCGGTGCGGGGAATTTCGGCGCCTGGTCTGGCGCGAGGTACGACACCGGCATGAGCGGCGCCTGCGAGATATCCGGCGTATCCGCGTACGCCAGAGCTTCGCAGGCAACCAATACCAGGCCGAAGGCTATTCGCACGGTGTGCAGCATATCCTTCAAATATGATGCGCCGCTAACCACCGGAGGCGCCATGCACTTCCTTCTCTTCTATACATACATCCCGGACGTGCTCGAGCGCCGCGCCCAATTCCGCGGCGCACACCTGAAACACGCCTGGGCGGCCAAGGAACGCGGTGAGCTGGTGCTGGCCGGAGCGCTTGCCGAGCCGGTCGACGGCGGCGTGCTGTGGTTTTCGGCGCCCGACAAGACCGTGGTCGAACGCTTCGCGGCCGAAGACCCCTACGTGAAGGGGGGCCTGGTCACGAAATGGGTGGTGCGCCCCTGGACCACGGTCGTGGGCGACGCCGCCAGCAATCCGATCCTCCCCGGCTGAACGCCGCTCACTACCCGGAATTCTTCAAAGATTCACGAATCTCTCATTGACGCACGGTGCATGTTTATGCACTATGCGCGAACTTTATGCACACCGACCACCATCGCGAGGCGCGTCGCACCGCCATCGTTCGCCTGTTGCGCAGCGCACCCGTGCGCCGCCAGCAGGAGCTCGTGCGCCTGTTGAAGCGCGAGGGCCACGCGGTCACGCAGTCGTCGATCAGCCGCGACCTGCGCGAGCTGGGCGTGCTCAAGCACAGCGAGGGTTACGTGCTCCCGGAGAGCGCCGAGCAGGCGTCCCGAACACAGGATAATTTCGCTACCATCGCGCACTTCGTGCGCGAGGTGCGCGCCGCCGGTCCGTCCATCACGGTGGTCAAGACCACCATCGGTTCGGCCGGCAGCGTGGCCGCCGCCATCGACAAGGCGGGATGGGAAGAAGTCGCCGGCACGGTGTCGGGCGACGACACGATTTTCATCGCGACCGCGGATGCGCGCGCCCAGGCGCAGGTGCTCGAGCGGTTGCGCGAAGCTTTTGGAGTTTGAATAAAAATGAGCCAGGTTCTTCCTAACCAGGGTACCCCCATCGTCCTCGCCTATTCGGGCGGCCTCGACACCTCCTTCCTGGTGCCCTGGCTGAAGGAGAACTATGGCCGGCCGATCATCACGGTCACGGTTGACACCGGCGGCATCGACGCCGCGGGCGCGAAGACGCTGGCCGAGCGTTCGAAGGCCTACGGCGCCATCGCGCATCACCAGATCGATGCGCGTGCCGACTACTTCGAGCAGGTGCTGCGCTTCCTGGTCATGGGCAACGTGCGCCGCGGTCAGCTCTATCCACTGTGTGTCGGCGCCGAGCGCGTCATGCAGGCGCAGCAGATTGCGCTGATGGCGCGCAAGCTGGGCACGAATTCGATCGCGCACGGCTGCACCGCGGCCGGCAACGACCAGGTGCGCTTCGAAGTCGCGATGCGCACGCTCGCGCCCGAACTGGAAGTGATCGCGCCGGTCCGGGACGGCGCCTTCAAACGCCAGGAAGAACTCGACTACCTGAACGCAAGAAAGCTGCCGTTGCCGCCGTACGGCGCCGCCTACTCCGTCAATCGCGGCCTGTGGGGCGTGACCATCGGCGGCAAGGAGACGCTGACGTCCGAGGGCAGCATCCCGGATGCAGCGTGGGTGTTGTCGAAGGACGCGTTCACCCATCCGAAGCCGCCCGCGAAGCACACCCTGCATTTCGAAAAGGGCCGCCCGACCGGCATCGACGGCCAGAAGATGTCCGCCGTGGAAGTCGTGGAAGCACTCGAAACGCTGGGCGCGCCCTACGGCATCGGCCGCGGCATCCATCTCGGCGACACCATCATCGGCACCAAGGGCCGCGTGGCTTTCGAGGCGCCCGCCGCGGAAACCCTGCTGGTCGCGCATCGCGAGCTGGAGAAGCTCGTGCTCACGCCGCGCCAGCAGCGCATCAAGGAGTCGCTGGCGGGTCCGTACGGCGACTGGGTGCACGAAGGCCAGCTGCTCGATCCTGTGTGTCGCGACATCGAGGCGCTGTTCCTGTCTTCGCAGGAGCGCGTCACCGGCAAGGTCCATGTTCTGTTCCGGCCCGGTAGTTTGTTCGTGGAAGGCGTCGAATCGCCGCATTCGCTGATGGCCGTCTCGCGCGGCGTGTACGGCGAAGCCGCGGGCGAATGGACCCCGCAGGACGCACTGGGTTTCTCCAAGATCGTTTCGTTGACGGGCATGTTCCATGCCCGTGCTGGAGGTAAGTGAGATGCGTACGGTAGTCGTCGACAAGATTGCATCGGTGACGCAAGCCTGTGGCTTGGGTAACGAGGTGCGTGTCGCCACCGACAACATTCCCGCCGAGGAAGGTGTGGTCGTGGTCGTCGAGATCCTGACCAACAAGTCCACCTACAACACGCTCGAGCTGACCAGCGGACGCATGGCCAAGGTGGGCAAGGGCGACATCGTTGCCGGCGCGCTCGGCCATCGCAAGGCGCTGTTCGGCTATTCGGGCCACGTGCCCGAGAGCGTGAAACCCGGCGACATCCTGCAGATGCTCAACATCGGCGGCGTGCTCGGCGTGTGCGACTCGGTGAACCCGGACAAGGGCAAGCCCTTCGACTGCCGTGTCATCGGCGGCGTGCTGGATTTCCCGTATCTCGGCGAACGCATCGGCGTGCCGGCGCGCGTCGGTTATCGAAAATTCGATCCGGAAGCGAAGCTCGTGACGAACGGCGTGCCCGTCGTCGCGCTCGCGGGCACCTGCATGGAAGCCGGCAAGACCGCGGCAGCCGCGGCCATCGTCGCGCGCATGCGGCATCGCGGCCTGGTCGTCGATGCATTCAAGGCGACGGGTGTTTCCCTGCGCCGCGACATCCTTGCCTTCGAGGATGCCGGTGCGCGCAACACGCTCATATTCACTGACTTCGGCATCGTGTCGACCACACGCAAGGTGGGCCCGGCGCTGACGCGCACCATGCTCACCGAGCTCGCGGAGAAGAAACCCGACGTCATCGTATTCGAGCTGGGCGACGGCCTGCTGGGGACTTATGGCGTCGACGCCATCCTCGAGCAGGAAGACCTGCGCAAGGCGATGACGGGTGTCGTGCTTTCCGCGAACGATCCGGTCGCGGCCTACGGCGGCGTCGACATCCTGCGCAAGCGTTATGGCATCGAACCCATCGCGGTCACCGGTCCATCGACCGACAACGCCGTGGGCGTGCAGATCATCCAGGAACAGCTCAAGGTGCCGGCGTTCAACGCGCTGTCCGCCGGTGCGGCGCTGGGGGATTCCATCATCGACTCGCTGGGCCTCAAGCAGGCACGGCCGCTCGACCGCGCCGCGAACGAATAATCGAAGCAACAGAACATGAGCAAACCGATACCCGCGATCGTCCTGGGCGGCACCGGCTACGTGTCCGGTGAGCTGCTGCGGCTGATCCTCGGCCATCCGTATTTCACGCTCTCCGGCGTGATGTCGGACAGCTCACCGGGCGAGCTTGCGGGCAAGTCGTTCCCGCATCTTGCCGGCGCGCTGGGTGACACGGCGTTCAAGTCGCAGAGCGACATCGCGGCGCTGATTGCCGCCGAACCCAGCAGCGCGGTGTTCTGCGCGGCGCCGCATGGCGCGGCGGCGGCGCTCATCGATTCGCTGTTGAAGGTGGCGGAGAGCGCGGGTACCAAGCCGCGTTTCGTGGACATCTCCGCGGACTTCCGTTTTGCGACGGCCGCGGCCTACGAAGCGGTCTACAAGCATCCACACGGCGCGCCTCAGCGCCTGGCGCAGTTCACCTGCGCCGTGCCGGAGCACCTCAAGAACGTGACCACGCCTCACGTCGGACATCCGGGGTGTTTTTCGACCGCCATCCTGCTGGCGAGCGTGCCGTTGCTCGCGTCGGGCTGGGTGGATCCGACCTTGTTCGTCAGCGGCGTCACCGGCAGCACCGGTTCCGGCCGCAAGCCGGTCGAGGGCACGCACCACCCGACCCGCCACAGCGATCTGTATTCGTACGGCGCGCTCGGACACCGGCATACCCCCGAGATCACTGCGCTGGCGAAGGCGGCCAGCGGTGTCGACGCCGACTACTCCTTCGTACCGCATTCGGGTCCCTTCGCCCGCGGTATTCACGCCACCGTGCAGGCGCGGCTCAAGTCACCACGCGATGCGGCGGCCGTGGTCGGCATGTTGCGCGAGTTCTATCGCGGCGCACCGTTCGTGCGCGTGCTGGATTCCGCGCCGCGCGTGAAGGACATCGTCGCCAGCAACTTCGCGCATCTTTCCGCGGCCGCGAACGGCAAGACTGTCGCCGTGATGAGCGTGGTCGACAACCTCAACAAGGGTGCGGCCGGCGGCGCGGTGCAATGGATGAACCGGCTGTACGGCCTGCCCGAGACCGCCGGTCTCACGGCGCCCGCGCCAGGCTGGACGTGAACAAGGCTGGACCTGATCACATGAACGCTGAACTTCAAAAACCCGCCTCGCCTTCAGACGGGCTCGCGCCGGTCTACGCGCAGTACCCCATCGAAGTCGTCGGCGCCAATGGCGTCTGGCTGCACACGCGCGACGGCCGCAAGGTGCTGGACCTTTACGGCGGCCACGCGGTGGCATCGCTCGGTTACGGCCACAAGGGCTGGACCAAGGCTTTGTCCGATCAGGCCGCGCAGATGAATTTCCAGACCAACGCCGTGCCGATGGAGATCCGCGCGCGCGCCGCGCAGAAGCTCCTGAAGTTCTCGAAGCTGCCCTTCGACAGCGTGTTCTGGATCAACTCCGGGGCCGAGGCCAACGAAAACGCCTTCAAGATGGCGTTCAAGATGCGGCCCGGCCGCACACACGTGGCCGCCGTCGAACAGAGTTTCCACGGCCGCACGGCGGCGTGCGCCTCGACCACCTGGCAAGCGCCACAGAAGTGGTTCTTCCTGCCGCGCGCGCCCTTCGACGTGAGCTGGATCAAGCGCCGCGACGTGGCTGACATCGCCAACCACGTCACCGAGAACACCGCGGCTGTCATCGTCGAGCCCGTGCAGGGCGTGGGCGGCGCCTTCGACATGGGCCAGGAATTCCTGGCGGCCCTGCGCAGGCGCTGTGACGAGACCGGCGCATTGTTGATCTTCGACGAGGTGCAATGCGGCGTCGGCCGCTCGGGCACGCCGTTCGCAGCTAACTACTACGGTGTAATGCCGGACATGATCACCACGGCGAAGGCGCTCGGCAATGGCTTCCCGGTCTCCGCGCTGTTGCTGACGCCACCGATCACCGCTTCGCTCAAGACCGAGAACCTGGGCACCACCTTCGGCGGCGGCCCGATGGCCTGCGCCGTCGCCGAGGCCACGCTCGACGCCATCGAAAAGGAAGGCCTGCTCGAGAACGTCCTGCGCGTGTCGGCTTACCTGCGCAGGACCTGCAAGGTCGGCCCGGTGGTCGACTTCCAGGGACTGGGTTTCCTGCACGGGCTTCGCTTGAACAAACCGGCCAGGGACGTGCAGAAGGCGCTGCTCGCGAAGGACATTCTCGCGGGCACGGCCGGCGATCCGGCCATCCTGCGCCTGCTCCCCGCTTTCATACTCAAAGAGGAACACATCGATCGGTTGCGCGCGGCGCTCGTCGATCTGTAAGTCCCGATGAAAAACTTTCTCGACCTGGCGGATCTTTCGCGCGAGCAGATAGTGGAGTTGCTCGCGCTGGCCGAACGCCTGCAGACCCGCCCCGAGCCGCAGGCACTCGCCGGCAAGATTCTGGGTCTGCTCTTCTTCAATCCGTCGCTGCGCACGCTCGCGTCCTTCCAGGCCGCGATGGCGCGACTCGGTGGAACCTCGTTCGTGATCTCCGCAGGCAATGGCACCTGGCAGCTGGAGACTCGGCGCGGAGCAGTGATGAATGGCGCGCCAGCGGAACACGTACGGGAAGGAGTACCCGTACTGTCACATTATTGTGACGCTCTCGGCATTCGGGCCTTCGCTGGCGGGACAGACCTTCAGGCCGATATTTCCGAAACCTCGTTCAAGGAAATGGTCGGCCTGGTGAACAAGCCGGTCATCAACATGGAGTCGGCGGCGAATCACCCCTGCCAGGCGCTGGCCGACTGGAAGACGCTCGACGATCTCGCCGTGCCCCGCAAGGCGAAGTTCGTGCTGTCGTGGGTCAACCATCCGCGCGCGCTGCCGCTCGCGGTTCCCGCCGCGACGGTGCACATGGCGGCGATGCGCGGCATGGAGGTGGTGGTGCTGCGGCCGGAAGGATTCGCGCTGCCCGAACCCATCATGCAGAAAGCCGCGGCCGCGGCCGCCGCTTCCGGCGGCAGCCTGCGCGAGACGTCGGATCGCGACGAAGCGCTCGCGGGCGCGCACGTGCTCTACGCCAAGGAGTGGGGTTCGACGGCCCACTATGGAAACGCGGATGCCGACGCGCGTGCGCGTTCCGCGCTCGCCGACTGGTGCGTGCGCGATACCTGGTTCTCGCGCTCCGCGGTCGACTGCAAACTCATGCATTGCCTGCCGGTGCGGCGTAATGTCGCGGTCGCCGACGAAGTGCTCGACGGGCGCCGCAGTGTCGTGCAACGCGAAGCCTTCAACCGGATGGTGGTGCAGACCGCGGTTCTGCATCGTCTGCTCTCCACACCGCACACCTAACTTCCTCACGGACCGACTCAATGATCATGCATCGACCCGATCCCGCCGCCGCCATCCGCAGCCTGCGCAGCGCGGCGCCCTACATACGCATGTACAAGGGCAAGACCTTCGTGGTGAAGGCCGGCGGCGGCGTGTTCGCCGACGCGGTCGCGGTGCGCGGCCTCATCGAACAGATCGCCATCCTGCATTACTTCGGCGTGCGCGTCGTGTTCGTACACGGCGGCGGTCCGCAACTCACCGAGATCACCGAAGCGCTCGGGGTGCCGACACGCATGGTGCAGGGCCGACGCGTCACCGACCAGAAGGCCATCGATGCCACCTCCATGGTGCTCAACGGCCTGATCAACACCAAGCTGCTGGCGCTGTGCCGCGAGATGAACATCGACGCGGTGGGCATCAGCGGCGTCGACGCCGCCATGATCCGCGCGCACAAGCGTTCACCGGTACGGCTCGATAACGGTGAGACGGTCGACTATGGATTCGTCGGCGACATCGACGCGGTTGACACCAACGTTCTCACCAAGCTGCTCGACAATGGTCTGATGCCCGTGGTGAGCCCACTGTCGGCCGACGAGAACGGCACGCTGCTGAACATCAATGCCGACACCGTGGCGGCCGCCATCGGCGCGGCCCTGTCCGCCGAGAAGCTCATGTTGTGCACCGGCGCGCCGGGAATCCTCGAGCGTGTCGACGACCCGACTTCGATCATTTCCTACACCGACCTCGCGGGCCTCAAGCGCCTGCGCGAAGAAAAGAAAATCGTCGACGGCATGTTGCCGAAGGCCAGGGCCATCGAGGATGCGATCCGCGGCGGCGTGCGACGCGTGCACGTCATGTCTTACAAGTCGCCCGAAGGCATCCTCGCCGAGGTCTTCACCAACGAGGGCGCCGGCACGCTGATCGTCGCGGACGTCAACGCGTTGACCCAGGCAGAGCAGCAAAGCGGCAAATAGGGACGGGAATGTCACGTCTGTGGGACAAAGGCACGCCCCTCGACGATCGTGTGCTCGGGTACACGGCGGGGGACGATTACGCCCTCGACGCAAGGCTGGTCCGGTACGACGTGCGCGCTTCGATCGCGCACGCCGAGATGCTGAATACCGCCACCCTCCTGAGCGATACCGATCTCGCGGCCATTCGTACCGGACTGCAGGCGCTCGGCGATGAGCATGCCGCGGGCAAATGGAAAATCGAACTCGCGGACGAGGACGGCCAGACCGCCCTCGAGAAGCGGCTGACAGCGCGCATCGGCGCCGCCGGCGGTCGCGTGCATCTTGGCCGTTCGCGCAACGACCAGGTGCTGGCCGCGCTGCGGCTGTACCTGCTCGACGCGGGCGCGGAGCTCGCCGCCGCCGCGGAAGGCTGTGCGGCGTCGCTCGACGCGCTCGCGAAACGCCAGGGCTCCACCGTGCTGCCCGGCTACACCCACATGCAGCAGGCGATGCCGAGCAATG
>Ga0070689_100001982_pt1 | contig 13251 bp, 9 predicted proteins | sample KBSS23HmetaG_FD_64669 | JGI IMG/M metagenome (GOLD analysis project Ga0070689, IMG submission 64669) | Switchgrass rhizosphere microbial communities from Kellogg Biological Station, Michigan, USA - KBS S2-3H metaG | ecosystem: Host-associated > Plants > Roots > Rhizosphere ...
GATGGCGACGATGTTGCCCGGCGTGCGTCCAAGCATCTCCTTCGCGTCCTTCCCGACCGCCTCGACAGCATTTGTCACCTTATTAATAGCGACTATGGAGGGTTCGCTCAGCACGACGCCACGTCCTTTGGCGTAAACAAGCGTGTTGGCGGTGCCGAGATCGATGGCCAGGTCGTTGGAGCGCAGCCCGGAGAGCAAGGGAAAGGACATAGTGACACCTCAAGTCTATTTAGTTTTAGGTTCGAGCTCTTCTTGTTTGAAGAAGATCTGGAAGGCAAGACGTCTTTGTCCAGAAAACAAAGACAAACCGACTTTAATTTGTTGATTTCACTGTGTCAAGAGAATTTTCTGGAAAATTTCCCGCAAAGGCACAAAGGCGCAAAGAAGGGTCCGGAGTTGTGATTCTGGAACTCTTCTTTGCGCCTTTGCGCCTTTGCGGGAAGAAGCATCAATACTGCCAATTCACGTTCACGGACCCTGTGCCGCTGGTGGGGACGGTGTAAGAGTGATTACTGCCGGCTTCCCACGTAACCGCGCCATTTGCCGCGATTTTGATGAACTTGAACTGGATCGTCTGGCCCGCCGGAACGGACGCGACTAAAAACCAGTTTGGATAATTCGGCGTCAGCATCGGCCCGACGGCTGCGTCCCAGGTTGTCGACCAGTTACTGAGCTCGACTGTGTTCCCGGTCAGGAAGATATAGTCGCCCACCTGCGTCGGCGACGCATTATTGACCGTGAAGGTGATGGGAATGAGTTTCGCGGTTAGCACGGTGAACTGGATCGTGTTCGAAACCTGACTGCTTGAATTTGTTACTGTGACGCTGTAGTTGCCATTTGTCACTGACGGCGTCGTCACCGTGATCTGTGTTGGCGACCACGAGTTTACTGTCGCCGTCGTCGTCCCAAACTTCACCGTACCTGTCGTCGAGCCGAAGTTCTTGCCGGCTATGACCGTTTTCACGCCCGGCTGGCCGACTGTCGGTCCAATGGAACCGATCTGCGGTGTAGACGCGCCCTCGGTAAACTGCCAAATCGCAACCGTGTGCGCCGGTAGCGTGAAAGTGGTAACCGGATTATTCCCGCCCGATCCGGTACTGACCGTGATCGACGACCCGCCCAACAGGTTCGTTAGGTAATCCGAATAACCACCAGCGGGAAGCGACGTGTTCAGTCCGTTGATACTGTAGCCCGTGGTCTCATTCTTGTTGATCGCGATCAGCACGACGTTGCCGAAGAACTTTCGTTCATAGATGTAAACGTCGTTGTTGATCCAACGCTGGCCCATCGAGCCGTAAGCGATCGCAGGGTTGTTGCGACGAAGCGTCGAGAGTTTGTTGATTAGCTGATAAGCGGTCGTGCTGGTGCTGAAGTTTGTCATCATCGGACGGTTGTAGGGATCCGTGCCGCCGCTCGTATCGTTGTGCAGGTATTGTTCCGTGCCGTAATAGATGCACGGAATGCCGCGACTCGTCAGCGTGAACGCAAGCGCTTCGTGAAGGCGGTTGTTGTTATTGTTGATGGAGAGGAACCGCGCCATGTCGTGATTGTCGATGAACGTGACGAGGTCTTCCTTCCAGGTGAAGTTGGTTCCTTCCGTCGATAGAACCGAATCAATCTCGCTAAAGTTGGCATTCGAGCCAAACACACTTCTGATCGCGGCGTTCAAAGGAAAATCGAGCATCGAGATGCCGGTCTTGTTCGCGTACTTGTACGAGTCGCGGTAGAGCGGATCGGAAGTATTGCCCTGAAACCACTCACCAAACAGAAAACTATCGCCGTAGGTGTAGATCGAATTCGCGAGACTGTACTGCCAGCCCCAGTTCAGGTGTTTGATTGCATCGATGCGGAAGCCGTCGACGCCGTGCTGTTGAAAGAGCTGTGCGGCCGCTTTTAAATAAGCGTCCATCGTTGGGTGTTGCTGGTTGATGTCTGACAGATCGAAGAGCGTGTAGTACTGCACCTGATAGCGATCGTCCCAGCCGCCACCGGAGATGTTTGGGTTGTGATTAAAGTAGCCGTTGCTGTCGCTGCTGAAATTCCCGAGAAATGTGCCGTTGTCGTAAAGAGCGCCAAACTCGCCCGCGTTGTTTTGAGTTGAGTGATTGGGCGCAAAATCTACGATCACCTTGATGCCGTTTGAATGAGCGGCGGTGACCAGGTTGTCAAACTCAGTCCACGAATTAGTCGCGTTGCCGAAGTGTTCTTCAATGCGTTTGAAGTCGCGTGCCTGGTAACCGTGATACGAAGCCGTCGGATTGCCGCTGCCGTCAGGGATATTCGTGTTGAGATTATCGACCGGCGGCGAAATCCAGACTGCGGTGACTCCCATGCCCGCCAGGTAGGACATTTTCTGCTGAATCCCGGCGAGATCTCCGCCCCAGTACGCGCGCCAGTTTGTTTTTGTTGAATCGTACAGACCGGAGCTTTGCGACGGGTTATTGTTTGTGCTGCTGCCGTCGAAGAAGCGATCGGTAATGATCTGGTAGATAACTTCGCGCTTGAAGTCAGCGGCAGTCGTTGTTCTTATTGGCGCGAAAAGGGTTGAGAAGAGAAGTGCGATAACAGCAAGTCGCCGTGAGAGCTTTAACATGAGAAGAAACCTCCGTGGGTTGAGTTTATAACACAGATCTACACGGATGATTGGATCGATCTATGCCATGGCGCCATCGCCTCGGGCCTCCGCGCCGCCCGGGAAATCCTTAGCCACGGATGAACACGGATCAATTGTGGCAAAACTCCTCTTGACCTCTATTGAGAGTTGACTCTATTCTTTAGGCATCAGTTAGACCTCCCGTTGGATGCTTCCCGATCGGTATCCGGCCCCATTGCACAACCTCCCATTGACCTGCCCAGCCGTGCGGCAGATTTGCTTTACCGTCAGTAGTGTCTCCCCGGACTGGCAGTGAACAAGGATTGGAATGGTCCCGATGAAACACGGCAATCACTCATGGTCGCTTTCGAATATCTCTTTTAAATATCGACTGCCACTTTTAATCGGAACGCTGCTGGCTGCGGTCATCATCGCTTGCAACTGGGCTGCTTACCGTGCAGTGCGAGCGTCGGCTTTAGAAGTAGGCCGCGAGCGTTTACAAAACCTGACACAACAACTCTCCGGGCTGCTGCAACAGTCGGCGAGCAACGTTCTGACGAAAACCGCGGCGGTCGCGAACGACACGCAGATTCGCGCGTTCGTCAAATCTCCGCAGACAGGACCGCGAGCTGAGGCGCAGAAGCTGCTTCAGCAGTTCGTCGCGCCACAGGACGCGAACAGCATTAGAACGGAACTGTGGAGTGCCGAGCATGGCCTGTTGCTCGTCGCGCCGGAAGGTGATGCGACTCCGCTCGCCGATCTGACCGCCGAGTTCAAACAGAGCGCTGCCGAACCGTTCAAAACCGTTGGCATGATTCGCAAGGTGAAAGACACGATCGGATTTCCGGCGGTTGCGGCCGTCAAAACTGAAGACGGAAAAGTTGCCGGCTACCTGGTCCGCTGGCGGAAGTTGGCTACGAGTGCTGACACGCGTCAGCAAATGACGAAACTGTTGGGCACGAGCGCTACGCTCTATCTCGGCAATCACGCCGATGACGTCTGGACCGATCTCGCGAGCATAGTCGCGAAGCCCGCGCGCGACGTGCGCACCAGTGGCGACATCCTGACTTACGAACGCGATGGCAACACTTCTGTGCTCGCACTCGCGCGACCGATTGCCGGTACGCCCTGGTTGATTCTGATCGAGTTTCCCGATCAGGTGGTGCTCAAGCCGGTCAACGGTTTTGTAAAGCGAATGGCGATGATCAGTTTGTTTCTGTTTGTGATGGGTGTCGCGAGCGCGTTTGTGCTTAGTCGCAACATCACGCAGCCGCTTTACGAGCTGACCGCGGGCGCCGCCGCAATCAGCCGCGGCGATCACTCGCGCGCCGTGAAGATCGATCAAAAGGACGAGCTCGGACAGCTCGCCACTGCCTTCAATGCGATGGTGGAAAAGTTGCGCGACTCGCAACGAGAGCTCGAACACAAGGTCCACGAACGTACCGCACAGCTCGAGGATGCTAATCGCCAACTAGCGATCCTCTCTGAGTCGCACGCTCAGAAGCGAAGCGTGGCTGAGAAGGAACGCACCGACGCCCTCGAAGCATTGCACAACACGGAAAAGCAATTGGTCCAGTCACAAAAGCTCGAAGCGGTGGGCCGGCTTGCGGGAGGAATTTCGCACGACTTCAATAACCTGCTGACAGTGATCCTCGGTTACAGCGACATCTCGAAGCGAAACTTGAAAGAAGGCGATCCGTTGCGACGTAATCTCGAAGAGATTACCAGGGCAAGCGAACGCGCTGCTTCGCTCACGCGCCAGCTCCTGGCATTCAGTCGCAAGCAGGTCATGCAGCCGAAAGTGTTTGATTTGAACACGGTAGTTACGGATCTTGAGAAGATGCTGCGGCGCATGATTGGCGAAGACATCGAGTTGAGAGTGAGTTCGGGAACAGATCTGGGCAACATCAAGGCTGATCCGGTTCAACTCGAACAAGTAATTATGAACATGGTGGTGAACGCGCGCGATGCGATGCCGAAGGGCGGCAAGCTGTCGATCGAGACCAGCAATGTTTATCTCGACGAGTCTTATGCGCGCGAACATGTTTCGGTAGTTCCGGGTAATTACGTCATGTTAGCGATCAGCGACACTGGTTGCGGCATGGATGAAGATACACGTCTACGCATCTTTGAACCGTTCTTCACGACGAAGGAATCGGGGAAGGGAACCGGACTTGGTTTGTCGATGGTCTATGGCATCGTCAGGCAGTCAGGCGGCAACATCTGGGTTTACAGTGAAGAGGGAAGAGGAACGACGTTCAAGATCTACTTCCCGAGAGTGACCGCGGAAGCTGAGGAATATAAACGCGTTGCACAAACGAGCGACGTACCGATGGGTTCGGAAACGATCCTGTTGGTTGAAGACGCGGATTTGGTGCGAAAGCTCGCGCGGCGGGTACTCGAAACAGCGGGGTATCGGGTACTGGAGGCCGGCAGTGCCGAAGCGGCTATCAGGCTTTGCGAGAAAATTAATGGAGACAAGATCGATCTCTTGTTAACTGACGTGGTAATGCCGGGAATGAGCGGGAACGACATGTCAAAAGTCCTGCTCACAAAACAGCCGGGAATGCCTGTGCTCTACATGTCAGGTTACACGGACGACGCGATCGTGCAGCACGGCGTCTTGGAGGCCGGTATTAATTTTCTCCAGAAGCCCTTCAGCCCCGGCGCCCTCGCCTCGAAGGTCCGCGAGGTCCTCGACACAAGCCCGCGATAACGTTGAAGGAAACGATGTGCTCGACGCAGCCCGCGATAACGTTGAAGGAAACGATGTGCTCGACGCAGCCCGCGATAACGTTGAAGGAAACGATGTGCTCGACACAAGCCCGCGATAACGTTGAAGGAAACGATGTGCTCGACGCAGCCCGCGATAACGTTGAAGGAAACGATGTGCTCGACGCAGCCCGCGATAGCGGGCGACAGAATAAAGCCTGGGGCGCAAGCCCCAGGTTAGCCATTCAAAATAAAGGCGCGAGCCCGTGAAACGGGCGACAGCGCAGTCGCCCGTTTCACGGGCTCAATCTCGTTTCCTTGCTTCGATCCTGGGGCTTGCGCCCCAGGCTTTAATGCCTACGCCCGCTTTCGCGGGCTAAGATCCACAGCCTCGGTGTTGCCGCCGCAGACGATCACGCCTACGCGTTCACCTGCTGCTGGTTTGTATTTGCCCGAGAGGAGGCCCGCGAATGCGGCGGCGCCACCGGGCTCGGCTGCGATGCGCACTGTATCCCACAAACGTCTTTGCGCATCCACGATCTCCTCATCTGAAACAAGCAGCGAACTCTGCACAAACTTCTGCGCGATCGGAAACATCTGCTGCCCAACTTGCCTCGGCGCGAGCGAGTCTGCGGCGATGCCGCCTGCCGGTGAATCAACCGGCCGCCCAGCTTTTAGCGCGAGGTGCAGAGTCGGAGCTTCGGTTGGCTCAACAGCGATTATCCCCACCCGGTTCTGATACCAGGCCGCGACACCGCCGATCAGTCCACCACCGCCAACAGCAATCAGCAGTGAATCGAGTTTCGGATCCTGTTCCTCCAACTCCATTCCCAACGTTCCTGGTCCAACCAGCGTTGTGGTTCCCTCGTACGCGTGAATCGGTAACGCGCCCGATTGCGCAGTCCATTCCTCGCTGGCCTCCAGTGATTCCGCATAACGATCTCCAGCGATCACCAACTCCGCGCCATAGCCACGAATGCGATCGAGTTTTGCAGGCGAGGCAACGGACGGCACAAAGATCGTCGCGGGCTTGCCGAGTTTCATCGCCGCGAAAGCGACTGCGGCCCCATGGTTCCCGCCCGACGCCGCCACCACACCGGCGGGAGGAACCGCTCGCGTCAACATGTTGCTGAATGCTCCGCGTGCTTTGAACGATCCGGAGTGTTGGAAGAGCTCGAGTTTAAAAATGATCTTGATCGAATCCAGCCCAAACTCCGCGCCTTCAACTTCCAGAATCGGCGTGCGTCGAATGTGCGGTCTGATTATTTGCTCTGTCGCCTGAATTCGCTCTCGCGAAACCTCGGTTGGTTCATTCATGCTTGATTCCTTACCTCTCGCTTACAACCAAGACAGCCTGGTAAGCGTCTAGGATTCTAGCAGTACTTCACCGTCTCCCCTCCGACCTCAAAACAAAAGGAGACCTAACGATGAAGAAATGCTTCCTGTTAATTCTGTCACTACTCGCGGTGGTTACAGCATCCGGCCAGGAATCCGGCAATCGAATATACGGTAACAATGGCTATTACCAACAGAAAAGACACTTGCAAATCAATACCGGCACGCTGGGGAATTCAGGTGAAGGTTATGCACTCGAAGCCAGCGTCCTGACCAACCTGAAACCAGATGCCTTCGTTGTAGTGTTCGGCGTCAACGCCGAAGGTGCAAACGCGGCTACCAGCAACGAAAAGGTCAACGCAAAGATTGCCAATCTGATTCAGAAAGTGAAACCGTTGGGAATAGACTCGAACAATATTTTCATCGATTTCATTACTCAGAACCGCGTTTACGACTTCACTGTATCCGGCACGCAGGCGACCGAGAAATTCACCGGATTCGAGACGAAGAAAACGGTTGCCATTCGTTATAAGAGTCGCGAACTGTTTGAAAGGATCGTTAGTGCGGCGACGGATTCGAATATCTTTGACCTGATCAAAGTCGACTACATCGTCAGCGATTTCGACTCGGTTCGCGCTAATTTGTTTGATGCGGCTGTCAAGGTGCTAAAAAGCAAGGAGCAGAAGTATGCGAACGCCTTAGGTGTGACGCTTGGTGCCGTGGGCCTGTCCATTGAGAAATACGACGTAACTTATCCTGCGGAAGCATACCAACGTTACCAGGCATTCGAGACTGGTGATGCATCTGTCGAAAACGAACAGGGCGTCTCAAGCCGAGTGGAAAAACGTAAGAGTTTCACGTTTTTCTACGAGCCCGTCGCAGCCAGCAGCTTTGATTCAGTGCTGGCCCCTCCAGGACTTGAGCCGGTGGTCCAACTCTCAATCTATTTGCGAATGCAATACCAGGTCAAACGAATGAACTAAACGGACGGAAGGTCGCCGGACCACCTCCGGCGACCTCCCTGATGACGCTTGACAATGATCGTCAACGGTAATACGTTCGGGCAACAGTTCTCCACATTAAGTTAACGATCCCCTGATAGAGTTCATCTCATCGTTTGCGCCGGCGTGCCTGTGCGCCGCTTGTCGCTTTCATTAACGCTACGGACAATTGGGGAAGGAGCCGAAACATGAGAGACAGATCAAAATTCATCGTCACGATTGTTACCGTATTAATAGTGATCGTGATCACCCTCGTTTGCGGTGGTCAAAGAGCACTTGTAACTGCCTCGTCAACACCAGGTCCGTCACAGTTTTATCTCCAGCACAATCTCATCTCGGATGGATTCGTGCCGGCGGACCTCATTCATTCCAACCTCGTCAACGCCTGGGGGTTGGTCTCAGGCCCGACAACACCCTGGTGGATCGCTAATAACGGGACCGGCACAACCACCTTATACAATGTCGCCAGCGGAACGATCGTGACGGACTTTACAGTCCCGGGTGTCGCCGGCGCACAGGGCAATCCTACCGGACTCGTATTCAACGGCGGCACTGGTTTCGTTGTTAACAATGGCGTCGGTTCACCGGCTGCGGCTCGATTTATCTTCTCAAGCGAGGATGGCACGATCTCCGCTTTCAAGGGTGCGCCGATTGTCACAGTGGTTCCGAATGCACAGGCGCCGGCACATGGTGCAATTTATAAGGGGCTCGCGATCGACAGTGCCACCGCTGGTCAATTCCTCTATGCAACCGACTTTCATAACGGTAAAGTCGATATCTTTGATAGTTTGTTCCACGCCGTCACGATTCCCGGAGCTTTCACGGATCCGAATCTTCCAGCCGGATTTGCGCCATTTGGAATTCAGAACATCAATGGCACGATCTATGTGACTTACGCACTGCAGGATGAAGATCAGGAAGATGACGTACCTGGTCCGGGAAATGGTTTCGTCGACGCTTATGATACTTCCGGGAACTTAATCCGGCGTGTTGCTTCGGCCGGCGAACTCAACTCCCCATGGGGCCTGGCACTAGCCCCCGCGAATTTTGGCAGGTTCAGCGGGGACTTACTCGTTGGCAACTTCGGCGACGGACGCATTCATGCTTTCGACCCGAACCAGCTTACTGATGCTGGTGAGTTCGAAGGTGTCGGTCTGCTTCACTCTGCGTCAGGAAAGCCGATCAAGATCGATGGCCTTTGGGCGCTTCAATTCGGTCACGGCTCCAGCGCCAACGGACTGACGAATACGCTGTTCTTTACCGCTGGACCAGGCGACGAGGAGCACGGCCTGTTCGGATCGCTGGTTAACGTATCCCCGCCAGGACGACAATGATTGATTCACAGGAGACTGAACCGCTCTAACTGCTACAGAGCGGTTCAGCACCTCGAATCTCGCTTAATCGGAGGCGGGCTTGCCGAGACATCTACTTTGCACACTTGTTCGAAAAAATTGACATCAACCGCTCACAGGTATATCGTCCGCACATCGCTCACTATCGGCATCGTGCTCCCAGAGAAAGGGGAAAAAGATGGCGAAAACTATTACTCAACGGCTCGAAGTCTTAACCAACCTGGCAATCATTTTTGCTGCTGTTCTGCTTAGCGTCGTTTTAATCAAAAACTATTTATTGCCTTACTATTCTAAAGACGGTCCCCGTGATCTTCGAATCCCTGCGGGCGCCAAAGTCTCTTTGCCTGGCGTGGATTGGTCTAATAACAATCAGACGCTTTTACTCGTGCTTCAGAAGGGATGTCATTTCTGCACGGAGAGTGCGCCATTTTACCAGCGACTCGTGCGGGAGACGGCTGGGCGTGAAAACATTCATCTGATCGCCGTATTGCCACAGGCATTTGATGAAAGCAAGAAATACCTCGATGATCTTGGCGTCGCGATCGAAGAGGTGAAACAAGCACAGCTTGATTCGATTGGTGTCTATGGCACGCCGACGTTGATACTGGTTAATAACCAGGGCGTTGTCATAACTTCGTGGGTTGGAAAACTCAGTGCCGATGGTGAAGCGGAAGTCTTGCGCCGGCTGTAGCTGAGCTTAGCATTCGACCTTGAGAAGATACTGTTAGGGCAAAGCGTATCTTCTATGTCGGGGGGTTGCCTCATGGTCAAAGACAAAGGGAAGGGAGGAACTGAAATGATAAGGCTGATGCGCAAACTCTTAATCCTCATTGCGCTCGTTGGCTGTATAGCGATGGCCTCTGGCGCCAGCGCTCGAATGAAACCCTGTTGTTCCTGGTGCGATGCGATTTGCATCCGCTGCGAAACGGACCCATCCTACTGTGCAACTTGCGCAAGTTGCTCAGCTAACTGCAACACACTTTGTAGAGAATAAATCGAAACACCATTCTGCTAATTCGGGGGCTTGGCGAGTGCATCAGTGCTTGCCTGGCCCCCTCGGCCAACCTCCTCATAAATTCGATCATAATCTCCTGCAAGCCGGCAGTTACTACCGGAAGCCCGACTTCTTTTCCTCTGGAGTAGCCTCGAAGGTCGGCGGCACGAAGAGCTCTCCTTCCTCGAAATAGAACTCCCTGACTGTCTCAACCGGGACGGTCTGGGAGGCGCCGCCCGGGATATGAAGGAGGCCAGGAGCTTTAACCTTTTCCTTGAGGCGCTCTTTGGACGTGTTGCCACGGTTCGAGAACTCGATGCGCATTCCCTTGGCGAGGTCCTCATCCGTGAAGGTCTGCCCCGGGGTCTTAATTGAAATGATCTGATCGAAGTCATTCGGTCCGGTGATCACGTGGGCCAGAAACAATTCGGAACCCTTACCGAAGAGTAGATATTCGAGTTTTGAAGACTTGGCTACGTTAGGATCAAACTCATGGAAATGTACGACGTTTACTACGTTGACATCAAAAGCGCCTCCCTCAGGAGGATTCTCGAAATCACCAATGAAAGATGTGCCGCCTCTTTCAAGATGGCCGCGAATAAGGGCATTGCCTCTGAATTTCTTGAGCGCCAATCCGTTAGGATCTACATGCGGGAGCACAAACGTTCCTGGATTAAGTGTATACATCTTCACTGCCGGGTTCTTCGCGCGATCCTTGAAGTAAACCTCTGTCAGATTGCGATCCGCGTCACTAAATGTAGCCTCCAGGATCACCTGGAAGCGATGAGGAGAGTCAAACTTTGGCCCAACGACTCTGTTAAACATTGGAAGATGTGAAAGAAAGGCGGTCTTTGTTCCAACCAGCATCATGTTGTGCGTGTTCGGTGCGTCCTCAGGAGCTGGATTGATCATTAAAGGCTGCGCCCTGGCCGTGAGGCTGAGACAACCGATGCCGGCAATTACACTGGCACTGGTCTTGAGAAACTCTCTGCGGCTGTTATCTGCCGATTCTTTATTGCTCATTGTTCGACTCCTATCAACTGTCGTTACCGGTTATGATCCAGATCCCGGACGGTATAAACGGCACGCGCAGTCGCCTCTACGAACGTCTCGAATAAGCTGGAACTATTCAGTGAGCTTTGTCCACAAACATGCTCTCTATCAATCATGCGTTTCAACGTGAAAACGTTTCCGGCTGAGGAAACTCAGAATCCAAGACAAAGCATTTTGACGCGAGCGACATGCAACCGATTGTTAGCCTGCGGCCGGGCGGCCGCCGAAGCTGATGATGTAGCCATCGGGGTCCTCGACATAGAAGTCCTTCGTATCCCACTCGGTTGCCGTGATCGGCTTGATGATCGTCACACCGTTGGCGACGCACTGCTCGTAGAACGCCTCGATGCCGTCAACACCCGCCGAGGCGTCGAGATGATCGTTGTTGCGCTTGTGCTGGCGGTCCGCATCGTTCTTGGGCGCTTCCTTCAAGTGAAGTTCAAGTCCGTCGAGAACACCGATCGCGTAGAACCCTTCCCAGGGCTCCCCGAACCTGAAGCCGATCTTCTGGTAGTACGCAATCGAGCGCTCAAGGTCGTCGACAAGGAACTGTGGAGCGAAAGATGTCACACGCGGCTTCATCGTGCTCATAGGCCTCCTTCTTTAGCAGGCTAACGAATAGGATTCTTTCGGCAGTTTCGCTGCGTGTCGAGATGGAGTAATTCGCAGCTCCGAGGCGGTCCTATCGTTATCAACTTGTTTCTGATCTCTGCAAGGGATTAAGTGACTGAAGCGTGCTATGGTCATTGCACGACACCTGATGAAGCAGGATCATCCCAGCTTAATAGTGTGAGGACCAACACCTCACATCCATGAAACGCCTCACGGTATTTCGCCCGGCACTTTCTTGCCGCGAAATTTTCACACGCGCTGCGTGAATATGCACAATCAGATTTCGAGGCTCACTGTGTTCCTCGCTTGATCTATGCATACTCACGGTTTCCGCGAATAGCCGCAGAAACTTCCTGCCTGAAATGCAATTTACATAAGGCGATTCAAGGGAACACTGCTTGCACAAGGTAGCACCGTTTTACAAGAACCTCATTGCGATTCGCTCCTAATCATCCAGGCAATGAAGTTTCTTCACAACGGGTCAGAGAACGGCGCCTTACGTTCCTCATTGATCCACATTCATAACCCCGCGGTCTCGCCCGCCGTACTTCCCAGGAGAAAAAGATGTCTACTAAGCAAAGATCTATGCGGCGCACTGGCGTGCGTCGCCTGCTTTATCCTTCGCTAGCTCTGGTTGTACTGGCGTTGTTATTCAGCGCCCGGCTATGGACCAGTGTGATAGCGGCTCCCCCGCCACCACCCAGCAATCTCGATCCTACGTTTGATGGCGATGGCATTGTCATTACAAATATCAACGGTTACGACGCGGGTAATGACCTCGCAATCCAAACGGACGGCAAGATCGTCGTCGTGGGCACCAGCGGCACATTTTCCTTCGGTCATATCACCGGCCCCACTTCCTCAGACACACCACGGAAGGATTTTACGGTAGCGCGATACAACACCGACGGATCGCTCGACAGCACATTTGGCAGCGGTGGCACTGTCACGACAGTGATCGGAGACGATAGCGTAGCCAACGCTGTCGCGCTCCAGCCGGACGGCAAGATTGTGGTTGCCGGCGATAGCCAATGGGCCACGCAGAGAATTACGGTTGTACGCTACAACTCCGATGGCTCGCTCGATAACACGTTTGGCAGTGGCGGGATTATCACGCTGGAACTCAGCGATTCAGCCAGCGCTAATGATGTCGTGATTCAACCCGACGGCAAGACTGTTGTTGCCGGACACCAGACCTCCGTTGCAGCCTTTAGCGTTTTCTTCACGCTTGTGCGTTTCAATGTGGATGGCTCACTCGACAGCACCTTTGGCACGGGTGGAGTGTTTAGCGTGCCTCAGACGGAGACTGCCCAACCTCGGTTTGCAAACGCCGTGGCCCTGCAATCAGATGGCAAGATTGTCGCGGCTGGACTTGGTTTTGACGAAGGACCGACATCGAATATTACCGTAGTGCGCTGTAACAGCAACGGCTCGCTCGACTCAACATTCGACAGCGACGGCATCGTCTTTACAAACATTTCTGACGACCAAAGGGACACTGCCAACGAGCTCGCGATTCAGCCCGACGGCAAAATTGTAGTAGCAGGTACGAGTACCGACGGCACAAACTCCGTCGTTGTTTTGGCTCGCTACAACACG
>Ga0070689_100001983_pt1 | contig 13250 bp, 13 predicted proteins | sample KBSS23HmetaG_FD_64669 | JGI IMG/M metagenome (GOLD analysis project Ga0070689, IMG submission 64669) | Switchgrass rhizosphere microbial communities from Kellogg Biological Station, Michigan, USA - KBS S2-3H metaG | ecosystem: Host-associated > Plants > Roots > Rhizosphere ...
GACGAACGACACGCCCTGCGCGCGCGCGCGTTCGCCGAGAAAATTTTCCAGGATGCCGCGGTCGAGCTGGTAGCCGGGCGTGTGCAGGTAGCGGCTGGCGCCGAGCTCGGTCACGGCGTCGACGCCCTGGGCGTTCTCGCTGAAGAAGAAGCGGAAACCGAACTTGCGCAGCTGACGCTCGCGCAGATGGGCATCGAGCCCCAGCACCGTGTCGAGATAGTGCGCGCCGATCTCCACCGTGGATTCGCCCACCTTGTGCGCGGCCTCCGGGGCCGGGTGCGCGTCGCGCTCGAGTACGGTGATCGCGAGCGCGGGCAGTCGCGCGCGCAACTGCAGCGCCAGCGTGAGCCCCGCGAGACCGCCACCGACGATGACCGCGTCGGTGTGGTTCACACGCTCTCCAGCCTGATGTCGAGGCCGAGCGTCGGCGTGGCCAGGCACAAGAGCGCGTGTCGGCCGCCGAGCGCCAGCGCCTCCATGAACGGCAGGCAGGATTCGGTCGAATTGCCCGCCACGAGCTCCGCATTCGCGGGGCGCGCCTGGCTGGGTTCGAGGCCGGGGCGGGCGACGAGATCCAGGTCGAAGTGCGCAATCGCCGTGGCGCCGCGTTGCGGGGCGACGATGAGCGCGCAGGCGAGCAGGTGCTTGCTGCGCGCCACGGGCGCGAGCGGTCCGCGTGCGTCGATGTCGTAGGCCACGAGCAGGATGTTCTCGCGTCCGGCCATGGCCTGCACGCAGGCCTCGAGAAGCCCGGCGCCGAACGAGTGATCGCCCGCGGACAGCGCGGTGTAAGGCCGCGTGCAGCCGGCGGCGATGGTCCAGTAGCCCGCCGCGGCGTTGTGCACCGAATTGTGGAAGCGCGTTGGCGACACCAGGGCCGGCGTCGAGGCCATGGTGGCGCACATGTAGTCGGTGATCGCCAGATCGCCGTGCATGGAGCTGAACACGCAGGGTAGCGAAGCGGGATCGAGCTGCGCGAATTTGCAGGCGGAGAGCGCTGCTTCCAGCGCCACCGTCACCGTGTCCGGCGCGCGCCGCCTTTCGGTCGGCGGCAGGAGTTCGGGCGCGGGGCGCGGCGCGGGTTCGAGCGGCGCCGGCTCTTCGCCCGCCAGGATGGCGCGCGCGCGTTGCCAGCCGGGAAGCCGCGGCGCCCAGAGCGCGGCCCCGTTGACGTAGAGCCGCGCCGGCTTGGCCAGCAGTCCGGTCACGCGGTCCCGGCCGCGGCGAACAGCAGCACGCAGTTGCTGCCGCCAAATCCGAACGAGTTGCTCATCGCGTGACGCACGCTGCCACGCGCATTGTCGAGCCGTACCTGGGGCCCGCAGGCGCCATCCAGCTGTCGCGAGTTCAGGTTGCCGGGCATGAGCCCCGACTCGAGGCTCAACAGCGTGATGATGGCTTCGAGCGCGCCCGCGGCGCCGAGCGTGTGACCGGTCCAGCCCTTGGTGGAGCTGGCGTGGGTCCGCGCGCCGAACATTTCCGCGATGGCCTGCGCCTCGATCTCGTCGTTCTTGAGACTGGCCGTGCCGTGCAGGTTGATGTAGTCGATGTCGCCTGCGTCGACGCCGCCGCGCGCCAGCGCCTCCGACATGGCGAGGCGCGCGCCGCGCCCCGACGGATGCGGCGTCGACATGTGGTGCGCGTCGCTCGATTCTCCGTAACCTAACAACCTTGGAGCACGGCGGTTGCCACTGTCCTGGCGCTCCAGCAGCGCGAATGCCGCGGCCTCGCCGATGCTGATGCCGGAGCGCGCGGCATCGAACGGCCGGCACGGTTCGGGCGAGACCAGTGCCAGCGAATTGAAACCGAACAACACGCTGCCACACAGCGAATCCACGCCGCCGACCACCACCGCATCGGCGATACCGAGGTCGAGCAGGCGCGATGCTTGCGCGAAGGCCTTGGCGCTCGACGAACAGGCCGTCGCGACCGTCACGGCCACATTGTTCAGCCGCAGCGCGCGTTGCAGGAACTCGCCCGTGGAGTGCGGCGTGTGCACCGCCTGGTAGCGCAGGTCCTCGGGAAATTCCCCGGACGGCGTCAGGCGTGTATAGGCCTCCTCGGTCGCGCCGATGCTCGAGGTCGAGGTGCCGAGTACCAGCGCGATGCGATCCGCGCCGTGGCGGGCGCGCGCGGCGGCTACCGCGTCGAAGAAACCGTCGTGCGCGAGGCCCAGCCACGCGAGGCGGTTGTTGCGGCACTCGTAGATGGACAGTTCGGACGGCAGCGGCGCCGCTTCGATGCCGGCGACCCGGCCGACGAATGTGGCCAACGGTTCGCGGCCGAAGTCGTTGGGACGCAGGCCGGTGACGCCGGTGTCGAGCGCGCGCAAGAGCTCAGCGCGGCCGGAGCCCGCGGCGCAGGTGGCCGTGAAAGCGGTGATGCAAAGCGGCTGCACGCCGAATCCGTTCGATGCTCAGCGCGACGTATTCACGTCATTTCGCCCGGTTCTTTTCGATGTGCGCCGACAGGTTGGCGAGTGAGGCGAAAATGCGCCGGTTGTCCTCGTCGTCGGAGCGCAGCTGAAAGCCGTAGCGCTTGGAGATTTCCAGCGCCAGCTCGAGCGCGTCGATCGAATCGAGACCCAATCCAGCCCCGAATAGCGGCGCCGCGGGGTCGATCTGCTCGGGCTTGACGGTCTCGAGATTCAGCGTAGTCACGATCATCGATGCGACGTCGCGTTCCAGGGGTGATTGCGTCGTATTCATGGCGGCGGCTTTGGGGAGCGGCTCTCGTATGTGCGGAAAGAAGGCGGCTATTATAGCCACGGCTCGGGGCACCACCTTCCAATGACGTCACAAGAAAACCATGCAAATCGCAGCCTGGACTGCGACGTCATCGTCATAGGCGGGGGCCCGGCGGGCACCACGGCGGCCACCGAGCTGGCGCGCCGCGGACGCTCGGTGCAGCTGTTCGAAAAAAGCCGCCATCCGCGCTTCCACATCGGCGAGTCGCTGCTGCCGATGAACATACCCATTCTCGAGCGGCTGGGTGTACTGGCCGAGGTCGATCGCATCGGCGTGCGCAAACCCGCGGCGGACTTCCCGGCCGACAATGAACGCGGCTTCAACGTGTTCGATTTTTCCAAGTCGCTGGAACGCCTGCCGGGTTATGCCTACCAGGTGAAGCGCGAGCAGTTCGACGAGATCCTGTTCCGCAACACGCAGCGCGCCGGCGTGAACACTCACGAGAACACCGAAGTCGTCGCGGCGTCGACCTCTGCCGATTCGGCCCGCGTCATCGTGCGCGATGCCGCCGGACAGACGCGCGAAGTGCGCGCCCGCTACCTTGTCGATGCTTCGGGCCGGGACACGTTTCTCGGCAGCGCTCTCAAACTCAAGCAGCGGCACGCGCGCCACCGCAGCGCCGCGATTTTCGCGCACTTCACGGGAGTCGAGCGCCGTGCCGCGCCGTGGGCGGGGAACATCAGCATCTATCGTTTTGGAGATGGGGCGGGCCGCGGCTGGATCTGGCTGATCCCGCTGAGCGACGACGTCACCAGTATCGGCGCCGTGCTGCTGCCCGAGCAGATGAAGCGGCGCAGCGGATCGCTGCAGGAATTCCTCATGCAGATCCTGGACTCGGTGCCGGCGCTCAAGGCGCGCATGGTCAATGCGAAGCTGCACGGCAATCTGGAGGCCACCGGCAACTACTCGTACGAGTGCCGCGAGCACGCCGGGCCCCGCTGGATCATGGCCGGCGATTCGTCCGCCTTCCTCGACCCGGTGTTCTCGAGCGGCGTGTATCTCGCGATGCACGGCGCGACGCGCGCCGCCGAACTGGTCGAGGCGGTGCTGTCGGGCGCGCGCGAGCGGCCCCTGCAACGCGCCTACGAGCGCGAGATGCGCGCCGGGCTCGAGGAGTTTTCCTGGTTCATCGTGCGCTTCACGACGCCCGCGCTGGCGTGGCTGTTCGCCAATCCGCGCAACGTGCTGCGCGTCGAAGAAGCCATGGTGTCGATGCTCTCGGGCCACGTGTTCGCCGCCCGCAAGACCTTGCGCCGGCTGCGCGTGTTCAAGGCGCTGTACTACGTCACGTCACTGTTCATGTGGCGCGACACGCTGAAGTTCCGCCGCGAGCTGCGCGCGTCCGAGAGGGCGGCATGAGCACCAACCCGACAGTCCTGTCGAGGCTCAGCGCGGTGGCGCCGCGCATCGAGTACCTGCCGCTCGAGCCGGGCCGGCCGCTGCCCGCCGACGTGTTGTTCGCCGTGGAATTCGGCGAGCGGGAGACGCCGGTACGCCCGCGCTGCGCGCGGGTGCGGCTCGAACCGCTGGCCGGTGCCGGCCTGACGGAGGTGTGGTACGCCAACGGTACCGTGCACACCGGCTTCAACGGCCAGATCCGCTATGCCGCCGACGATCATCACCTGGCCGCGGCCATCGAGGTCGACGAGCGCGAACACGGCGGTCTCGCTGCCGCGGCGAAATACGTGTATTCGTGCATCGCGAAATTCCAGGCGACCTCGCGATACCGTCACTTGCAACGCATCTGGAACTACCTGGATCACGTCAACCAGGGTGCCGGCGACGACGAACGTTATCGGGTGTTCTGCTCGGGTCGCGCTGAGGGACTGAAGGTCATGCCGCTGGAGCGTTATCCCGCCGCCACGGCCATCGGCCGGCGCGACGGCTCGCACATGCTGCAGGTGTATTGGCTGGCGGGGCGCGAGCCGGGTATGGCACTCGAGAATCCACGACAGCTCGCCGCGTATCAATACCCGCGACAGTACGGACCGACGCCGCCGTCGTTCTCGCGCGCCATGCTGGTTGCGCCGGACCTGCTGATGATCTCAGGCACGGCGAGCATCGTCGGCCACGCGTCGCGGCACGCCGGCAGCGTGCAGCGCCAGATGCGCGAAATCTTCAGCAATCTCGACAGCCTGCTGACCCGCGCGCATTCGCATGCACCGGCGCTGCCGGTGCGTTTCGGCGGCAATACGCTGATCAAGGCCTATCTACGCGACCGCGCGCACCTGCCGTTCGTGGAGCAGCAGCTGCGCGAGCGCCTGCCGCCCGGAACGCCGTTCCTGGTACTGCTGGGCGACGTGTGCCGCGCCGATCTGCTGCTCGAGCTCGACTGCCTGCACGCGGGCGAGTAGCAGGCAACCGCCAGTCCGGATCACTGGCCGCGCGTCAGCTCCAGCAGCCTGGCGCGCGACACCTTGCCGACCGCATCCCGCGGAATCCGGTCGACCAACACCAATGGCCGCGGCAGGAACACCGCGTCCAGGCTGGCCGCGAGCTGCGTCGCGATCTCGCGTGCGCTGACGCCGCGGCTGACTACCACCGCGGCGACCCGGTTGGCCACGCCGGCCGCCGCGGCTTCCGGCTGGAATGCCACCGCATCCTCGACCCCATCCACGGCGCACAGCCGCCGCGTGATGTCGGCCAGCGAGGCGCGTTTGCCGGCGACTTCGACCAGGTCCGAGTTGCGGCCCAGCGCCACGAAGCCGTCGGCACCGCGGCGCTCGAGCACGTCCATGAGTTTCTGGGGGCGTTCGTACCAGGGAGCGAAAACCTGCGTGGAATCCGCGCCGGTCTCGAGCGTGATGCCGTCGTAGATCTTCCAGACGTCCTGCTGCGCCGTGCGGCGCGTGGCAAACACGCAAGTCTCGGTGGAGCCGAACATCTCCAGCAGTGGCGCGCGCAGACGCGATTCCACCAGCCGCGCCAGCGCGGGATCGAGCGGCGCCGTGGCGCTGACGATGAGGTCGAGCTCCGGGAAGGTGAGGCCGGACTCCGCCAGCGCTCGCAGGTGCAGCGGCGTGCTCACCAGCAGGCGCGGGCGCGCCGGCTGCGCGAGCGCCGCGGCCACATCGGCTGGGAACAGGGGTTTTTCACCATGCAGGCTCATGCCGGCGAACAGCGGCAGCAGCACGGTGAGCTCGATGCCGTACATGTGGTGCGAGGGCACGGTGCCGAGGACTGACAGCGGCGCGTCCGGCGCGAGCCCCAGCGTGGCGCGGATCGCTGCGGAATTCAGGCGCGCGCTGTGGGCGAGCGCGCGCCAGCGCTTGGCGTGCGCCTGCGACTTGCCGGTGCTGCCGGAGGTGAAGCCGATCATCACCAGTCGAGCGTCTTCTGGCACGAATTGCGGAGTTTCGGTGGACGGTGTGCCCTGTGCGCGCCAGCGCCGCACGTCTTCGTCCGCGGCGATCGCGTTGTCTGGATAGTCGGCCTGCAGTTCAGCGAGCGCCGTTTCTCCGCGCGCCGCCGGCATGAGCTGGACGCGGCGCGCGATCAGCGACGCCGCGAACAACAGCAGAAAAGTCTCGCGCTGCTCGCACAGGTTGATGAAGTACCGGTTCGCCGGCAGTGACGCGGCCACCGCGGAGGCTTCGCGCAGGAAGCTGTCGCGCATCACAGGTGTATTTCCGCGCCAGAGCAGCGCGTCTCGCGGGGCGGAATCGCTCATGCGACGCGCTTCAGCACCAGAGAAGTGTTGATGCCGCCGAACGCGAAGTTGTTCGATACCACCACCCCGGCATCGATCTCGCGGCCGCGTTCACGGATGTAGTCCAGCGGGGCACATTCCGGATCCGGCTTCTCGAGATTCAACGTGGGCGCGAACCAGCGCCGGTTCATCATCTCGATGCTGAACCAGGCCTCGAGCGCGCCGCAGGCGCCGAGTGTGTGGCCGAGAAAACTCTTCTGCGAGCTGATGGGCATGCCGGGCCCGAACACGGCGCTGGTGGCCTTCGACTCTGCCTGGTCGCCGTGCATGGTGGCCGTGCCGTGGCCGTTCACATACGCGACCTGGTCCGGGGTGATGCGCGCATTCTTGAGCGCGTTCTCCATCACGGCGCGCATGGTCTTCTCTTCGGGGCGCGTCACGTGGGTGCCGTCGCTGTTGGTGGAGTAGCCGATGATTTCCGCGTGGATTTTCGCGCCGCGCGCGCGCGCCGACTCGAACTCTTCGAGCACCAGGAATCCCGAACCCTCGCCGACCACGAGTCCGTCGCGCTCGGCGTCGTAGGGGCGCGGCGTGAGTCCGGGTGCGTCGTTGCGGCGGCTGCAGGCGTACAGCGTGTCGAAGGCCTTGGCCTGCGTGGGGCACAGTTCCTCCGCGCCGCCGGCCAGCATGCGCGTCTGCAGGCCATGTTGAATGGCTTCGAAGGCGTAGCCGATGGCCTGGCTGCCCGAGGTGCAGGCGCTGTTGGTGGGGATCACGCGTCCCTGGATGCCGAAGAAGATGCCGATATTCGCCGCGGCGGTGTGCGGCATCATGCGGATGTACGAATTCGCGTTGACCTGGCGGCCATCGCCGTGGATCAGCATCTGCGCGAAATCCAGCAGGTCTGCCGTGCTGCCGATGCACGAGCCGCAGGCCACTCCCATCTGTCCATCGGAGAGCAGCTCGCTGCCAATCAAACCCGCGTTGCCGAGCGTGAGCTCGGCGCCGCGCACCGCGAGCTGCGACACGCGGCCCATGCCGCGCAGTTGTTTGCGGGTCCAGGTGTCGGGAACGTCGAAGGCATCGCAGGGCGCGGCCAGGCGCGTGCCCATGTCGACGTACCGCTCCCACTCGGTCATGTAACGCACACCGCTGCGGTCGGCGCGAAACGCGCTCTCGATCTCGTCCCACGAGGTCCCGAGCGCCGTGACGCCGCCCATGCCGGTGACCACCACGCGCCGCATCAGCACAGCCCTCCATTGACGCCGATCACCTGCCGTGTGACGTAGGCGGCGTCGGGCGACATCAGGAAACTCACCGCGGCGGCGACCTCCTCGGGTTTGCCGATGCGATTCATGGGAATCACCTGCAGGATCTGCTCCATGGGCGTGTTCGCATCGACCATGTCGGTGGCGATGAGGCCGGGTGCCACGCAGTTCACGGTGATGTCGCGCTTCGCGAGCTCCACCGCCAGCGCCTTGGAGGCCGCGATGATGCCGCCCTTCGCGGCGGAGTAGTTGGTCTGCCCGCGGTTGCCGATGATGCCGGACACCGAGGCCAGCGTGACGATGCGCCCGGGCGCGCGCCGCCGCACCATGGGCATGACCAGCGGCTGCAGGACGTTATAGAAAGAGTCGAGGTTGGTGCGCATCACGGCGTCCCAGTCCTCGCCGCTCATGGCCGGAAACGACGCATCGCGCGTGATGCCGGCGTTGCAGACCACGCCGTAGTACACACCGTGCGCCTCGATGTCGGCGGTGAGCGCCGTGGCCGCTGCATCGCGCTGCGCCACGTCGAACTGCAGCAACCGCGCCTCGCAACCGAGCGCGCGCACCTCGGCGGCCGCACCTTCGGCGGCGTCGCGCCGCGAGTGGTAGTGCACCACGATGTCGTAGCCGTCGCTCGCCAGGCGCCGGGCAATGGCCCGGCCGATGCCGCGGCTCGAGCCGGTGACCAGCACGGTGCCGCTCATGCCGGCAACTCGTCGGCCGGCTCCGCGTCGGCGAGCTGCCCTTCGCCCAATTGCGCAGCCGGATGCCGGGCGAGATAACGCGCGACGCGATCGGTGAGGCAGGGCGGCATGACGAACAGCAGCTCGTTCTCGGGCGGGCGTACCGCCACCTGCACGGTCTGCGCCCGCACCACCCGCGCGCCGTCGGCGAGATCGGTGACCAGGTAGTTGATCGCCAGCCGCTGCTCCCATTCCACCAGCGAGGCGCGCACCTGCAGGCGATCGGCGAAACGCGCGGCGCGCACGTACTTCACGTGCAGGTCGACGATGGGCCACAGGTAACCCGAATCGATCATCTCCTGCAGGTCGAAGTCGATGGCGCGCATCAGCTCCCAGCGCGCGGCTTCGAGGTAGCGCAGGTAGTGGCCATGCCAGACCACCTGGGCCAGGTCGACATCGGAGAATGCGACTTCGCAGGTGACTTGTGCGCTGATGTTGGAGTGCTTGCGCATCGCCGCGGATTCTACCCGCGGGCGGTGCCAGATGATCCCCCGCCGCGAACGCGGCGATAAATCAACACAGGCGATCGCCACAACATGCCGAGCACCAGCCGGACGTGCATTCCGGCCAGGCGCAGGTTGTCGTACAGCATGCGGAAATGCGAGATGCCGTCCGTGGGATACGACACGCGGGTGTCGAGCCAGCGCAACGTGCGCCCGCGCCACACCAGCTTCACCAGCAGCTCGACGTCGAAATCCATGCGTGTTCCCACGCCGTCGACGTCGACGACTTCGAGCACGGTGTTCACCGGGTACAGCCGGAACCCGCACATCGAGTCGCGCACCCGGCTGAAGGACAGCGTCTGCAGCCACACCAGCGCGTGCGTGATGTAGCGCGACAGGAAACGCACCCTGGGAATCGAAGCGTCGAACACCGGGCGGCCGCAGATCACGGCATCGGGCTCGGCGCGCGCCGCGGCCAGGAATTTGGGCACGTCGCTCAGGTCGTGCTGTCCATCCGCGTCCACCTGCAACGCGTGCGTGTAGCCCTGGGACAACGCTTCGCGCAGTCCCGCGATCACCGCCGCGCCCTTGCCGCCGTTGACTGGCAGCCGTACCAGCCGATCCCCGGTTTCGCGCACCAGCCTTTCCAGGGCGAGGCGGCAGGACTCGCTCGAGCCGTCGTCCACCAGCACCACGGGCAGACCCTGCGCACGCAAGGCAGCCGCTACGGCGGGGACGGCCAGCTCATGGTTGTAAACGGGGATCACCGCCGTGACGGCAGGAACGGTCACTGCGGCTGGAGGCGCTCGATCGTATCGATCAGGTCCTGCACGGTGCGCACGCTGCGAAAGTCGCGCGGGCTCACCCGGCGGTCGAAGATGCGCGACAGGTGGTCGATGAGATCGACCGCGTCGATACTGTCGATTTCGAGGTCGTCGTCGAAGCGGGCCTCGGGGACCACAGTCGGCGCTTCCAGCTCGAACAGTTCGATGAGCGCGGTGCGTACAGTTTGGAATATTTCTTCGCGCGACTTCATGGAAGGAGCATTTCTGGCAGGCGCCTAGTCTCGCACCTGTGTTGCCCCGCCGAACAGCCCCGCGAGGTCGGAATGCAAACGCCGTGACGCAATCGGCAGGGGCACACCCCTGTAGGCTGCGAGATCGATGTCATCACCCACGCGCAGCGTCCATTTCGGGCGGCTGGGCGGAATGCGGTACCAGGGCAGATTTTTGGACAGGGTCGAAGGCTCGCAGCTGATGTACACCGGCGTGAGCACGCGGGCCGCACGCAGCGCGACGTTGGCGGCGCCCCGCTGCATGGTCAGCGGCCTCCCGGGGACGGTGCGCGTTCCCTCGGGGAACATCAACAGGGTTTCGCCTGCCTGCAGGGCGGCCTCGGCTGCGTGAATCATCTCTTCGGTGGGTGCATTGGGGATGTAGGCCGCCCCGATCACCGCGCCGCGGGTGATCAGGTTCCTGAAATGCCCGGCCTTGACGATGCAGCTCGCCGTCGGCACGAAACCCAGCAGAAAACACACATCGATGAGCGTGGGGTGGTTCGCGACGATGAGCTGGCCCGGCCGGCCGAGCTTTTCGCGACCGATGAATTCGTACTCGATGAAACGCAGGTCGCTGACTCCATGGATGAACGAGCGCATGCCCGCGCCAAGCACCGCGCGCGAGCGGAGCATTCGGCGCTGGCGGTTCGGGGTCACCAGTCGGATCAACGGCAGCACCATGAAGCCGAGCACGAAAGTCACCAGCCCGAACACCAGGAACCAGAGTCCGGTTCCTACCAGGCGCAGCCAATAGAAGTCGGTCCGTTTCACGGATGGCGACTCCTCGTGGACACTGACGTCGGCATGTAGTGGGTCCGTGCGCCCGCGCATCATTGCGGAATATCCACGTGGCTCTCGATCCACGCCTGCACTTCTTCATTGACCTCGCGCGCGTCGCGGCCGGCGGCCTCGATCGGCGGACCGATGATGACGCGGATGGTGCCGCGCTTCTTGAGCAATCCGCGGCGCGGCCAGAAATATCCTGCGTTGTGCGACACGGGCACGATCTTGCACCCCTGCTGCGCGGCTAACAAAGTGCCGCTCGAGCCGTAGCGCCGCGTCTCGCCAGGCGCCATGCGCGTGCCCTCGGGGAACACCAGCACCCAGGCGCCGAAGCGCTCCATGCGGTCCTTGCCCTGCGTCAGCACCTGGTTGACCGCGGAGTGACCCGCCTTGCGATCGATGGCGATGCAGCGCGCCAGCATGCAGCCCCAGCCGACGAACGGGATCCAGTAAATCTCGCGTTTCATGACCCACACCAGCGGCGGGAACAGGATCATGATGCCGTAGGTTTCCCACGTGGACGAATGCTTCATGAAGATCACGTGGTTGCCGGCCGGCATGTTCTCGCGGCCCTCCACGGTGTAGGTCAAGCCGCAAAGCACGCGCAACGCAAAGAACACCGGGCGGGTCATGATGCCGGTCATCCAGAACCGCCCGCGGAATGGCAGGAACGGGCACACGATGCAGTACACGAACGCGAACGGAATGGTCCACGCCGCCATGAAGACCGTGAACACGATTGAGCGCAGCAGCTGCATGTAGTTAGGGGCGCTCAGCCCGGCAGGCACGAAAGATCGGCGATGCGCGTGAACTGGCGGCGCAGCGCGGCGAGCAGCGCCAGGCGGTTGCGCCGCAGGTTCTGGTCCTCGGCGTTGACCATGACGGTGTCGAAGAAACCGTCCACCGCCGGGCGCAGCGTCGCGAGCCGCGCGAGCGCGGTGGCGTAGTCGCGTTTCGCCAGCGCGCGGTCGGTGTCGGCGACCACGGCGGCGAGCGCTTCGTGCAGTGCCGTCTCGGCGTTCTCGCGCAACACGCTGGTATCCACGCTGCCGGCGGTTCCGGGCTCGGCCTTCTTGAGGATGTTGGAAATGCGCTTGTTGGCCGCGGTGAGGCTCGCGGCCTCCGGCAGCGCCAGGAAGCGCCCCAGCGCATGCAGGCGCGCGCCAAAGTCGAGCGGCGACACCGGCTCGCTGGCGCGTACCGCATCGAACATCTCGGTGGTGATCGCGACGTTGCCGGCCTGCGCGCCGTCAATGAAGTACGCACGCAGCCGCTCGACCAGGTAGTCCCACAATTCGCCGGCCGTGGCGGCGTTCTGCACCGGCTGCAGCGCGGCGGCGCGTGTCACCAGCGCGCGCAGGTCGAGATCGATCTTCTTCTCGACCAGGATGCGCAGCGCGCCGATGGCGGCGCGGCGCAGGCCGAAGGGATCCTTGGTGCCGCTCGGTTTCTGGCCGATGGCGAAAATGCCCGCCAGTGTGTCGAGCTTGTCGGCCAGCGCCACCGCGGTGCCGCTGCCGGTCGCGGGCAGCGCGCCGCCGGCGCCGCGCGGCATGTAATGCTCGTCGATGGCGGCGGCGACTTCGGCCGGCTCGCCGTCGGCGGTCGCGTAGTAGCGCCCCATGATTCCCTGCAGTTCGGGGAACTCGCCCACCATGGAGGTGAGCAGGTCGCACTTGGCGAGTTCGGCGGCGCGCACCGCGCGCAGCTTGTCGCTGTCGATCAGCAGCGCGATTTCGCCGGCCAGCGTGGCGACGCGGCGCACCTTGTCGCCGATCGAGCCCAGCTTGGCCTGGAAGGTGACCGCATCGAGCGCGCCGAGACGCTCGGCGAGCGGCTGCTTGCGATCCTGGCTCCAGAAAAACGCGGCATCGCTGAGGCGCGGGCGCACCACGCGTTCGTTGCCCGACTGCACCTTGGCCGAATCGAGGCTGCGGATATTGCTCACCGTGACGAAATGTGCGAGCAGCTTGCCGTCGCGCGTTTCGACCGGGAAATACCGCTGATGCTCCTGCAGCGTGGAGATCAGCACCTCGCGGGGCAGCTCCAGGAATCGCGCCTCGAAATTGCCGGCCACCGCATCCGGCCATTCCACCAGCGCCGTCACTTCGTCGAGCAGCTCGGCATCGATCAGCGCATGGCCGCGCAGATTTTCGCCGGCTTCGGCGACACGTTCGCGGATGCGCTCGCGGCGTGCCGCGAAGTCGGCCATCACGAAATCGTCGAACAAGGTCTTCGAGTAATCCGCCGGTGTCGCCAGCGGCAGCGGGGTGCGCTTGCCCATGAAGCGATGGCCACGTGTGTGACGGCCGGCCTCGGTATCCAGGATCCGGGCCGGTACCACTTCGCCACCGAAGAGCATCACCAACCAGTGCACGGGACGGACGAACTCCGCATCCGACGCTCCCCAGCGCATGCGCTTCGGAATCGGCAGGGCGTCCAGTGAGCGTTGCACGATGGGCGGCAACAGCGCGGGCGTGGCAAGACCGGGCTTCGTACCCTCGAAGAACAGGAACTCACCCTTGCCCTCGGTGACGCGCTTGAGCGCGTCCACCCCGAC
>Ga0070689_100001984_pt1 | contig 13250 bp, 11 predicted proteins | sample KBSS23HmetaG_FD_64669 | JGI IMG/M metagenome (GOLD analysis project Ga0070689, IMG submission 64669) | Switchgrass rhizosphere microbial communities from Kellogg Biological Station, Michigan, USA - KBS S2-3H metaG | ecosystem: Host-associated > Plants > Roots > Rhizosphere ...
TGCCGGCGCTCACCGCGCTCTACTCGCCGACGGTGAACAGCTACAAGCGCTACGTCCCCGGCGTGTGGGCGCCGCTCACCGCGTCGTGGGGGATCGAGAACCGCACGTGCGCGATCCGGGCGATCCCGGGCGACGCGAAGTCGACGCGCCTCGAGTACCGGCAGACCGCCGCCGACATGAACCCGCACGTCGCGATCGCGACGTGCCTCGCCGCGGGGCTCTGGGGGATCGAGCACGCGTGCGAGCCGCCGCCCGCCGCGCAAGGCGACGCGTCGCGCACCGACGATCCGGAGCTCGCGCTCCCGCGGACGCTGAAGGAGGCGAACCACCACCTCGCGCGCTGCGCCGAGGCGCGGAACATCCTCGGCGACGCGTTCGTCGACCACTACGTGCGGACGCGCGACTGGGAGGTGCGCCAGTTCGAGCGCGTCGTCACGGAGTGGGAGCTCCGTCGATACTTCGAGATCATTTGAGGCATCGTGGACGCGACGACGAAAGAGACGAGAAAGACTATCGAGAGCAAGCAGGCGGCGCTCCGCGTCCTCCACGCCGAGCTCGACGCGTGCCGCGCGTGCGCGGGGATGATCGGCCCGGTGGTGCACGGCCCGCCGGTCGCGAGCCGGATCTTGCTCATCGGGCAAGCGCCGGGGCCGCACGAGGGGAAGCTCGGTCGGCCGTTCGCGTGGACCGCGGGGAAGACGCTCTTTCGCTGGTTCGAAGAGTCGATCGGCTGCACCGAAGAGGAGTTCCGCGACCACGTGTACATGGCGGCGGTCGCGCGCTGCTTCCCCGGGAAGGCGCCGGGCGGCGGCGATCGTCGCCCGGACAGGCAGGAGATTGCCGCGTGCGAGACCTTCCTCGCGCGCGAGGTGGCGATCCTCGAGCCGCGCCTCGTCCTCGCCGTCGGGACGCTCGCGATCGCGACGGTGCTCGGCGAGTCGCCGAAGCTCGCGGATTTGATCGGGACGATGCGTCGCGTCCGCTACCACAACGTCGCACTCGACGTCGTCGCGCTGCCGCACCCGAGCGGCGCTTCGCCGTGGCACAAGGTGGAGCCCGGGAAGACGCTTCTCCGCCGCGCGCTCGCGCTCGTCGCCGAGCATCCGGAGACGCGCCGCGCGTTCGGAAGCGTGCTACGCCGGGGGGCATGAGCGTCGTCACTTGGAGCTTCCCCACCACCATCGTCTTCGGCGCCGGCGCGATCGCGGTGCTCCCGGATCACGTCAAACGGATCGGCGCGTCGCGCGCGCTCGTGGTCGCCGACCCCGGCGTCGTGAAGGCCAAGATCGCCGGACGCGTCCTCGAGGTGCTCGGCGGCGCCGGGATCGCCGCGGCGCTCTTCGATCGCGTCGATCCGAACCCGGTCGAGGAGAACGTCACCGCCGGCGTCGCCGCGTACCGCGAACACCGCGCGGACATCGTCGTCTCCGTGGGCGGCGGCGCGCCGCTCGACACGGGGAAGCTCATCGCGCTCAAGACGACGCACGACCGCCCGCTCGTCGACTACGACGACGCGACCGGCGGCGACCGCTTCATCACGGCGAACGTCCCGCCGATCGTCACCATCCCGACGACGGCGGGGACCGGCAGCGAGGTCGGGCGGAGCGGCGTCGTCACGCTCGCCGCCACAGGACGGAAGACCGTCATCTTCAGCCCGCACCTCCTCGCGAAGGCGGCGATCCTCGACCCCGAGCTCACGCGATCGATGCCCGCGCGCGTGACAGCGGCGACCGGCTTCGACGCGCTCACGCACTGCCTCGAGGCGTACTGCTCGCTGGGCGACCACCCGATGGCCGACGCGATCGCGCTCGGCGGGCTCGAGCTGTGCGCGAAGCACCTCGCGCGCGCGGTCGAGCACGGCGACGACATCGAGGCGCGCGGCGCGATGATGAAGGCGGCGATGATGGGGGCGGTCGCGTTCCAGAAGGGGCTCGGCGCGTGCCACTCGCTCGCGCATCCGCTCTCGAGCGAGAAGGGGCTCCACCACGGCCTCGCGAACGCGCTCTGCCTCCCGGCCGTTGTAGAATACAATCAGTCCGTCGCCGCGGAGCGCCTCGATCGCGTCCGCCAGATTCTCGACCCGAGCGCGAAGACCGCGGCCGACGCGCTGCGATCGCTCCGCGCGAAGATCGGCCTCCCGGGCGGGCTCGGCGCCGAGGGGGTCACGCGCGGCGACGTCCCGAAGCTCGCCGACAGGGCGTTCGAAGACGCGTGCCACCGGTGCAACCCGCGCCCGGTGACGCGCGACGACCTCGCGCGCCTTTACGAAGCGTCGCTCTAACGCCTCACCGTGGCCGAGGGTCCCGAGGAGCGCTCGTACGTCGAGTTTTACCGGGCCGACTCATCGGCGGCGGTGCGGCGGTACCTCGTCCCCGCGGTGCTCCTCCTCACGGTCGGTCCGCCGCTCATCCTCTTCTCCGCGACGATGAAGCAGATGCCGGGGCACTCCGTGTTCGGCTTCATCGGTGCGGCGCTCATGATGTGCGGGCTCGTCACCGGCTTCGGCGGGATCGCGACGCTCCTCCTCGACGACCGCTACGTCGCTGTCGCGGAAGGGGGGCTGGTCGTCCACCTCGGGAAGGAAGAGTCGTTCTACGCGTGGGATGATCTCGCGGGCATCGCGTGCGACGGCGGCGCGCTCGTCATCTCGCCGAAGGGCGGCGCGGCGGTGTCGATCCCGTTCAGCAAGGCGCGCGCGCAGAAGACGAGCGAGATCGCGACGCGGCTCGAGGATTGGCGCCGCAAGTCGGCGTGGAACCTTGCGCCGCGCTGAAATACACTGGCGGGACGCATGCTCCCCGAGAAGAAGCAGGTCCTCATCGTCGACGACGAGCCGAACCTGCGAAAAATCCTGTCCGCGCAGCTCTCACGCGACGGCTACGACGTCCTCACCGCCGAGGACGGCGAGCAGGGACTCGCGGCGCTCAAGGAGCACCACATCGATCTGGTCGTCACCGACCTGAAGATGCCGAAGGTCGACGGGATGACGCTCCTCCGCGAGGCGCTCCGCGAAGATCCCGAGCTCCCGGTGGTGATGATCACGGCGCACGGCACGGTCGACACCGCGGTCGAGGCGCTCAAGCTCGGCGCGTTCGACTACCTCACGAAGCCGTTCGACAAGGACGAGGTCCGGCAGATCGTCGGCAAGGCGCTGAAGACGCGGCAGCTCGCCGGCGAGGAGGCGTCGCCGCCGCAGGAGGCGAGCGGCGCGCGCTTCGGGATCATCGGGACGTCGCACGGCCTCACCGAGATTTACGACATGCTCGAGCGCGTCGCGGACACGCCGACGACGGTGCTCATCACCGGCGAGAGCGGGACCGGGAAGGAGCTCGTCGCGCGCGCGCTCCACGACCACTCGTCGCGGAAGGAGAAGCCGTTCATCAAGGTGAACTGCGCGGCGATCCCGAAGGAGCTGATCGAGAGCGAGCTCTTCGGGTACGAGCGCGGCGCGTTCACCGGCGCGGTGTCGAGCAAGCCGGGGCGCTTCGAGCTCGCGAACGGCGGGACGCTCTTCCTCGACGAGATCGGCGAGATCCCGGTCGAGATGCAGGTGAAGCTCCTCCGCGCGCTGCAAGAGAGCGAGTTCGAGCGCGTCGGCGGGATCAAGACGATGCGCGTCGACGTGCGCCTCGTCGCCGCGACGAACCGCGATTTGAAGCGCCTCATCTCCGCCGGCACGTTCCGCGAGGACCTCTTCTACCGCCTCAACGTCGTCCCGATCCGCTTGCCCGCGCTCCGCGAGCGGACGAGCGACATCCCGCTCCTCGTCGATCACTTCCTCGCGCGCTTCAACGAGCGGCTGAAGAAGCACGTCAGCGGCGTCGACCCCGAGGCGCTCGACCTGCTCGAGACGTACGCGTGGCCGGGGAACATCCGCGAGCTCGAGAACGTGATCGAGCGCGCGGTGCTCTTCTGCGACGCGCAGAAGATCCGCGTTCAGGACCTCCCGCCCGAGGTGCGCGGGTCGAGCGGGATGACGATCCCGCCGCCGGCCGAGACGGATCTCTCGACCGCGCTTTCCGGCGAGGGCGGCCTCAAAGAGCACGTGAAGGTCGCGATGAGCCGCCTCGAGCGCGAGCTCGTGGGGCGCGCGCTCCAGCAGACGGGGGGGAACGTCACGCACGCCGCTCGCCTGCTCAAGATTTCGAGGAAGGGGCTCCAGCTCAAGATGAAGGAGCTCGGACTTCGCGAGGGGGCCGGCGAGAAGGCGGACTGAGGATGATGCGCGGGCTAGCGGCGCCGAAGAAGGCGACCGCGTCCAGAACGGGGCGACGACTCACGGCGCGGTCAAAGGCCCGGCGCGGCGTCGCCGTCGCGAGCCTCGCGATCGCGTCGCTCGGGTGCAATCGCGGATGTGGGAAGGCACCGCCCGTCGCCGACGCCGCCCCGGCGGCGTCGCGCACCACGCTCTCCGCGGCCGACGCGGGCACGCAGCTCGGCGCGCCGCGCCCGGGGATGGCGTGGATCCCGGCGGGTGTCCTCCGCGCGGGGACGCCGGCGGATCAGATCCCGCGCATCGCCGAAGAGGAGCTGCCGGGCACCGAGTTCGCGTTGGGTGGATTTTACATCGATCTCCTCCCCTTCCCGAACGAAGCCGGCGCGATCCCGACGTCGAACGTCACGCGCGACGACGCGGCGAAGCTTTGTGAATCGAAGGGAAAGCGCCTGTGCACCGAGTTCGAGTGGGAGCGCGCGTGCAAGGGGCCGTCGAACACGACGTACGAGTACGGCGACGCGTACCGCGCGGGCGCGTGCGGCACCGGCGTGTCGGCGGAGGAGGGGGCGCGCCGGCCGAGCGGCGAGCGCGTCGGCTGCGCGAGCGCGTTCGGCGCCGTGGACATGCACGGCAGCGTGTGGGAGTGGACCGACAGCCCGTGGCGGCGCGGCGCCAAGACCGACCTCGCGGTGCTCCGCGGAGGCACGGCGGTGCCGGGCGAGCTCGCCGGGCGGTGCGCGAACGCGATCGGCCGCAACGCGACGTCGAAGGGGCCGACGATGGGCTTCCGCTGCTGCGCGGGGGCGCGCAATCCGCAGGAGAACGAGCTCGTGGTGAAGCCGCCGGCGATCCCGATCGAGCGGAGCATGAAGCCGGCCGAGTTCGCCGAGCCGTGGGTGGCGATCGCGACGAAGCGGTGGGGGAGCGACGCGACCCCGTTCGCCGTGTCCGCCGCGTGGACGTGGCGGCCGGTGGCGAACGACGAGCTCGTGATCGTCAGCGGCTGCGTGCGCCCTGCGAACGGCGCCCCCACCGCGCGCCGCTGCGGCCTCCTCGTCGTGCGCGCCGGCGCCAACGGGCCCGCCGATACCGCGCCGCTCACCGCGGCGGACGTGGGCCACGATCCGGCCGAGGTCGCGCTCTTCGGCGATAGCCGGCACCTCCGCATGCGCGGCGTCGACGAGACGAGCGCGTACGTGCGCGAGATGACCTACGTCTACGGGCGCGTGGACCTCGCCGACATCCGCCGGCATTGACTTCTAGAGCCCGGAGGACGGGAGGCGGCGCTTGACGGTGGGCGCCGGCGCGGGGGTCGGGCGGCGGTCGTCGCTGCGGCGAGGCGCGGCGTGACGCGTGGCCGACGGCTTCGTCGCGTTCGTGTCGGGCGCGGCCGACGGGGGCGGCGCCGCGGAGGCGGACGTCGCGTCGCTCGGTGGATCGACGGGGACGGGCGGCACCGCGTCGGGCGCGAGCGCCGTGGCCGCCGGCGGCGACACCGCGCCGTTGACGGGGACGGCCGACGCGCCGGCGGTCGGCGCGACGGCCTTCGCGGCGCGCGACTTCACGAGCACCGCCCCTCCGGCGATCGCGGCGACGAGGAGGACGACGCCGCCGACGAGGATCCCGATCAACGAGCTGCGCGCGGCGGGCTTCGCCGCGACGCGTCCGCCCGACGTGAGGAGCATCTGCTGGAGCTCGATCGAGCTGTTGAACGGGGCGCGTTCCGATCCGGCGCCCGGCAGGCGCGGGAGCGGCGGATCGGTGGGGATGAACGCGCCGGGCACCGGCTCGATCCGCTCGGTCTTCGTCGCGACCATCGGGACGTCGGGCTGCAGCGCGACGTGCTCGGCCGCGGAGAGACGCACCGTGTCGCCGCGGCGCCCGCCATCGGGCGCGATCGGCGCCGACGTCGCCGTGGGGGCGGCGCGATCGACGGGCGGCGCATCGGCGGCCGCGAGCGGCAACGGCGCGGGGCCGAGCGACATCATCGGCGGCGGGAACGCGGCGGTGACGCCGCCCACCGCCCTCGGCGCGGACGAAGTGTCCCCCTGGCTCGCCGGAGCCGACGGCGGCTCGCGGTCGATCCGCGGGGTGGGCGCGCTCGACGCGACCGGAGGGATCCGGCGCGTCTCGCCGGGGTCGTACGGCACCGGCGCTCCCGGAGACGCATGGGTGGCGTCGGCGGCCGCGACGGTCGGCGCGATCGCCGTCTCGCCCGCGGCGGTCTCTCCCGACTGGAGCACGTCGGGCGTCGTGGCGAGCTGCGAGACGTTGACGATCTCGCCGCGCATCTCGCGGCGGATCCGATTCAGCTCCGCGGCGTACGTGAACGCGTCCGCGATACGGTCCGCGGGGCTCTTCGCGAGACCGCGCGCGACGAGCGCGTCGATCTCCTTCGGCACCTCCGGGCGGAAGTACGAAGGACGCGGCGGCGTTCGCTCCATGTGCGAACGGATCATCTCGTTGAAGTCGGTGACGTCGTCGAACGGCCCGCGTCCGGTGAGGCACTCGTAGAAGACGAGCGTGGCCGCGTAGAGATCGGTCGCCGGCGAGACGTCGATGTTCTCGATCTGCTCCGGCGATGCGTACCGTAGCGTCCCGACGAAGCCCTGGCGGTTCACCGTCGGCGCCGACGAGTTCGTCATGATTCCGAAGTCGATGAGCTTGAGCGTCGTGATTCCGTTCGAGTCGCGGTGGATGAAGATGTTCTCGGGCTTGATGTCGCGGTGGATGATCCCGAGCTCGTGCGCCTTCTCGAGCGCGCTGAGGAGCTCGATCATCGACCGGATCGCCGACTCGATCTCGAGGAACCCTTTCTTGTCGAGCACGGTGCGGAGCGCGTGCCCGTTCAGCTTCTCCATGACGAAGAAGCGAAGCTTGTGCGCGTCGGCGGTGACCCCCGCCGTCATGACTTGAACGATGTTCCGGTGCTCGAGCTTCGCCAGCGCTTTCGCCTCGCGCACGAAGCGCTCGACCGCGTCTTCGCGGCTCGCGAGGCGCGGGTGGATCGTCTTGAGGACGTACCGCTTCTCGACGCTGACGTCGTCGACCTCGTAGACGGTCCCCATCCCGCCCGCGCCGACGCGACGGATGACCTTGTACTGGGTGCCGGGGATCACCGTCCCCGGGCGGTACTCGAAGGTAGGATCGACCATCGGGGAGAGCAGATCCGCAGCACGACGCGGCGGACCGCGAGTTTACCAGCGATCGACGGCGCACGCCCCTCTTCGCGCTGTTTTCCTGCATCGAGCGTCACCGTGAGCGTTGCGGCACACCCCCGGTGCGAGGAAGTTGCACGCGGATCGGCGCAGCGCGGCACGACGCACGGCGGGCATGGGTCGAGGGCTTTGGTTCCGTTTGGCTCCAGGTCAGGGACTTTTCCCCGCAAATGGCACGGCCATCTCTCGCTTGGCCACGAGCGGGGACCAGCGCGACTCGGCGGATCCCAAAAATCGGCTCATCGGACGCAACTTCTCCGGCGAGGCGGCCGACGGGCCGGCGATGGAAGCCCGCTCCGACACGTGGCCGATGCTTCACCCCCACCCCCCCTGCGCCAAGTTCCTCGCGGGTGCTTTCGGCGCTCCGGGGCGGTGGCGGCGCGGCGCCCGGGGTATGCGCCCTGTGCTGGCACGAAGGGGGGTACCTCTGGGATACTGGCCTGGGATGGCTGCCGGAGACGACCAAAAGGCGGACTCGCGTCGGGGGGACGCGACGGATCCCAACTATCCGCCGCCGCCGCAGGTGGGTGAGCGGGCGTCGCATCCCGGCTCGGTCGCGCCGGCGAGCGGCGCACGCGGCGTCGATACCGCGCCCGGCGGCATCCAAGCGCCCGCCCCGGCGCCCCATGTGGCCCCGGTCTTTGCCCCCGCGTCGAGCCGCTCCGATCCGCCCCAGAAGCCGCCGCCTCGCTCGCCCAACGATGCCTCCATCGTCGTCGCCCCCGATGTCCTCTCGCCCGCCGCTCCCGCTGCGCGCATTCCGGGGATGAACGACTCCATCGACGAGCTCATGAACGGCTTCGCCGAGCCTCTCCTCCCTCGACGACGCTCCGCACAGAGCGCCGGCGCTGACATCGCCGCGTACCAGGGCGCCTCACGGCCCGCCGCCGCACACAACGAGGCCAAGCTCCCGCCCATCGTCGTCGACCGCAAATCAGACACCGGACCCGGTCACTCCCGCGACCTCGATGAGACCGCCCTCGGTGGCCGAAAGCGACGCCGGCGCATCCTCCTCGCCGTCTTGCTCCCCGCCGCGCTCGTCGGCGGCGTCACCTTCGGCATCTACAGCGCCGGCGTCCGCATCGGCGTCGGCACACCCTCCGGCCCCGTCGATCCTTCCGCCGTCGCCACGGCCGCCGTGACCAACGTCCGCCCACTCGCCACCGGCGTCATCATGCCCACCGGCAACGACGCGATCCCCCCGCCTCCCGCCGACACCGAAACGGCGCCCTCCGCCGATACCGCCACGAGGACGCCTGGCCGGCGCTCCCCGAATCATCCCTTGCCCGTTCGCACCATCTTGTCGGCCACGACGTCGCAACCGCCCGCCGTGCCCACTTCACCCTCCGCGCTACCCAAAAATGACATGGCAAGAACGCCGCAATAAGCGGTTCTCCTCGGCCGTCCTCGCGGCCGCGCTCTTCGTCCCACTCGTTCCCGCGCGCGCATTCGCCCAGAGCGACGCCGCCCGCACCGATGCTTACGCCCGCTTCAACGAGGGCCTCGCCCTCCACGACGCCGGCAACGACGAGCAAGCGCGTGTCAAATTCAGCCAAGCCTACGCCGTCCTCCAGACGCCCAATATCCTCTTCAACCTCGCGCGCAGTGAGCAGCTCTCCGGGCACCTTCTCGAGGCGAGCCAGCATTTCCGCCGTTTCGTTCGCGACCCGCGCGCCCCCGCCGATTTGGTCCCCAAGGCCAAGGCGAATATTGATGACCTCGCCAAGGCGCTCGGTCACGTCGCCGTCGACGCCCCCAAGGGGGCGCGCATCTTGATCGACGACCAGCCGTCGTTCGAGGAGCCCCCTTTCGCCGAGCCGCTCGACGTCGAAGCCGGACATCACGTCATCGTCGCGAGGTTCGGAAAGCGCGAATCGCGCTGCGAGGTCGACGTCGCCGCGGGCGCCAGCGCCACCGCGACGGGCCTCGACTTCGGAGGCGGCCCCCTCGTCGAGCCGCCCGGGACCGAGACGAAGAAGCTGGCTTTCCCACCGCCGACGCCGTCTTTGATCCTCGGTGGCGTCGCCGTCGTGGGATTGGGCCTCGGTGTCGGATTTGCCACCGCTTCGCAATCGAAGAAGAGTGATTTGGATTCGACGACCGGCCCAGGGTGCGGAGGCGTTCCTGGACCCGATTGCCAGACACGAAGCGATCTGAAGTCCTCTGCCGATACGAGCGCCACCATCGCGACGGTCTCGTATGTCGTGAGCGGCGTGGCCTTGGCCGGCGCGTTGGTGACGTGGTTCGTCTGGCCGCGAAAGGCTGCCGTACCCGTCACGGGGTTGTCGCTGACTCCGAGTGTCGGACCGAAGAACGGCGGGCTTCGATTACAGGCGTCCTTCTAGCTTTTGGGGTGAATCATGCGAGCGATCTGGGCCCTCGGGTTGGGCGGTATACTCTCCCTGATCGTGACCGGATGTCCGGCCGACGTCTCCGGTGAGTGCGACAGCCAGGAGTCGTGTGCTGCCTTGGCAGACGCCGGTCACGACGGCGCCGATGGCAATCCTGACGGTGGGAACGATGGCACCGACGGCGATGGCTCGCAGGGCTGCGGCGCGACCGGCGATCCGAAGGACGACATCGCCAATTGCGTCACCAATGCCACCGGGCTGTTCGTGAATCCAGCGGGCGACGATGGCGACGGGACCAAAGAGCACGCGTTCAAGACGATCGGTAAGGCGCTCGACAAGGTGCTGCAGAGCCCGGGCAGCAAAACGCGTGTTTTCGTGTGCTTGGGCACGTATCAGGAAAACGTCACGGTCCCAGTGAGCGTTGGGATCTACGGCGGATTCGCGTGCGATTTTGCTTCGCACACCGATACTCGCCCGAAGGTTGCCCCCCTTTCCGGCATAGCGCTCAGCGTTTCCGGGAGCACGGTCACTATCGAAGACATGGAATTCGATGGCCCGGACCTGAAGTCGAAGACAAATGGTGAATCGAGCGTCGCTGCTGCCGTCAACGGGGCGCAAGATGTGACGTTCACACGCGTTACGCTCAAGGCGGGAGATGCAGCAGCGGGCCAAGATGGCGCGCCACCTGCCACATTTTCGGGTAGGGCGCTGGATGGGAATCCGGCGAGTGGGAACAATGGCGGGCTCGTGCAGCCAATTTCGCCATTCGTTTGCGGCAACGGCACCGGAATGACGCAGGGCGGTGCCGGTGGGAGCGTGAGCGCACCGGGTGGCGCTGGCATTCCCGCGTACACCCCGCCCATTCCTGACGACGGGGGTCACGATGGCTCGGGTGGAAAAATGATGTCGTGCGGTGTTGGCGGCACTGCCCATGACGGTTCCGCGGGCACGGCCGGCACCGATGGTCCCGGTGCAACGACACTCGGCACAGTGTCTGGCATCGCGTGGATTCCAGGTGCTGGAATGCCCGGCGTGTCCGGCAAGGTCGGTCAAGGTGGAGGCGGAGGCGCGGGCGAATCCGGCGGCGGTGGCGGCGGTGGCGGTGCGGGTGGTTGCGGTGGAGTCGGAGGCAATTCTGGAAAGGGTGGCGGCGGAAGTATCGGCCTCATTAGCGTGGCAAGCACCGTAACCCTTCACGGCTCGACGGTGAGCAGCGGCGCCGGAGGAGGTGGCGGTGCGGGCGCCGGTGGACAGGCAGGGCAGACCGGTGGAGGGAGTGGTGCCGGGGCGGGTTCGGCTCCAGTCGGATGCGCGGGCGGAAACGGGGGGGCCGGCGGAAAAGGCGGCGGCGGCGGCGGCGGCGCGGGCGGCGTGTCTTTCGGCATCCTGTTCAAGGACACGCCTCCCTCGACGAACGACGGTACCACGGTCTCCACAGGAACCGAGGGCGCTGGCGGTACGGGTTCGCCCAACAATGGAATCCGCGGAAAGGCAACGCTGTCCCAAAACGCTTCACAGCTATGAGCGCGCGGAACCACTCGCACATCTCGAGAATCGACGGTGGGATATCCCCTCAACCCATGAGAATCGCGCGCTCGGCCTGCACCACCTGCCGATGCCGGGTATCACTCTCGATCGATATCAGGAATTAGGAACTCGAGCTCTGCGACGCCTCGGTCGTTCGTTTTGGTTCGCCCGCGGACCGGCGCCTCCCACCGCTCCGCCGTGCGGCGCCGTGGTCGGTCGGCGCGCGGTGGGGACGGCGCGGCGCGAGGTGCAGCCCGTACGCTCGGCAGCCAGAGGTCGCAAAGGTGTACGTCGTGCCGAGCACTCGCGTCGCGACGATCGTACCGATATCCTCGTAGCCCATTCGGTAGCACGAGCGGAGCGATGGGAAGTTGTTCGACTCGACGTACGAGAGGATCCCTTTCGAGCCAGTGCGGATATGGACGTCGAGCGCGTGCGCCATCCCGACAGCGTGGAGACGCTTGCCCCGATGTGCGGGGAGTGAGAACCCCTTGTACATGTAGACCCACGTTTCGTCGAAATGGAGCGTCAGTTCGTCGGTGACCGCAGCCGCTTGTTTCGAATACCATCCGTAGCTCGCGAGGGCGCCTCCGTACATGATCGCGTAACAGCGATCGCCGCGCGACACGGCGCGACGGAGGAATGCTTCGTCTAGATCGTACTGTGGGTCGGCGCTCCACGCGCGCAGCTCGCTCACGTCGGCGAAGCGCCCGACGTAGCCGGCGGGCATCGCGAGGAAACGGCGGTCGACGCGATCGAGCGTCAGCTTCATCGTCCGGAGCACGCGGAGCGGCACGAACTTGCCGACGGCCTTCTTCGCGACATCGTGAAGCGCGGCGGTAACTCCGAAGGTCGCGAGCGTTTCGCGGATGGGCGCGAGCTTCATCGCGCCTCCACTTCCGTCATCGCGACAGCGACTCGATCGTGAAGCCCGGATGGGATCTCCGCGATCGGAAGCAGGTCGGCGCGGCTCATGACGGTGATGTGGCGCGCTCGCGTCACGGCACGACGGGGCGCGGCGCCACGAGAGAAGATGTCCGGATCGGGATCGGCGGCAATCAGGTGGACCATGCCGCCGATGTTTTGCAACACGCAGGCCTCGAACCACATGCGCGACGCAGCGGGCACTCTCGCGGCTCGGACTCGGCGTCGTGGCGCCGGAGCACGCGCGCCGTGCACTCGGTGCGGGCATTTGTCACGAGCGGAGAGTCGCGCACCAGCAGCCGCCTCCCTCGACCGTGCGCCCGTGTCAGGGATTCTCTCGAGGGGAGACGCGACACGCGTCGTTCTTCGCACGGTGTCTGTATGCATTTTACACGTTCGACGCCAGACCTGCGGGCGGAACGCGATATTCGTACCGGCTCACGCGTGCGCCGCGGGGCAGCGGCGCGTCCCGCGGGAGACGCGCCGCTCGCGGCGGGGATCAGCCGAGCTTCGGCGCCGTCTTTTGCGCGCTCGGCCTCTGGCTCATCCTCTCCCACCACGCGGCAAGCCCCTTGTGCGACGCGAGGAGCGTCTTCTCCGGCGTGAGGACGAGATACGAGACGATCGGGACGAGGTAGAGATCGGCGAGGCTGACGTGCTTCCCCGCGAGAAACGGATCGCTCCCCATGATGCGATCGAACTCCTTGAGGCAGAGCTCCGCCTTCGGGATCCCCGCGGCGACGATCTTCTCGTCGGTCGGACCGACGAGCGCGGTGAAGAGGCGCTGCACGACGATCTGGAGGACGATCGACGAATAACCATGATAATCGACGATGCTGATGATCTGATTCATACGCGCACGATCACGCGGGTTCTCCGGAGTCAGCGACGGAGTCGCGAATACCTGATCGACATACCGAAGAATCGCGCTGGTCTCGTAGAGTTTCAGGTCGTCGTGCTCGAACGCCGGCACGGTGCCGAACGGGTTACGTGCGAGGTGCCCGGGTTGCCGGT
>Ga0070689_100001987_pt1 | contig 13243 bp, 8 predicted proteins | sample KBSS23HmetaG_FD_64669 | JGI IMG/M metagenome (GOLD analysis project Ga0070689, IMG submission 64669) | Switchgrass rhizosphere microbial communities from Kellogg Biological Station, Michigan, USA - KBS S2-3H metaG | ecosystem: Host-associated > Plants > Roots > Rhizosphere ...
TGATTTCGGAAGTGCGCGAGTACGTGAACGTGGGCAGCGAAACGCCCGAGTTCTTCGCGCGCCGCCTGCAGTTCGCCATCGACGACTACCACAGCGGCCTGCTGCCGCCGTACTTCAAGGCGCTCAAGAAGCTTACGGAAGAGGGCGCGTATCAGTGGGACGCACCGGGCCATATGGGCGGCGCGGCCTATCTCAAGCATCCCGCTGGCGCCGAGTTCCACGAGTTCTTCGGCGAGAACATCATGCGCGCGGACATCGGCATCTCCAATGCCGAGCTGGGCTCGTGGCTGGACATCGAGGGGCCGCCGGCGGATTCGCAGCGCATGGCGGCGCGGGTATTCGGCGCGGACTGGACGTTCTACGTGCTGGCCGGCTCGTCGGCGTCCAATCGCATCGTGGTGCAGGCCTGCATCGGCAAGGACGAGATCGTGATTGCCGATCGCAACTGCCACAAGTCGCTCAACCATGCGATGACCTTGTCAGGGGCGCGGCCCGTGTATTTCCAGCCGAGTCGAAACGGCTACGGCATGATCGGCCTGATTCCGCCCAAGCGTTTTTCGCATGCGCACATCCAGAGCCTGATCGCCGACTCGCCGTTGGCGGCCAACGCCAAATCGAAAGAGCCGGTTTACGCCGTCGTCACCCATCCGACCTATGACGGGCTGCTCTACCACGTCGACAAGGTGGTGGAGATGCTTTCCAGCAGCGTCCATCGCGTGCATTTCGACGAGGCCTGGTACGCCTACGGCAAGTTCCATCCGCTCTACAAACACCGTTTCGCGATGGGTGTGCCGCGCGACATCAAGAATCGGCCGACGGTGCTCGCGGTGCAGTCGACCCACAAGATGCTGCCGGCGTTCTCTATGGCGTCCTATATCCACGTGAGCAACAGCAAGCGTGGCGAACTGGCCATGGCGCCGGTGAAGGAAGCCTTCATGATGCACGGCACTACCTCGCCGTTCTATCCGCTGATTGCATCGCTGGACATCGCATCGGCCATGATGGATGAGCCGTCCGGTCCGGCGCTGTTGCGCGAAACGGTCGATCTGGCCGTGGCGTTTCGCCGGACGGTGGCGCTGGTCGGGCATCGGCTGCAGGAAGACGGCCAATGGTTCTTCTCGCTGTTCCAGCCGCCACGTGTACCGATCAAGGGAAAGCAGGTCGCCTTTCATGAGGCGCCGCTCGATGTGCTGGCCGAGTCGCCGGCGTGCTGGACCTTGCGCGTCGGTGAGGCCTGGCATGGCTTGCCGGACGACGTGGTCAAGGACGATTTCTGCATGCTCGATCCGACCAAGGTCACCATCCTCTGTCCGGGCACGGATGCGAAGGGCAAGCTGGCCAAGCGCGGCATCCCGGGCGCGGTGCTGACCAAGTTCCTCGATGCGCGGCGGCAGGCGATTGCCCGGACCGGCGATTACACCGTGCTGGTGCTGTTTTCGGTGGGCACCACGCAGGGCAAGTGGGGCACCTTGCTGGAGACCTTGCTCTCCTTCAAGCGGCTCTACGACCGCAACGCGACGCTGGAAGAGGCGCTGCCCGATCTGGTCCATGCATATCCCGATCGTTATCGGGAGATGACGCTGCCGCAGCTGTGCGACGAGATGCACGAGGCGATGGGCGAACTCGATCTGCAGGCCATGGCGAACAAGGCTGGCGAGACGCTTTCCGAGCCCGTGTTGACGCCGGCCGAGGCATACCAGCATCTGATTCATGGCACCACCGAAGAGGTGCGTATCGCGGACATGCCGGGACGCATCGCCGCGCTGATGATCGTGCCGTACCCGCCGGGCATTCCGGTGTTGATGCCGGGCGAGCGCATGGATCCCAAGGGCGGCCCGATCTTCCGCTTCCTGCAGGCGGTGGAGGCCTATGGGCGCAAATTCCCCGGCTTCGCGCGCGAAGTGCAGAACATGCACGCCGATGCGAACGGCGATATGTGGGTGCGGGTCGTGCTGGACAAAGAGGTCGCGGCCAAGCAGGCAAAGGTCGCCCGCAAGAAATCCTGAGCGTCGGACCGGTGCGGCAACGGATGGTCACGGCGGCGTAGAGAGTGTCAGATGGCGGCGGCCACTCGCCTGCCGCCAACGAGGAGAATGATCATGCTCGAGCGTCGTAACCTGCGTCAGAAGCTGCGCGTGTTACTGGTCCACTCCAAGATCGGCACCGACAGTGCCGGCGGAAGAGCCTGCCGCGCGTTGGAGCATGAGTTTGCCGAACGCAACATGGAGACCACCACGGCCTCGACGGTGGACGACGCGCGATCGTCCATCGTCTCCGATGCGGCGATCCACGCCATGCTGATCGACTGGTCGCTGCCCAATGCGGATGGCGTGGCGAAGGACAATGCGGCGGCCATCGCGCTGATCAACCTCATCCGGGCACGCAACGAGAATGTGCCCATCTTCCTGATGACCGAGCCGGAGAAAGCGCAGACGCTGAGCGTGGAGATCGTGCAGGCGATCAACGAGCTGATCTGGTTGTCGCAGGATTCGGCCACGTTTGTCAGCGGCCGCGTGCATACGGCGATGCGCATCTATATCGCCACGCTGTTCGGTCCGCTGACCGCTGCGCTGGCCAACTTCAACGAAGTCCACGAGTACTCCTGGCACACGCCGGGCCATACCGGCGGCACCGCGTTCCTCAAGCATCCCACCGGCCGTGCGTTCTACGATTTCTACGGCGAGCATGTCTTCAGCACCGATCTTTCCATCAGCGTCGGCGAAATCGGTTCGCTGCTGGACCACACCGGACCGATTGGCGAGAGCGAGAAGTACATCGCCCGCATCTTCGGCTCGCATCGCAGCTATACCGTCACCAACGGCTCGTCCACGTCCAATCGCATCATCTTCATGGCCTGCGTGGGGCGCGACCAGGTGGTGCTGTGCGACCGCAACTGCCACAAGTCGATCGAGCACGGCCTGACCATGACCGGCGGCGTCCCGCACTATCTTGTGCCGTCGCGCAATCGCTACGGGTTGATCGGGCCGATCTATCCGGACAAGTTCACCCAGGGCAACGTGCGTGGCGCCGTTGCCAGCAACCCGTTGTCGAAGGACCTGGCCGATCAGCAGCCGGTGTTCGTGGTGGTGACCAACTCCACCTACGACGGCCTTTGCTACAACACCGCACGAGTGCTTGAGAAAGTCGGCAGCTGGGTCGATCGCGTGCACTTCGATGAGGCCTGGTACGGCTATGCCCGGTTCAATCCGCTGTATTCGGGGCGACTGGCCATGCACGGCCCGGCCACGGAGCACGACCCGAACGGACCGACCGTCTTCACGACGCACTCCACGCACAAGCTGCTCGCCGCGTTCTCGCAGGCGTCGTATATCCATGTGCGCGACGGCCGCAGCAGCATTCCGCATGCGCGCTTCAACGAGTCGTTCATGATGCACGGCTCCACCTCGCCGTTCTATCCGATCATGGCCTCGAACGAGGTGGCCGCGTCGATGATGGACGGCCTGGGCGGCCTGAGCCTGACCCGCGAGTGCATCGACGAGGCGATCCATTTCCGGCAGATCGTGGGCCGCCTGCATCGCGACTTCAAGCAGAAGGGCTCGTGGTTCTTCCGCACATGGAACCCGGAAGTGATCACGGATCTCAACACCGGCAAGAAGATCGATTTCGTCGACGCGCCTCCGGAGTTGCTGGCCGAAGACGCCAATGCCTGGGTCCTCCATCCCGGCGACAACTGGCATGGCTTCGGCGATCTGGAAGACGGCTACTGCATGCTCGATCCGATCAAGGTGACAGTGCTTACTCCCGGTGTGCAGGACGACGGTTCGCTGGGCGAGCAAGGATTCCCTGCGACCCTGCTCACGGCCTACCTTGGTTCGCGTGGCATCGTGGTGGAGAAGACCAGTGACTTCGGTGTTCTGTTCCTGTTCTCGATCGGCATCACCAAGGCGAAATGGAGCACTTTGATCACGGCTTTCCTGGATTTCAAGCGTGATTACGATGAGGACCGGTCGCTCGAACGTGTGATGCCGAATCTGGTGGCGAGCCACCCGGAACGTTACGCCGGTCTTGGCCTGCGCGGTCTCGGCGACCAGATGTTCGCGGAAATGAAGCGGACGAGTCAGACCCAGCATCTGCAGCATGCCTATTCGAGCCTTCCCGAAGCGCGCATGACGCCGGCCGACGCCTATCAACAACTGCTGCGCGTGCAGGTCGAACGCGTGGCGCTGGCCGATATCGCCGGCAGGACGCTGGCGACCAGCGTGGTTCCGTATCCGCCCGGCATTCCGATGCTGATGCCCGGCGAGGCGGTGGGACCCGCCGATGGTCCTTATGTGGGTTACCTGAAAGCGTTGCAGAGCTGGGACCACACCTTCCCGGGTTTCGGCCATGACACGCATGGCGTGGAAGTGGAAGACGGCGAGTACTACCTGCAGTGCCTGAGGTCTTACTAGGCGAGTGCTCTTATGGTCACGGGTGGCGGCAAGAAAATGGGGCTCCTTGGGGCCTCCTCACTGGTCGTCGCCAATATGGTGGGCACCGGTCTCTTCCTGTTGCCATCGAGCCTTGCCAGCGTCGGCAGCATTTCGATTCTCGGCTGGATCGTTGCGGCGCTGGGCGCCAGTGCCCTCGGCCTGGTCTTCGCGCACCTGGGCATGGTCGAGCCCAAGGCGGGCGGGCCGTATGCCTATGCGCGCGATCACCTGGGTTCGTTTCCGGCCTTCCAGACCAACTTTCTCTACTGGGTCGCCAATGTCATCGGCAACGTGGCCATCGCGGTTTCCGTGACGGGCTACCTGGCGGTGTTCTTCCCGGTGCTGAAGGATCCGTGGATCGCCAATGCGTGCACCGCCGGCGTGATCTGGCTGTTCGTCTGGCTCAACACGCGAGACGCGCGCGCGGTGGGACACTTCACCGCGATCAGCACCGTGGCCGGCATCCTGCCGATTGCGTTCGTCGGTCTGCTCGGTTGGTTCTGGTTTCAATCGGATGTTTTCGTCGCCAGCTGGAACCCGGGCGAGGTGCCGACGCTGACCGCGATCAGCCGAAGCGGCGCGATCGCGCTGTGGGCGTTTCTTGGCGTGGAGAGCGCCGCTGTCTCGGCGGGCATCATCGAGAATCCGAAGCGCAATGTGCCGTTGGCCACCATCATCGGCCTGCTGGTGTCGACCGCGATCTATATTTCCTGCTGCACGGTGCTGATGGGCATCATTCCCGGTACCCAGCTGCGCATCTCCGGTGCGCCGTTCGCCGAGGCGGCCCAAGTGATGCTGGGACCCTGGGCGGCCGTGGTCATTTCGCTGGCGGCCATTCTCAAGGCCTCCGGCTCGCTGGTGGGCTGGATTCTCATCACCGCGCAGTCCGCTGAAGCGGCCGGTCGCGACGGCATGTTTCCCCGTCGTTTTTCCTTGACCAACGAACACGGCATGCCGGTCCAGAACCTCATCGTGACCGGCGTGATGATGACCCTGATGCTGCTCATCACGACCTCGCCGGACGTGGCGACGCAGTTCGCGCACATCACCGATGCCACCGTCGTGCTGATGGTGCTTCCGTACCTCTATTCGGTGGTGGCCATGTGGCGACTCAATCGTGAGATCGATATGTCGGCGGGAAAGCTCCAGCTCTATGTCGTGATTGGCGTGGTGGCCTGCCTGTATTGCCTGAGCGTGGTGCTGGGACAAAGTGCCGAGCTCGGTCGCAAGGCGCTCGTGATCCTGCTTGTTTCGGCACCGCTATTTGCATTGATCAAGAAGAAATAGGACGACCGTCTCAGCGGCAACCGCATCGAGACGTTCGAACGGGCTTCGTGCGAGGCCGTTGAGTACGCCCGGACGCCGAGGGCAGTTCATGCCGCGGCTCCGGATGCCCTCGGGCACGCCCCGGACATGGATCCGCTTAGAGGAGTAGCGACATGAACCGCGCGAAGAGCCCAGCACAAGCCAAGCCATCCGTGGTCGCCGGAGCGGGTCTGGACGTGGTGGAGCGCGTGTCGGAGATGTGCTTTGGCCTGCTCATGGCGTTGACCTTTGTCGGTGCCGTGTCGACGGTGGGCCCGGAACAGGAAACGCCCTCGACCATGTGGCGCGCCGCGCTGGGCTGCAATCTCGCCTGGGGCCTGGCCGACGCCATGATGTACCTCTTGCACACGCTGACCAGCCGCGGTCATCGGCTGGCCCTCGCGCTGGACATGAAGAGTGCACCCGATGCGGCGACGGGCATCGGACTGGTTCGAAACGCGCTGCCGTCGTTTGTCGAGATCCTGGTGACCGATGCCGATCTGGAGCCGCTGCGAAACCGGTTGATCCACCTCGAACCGCTTCCGGAACGTCCCCGGCTTTACTTCATCGATCTGCTGCGGGCCGCGCGCGTCTTCTTCATCGTGGTGCTGTCGACGTTTCCCGTCGTGCTGCCTTTCATGCTGATCGACGATGTGCCCCAGGCGCTGTTGATATCACGCGTGCTAAGCCTGGCCATGCTGTTCTTCGGTGGTTTTGTCCTGGGCAAATATGCCGGTCTTGGCGCCTGGCGCGCGGGGTTCGGCATGATGGTGATTGGCGTGTGCCTGACCATGGCGATCATCGCTCTTGGCGGATAAGGCGCGTGCGCCGGTCCGCAGGCCGAAAAATGGGAGAGTGCGAAAGGGTATCCACGCGAATTCAACAGGTCTGGAGCGAACCTCATGGTCCTCGTTACATGTCCCCATTGCGGTGCCAAGGTCGACGACCCGAGCGGCACCTGCCCGAAGTGCGGCTTACCGATATCGCAAGCGCCATCGCCACCTGGCGATGACGCGCGCGGCAAGAAGCCGTCCGCCTATGCGCCACTGTTGCCGGCTCTGGTGGGCGCGATTCTCGTTGCCGGTGCCATCGCTGCGGTCTGGTCCATCCACGACCACATGACGAAAACGGCCGCACACGTCACGGTGCCGGCAGCGCGAGACGCGAAGGCCGACGAAGTGCGAATCAGTGAGTCCATGCGGCGGGCCACGCTGGGCAACATCATTCTTCGCCAGGCGCAGGTACACGAGGATAACTACAAGCTGGACAGCGCGACCCTGATGGAGGATGGCGCCATCTGTTACCGCTACCACGCTCGCAACGAATCGGGCGAGATGATCGCCGAAACAGCGGTTGTAACGCCCGACAGCAAAATGGCCATGGGCGATACAGCGGCCAAGCGAGAGGTGTGGGAGGAATCGTGCAGCGGGCGAGGCACCGATGTCACGCTACGTATCGGCAGGTAGGCACATGGCGAAGGCGCAACGGTGGCGGCTTCATCCGGAAGCATCGGTTCCAGGGTTCTCCACCAACGAACCTCACAAGGGCGGGTCTTTGCCAGTCTGCTCGCTCAGCATGTACTCGGCGTACCAGTCCGGCCAATTTTCGTCGCGCTTGCCGCCACTTCGTTTCTCATGTTCGCCGTGCGCGGTTTCCGCGCGTCGCAGTGCTGCGGCGAGGTCTGCCGGCGAGGTGTAGGTGGCGATACCCGTGTCGATGCGTCCGGGCAGCCGGCGCGAGATTTCCTGGAACAGCCAGCCGTTGCCATCCGGATCGTCGAATGAGGCGAACGAGCGGTAACTGTTGCGAGCGGGATCCGGACCGCTGACGCGAGTCCGCCCAAACAGGAAGGGCTCATCGTCACCGGCGTAAACACCAGCGGCATCGTGGAACACCTCGCTGACCGCCACGCCCCGACCGACGAGGTCGTTCCGGGCGGCCTCGACGTCCGAGACGATCAAATACAAACCCCGGGCGGAGCCCGGAGCGGCCGCGGTCACGTTCTTGCCGAAGATCACCGAACACCCGGAACCGGGCGGGGTGAACTGGAGGACGCGAAAGTAACCATCATCGGACGCGTAATCTGCATCCAGCCGCCAACCCAGGTTGCCGTAGAAACGCTTGGCGCGATCCACGTCGGACACCGGAATAACGACGATTTCCAGCTTCATGTCCACGCCCCGTGCGTGCGGGGACTCCACTGCGGCGCTGCTCATGTGATCCTCCGATGCCTTGGGCCGCAACGCGGCCCTGGATAGGGGCCACTACGATGCGGGTGTCTGGAACCAGGGCGGGAACACCAAGAGGGCGAGTGTGCCGCAAATCAGATGAAGCGGCCGTCTTTACCGGAAGCGGAGCCTGGTACGCGGCCTGAAAGCAGGCCTGCGATTCAACGGCCGCCGTCCCGATGTTTGGGCGCGTACGTCAAGCGGATCACGTCTTCGACGATCAATTCGCTGGCGACTAGGCGCAGCGGTGGCTGTGGTCGGGCAAAGAAGGGTTTGCCGCCGCCAACCACGACGGGATGGACATAGATTCGATATTCGTCGATGAGACCGAGATCGGTCAGGCTTTGCGCCAGTTCGGGTCCCGCGACTTCGATCTCGCCGGTGAGATCGGCCTTGATCCTGCGAACGGTCGCCTCGAGGTCATCGGCCACAAGGGTGGCGTTTGGCCGACGGACTGCAGCGTGCGCGAGACCACCCATTTCGGTTGGTTCCGCCATGCTGCCGCGTACTCACGTTCTTCCGAGCCCCAGTCGGGAGAGTCCTCATCCCAATAGCGCATCACTTCGTACATGCGGCGGCCGTACACGCTGGCCGTCTGCTCACGCACTTGTTCGATGAAGTGGCGAAAGAGCGACGGGTGCGGCGTAAACGCCATGTGGTCGACATATCCATCGAGCGACTGATTCAATCCGTAGACCAGCTTCGCCATGGAACATCTCCGCCCCGTTCTTCGTCTCGATCATATTGCCTGATGGATCGGTGCCGCGCCCCTGCGCGCGGCACCCGTCGGCTTATTTGCTCTCGGGAACGAGATTGGCCAACTTGCCTTTCTTGTCGAACTGGCAAGTGAAACCCTTCTTGCCATCCATGCCTGCATCGGCGACGCCGGCGATGGTGTAGCCCGCATCGGCGGGCTGCGCCGGCTGCAGCTGGATATAGTCGTTCTTCACGTCGAATTTCTTTCCTGCGGCATCCAGGCAGCGGGTGGTCAGCTTGCCCGGGTCGGGCCGGTCGGAAGCGAAGGCGTGCGAGCTCAGGACAAGCCCGAGGGATGCGGCCAGCAGCAGGGTGGGAGTGCGCATGGGTCTATCTCCGTACGAGGCACGAGGCCGGGATCAATACCCGCCCGAGTGTGCCTTGCAATTCCTTGCGGCAGGATGAATAGCGCCGGCGGCTCATCGATCACGCCGATGTGGAAACCATGTCAAGGTTATCTCACGCGATATCCCACCGGGACGTCACGCGGGCACGGTCATGCTCCGGCTCATGCCCAGTGAGCCAAAGCAGACACGCGTCATTTCACGCACCTTCGTTCGCCGTTCGCTGTGGACGCTTGCTGTGCTTTACGTCGTCTATCTGGTCGGCGGCAACATCCTTCTCAACAGCGCATCGGCACTGCGCATGCTCAACCGGCGACCCGAAGCGTTTCAGGTGCATTGGGCGCACGCCGAAACATGGTGGCCCGGTTATCTGCGGGCGTCGCACTTGCGACTTCGCGGCCAGGCGCGCGAATGGCTATGGCGGGCCGACGGGGAGCAGGCCAGTGGCCGCGTTCTGTTGTGGCCGCTGTTGCACCATGAGATTCGTTTCGCCTCGGTCGACGCGACGGAGGTGAATGTCACCGTGCAGTTGGCGAAGGACGATCTGAAACCGCTTCCCTGGAAAGCCGATGCGTGGTGGATCACCGCTGACCGCATACAAACGACATCGCTGCGAAGATTGCAGTGGAGCGATCTTCAACTCACGGGCCCGACGACGGCCATGCTGGGCTTCACGCATCAGTTGCGCGGCGGCATCACGCGCATCTTCGCTTCGGACATCCGGTCCCGGCAGGGCGTGCTCGTTTATGGCGCGCACTGGCGTTCGCAGGATGTGGACTTCAACCTGCATTTTTCGTCCGACCCTTTCACTCACGACCAGCCACCCGGCTGGCGCAAGCTGGAGCGGGCGACGCTTCACTTGACCTTCGAAGGCTCGACGCCTGCCATGAATCTGGGAGCCGCACCCGCACCAGGTCAGCAGGGTGGCACCGGATCGAACAGGGATGGCCATTTGTCTGCCGACATCACGCTCGACCACGGCGTCCTGGTCGAGGGCGGACAGGCGCACTGGAAAGGAATGATCGCGGCGGCAGATGCCAATGGCATCGCCAGGCGCGAGTGGGGGGAAGGCAGTGTGGTCGTGAGGAAAGACGATGTGGACGGACATCTCTCGATTCCGGCCACCCATGCCGCCGATCCACTGGCGTCCGATCATCTTGCCCTGGACATGTCGTTCGCCAGCCAGCGGATGCTGCCCGTCCGTTCGTCGAGCGAGACGTTGAAGCTGCTATCGGGATCGGTCGCCGGACACTGGCACTTTGCATCGCTCGCCTGGCTCAAGCCGTTGGCCTCGAAGAAGCCCTGGCTGCAATGGGATGGCGCGGGCGAGGTCGATACCGCCTTGCATATCGATCACGGTCATTTGCTGCCTGGATCACGCCTCGATGTGCCCCGGCTGGATCTGGTCGCGAACATTCTCGGCAACCGATTTTCCGGCGCGGCAAGCGCCAAGGGCAGTGTGGTGACGGGCTCCCAGGGGGCGACCAGCGTCATGAACATGTCCGTGCGGAAATTCGTGCTTTCGCCCGTGTCGTCGCCCAGCCAGCCGTATCTTCGTGGCGCTGCGATGCAACTGGATCTGCGGTCGTCCGACGACCTGTCGAAGTTTCGCGACACGGCGTTGGCGCATCTCCAGTTCCGCGATGCCGAGGTTCCCGATCTTCAGGCCTACAACCACTACCTTCCGGGCAAGAGCCTGTTCTTCGTGGCGGGTCACGGCAGCATGTCCACCGATCTGAACATCGACGGCGAAGGCGACGTGAGCGCGGGCCGGATGCAGATGCGCACCCAGGGGGCGCAGATCGCGTTGGGCGCGTCGCGCCTGACCGGAAATCTGAATATGGATACCCAATTGGCGGTGGCCAAACGCACGGGGCACGCTTTCGATCTCCGGCACTTCACCTTGTCGATGGACGGCGTGCAAATGGACGGCGCCAACGATCCCTCCTGGTGGACGACCATCACACTGGAGCGAGGCCGGCTGGATTGGGATCGGCCCATGCAGCTGGACGCGATGGCGACCATGCGCATGAAAAACGTGAGCGTGCTGTTGGCGCTGTTCGCGAAGCGAAGCGCGTTTCCTGCCTGGATCGGCCATATCGTCGACGATGGCGAGGCGCAGGCGACGTCACGGATCCAGGCAGGGCGCGGCGAGTTCGTGATGGACGACCTGGAGGCGAGCAACAAGCGCATCCAGTTCCTGGCGCGCCTGCGCATTGCGGACGGCAAACCGGATGGGGATGTCTACGCGCGATGGGGCTTGCTGAGCGTGGGCGTGGCGCTCGCCAACGATCAACGGCAGTTCCATTGGGCGCATGCGGCCAGCTGGTATCAGGCGCAGCCGGCGCTGCTGCCGCCGTTGGCGGGGCAGGCAGCCAAGCCGCGGGGCGGGTAAGGATCGCGACGCCGTTCGACGGTCCGCCATGGCGAACCCATACGGCGTCGTACGGCGAACATCGCGGTCGCCGGTCGAAGTGATTCGCAGCGATTCCGCGGTGTGTTCCGATCCCCGGCCGACACTGCCATTCGCCCATCGTGAAAACTTTCGCCGGGCGGCCTGAGGTAGTTCGTCGAGCCTGTGCTATATCTCCGCAAGGGGAGGGTACGGAGCATGGCTTGGCGCGCGCATCGATCGCGGCGCCGGGGTCCGCTTTTCGCCCGGAGCGCCGTCCGTAGGGGAACTGATCTGGCTATGCCTGTTTCGTGGTTTGTGCATTCGTTGTTGCCGGGCCGTCGGCGCGCGGTTGCGATGGTGGCTCTGTCGCTGCTTGCCGGTTGTGCCGTCGGGCCCGACTTCAAGCGGCCCGCCGCGCCCGAGGTGAGCGAGTACAACGCCCATCCTGTCACCAGCACGGTCGCGACCGAACACGTGGCCGGCGGCGAGGCGCAGCGCTTTGCAACGGGCAGCGATATTCCTGGCGATTGGTGGACGCTGTTCCACTCCAAGCCGCTCAACGCGCTGATCGAACAATCGCTGGCCAACAACCATGACCTGAAGGCAGCGCAGGCGGCCTTGGCGGTGGCGCGGGAAAATGTGCTGGCACAACGTGGCAGCTACTACCCCAGCGTGGCGGCAAGCTTCTCGGCCAGCCGCCAGCGGCAAGCGGGAACCATCTCGGCGACGCCCAATTCCGGCGCCTTTCAATACAACCTGTTCACGCCGCAGGTCAGCGTTTCCTACGTGCCCGATATCTTCGGCCTGAATCGCCGCACGGTGGAATCGGTACAGGCCCAGGAACAGGCTGTCCGCTTTCAGATGATCGCGACGCAGATCACCCTGAGCACGAACGTGGTGGCGGCTGTCGTGCAGCTCGCCGCGTTGCAGGCGCAGGTGGATGCAACGCAGGAGCTGGTCGCGATCAATGCGCACATGGTGCAGATCCTGCGCGATCAATCCAGCAAGGGGTATGCCAGCGGCCTGGACCTGGCGGCGCAGGAATCGCAGCTTGCACAGACCAAGGCCACGCTGCCGCCGCTGCTCAAGCAACTGGCGCAACAACGCGACCTGCTCGCTGTGCTGGTGGGCGAGTTCCCGAGCCAGGCCACGGATGCATCCTTCGATCTCTCGAAACTGCAGTTGCCGCAGGAGCTGCCGGTAAGCCTGCCGTCGACGCTGGTGGCGCAGCGCCCGGACGTGCTCCAGGCCGAAGCCAACATGCATGCGGCCAGCGCACAGATCGGCATCGCCATCGCCAACCGCCTGCCCAATATCGTGTTGAGCGCCAATGCCGGCAGTACCGCGTTGGCGATGAATCAGTTGTTCAAGTCGGGCACCGGCTTCTGGGGCATCGGTGCGGATATCACGGCGCCGATCTTCCAGGGTGGCACCTTGCTGCACCAGGAGCGCGCCGCGAAGGCAGCCTATGTGGAGGCCGCCGAGCAGTACCGCAGCACGGTGATGACCGCGTTCCAGAACGTCGCCGACTCGCTGGTGGCGCTCGACCAGGATGCGGCCGGCCTGAAAGCCGCCGCCGCTGCGTCGGATGCCGCCAAGCGCATGCTGGATCTGTCGGAACGCCAATGGCGGGCCGGCTATGCCGACTATCTTTCGTTGTTGAACGCAGAACAGACCTATCAGCAGGCGCGAATCAACCTGGTGCAAGCCCAGGCCAATCGCTATGCCGACACGGCGGCGCTGTTTCAGGCGCTCGGTGGTGGCTGGTGGAATCGCGCGGAT
>Ga0070689_100001990_pt1 | contig 13239 bp, 9 predicted proteins | sample KBSS23HmetaG_FD_64669 | JGI IMG/M metagenome (GOLD analysis project Ga0070689, IMG submission 64669) | Switchgrass rhizosphere microbial communities from Kellogg Biological Station, Michigan, USA - KBS S2-3H metaG | ecosystem: Host-associated > Plants > Roots > Rhizosphere ...
AGGCGTTGCGTCTCTCCTTCGCCGGCTACCTGTTCGACGCGGGCGTGCCGGTGATTCTCGGCCTGGGCGCCACCTGGGCCGTCATCGCCTTTCAGTTCAGGGGCCGCTGGCAGCGCGAGATCGCCCTGCCCGACATCCACGCGCCGGTGTTCAACCGCTGGCAAAGCTTCAAGGGCCTCGCCATCACCGCCGTGCTGGTGGTCGCGTTCCTGTTCTTTCCGCGGCTGCCGCGCGAATGGGTGGCCCTGGTGTGCGCCGGCGTCCTGCTGATGTCGCGCCGCATGGCCTCGCGCGAGATGATGTCGCTGGTCGACTGGCAGCTGCTGGTGCTGTTCGTCGGGCTGTTCGTCGTGAACCACGCGTTCCAGCAAACGGGCGCGATGGATCGCGCGCTCGCCGTCGTGCGATCCGCCGGCGTGGATCCCGGTCGGCCCGCGGCGCTGTTCGGTCTCAGCGTCGTGCTTTCGAACCTGGTGTCGAACGTCCCGGCGACGATGCTGCTGCTGCCGAGCGCGACGCACCCTCACGCCGGCGCGATCCTCGCCCTCGCGAGCACGCTGGCCGGCAACCTGTTCGTCGTCGGCTCGATCGCGAACATCATCGTCGTCACCAGCGCGCGCTCGTTCGGCGTGTCGATCGACTTCCGCACCCACCTCCGCACCGGTGTTCCGGTGACGCTGGCGACCCTGGCCCTGGCGGCGATCTGGCTGGCGGTGCGTTGACGCGCGGGGGCGGCTATCGGATCGCGACCGCTCCACCACGGTGCTGACTGCGGCCGCGATGCGAACGCTTGGCGCGTGTTCGATGCGATCGGATGCGTTTCGTGTTCTTGCGTGCCGCCGGAATCGGGTCCCCGTCGGGCAGCGCCTCGGCGACCGGTTCGGCGGGCGGCGGCGGCGCGGCGGGCCGCGGCGGCAGCGAGATGACCATGGGAATGGCGGCGGCGATGGGCGCCTCGCTCGCGCCCCCCGAGCCGATCGCGATCCCCAGTGCCAGCCCGAGGGCGGCAATCGCCGCGAACGGCCCTGCGCGACGCCCGATCCGACGCGAGCGTTCCTGGCGGGTTTCCGCCCTGACAAGAGACGTGGTCTCGACAGGACCGTCGGTGAAGGCGGCGTCGGGCGCGGCATCGCCCGCACCGCTGGCCCCCTGGCTCTCGAGCAGCGTGTGCTCGATGAAGCTCGCCAGATCGGCGGCGTCGAGATCGGTGAGCGGATTCGCCGGCAGCGTGAAGGTCGCGCCGGGCGCGCGCGCCTCCGCGCGTGGCAGCGGCGCGATCGCGGTCGTCTCGCCATTCACGACCGTCACCGCCGACGTGTCGCCGGACGGCGGCGGTTCGGCGGGCACGGCCTCGACGGGCGGCTCCGGAGCGGGCGCCGGCGACGACGCGGGCGCGGGCGCGGGCGCGGACCGGGCGGGCGGCCCGGCCCAGGACGCGTGCCGCTCCATCAAGCGCAGGTGAATACCCGCGCTGTGCGCGTCCATCTCGCGCAGATGCAAGCGCATCAGCGCCAGCCCCGACGGTCCGGCGCCCGGCGCGAGGACGACGGGACGGATCTCCGTCACCTCGCAGCGACCCTTCAACATGACCGACCGATCCTTCAGACAGACGACGAACGGTCCGGCGGTACCGATGGTGATTTTCGGCAGCGCCGGCACGACCAAGTCGGTCGCCGTCGTGTAGCGCGCGAACCGCTCGATGAACTCGTCCGCGGAGTTGCAGCGAGTCACCAGCTGGATGACGGGTTCGTCTGCTCCCACGGCTATCGATCAGAGCCCCCAGCGCAGCCGTAAGGCTCTTCGCGCTTTGCGATCGCGCCAATCCGCGGCACCCACATCGACGTCCGGGGTGGTCGTCAGTAGGGAAGCGGCGGGCCGTACAGCGACTCGCGGAAGTTCGAGTAGCCGAAGTAGTTGGCGTTGATGGTCTGGACGACCGCGCCCGCCGGGGTGACCTCGCGGATCTCGCCGTCGGTCGAGAAGGTGATCAACGTGTTGCCGTTCGGCAGGCGCTGCACGTCGCCCAGCAGCTCGCTGTCCGCGCCGGTCGCCTGGTAGGACCAGGCCGTGGTCGCGGTGAGCGAGGTCGCGGTTTCCGTCAGGGCGTACTCCGCGATCTGGGCGGGCGTGCCGTTCTTGAAGACGAGGAGGTTGCCGCTGCCGACCTGTTGCTGGCCGTGGGTTGCGCCGCCGGGGACGTTGCTCGCGCATTTCGGCGCCGGCGCGCCCGTGCAGTCGCCGCCCAGCTGCCAGAGCAGCTTCCCCTGCCGGGTCAGCTTGACGATGAGGCGCGCATCGCGGTCCCCGACCGTGTAGCTGTCGTCGGCCGCGTGATACCGGATCGAGTTCGCGTGGAACGAGCCCGTCGGCTTGTAGATCTTGCTGTCGAGCCGCACGACGGTCTTCAGCGTCCCGTCGGCCGCGCGCTCGATCAGATCGCTCGACCTCGTCATCTCCGTGGTGTTGACGAGCAAGGCCATCGTCCCGTCCGACAGCACCGCGATGTCGTGATGACAATTCGTGAGTCCCGCGACGTTCTCCGCTCCCATTCCGTCCATCCCGACCCGCCGGCAGTTGCCGCCGCCGGGCGTGACCATCCACATGTACGCGCCATCCGAGTCCATGATCGCTCGGCTGGTCTGGAACGCCGTATCCGTCCACCAGACCACGTCGCCGTCCGCGTCGATGATGTAAGAGAGCTGCGGCGCGCGCGGGCGGGTCATGCCGAAATCCTGGACGCCATTCGTCACGACGATGAAGCCGCGCGCGGGCGCGGCGCCGCTCGCCACGGTTCTGGTCACGGTGGGAATGTTCGCCGCCGTGCAGGTCGCCAGCGTCCGATCCGGACTGGTGCACACCTTCCCGCCGGCGCCCGTCGCGACGATGCGGTACGTGTACGTTCGCCCCGCCTTCAGCCCGAGCATCAGCGCGCGGTGCGTGGTGCCGCTGATGTCGATCTTGCCGCCGCCGCCGCGGTTGAGGACGCTCGGCGCGGCGTCGTTCAGCGTGAACTCGATCCGCGCCTCGCTGAGACCGGCGAGATCGGTCGACCAGTTGACGATGCCGACCGTCGAGATCGCCGGGCTCAAGGTGGCGTCGATCTGGAAGCCGCAGATCGCAGGCGTGGCGCTCGTTCCCGCGGCGCCGCCCATCGATGCGCCGCCGCACGACACGCTCGACGTGCCGCCCGTTCCCGCCGTGGAGCTTCCCCCGCTGCCCGCGATGCCGCCCGTGCCCGCGTTGCCGCCGCCGCCCGTGCCCGCGACGCCGCCGCTACCCGTGCCCGCCATGCCCGCGCCGCCGGTGCCCGCGATTCCACCGCCGGTGCCCGCGATTCCACCGCCCGTGCCGGCGATGCCGCCGCCGGTGCCCGCAACGGCGCCGCCCGTCGTGCCCCCCGCGGGGCCACCACCCGTGCCCGCGACGCCACCCGTTCCGGCGGCGCCACCGCCCGTGCCCGCAACGGCGCTCCCGCCGGTCCCCGCGCCGCCGCCGCCGCGTCCGGCCGAGCCAGGGTTCGAATTCTCGCCGTTCCCGCTACCGCAACCGGCGGCCGCGACGAGCAGCCAAATTTGAGAGGCGCGCCAGATATGAGAGGCCAGCGAGACCTGAGGCCGCAAAGTCACAAATGCTCTAGTCGCCGCCATGAAAAACCGGCTCACCCGCGCGATCGCGTGGGGAGCCGGCCGGCTTTGCCGGCCGCGTACCATCGCGGGAGGTTTGGAACCCCTTTGGGGTTCCATTGCTGATCGAAAGGGACGTTAGCGGGAATGGTTTGGCGATGCATCTACATCGGACGCACGTCCTCTCTATCGCTGCGATTTCCTTGGGACTCCTCGCCACCGCCGCCGCGCCCGCCCGGGCCGCGTCACTGGTCATGGTTCCCCGCGCCACCTGGGGAGCGACCGGCGTCCCGAGCTACATGCAGATGTACATCTACGTGCCGGACAAGGTGGCGACCAAGCCGCCCGTCTACATCTCCTGCCACTCCTGCGGATCTCCGGCGACCGGGCAGATCAACAACATCCCGATGGCCAAGGCGCAGGCCGACGCGCAGGGCTTCATCCTCATCCTCCCGGACAATCCGGGGAACAACTGCTGGGACGTCGGGACGACGATGTCGCTGAAGCACGACGGCGGCGGCGACACGCAGGCGGTCGCGCAGATGATCAAATACGTGATCAAGCAGTACAACGCCGATCCGGGCCGCATCTACATCCAGGGCGGCTCGGGGGGCGCGATGCTCGTTCAGGCCATGGCGGCCGTCTACCCCGACCTCATCCGGGCGGGCGCGGCGCGCGCGGGCGTGCCGGCCGGATGCTGGGCGGACGGCTACTCCGCCAGCAACCAGTGGAGCAACAACTGCGCGGGCGGCAACGTCATCAAGACGGCGCAGCAGTGGGGCGACCTCGTTCGGGCGATGTATCCCGGCTACACGGGACACCGGCCGCGTCTCCAGACCATGCAAGGCGACGCCGACCCGACCATCAGCTACAAGAACACGGGCGAGTCGATCAAGGAGTGGACGAACGTCCTCGGTCTCAGCATGACCCCGACCTCGATGGACACCGGGTACAAGCCCGCCGGCTCGACTTACACCTTCAACCGCCAGTTCTGGAAGAACTCGTGCGGCCAGCAGGTCTACGAGGCCTGGACGGCGCCCGGCGCCAACCACTCGATGGTGTACGAGGAAGGCGAGATCCTGAAGTTCTTCGGCCTCCAGGCGGCCAACACGCCCGATCCGGAGATGGATTGCGGTAGCACCGGAACGGGCGGGACGAGCGGCGGCGGCGGCACGACCGGCGCGGGCGGATCCGGAGCGGGCGGCACCACCGGCGCGGCCGGCCGCGGCGGCACGACCGGAACGGCCGGCACCACCGGAGCCGCCGGTCGGGGCGGCACCACCGGAACGGCCGGCACCAGCGGAAACGCCGGCACCAGCGGAAACGCCGGCACGACCGGCACCAGCGGAGCCGCCGGCACGACCGGCACCGCCGGCACGACAGGTGCGGGCGGCGACGCCATCTCCGGAGCCGCGGGCACGACCGGAAGCGCCGGCGTGCAAGGCGGCGCCGGAACCACCGGCGCGGCTGGCGTGCAAGGCGGCGCCGGAACCACCGGCGCGGGCGGCTCGACACCACCGGGCGAAACCGAACCCGGGGGCTGCGCCTGCGCTGTCGCCAGCCACGACCGGCGCATCCACGCCGCGCCGTTGCTGCTCGCGGCCTTCGCGCTGATCTTCCGCCGCCGCCGATCACGCGGCTGACGGCGGCCACGCCAACGCTGGAGCTCGAATGGCCGCCGGCGAGTTGGCTCGCTGGCGGTCGCGCCCGCCGTTGGCTACTTGCGGCGGGCGGCGATGCGCGCGTCGGCGCCTTCCCAGCCGACCTCCATTGCGCGCCCGCGCGAATCCAGGTCGATGATCACGGGGGCGTGATCCGACGGGATCGGTTTTCCCTTGCGCGCCTCGCGATCGATGTCCGCCCACACCACGCGTTCGGCGATCGGGCGCGTCACCAGCAGATGATCGATGCGCATGCCGTAGTTCTTGTGGAACATGCCGGCCCGGTAGTCCCACCAGCTGTAACGCTCGGGTTCGGTGTGCAAGCGCCGGTACGCGTCGACGAGGCCCCACGCGCACAGATCCGCGAACGCCTGCCGCTCGGGCGGCGAGACGTGCGTGCCGCCGTGGCAGCGCGCCGGATCCCAGACGTCGGCGTCGGTGGGCGCGACGTTGAAGTCGCCGCCCAGGACCAGCGGCTCGCCCGGCTGGCGCGTCTCGACCAGCCATTGCTGCAACCGCCGGAACCACGCCAGCTTCGCCCGGTAGAAGACGGAGTCGACGGTGCGGCCGTTGGGCGCGTAGAGGCTCACGACGCGGATGCCGTCGCAGACGCCCGCGATCATGCGCGGCTCGCGCAGCGGCTCGTCGTCGGGCGCCTCCGACGTCGCCGGCGCCTCGAGCGGCAGGCCGAAATTCGTGATCACGTCGGTGATGGCGTGGCGGCTGGCGATCGCGACGCCGTTCCAGCCGCCCGCCCCGTGATGGGCCAGCTCGTAACCGAGCCGCTTGAGCTCGTCGCGGGGTACGTCGGCGTCGTTCAGCTTGGTCTCCTGCATCAGCAGGACGTCGGGCTGCGCGCGTTCTAGCCACCAGGTGACCTTGGTCAGGCGCGCGCCCAGCGAGTTCACGTTCCAGGTGGCGATCCTCATGACGAAGCCGGCGTCAGTGTATCGTGCGGCCTTCGCCAAGCGCGGAGGAATCCATGGATGCAAAGAAGCCGTGGCGACTGTGGATCCTGCAGGCGATCGCGACGATTCAGGTGGTGCTCACCGTCGTTCGTGGTGTCCCGCTGGCGAAGGCGGCGGGACAGCATTTGCTGGAGCTGGCCGGCCTCTGGTGGTTCTTGCAGATCGTGTTTCCCGTGGCGGTGGCGGTGGTCCTCGTGCTCGCCATCCAGCGCGTGGTCCGGCGGCCCGATATCGTCGCGCCGGTGGCGGGAGGCATCTGGTGGGCGTACGGACTCTACGGCGCGATCAGTGCGCTTGGCGCCCCCCCGCCTCCCGACCTGAAGCACGTCATGTTCGAGGACGTTCCGGTTCAGTCCGAGATCGCCGCGCTGGTCGTCATCCACGGCGTCTTGCTCTTTCTGGCCGGCTCGCTGCTCTGGCACCGAAACAGCCGCGCTTACCTCGCCGGCGCGACGCCGACCGGCGCGGCTCGGGCGGCTATCGAGTCGACAGGAAGTCGCTGAGTCGGGCGACGGCCGATCCGGGCAGCTCGCCGGAGCGCAGCGGCGGCATCCGATCGGGCGACGTGCGCGGCAAGGCGATGCGCCGCGCAGCCTCGCGCGCGCCGGCGGCGTCCAGGCGATCGAGCGCGTCGACGTTGAAGCGGCTGCGCGCCAGGCGGGTGTCGGTCCGGTCGTTGTGACAGCGGGCGCACATCCCTCGCAGCATGACGTCGGCCGAATCCGTTTCATCGGGAATGAAACCGATCGCGCGCGCCGCGCCCGGGGCGACCAGGCCCGACAGCTTCGTGAACGCGTCGCCGCTCTGCCCGGCCGGCGGCGGCGCCGCGGCGAACGCCGCGAAATCGGCCGCGACCGTCGCCCGCAGCGCGCCGTCGACGATGTCGGGATCGAAGTGAGGTACCGGGAAACCGCCGGGCCGAACGACGGAGCGGTAGCCATCCCAGGCGCCGCCCGCGCGGCCGGCGTCCCCGTCGCGCAACCGATCGCACAGGATGTCCTGCGACGGAAACGGATCCGGCTCCGCGAACGGGCAATAGGGCGCGAGGCAGGGAACGTCGCCGGTGCCGTCGGCCCACCCGGTGGCGTAGCGAAGGAAGGACGACAGATCGTAACCGCTGGTCGCGGCGACGAGGTTGGCCACCGCGACGCCGCCGTGCCGGCCGTCCGGTCCATCCACCTGGCGAAGGAGATCGGCGCCGTCGGCGACGATCGATGCGTCGATGCCGGCTGGATCGGGGCAGACGTCGGTCGCCGAAAACACACCGCGGAAGTCGCCCCAGTGCATCCACGGTCCGTCGATCTGCCGCATGAGGAGCCGCCCTTTCGCCGCTTCCGGACGATGGCACGACGTGCAGTCGAGCGGCGTGTCTTCCAGATCGCGCTCGCCGTAGAGCGTCCATCGGGTCCACCCCGATTCGAGCCGTTCCGACAGCAGATCGGCGGGCGTACAGCCGGTGCCACACGCGGGTTCGAACGCCACCAGATAGAAGTTGAAGTCGCTGGTGACGGGATCGAACCCGACCAGCTCGACGAACGGCTCGCCGCGCGAGAACGCCGCTGCGGCGATCCCGTTCGGGTCGAGCGGTGAATAGCGCGGGAACACGACGACGCGCGGGTTCAGCGCGGACACCGTGCGCGCCGAAAGTCCCAGCGAGTGCGTCGCCACCGCCGCGAGGCCGCCGTTGTCGGGAGCGAGCGCGAGCGCGCGGTAAAGGTCGGTCAGGCCGCCCAGCGTGGGCGCGGCCGGGTCGCAGAGCGTGCGCGCGATCGGATCCGCCGCGCCGCGCCCGCACGCGACCGCGGTCTGCGCCGGGCCGGTGCCCACGTGTCCCAGCCAGATGCGCTCGACGTCGCCCGGCGACACGACGGACGTCGGAGGCGTGGACGGATCATCGCCGCATCCGCCGCCGAGGATGCCGATCAGCGGCAGGAGCAGCAGCGCGCGCCGGCGGCGCAGTCCGGCGATCGCCAGCAGCACCAGCAGCGGCGCGAACGACGCCCGATCGCTGGTGACCGCGCACGCGCACCCGCCGCCCTCGCCGCCACCACCGCCGTCCCCGCCCGCGTCCGTCGTCGCGGTCGCGATCGAGACGTTGGCGCAGTGGTGGTAGTAGCAGAAGCCGTTGCCGCCGACGTCGGCCTGCATGAACTCGAGCACCTGCAGCGTGCAGTTCGTGCACGTCACGCCGTCGGGCAACTTGACCGGAAACGACTGCGGTCCGACGAACGGATCGGTGTGCTGAAGCATGCCGTCGGCCAGCACCGGAAGGACGGGCGGGTCCTGGATGGCCAGGCCCACGCACGTCCCCGGCTCCGTCGCGATGGGATCCGCGGGCAGACCCGCCGGCCCGGTCGTCGACAGCAAGACGCGGTAGTGGCCGGGATGGAAGGTGGTCTCGTCGATCGTCACCGTGATCGTCTGGCCGGCCGTGAATGACGTGACGGCGTTCGTCGGCACCGCGGTGACCTCCGGATCGGCCTGGCCGCACGGGGCCGTCTTCTGAGGCTGGCCCTGGATGTCCTGTTCCGCCCAGTTCGCCGGTGCCTGCAGGACGAAATGGGCCCCGGCGGTGGCGGGCGCCAGGATGACGACGCCCGCCACCGCGAGCGCGGCGATGTCAGACAGACGCATCGCGGCTCCCTCATTACGAATGTCCGGCCGTGAGGGGTTCCGTCGGATGGAATCACCGAGCGCGGGGAGCGACCGCCACCCGAACCAGGGCCACGACCAGCAGCACCGCTCCGACGGGGACCAGCACGATCCCGAGCGACGGATCGCCCTCGCTGTTGAGCACGCCGCCCAGGAAGAACCCGAGCGGCATCAGCACGGCGCCCCAGCGGACCCACGCCAGGACGCGCGGGCGGATTGCCTCGGCGATGTGCGCCTCCGCGAGCAGCGCGGACACCAGACAGAGGATGCCCAGCAGCGTCCCGTGCGCGTGCGCGAGGCGCCACATCTCGCGGCGCATGTCGCTGGCCAGATAGGCCTGCACCTTGAAGCCGTGCAGCGCCTCCAGCGTCACGCCGAACGGCAGCGAGATCGCCAGCAACAGCCAGCCGGCGCGCAGCGTCTTCCGGATCCCCGGATCGGTCGGCTGATCGGAGTTTTGGGCGGGGGCCGCCGTCATTCGCCCACGGATATCACGTGACGGCTCTGCGATCCCAGCAGCGGGCGGATGCGGTCGAGATCCAGCTGCCAGTCGCGCGTGACGAACAGGCCCTCGGGCGGCGGCGGCAGGTTCGCGCGCGCGGCCGCCGCGAATCGCTGCAGCAACGCCTGCAGCGCCGGATCGCGAACGTCGCGGCCGGCCTGCACGTCGTAGGCAGCGAGATCGCCCTGCAGGCCCAGCCCCAGCGAGCGATCGAGCTGCAGCGCGGACCGTCGCGCGAGAAATCGAACGGCGCCGTACGCGTCGCCCAGGCCAACCAGCGTGTTCGCGAGCGCGAACCCGCGCGCGCCGGCCGGCACGCCGCCGTCGCTTCTCCCCAGCGCGGCCACGGATATCGCGCGCTGCAACGGATCGCCCGCGTGCAGCGACGCCAGCGCGTCGGGGATCTCCAGCGGCGCCCCGTCCGGGCGCGATGCCGGGCGGCGATAACGCCCGCCCCAGAAGTCGCGCATCCGATCCGCCGCCCACGCGGCGTCGCGGTCGGCGTGGCACGCGGTGCACGCGTCGGGGCGGCCGCCCTCGACGTCGCGCGCGACGTCCGGCACCTCGACGCGGTGGCTGCGGTGAATCTCGAGCACGCCGTAAACGATGCGCGGCATGTGGCACTCGACGCAGCGCGATCCGCTGGACGCGGGCGCGTGGTGCGTGTGCGCGCGGACGTCGCGCGCCAGCTCGGCGTGGCACTGCGTGCAGGCGCGGTCGCCCAGGCGATCGGGCGCGAGCTGCCCGGCGGCGTCGCCGGCGTGCATGGTGTGGCAGCTGGTGCACGAGAACTTGCCGCCGCGAAAGCACGGCGACTGCGTGAGGCCGACGTACTCGTAGGCGGTCAGGCGCGCGGTGCCGTCGCTCCAGAAGCGCAGGCGAAACGTGTCGGGATCGCCGGGCGGCGGAACGGGCGTGTCGCGCGTCAGCGGCTTCACGTGCCCCGCCAGCACGCCGCCCGGACGGAAGGTCGGCCCGGTGTCCAGGAGCGTCCAGATCTTCTCGATCGAATCGGGGATCCGCTGCGCGTGGCATTGCCCGCACAGCGCCGCGCTCTCGGCCTGACCGACGCGCATCGGATCGACGACGGCGCGCCCGCGCGCGGCGCCGCTGCCCAGCTCGGCGCGGTAACGCGAGACCGGCGACGTATACAGCGCGACGTGCGCGCGTCCGGGCCCGTGACACGACTCGCAGGCGATGCCGACGTCGGCGACGTGCGTGTCGAAGCGTTTGTCGCCGGTGTCGGCGACCGGCTTCAGCCCCGGCGCGACGCCGGTGTTGTGGCAGAAGACGCAGTTCACGTTCCACAGCGCCTGGTGCCGCGACCAGTCGTCGTCGTCCGCTTCCAGGAAGACGCCGTTCATGTGCAGCCAGCGCCCCTCGCCGATGTGCCACAGCAGCGGCAGCCGGCGAAAGACCGTGCCGCTGGGCCCGTCGACGCGCTCGAAATACTGCTGGTAACGCCGCGACCCGACACACAGCGCCACCTCCGCGTCGCGCGGCCCGTCGCCGCCGACCGCGGGCAGGTGGAAGAAGAAGCGGCCGTCGCGCTCGAACGGCGTCGCTGTCGCGCCAAACAGCGTCACGGGCGCGCCGTCGAAGCGCCCGCGCACGGCGGCGCGATCCGGAAGCTGCGTCATCGACGAATGGAACGTGCGCCGCCAGCTGGCGTGGTGGTCCGGGTGGCAGGCGCGGCAGGCGCTCGCGCCGACGTAGTCCTTGTCGCGGTCGAACAGCGGCCGCGCCGCTTCGGCCCGGCGCGCGTCGTGGCCGATCGCCAGCGCGAGCCCGGCCGCCACCGGGCCCCCGGCCAGGCAGGCGGTCACGAGCAACCAGGCGCCGCGGCCCATCCAACGAGAATAGCCGGCCGGCGCGCAATCCGTGGCGGCGAGCCGCGCGGCGCGCAATCCGTGGCGGCGAGCCGCGCGGCGCGCAAGCGTTGCGTGCTCGAGCGGGCGCCGGGCTCAGTTCTGCGCGCATCCGGCACGCGGGGCGCCGCGCGTGGCGGCCTCGATCTTGCTGTTTCACCGCCCGATGGCCCCCGTCCTGACGAGCGCCGCTCCCACGCCGAGCAAGCCGTACCGTTACTTCTTCATCGCCGGGATCGCCGTCGTGCTGACCGTCGGCGCCGCCTGGGGCGCGTGGCTGCTGCTGCAGATCGCCGCCGCCGGTCGGTTCACGGGCGCGTCGCTGTTCCAGGTGAACGCGCACGGTCACGCGCAGGTGTTCGGCTGGGTGGGATTGTTCGTGATGGGCTTCGGCTACCAGATGTTCCCGGCGCTGTGGCAGCGGCGCCTGCTGGCGCCCCGCCTGGTGCCTGCGGTCTTCGCGGCGATGCTCGCGGGCGTCGCGATCCGGACCGTCGCGATGGCGGCGGTCGGCGCGCGCTGGGCGGTCCCGGCCGTCGTCGCCGGCGGCGCGCTGGAGATCGCGGCGATCACCGCGTTCGCGGTCCAGCTGGGATTGACCTGGCGGGCCAGCTTCGCGCGCCGTCAGCCGTACCTCCGCTACGTGGCGGCGGCGCTGGCGTTCTTCGTGGCGCAGGCGATGTTCTGCGTCTGGCACACGCTGAACACGCTCACCGCGGTCGATCGCCGGGCGCTGATCTGGAGCGTCGCCACCTACCAGGCGGTGCTGCGCGATCTCCAGATCCACGGCTTCGTGCTGTTGATGGTGCTGGGCGTGTCGATCCAGATCCTGCCGCGCTTCTACGGCGTGCCGGAGGTGAGCAGCCGCCGCGCGCGCCTCGCGTGGGGGCTGATCCTGGGCGGCGTGGTCGGCGAGGTCGTGCTGTTCCTGCTGTATCGGTTCACGGGCCGGCACGTGCTGGCCGCGACGCTGATGGTCCCCTGGTCCATGCTGGCGGTGGGCGCGCTGTCGATCGGCGCGGCCTTCCGGCCGTGGCGGGCATTCCCCGGCCCGCGCCCGGAGCGCACCGCCAAGTTCGTGCGCGCGGCGTATCTGTGGCTGGCGGCGTCGTTCGCGCTGCTGCTGCTGATGCCCGTGTTCCTGGCGGCGACGCACGCGCCGTTCAGCCACGCGTACTACGGTTCCATCCGGCACGCGATCACCGTCGGCTTCGCGTCGCAGATGATCATGGGCATCGCGGCCTACGTGGTGCCGGCGCTGCGCGGCGTGCCGCGCCAGGGCCTGCCCTCGCTGTTCGGTCCGTTCGCGCTGGCAAACATCGGCTGCTTCCTGCGGGTGACGCTGCAGGCGCTGACCGACATCCATCGGGTGTTCTTCGCGCTGGTCGGGGTCAGCGGCCTGCTCGAGCTGACGGCGCTCGCCTGGTGGGGCACGCACCTGGTGCGCATGATGGTGACGACGGCGTCGGCGCGGCGGTCCGAAGACCAGGCGCACGCGATCGCGGCCTGAGGTCAGCGTCCCGACAGCGCGCGCAGGCGCTGCATGGCGCGTTCGGGCATGTTCCGGACGATCGCCATGATGAAACGCCAGTACCAGGGCACGTACGCCTCGGCGCGACCGGCGTCGATCGCCGCGACGATGTCGACGGCGACCCGATCGGCGCGCGCGAACAGCATCGTCTTCTCGTGCGTGGTGGTCATCGGCGTGTCGACCGGGCCCAGCTTCAGCGTGTGGACGCCGACGCCGCGCGGCCACAGGCGCGTGCGCAGCCCTTGGAGATAAAGGTTCAGCGCGCCCTTCGAGGCGCCGTACGTGTAATTGCGCGGGCGCCCGCGCTCGCCGGCCACCGACGACAGGACGGCGATGTGGCCCGCGCCCGCCGCCTCGAAGTAGTTCCCGAGCGGCACCAGCAGCGCGACGACCGAGACGAAGTTCGTGTCGATGATCCGCTGGGCCTCGGCGAC
>Ga0070689_100001993_pt1 | contig 13232 bp, 6 predicted proteins | sample KBSS23HmetaG_FD_64669 | JGI IMG/M metagenome (GOLD analysis project Ga0070689, IMG submission 64669) | Switchgrass rhizosphere microbial communities from Kellogg Biological Station, Michigan, USA - KBS S2-3H metaG | ecosystem: Host-associated > Plants > Roots > Rhizosphere ...
CGCGCGAGCAAAAGGTTGGCGACGTTGGCGCAAGCAATAACCAACACAAAACTGACCGACCCGAGGAGAATCCAAAGTGCGCGGCGGACGTTTCCAACTGTGTTGTCCAATAATCGGTCGATCTGGACACGCCGAGTCTTGTTGGATTCCGGGTATAGTTGTTCCAGGCGAACAGCAATAACATCCAAATCGGTTCGCGCCTGTTCGAGAGTGACTCCCGGTTTGAGACGCGCCAATCCAAACAGTCCGGGATGATTGTCTCGCTTCTGCCAACTGGACTCGGCGAAAAAAGGACCCACCGGCAACCAGAGGTCAACTTTGTTGGGAAATTCAAATCCCGCGGGCATGACTCCCAAAAGTGCATAAGGTTTCCCATTGAGACTAATCGTTTGATTGAGAATTCCGGCATGACCGCCAAATCGACTTTGCCAAAGTGAATGGCTGATCACGGCGACCGGCGGGGCGCCCGGCTCGTCTTCGTCTTGACGAAAAACCCTTCCGATTTCCGGTTGCGTGCGCAAGGCCGCAAACACATCTGCCGACATCATCGCCCCCGCTAGCCGGACAGGCTCGCCTGCGGCAGTGAGTGTAAAATTGTTCCCACTGCAAACGCCGAATTTTTCAAAAACCGATTGCTGATTCCTCCAATCGGTGAAATTTGGATATGAAATCGAGCCACCAGACCAATCGAGTCCCCGCTCGGACAACCAAACCAATTGTCCGGACTCGGGATAAGCGAGCGGACGCAAGAGTACCGCATCCACAACGCTGAAAATCGCGGTCGTCGCCCCGATGCCGAGCGCGAGCGTCAGGACGGCCACGGCGGTGAAGCCGGGGTGCTTCAGCAACTGGCGGAAGGCGAAGCGAAAGTCATTCATACAGGCGATGGGCAATAGGCGAAGGGCGATGGAGGGCAAATGACGAATGACGAATGCCCAATGACGAAAGAAATCCGAAATCCGAAGTCCAAATGGGGAACTCTGGCGCCCGGAGTCATGATTCGATCATTCGAGCTTCGTTATTCCTTCGACATTCGTCATTCGGGTTTCGTCATTTTCCAGAGCCTCCTTACGTCGGCTCCTACAGGTTTATGAACGGCCTCAAATTCGCCTTCCGCCAGTTGCTTAGGAACCCCGGCTTCACCGCCACGGCGCTGTACCTGTTTAGCGGGTAGCCAGATCTGCGTTGGAGTTCAAGCTTTAGCTTGTTCCGGCGGCGCTCGATTTGGCCGGACACGCTAAAGCGTGAACTCCAACGGCGAGACGGGCTAAACACATACACGGCGGTGAAGCTGGATTCTTCAACACACATCACTTATTGGTCAGGATCTTCAGGTTGGCGATGACCCCGTAGCCGTTGCACCAAAGGCCAACGGAGCCGCCAGTGCGGTCGCTGAGTTCGTTCACCACCAAGGATGGCTCCTGAGCGCCATTGACGAAGACGCTTACCTGCCGCTTCTCGACGACCACCTTGGCGTGAAACCAGGCATCGCCATCGGGGGCCGGTTCGATGGGTTTCTCGAATTGCCCAGGCTTTTCCTGACGCAGTTTTTGCCACGGCCACTGCGGCTCGGAGACGTATTGCACCGCATGCGATTTCCTTTCGGCATCAGCCGCGCGAAAATTGAACGGGCGGAAATAGACCGCGTCGTGGGTTGCCGCCCCCGCAACGCGGAAAGCCACGCCGACGAAGCTGCTTTGCGGCGGCGCGCTCTTGCCCTTGGCATCGAACTCGATGGTGCCGGCGCTGAACTCGAATCCATCGAGCCAAACGATGTTCTGCCCAGGTTGGTTGAACTCGATCGCCGCCGCGCCATCCTTATCAATGAGTTTCGACGCGCCGATGCTACCCTTCCATCCTTTGCCTTCCGGCACGGTCTTCAGGTCGGGTGTCAGAGTCTGCGCGCTCAATAAATAAGTGCAATAAGCGAGGACCAATGCGGTCACACTTAGCCGGAACAATTCCGTCGAAATGAACGGGGAGCCCAGCCGCCTCGGCTGCTGTTCGGCGCGCCCTCGCGCCGAATACCGGTGCGAACGAATACACCAAAAAGTGAACGGGGGTGCTTGTGCCAAGTGGGTCGCGACGGCGCGGCCCACGGCGCCCGAGGCGGGCGCGCTCCCCAAGGCTACTGCCTGGTTCCGGCTTGGGCTCGGGATTCTAATATTCATGATGTTGTTCTTTCTCTTTGTGGTTTGGATTGGCATTGATCGAACCCGCTGGACAAGCGTCGCCAGTGAGTCTGCTCGAAATCGAAGCGCAACCGCCTCCGAGCACAGCCACGGCGGTGAAGCCTGGGTTCTTCAGCAGTTGGCGGAAAGCGAAGCAAAGATCGTTCATAATTCTATAGCGGTCGACGCGAGGAGGACCTGGACAATGACGAAATCCGAATGACGAAAGAATGACAAAGCCCCAATGACCGAATCGGCCTGGCATGTGCGAGCAGCTTTCTTGGTGATTCGGATTTCGGGTTTCCTTTGTCATTGGGAATTGGTCATTCGTCATTCACACCGGAGCGCCTCCATCGGATTGACTCGCGCGGCCCGGCGCGCGGGCAGCCAGCAGGCGAGCAGAGCGACAGCGGCGAGAACGACGACCACGCTGACGAACGTCAGCGGGTCCAGCGGTTGCACTTCATAGAGAAAGTTGCGCAGCAGGCGCGTGACGGCAAAGGAGCTGACGAGTCCGACCACGACGCCGAGTGCCACCAGGCCGAGGCCCTGCCGCAGCACCAACCCCAGCACGTCCTTGATCTGGGCGCCCAAAGCCATACGGACGCCGATCTCCCGGGTTCGCCGGCCCACCGAGTAAGCCAGCACTCCGTAGATGCCGAGCGCCGCCAACAGCAACGCGAGCGCACCGAACCCGCTCAGCAACGTCGCCGCCATGCGTTGCAGCGCGAGCGAGCCACTCTTCTGTTGAGCGAGCGTGCGGATGCCGAATACCGGCACAGCTGCATCCAGTGATTTTACCAGCTCCCGCAGCACCGAAACCGTTGCCGCTGTTTCCAGACCCGTCCGAACGGCCAGCGTCAGAGACTTCTCGGGCCATTGCGCGATCGGTCGAAACATCATCGGGCGCGGATCGTCCTGAACGCGCCACGCAGACATGCTCGGAACGACGCCCACCACTTCCCACACCTCGCTCCCGCCGCCAACGAACGCGTGTTGGTACAGTCGCTTCCCGACGGCGTTCTGGCCTGGCAAGTAGCGGTCCACGAACGCGCGGTTCACCATCACCGCCTTCACACCGGAAGGCCCGTCGGTCGCATCGAAATCACGTCCGGCGAGCAAGGGAACACTGAGCGTCCGAAAGTAATCGGGAGAAACCGCGTTCAGGTCTGCCGAGGGCCGGCCCGGGCCCGTGTGCTCGTAACCCTCGATGCGCTCGAGGCTCATTCCCATTCGATTCCCATCAAGCGGCGTTGACCGAGAGAGGCTCGCGGCTTCGACCCCGGGCAGCGTGCGGACGCGCTCGATCAGCCGGTCGTAAAAGTCCTTCGCCTGCGCGTCCGAGTAATTGTTCAGCCCAAGATTGAAGGACATCACCACCACCTTCGACGGTTCGAAACCAGGATCGATCCGCTGCAGCTTGGACAAACTACGCACGCACAAGCCGGCCCCGACGAGTACCAGCAGTGACAGCGCGACCTGCAACACCACCAGCGTTCCACGCAGGTTCCAAGGGCGGCCCGCCACCGTGGCGGCGCCACCGCCCTTCAACTCCGGCACAAGCTGCGGCCGGCTCACGCGCCAGGCCGGAGCGAATCCGAAGAGAATGCCGGTAAGCATCGACGCGAAAAAGGCAAACCAGAGCACACGGGCGTCCAGTGTGGCGGCCAGCTCGACGGAGGCCTCGGGCGGACGAAATCCCGCGAGCACGTCGATCAACCAGGAAGCGACCCACACCCCCGCGCCCCCGCCCAGCAGCGCCAGCAGCACGCTCTCGGTGAGGAGTTCGCGAATCAGCCGGCCGCGCCCAGCTCCGAGGGCGAGGCGAATGGCGAAGTCACGCACGCGGGCGGAGGCGCGCGCCAATTGAAGGTTTGCCAGGTTGGCGCAGGCGATCAGCAATACGAAACCCGCGGTGGCGAGGAGCAGATACAGCGGCAAACGCGCCTCACGCAGGTCGCTGTTGAATCCCTGGATACCCGGCAGCACGGCAATGTTGGTGGCGGTGTTGGCGGGTGTCGCTGCGTAGATTTGCTGCGCGAGTGTTTGCATCGCGGCCTGGGCTTGCGCGTGAGTGACTCCATCCTTCAAGCGTCCGATGATTTGGTGCCAGGTCATGAACCGTGTCGCGAGCGGATGCTCGGCGCCGGGCCGAGTGGCAACCAATTGCCCGTACATCGTAATCGGAACATAGAGATCGGGCACGACGCTGCGGGTCGTGCCGGCGAACTCTCGCGGCGCCACGCCAATCACCGCAAACGGCTTGCCGTTCACCGTCACGGTGCGGCCGATCACCCGCGGGTCAGCGCCGAAGCGCCGTTGCCAGACCCCATGGCTCAGCACAACCACCGGGGCGTCGTCGATTTCCACTCCTTCGTTCGATGCGAACGTGCGTCCCAGCGCCGCGGATACTCCGAGCATGGTGAAATAATTGCCGGACACAAGCAATGCACGCTGACGCGCCGTGACTCCATCGACGCCGAACCCAACCGTTTCGTCCGCCGTCGCGCTGAGGTAGGCGAAGGCGCCATTCTCCCGCTGGTAATCGCGGAACAGGGGAAAATTGAACTCGAATTCAAACTGTCCAGCCTGACGCGGCTGCGCCAGCAAAGCCAGTTGCTGCGGTTTGACTGCCGGCAACGGTCGCGTCAGCAAGTGATCGACGACGCTGAAGATGGCGGTGTTCGCCCCGATGCCGAGCGCGAGCGTGAGAACGGCCACCGCGGTGAAACCGGGGTTCTTCAGCAGTTGGCGCAGGGCGAAGCGAAGGTAGGTCATATTTCCGATTCAGGATTTACGATTTACGATTGGAAAGAGGGCAATACACCAAAAACCAAACACCAAGCTCCAGAGAAACACCAAGCTCCAAATCCCAAGCATCGAATCAGCCGTGTTCGCCGGAATTTGGAGTTTGAGTTTTGGAGGTTCTCTGGTGTTTGGATCTTGGTGTTTAGTGTTTTCATCCTGGTGCTTAAAGCTCGGTGTTCGGTGTTTTCATTCGTGTGTGAGCGCCTCCATCGGATTGACTCGGGCCGCGCGACGGGCGGGCAGCCAGCAGGCGAGCAGAGCTGTGCCAACCAGTGCCAGGGACACGACTACGAACGTTACCGGGTCGGTCGCTTTTACGGAGTAAAGCAGGTTCGACAGATATCGCGTCAGGACAAACGCCCCGGCGAGGCCGATCGCGACGCCCAACAGCGTCAGCCGCAGCCCGCCGTGGATGATCAGACCCAGCAGATCGCTTCTTTGCGCGCCCAAGGCCATCCGCACGCCGATCTCGCGCCGCCGTTGCACCACAGTATACGACATCACGCCGTAGATGCCCACGACGGCGAGCAGCAGCGCGACCGCCGCAAAGCCGCCCAACAAGGACGCGTTTAGTCGCGGCGAGGTCGTGGTGTCCGCCAGCCGCTGCTCCATTGTCATCACGTTGTGGAGTGGTTGGTTCGGATCCACGGCCGCCACCACTCCGAGCACGGCGGAGATCAGACCGGCAGGCTTGCCAGTGACGCGGATGACGAAGCTCAGCGCTTCTCCCGAATCATCCAGGTCCGGGCTGTACACTTCCGGCAACACGTCCCCCGCCAATCCGCTCTGCCGCACATCGCTGACGACACCCACCACCGTCTGCCAGCGCGCCGTCTTACCGGGGCCAGCCGCCAGACGGAGGCGTTTGCCGATGGCGCTTTCGCCGGGGAAATATTGTTTCTCAAACGACTCGTTAACGACGACAGATCCTCCCAGTGGACGCGAGTCCTGCGACGTGAACGTGCGTCCGCTCTTCAACGGAATGCCCATCGCATCGAAGTAATCGAGTGTGACTGTCGGTCTTGAAAGTGGGATCACGTCCTCCCGTTTCGCCGTTCGGAAATCGATCGGCGGCCGGCCCTCGACATCCGCCACGCCAATGCGTGAAAAATCGGTGAGCGGCAGGGTGTCCGTGGCGGCGGCCGCCTCCACACCGGGCAGCGCCCTCAACCGCTCGACGATTTGCTCGACGAAGTTGACTATCTGGGGCGAGGATTTCTCGCCTGTCAGATTTACCTGGAAGGTCAACACACCCTCGGCCCGGAAGCCGGGATTGACGTCGAGCAACCGCGAAAAGCTTTTGATCAACAGCCCGGCGCCGATGAGCAGCACCAGCGCGACCGCCACCTCCGAGACGACCAGCAGATGCCGAAGCCGGTTGCGATGTTTGCCCGTGTCACCGCGGCCCTCCTCTTTCAGCGCGCCGTTGACGTCTGTGCGCCAGGCTTGAACCGCCGGCGCGAGTCCGAACGCCAATCCGGTGATCACCGACACGCCGAGCGTGAACGCCAGCACCCACGCATCGATGCCAATAGCGTGCATCGCCGGCAAGCTCGCGCCGCTCCATTGCCCGAGCGCCCGGACGCCCCAGAACGCGATCAATAGACCCAGACCGCCGCCCGCCAGGGAAAGAAGCACGCTTTCCGTGAGCAACTGGCGGGCAACCCGCAGCCGTCCGGCCCCGAGCGCGGCGCGGACGGCCATTTCCCGTTGCCGCGCGGCCGCGCGCGCGAGCAGGAGGTTGGCGACGTTCGCGCAGGCGATGAGCAGGACCAACGTGACCGCGCCTAGCAACACGAGCAACGCTCCCTTTACATCGCCGACGACCTGCTCGTGCAGGCCGACCAACGTCAAGACACTATCGCTGCGGCCGCCGCCCTCGCCGCGCGGCCGGGGATTGCCGCCCGGAGTCGCGGTCGGTCCTGGCTGAATGCGCTGCGCAATTGTTTGCAACTCAGCTTGCGCCTGTTGAAGCGTCACGCCGGGTTTCAATCGAGCAATGGCTTTCAGAAGCATCATGCCTTCACCGTACTTCACGAAGGTTCCCCCCGTTTCACCAAGCGCCAGCGGAGTCCAAAGTTGAAACGGTTCAGGATATTGAAAGCGCGCCGGAAGAATACCCACGACGGTGTAACTTTGTTCGTTCAACGTGATCGCCCGGCCCAGCACGTCCGCGTCGCCGCCAAATCGGCTCTGCCAGAGGCCGTGTCCGAGAATGGCCGCCTTGGGGCCGTTGGGCGTGTCCTCTTCCCGGGTGAAGTTGCGTCCCAACGCCGGCTGGACGCCGAGCAGTGGAAAGAAATCCGCCGTCACTGCGCCAGCCACGACTCGTTCCGCCGACCCGGCCCCGGTGAGAGTCATGTCACCGCCACTATATGCGGCGATGCGCGCCAGTGACTGGCTCTGGGCTTTGATTCCAAGCACCGTGGTGCTGCCAACGTCGGTGCTGGGCTTGCCCGACCAGTCGGCGCTCAACTGCACCAGTTGAGCGGGCTCCGGATAGGGCAGCGGCCTGAGCAGGACGGCATTGACCACGCTGAAGATGGCGGTATTGGCCCCGATGCCGAGCGCAAGCGTGAGCACGGCCACAGTCGTGAACCCCGGATTCTTCTGCAGCATTCGAAGGCCAAACCGAAGGTCCTGCCAAGTCGTCTCACCGAAATTCGCGCCGCGTCTTTCCTGACATTCCTCGCGGACGCTCTGCACATTGCCGAACCGCTTCCGCGCGTCACGCGTCGCATCCTCCGGCGACATGCCATTGCCAATGTTCTCCGCCGTGCGCTGCTCAATGTGGAAGCGCAGTTCCTCGTCAATCTCCTGCTTCAGGGCTCCTCGTTGTGCGAGCGAGCGCAGCCAAGTCCAGATTCGTTGGAAGGGATTCATGGTTCGATCTCGTCATTCGCTGCGTAGCGCCACCATTGGATTGACGCGCGCTGCCCGCCGGGCCGGTAGCCAGCATGCAGCCACGGCAACCAGCGCCAGAATCACGACCACTATCAAGAAGGTCATCGGATCCAATGGCTTCACTTCGTAAAGGAAACCGCGCAACAAGCGCGTCGCGCAGAAGGCACCGACGAGACCGAGCATCAGGCCGGCCACCGTCAGCCCGATTCCCTGCCGCAGCACGAGCCGCAACACGTCGCCCACTTGCGCACCGAGCGCCATGCGGACGCCGATTTCGCGCGTGCGCCGGCTGACGGCGTAAGCCAGCACGCCGTAAATCCCCAACGCCGCCAGCATCAATGCGAGCAGGCCGAAGCCACTCAGCAGCGTCGCGGCCATGCGTTGGAGCGCAAGCGAGCTGTTCTTTTGCTGCGCCAACGTGCGCGCGCCGAACGCCGGCACGTTGGCATCGAGGGACTTCACCACTTCGCGCAACTGGCTGATCGTGGCAGCGGGAGCGAGCCCCGTCCGAATGGAAAGCGTGCGCGCGAGCGAGGGCTGTTGCGTGAGCGGAAAGTAAATCGCCGGTCGCGGCCCATCGGTGAGCCGCCGGCTGCGCGTGGTTGAAACCACGCCCACAATTTCCAGCGGCGGTGCGGTGTCCGATCCGGGGTAAATGCGTTTGCCCAGCGGATCCTGTCCGGCCAAATAGCGGTTCACGAAAGCATCGTTGACGATGACGACCCGGGCTCCGCCCTGGCCGTCGGTCGCGTTGAAGTCGCGTCCACGCAGAAACGGCACACTCAGGCAGCGAAAATAATCGGGCGAAACCGTGTTCAGGTCCGCGCTCGGCCCGCCCCGGCCCTGGTGCTGATACCCTTCGACGCGCTTGAAGCTGATGCCCGCCTCGCTGCCGTTGAGCGGTGTGTCGGCCCCGAATCCAGCGGCTTCAACGCCGGGCAACGTGCGGACGCGTTCGAGGAGACGATCATAAAACTCCGTCGCCTGCGGCTGCGTGTAATTGTTCATCCGAAGGTTAAACGACATCAGCACCACGCGGGACGGCTCGAAGCCGGGATCAATATTCTGAAGTTTGGCCAGGCTGCGGACACAAAGCCCGGCGCTCACGAGCACGAGCACCGACAACGCGACTTGCAGGACCACCAATCCGCTCCGCAGATTCCAGCGGCCGACGTGCGCTTCGCTCGCACCGCTGCCGCGTTTGAGTTCGGGCACGAGTTGCGGGCGGCTCGCGCGCCAGGCAGGCGCCAGCCCGAAGAGAATTCCCGTGATCAGCGACGCACCGAAGGCGAACAGCAGCACGCGCAAATCGAGACCAGCGGCAATTTCAATATTTGGACGAAACTGTTTGAGCACGTTCACCAGCCACACCGCGACCAACATACCGAACACGCCGCCGCCCAGCGCCAGCAGCAGGCTTTCGGTAAGCAATTGGCGAATGAGCCGGACGCGTCCCGCGCCGAGCGCCAGGCGAATCGCGAAATCGCGAGAGCGGCCCGTTGCGCGCGCGAGTTGAAGATTGGCGAGATTTGCGCAAGCGATCAGCAGCACGAGTCCGGCGGCAGCGAGCAGAAGATTCAACGGCAGGCGCGTGTCGCGCAGATTGCTCGTGAACCCCTGAATCCCGGACAGCACCAGCAGATTGGTGCTTGTGTTGGCCGGTGTCACCGCACTGACTTGTTGAGCCAGCACGCACATCGCCGCCTGCGCCTCCGAAAGAGTGACCCCGTCCTTTAGCCGCCCCATGATCGCGTGCCACGTCATGAAACGCGTCGCCAAGGGATGTTCGTTGCCCGGCCGGGCGTCGTTGATCTGCCCATACATGGTGATGGGGACGTACAGATCAGGAACCTTGCCGCGAGTGGTGCCGGTGAATTCGCGCGGGGCCACGCCCACGACGGTGAATGGCTTGCCGTTCACCGAGACGCTGCGGCCAATGACCTGCGGGTCTGCGCCAAAACGTCGTTGCCAGAGTCCGTGGCTGAGGACGACCACCGGCGCATCGTCAATTTCAACGCCCTCGTTCGCAGCAAAAGTCCGCCCCAGAGCCGCGTTCACTCCCAGCATGGAAAAATAGTTTCCCGACACGAGCAGCGCGCGTTGGCGCTCCGTCGCGCCGCCAATTCCGAGGCCAACCGCTTCGTCCGCCGTGGCCGTCAAATGGCTGAAGACCGCGTTCTGACGCTGATAGTCGCGAAAGAGCGGGAAGTTAAAGTCCCAGTCCACGTTGCCGCCACCGCGCCCCTGACCAACCAAGGCCAACCGCTGCGGCTCGGCCACCGGCAGCGGCCGCACGAGCAATTGATCCACGACGCTGAAGATCGCTGTGTTCGCACCAATGCCCAGCGCCAGCGTGAGCACGGCCACGGTGGTGAAGCCGGGGTTCTTCCGCAGCATCCGCAGACCGAACCGAATGTCCTGCCAGGTCGTCTCGCCAAAACTCGCACCGCGCTGCTCACGACATTTTTCGCGAACACTTTGTAAATTGCCGAAACGTTTCCGCGCCTCACGCTCCGCATCCTCTGGCGACATGCCGGCAGAAATGTTCTCCGCCGTGCGCTGCTCGATGTGGAAGCGCAGCTCCTCATCAATCTCCCGCTTCACCACTCCTCGTTGTCGGAGCGAACGAAGCCAGCGCCAGATTGTTTGAAAGAAATTCACGATTTTAACGGTTCAACGGTTCAACGATGTAACGTGTGTTTTCATTCGTATCTCAACGCCACCATCGGGTCCACACGGGCGGCGCGGCGCGCGGGCAGCCAGCAGGCGATCAACGCCACGACTGTCAACAACAGCGGTATGACGACAAAGGTTATTGGATCGGTTGGGCTGACACCATAGAGCAAGCCATGCAAGAGTCTCGTCAAAGCGACCGCTCCTCCCAGGCCGACCACTACGCCAACGGTTACCAGCTTCATTCCCTGGCGCAGCACGAGCCCGAACAGATGATGGCGCTGGGCACCCAAGGCGACCCTGACGCCGATTTCGCGGGTGCGTTGCGCGACGCCATAGGCAAGCAGTCCGTAAAGCCCAAGGGCAGCCAGCAGCAACGCAAGTGGCCCGAAGAACCCTGAGAGCGTCGCCAACAAGCGTTCCTGCACCAGACCACGTTCGAGGTGCACTTGCGCCGTTTTGATCTCACGGACGGACACGTCGGGGCTGATCTCCGACAGCGGGCGACGCAGGCTTGCAGCCACGGCCGCGGGATTTCTTTCCGTTCGAACCACCAATGTCATGTTGCCTGCGCCAGCTTGCGTAAACGGGAGAAAGATCATGCGCGGAGGTGCGTCCCGGAGGTCCTTCTGCTTGGTGTCCTTGACGACTCCCACGATGGTGATTGGCGGGCCGCTCGCTTCGCGCGACATCCAGAAAGATTTTCCCACCGGATCTGCATCTGCGAAATAGAATCGTGCCAACGTCTCGTTGACAACCGCCACCTTCGGCGCGCCGGCATCATCAGGCTGTTCGAACTCTCGACCCCGAAGCAAAGGAATACCCATCGTCTCGAAATACGATGGACCGATGACGTTCTGGTGAACGATGCTGTCGTCCAGCGTCCGGGGCGAGAAATCCGGCGCATTGAAGAATCGTGTCGAATCATCGCCGCTGAGCGGCTCCAAAGAGGTCGCGCTGGCGCTGCGAACGCCGGGCAAACCCTGCACACGTTCCAAGGCCCGCTGGTGGAACGCCGCCATTTGTTCCAGCTTGTAACCGCTACCCGAAGCATCGAAGCCCACGAGGAGAAGGTTCTCGACGCGAAAGCCGGAATCGAGCGACGTGATGTGGCGCAAACTGGAGACGAACAAGCCCGCACCAACCAGAAGACACAAAGAGAGGGCCACCTGTCCAGCAACCAGCGATTGGCCGAAGCTCCATCGCGCGCCCTGACCAGTGAACAACGTGGAACTCTCTTTGAGCGCAGGAACCAATTCAATCGCCGAGCTACGCAGAGCTGGCGCCAGACCCACCAAAATACCGGTCAACATGGAAAGCGCGCTCGTGAAAGCCAGAACTTGCAGGTCGAGACGCACATGCAAATCCACGGGGACAGGGCCGCTCGAAATGAAGGTCACCAGCACCTGGCTTCCCCACCATCCGAGCCAGACTCCCGCCGCGCCGCCGACAACGGCCAGCACCAGACTCTCTGTCAGCAATTGGCGGATAAGCCGGCCCCGGCTGGCGCCGATCGCCAGACGTACAGCAATTTCTTTTCGCCGGGACGCCGCGCGGGCCAGCAGCAGATTGGCAATGTTCGCGCAGGCGATCAGCAAGACGAGACCGACGATTCCAGCTAGCACCAACAACGGCTTGGAGAATCGCCGACGCAATGCATCGAGACCCTTGCTACCCGGCGGCAATTCCACTCGCACAAAGGAGCGTTGAATCGTCGTCTCGGGAACGTTTTCCGCAAGGTTCCATTGTTGCAGCAGAACATCCAACTCGGCTCTCGCCTGCGCCGCTGTCACCCCAGTCTTCAATCGGCCCAGGATGGTCAAACTCCACCAGCCTTCGCGCATAGCCAGGCGATTGCCGAATTCAGACAGAACGGAAGGCTGCGCTGCCAGCAACAGCGTGACATCGCTGGGGCTGCCGGCTTCCAAACCGAGAAAATTTGGTGGAGCAACGCCGATAATTGTAAGCGGCTTTCCGCTGAGGATGAGTGGCCTGCCGATCACCGATAGTTCACCGCCGTAATTTCGTTGCCAGAAGCGGTAGCTGATGATCGCCACCGCGGGGTTAGTCGCGTCCTCTGGACTAAACGTCCGTCCGATGACAGGGTCCACACCAAGCACGGAGAAATAGTTCGCGGTGACGAACTGTCCGAACACGCTCTGCCCGCCAGCTCCAGTTCCAGTCCGCACCTTTATCCCCCAAAAAGCGACCATGCCCGCCAGGGTTTGGTTCCCGTCTCTCAGGAATTCATACATCGGATAGTTGGACGAGCGGGAGTATTGGGTTTCCTGGGTGCTCTCCCTTCCGTGGTGCGCGAAGAAGACCAGTTCCTGCGGATCGCGGACCGGCAGCATCTTCAGCAATATGGCATCCACGAGGGTGAAGATCGCCGTGTTGGCCCCGATGCCGAGCGCCAGAGTGAGCACGGCTACGGCGGTAAAGCCAGGATTCTTGCGAAGCATTCGGAAACCAAACCGTATGTCCTGCCACGTGGCTTCCCCAAAACTTGCGCCGCGTTTTTCCCGGCATTCCTCGCGAACGCTTTGTAGATTGCCAAACCGTTTCCGCGCTTCGCGCGCCGCTTCCTCCGGCGATATGCCGGCGGCAATGTTCTCTGCCGTGCGCTGCTCGATGTGGAAGCGCAGTTCCTCGTCAATCTCCTGCTTCACCGCCCGT